>Ga0134125_10000140_pt1 | contig 106543 bp, 77 predicted proteins | sample KB31751_FD_96464 | JGI IMG/M metagenome (GOLD analysis project Ga0134125, IMG submission 96464) | Terrestrial soil microbial communities with excess Nitrogen fertilizer from Kellogg Biological Station, Michigan, USA - KB3-175-1 | ecosystem: Environmental > Terrestrial > Soil > Unclassified ... | reverse complement strand
TTCCCGCTTGCTGCAGATCGTCTCCACGCATTCGTTACTGTTCTCCTGGTTGCGAGGTTCGACTACTCGCCACTATTACGTTGGACCATGTAGCAAGGTTACTTTTTCAGCAGCCTGCTAGAGATGGATCATTCTTTGTTTCGATTCCCGAAATCTTCAAGAATGGAACTTCATCGACACAGGTTCTAACGATTTGATCAATCCGCTCCCGCTCTCCTTTTAGCGGTAACGGGTTTAGCACCGTTAGCTTACGATCACTATCTTCGCCAATACCGTAAATCAGAACACCGCCAGAAGTGTTCGCAAACGCCGAGACACTTTTAGCTGTCGCAACATTTTGCGCAGGGAGCTCTCGCTTTCCATCGAATGTAATAGTTTCTTCTAAGCTGCGGTTCGCCGCAGCCTCCACAATCTCTTGTTCGTTCTTTGGAATCCACATGATTACGACCAGTTAGCAAATTGAATTCAAATGACTTGGGGGGAAAACCTTTGATTCGGATGTTATTTAAGATGCCTTCTTAGCGTAGGCCTTCGAAGTATTATCCTGTCGCGACTGTGACGAAGATGGTAATCCCGCATTCAAAACGAAGGTCTTTAAAGTGGCGTCTTGATCCGAGAGTGAAGCCGCTTGCTTCTCAAACTTCTCAGTCGCTTGTTGAAGCGTTACGCGAGCCGATCGTTGCTTCCTGCGACCTTGGCTAGTCCATTGTTCGCAGTTGAACCAACCTACCAAATACAATCCAAATGGCGAAGCATGGTTCTTGAGATATCGACTCTTTAACTGCGTTTCCATCGCGCGATCCAAGTCAGCATTCCAGCATCCTTTTGTCTCAATTATGACTGTGATCCGATCAGAGGCATTTCCGTTGTCATCCCTAATAAAGGCATCCACATGAATATCCGTGTTCTGCCCTTTGAACAAACCCTCGCTTTGACGAATTTGCACCTCACGCCCGACAATAATGCCTCGTGCTTTCAAATCCTCATCGAAATGTCGTTTTACGTAATTCGATAAATCATTCTCGGTTACAGGCCGGTAGACACCGGGCTTTACTTCATTCCAAAGGTCGACTGCGGCGGGCGTCTCTCCGTGTAACTTTTCCTCCAGGCGTTCTAAGGACTCAATGACAGCATTAAGCAATTGATCACCGCTTTGTACCAAACGGCGCTCTTCATTCTCAGCGATGTTCAGAATATCTAACGGACGAACGGGCACCCAAGTTTGTCGGCAGTTTGTGTCCCGCGCTTCCGCTAGCGTCCATTTCAGCCACTCCAATTCCGGAAGGTGGTTGACGAGCACTTCCAAAGCCGCAATTGCTCTTGCAGTGCCGCGCTCTTTAAGATGATGCAATACTGAATCTCGAAACCGGCGCGTTTCATCGTCGGGGCCAGGGGAATAGACACCTTCATGGCGAGGATCAGAAATGTAGGGGTACTCTCGAGCTAACCAGATGAAGAGATCGGCCAAATCCTCTTCATCCAATCTCTCGGCTATGGGGGTCTGTCGCCCATACACACTTCCAGAGACAGACTCAACTAGCTGTCGTCCGAAATCTCGATTCCGTTTGATCCTTGGCCAAACCACCTTCCATCCGGCGTCGTTCGCGTGAGTAACTAAAACTCGGGCAACCTTGAGTTGTCTTGCCTGCGCATTGGCCGATGATGGTTTTCTCTTTACAATCGCTTCAGCGCACCGCTTGGCTTCCTCTACATCGCGCTCTAACAACTCCGATAGAATCTGCGCAAGCGAACTGCCCTTAAGACGGCTGGACTTAACTTTCAGCATCAGTGCGTCACACAACGCTTCATCCCAGCAGTTTCTAAGAACTGAAAGAATCGACAGGAAGCCATCCTTTTTTTGTTTTCTTTATCGATTAGCAACAACAAGACTCGAATGATTTCTCTGGATGCATGCTTATAAGCGAGGGCCGCGAGCCTAGCTTGAATGTCAGATTCCGATACTTCATTTTGGAATGGGTAAGAGACCAGTATGCAAGCCCATTTTTGCCAGACCGCTGATGCCAGCGATGACACGTATTCTTGATCTTCATTGAGAAGTAACCGGAACGCGCGATAGCCGGCAAAAGCGGGCCGATACATTATGTCCTTGCTGATCCATTCTTTCGGTTCAGGATCGCCATCATGCAAATACTTTTTCGCCCCATCCATTAACCGTTGCCTTGTCTCTACAGTTGCCGCCTGCCAACCATGTAGCTTAGTTAAATCCGATTCCGATTCATTGTCGCAAAAACCATCGTCACGTATGGTCATTTGGATATTTAGTCGCCACCAAGCAGCGGTATCACCGGCTTCGAATTCCTTCAGCCGCTGGACACGCTCCGTAGCCGGAGGATCCAAACGGGGTGACTCAGGTACTTCGCGAGTCAACTCCTGCGATTTTGCAAAAGCCTTTCGTTGTGCGTCCGCTAGTTCAGAATCCAGATAAACAGGGTTTAGGAACAACTTAAATGTTTCAGCCAATACTGGACAATTGGCAGATGTGTCTATGATCAGTCCGACGTGCTCTGTATTCGACCAGTCCAACATTTGAGCGATGATCTCAGAGAGGAGTTTTTGAACTTGCATTCGATTTTTCGGATTGAATTTGCTCGACTAACCAAGGCAAATCGACAGCACTCACTAACCGATTTTCATAACCTAGGCAGTACCACCATGGTTTCTCCAGCTGAGCGAGGCGCTCAATCGCACAGTACAAAACCTCGCGGCGCTTTTCATCTTCGATGTCAAACTTTTCACGCTCGTCACCTCGTAATTTCCTGATGTTGTCGACTATCAGATCAGCCAACATATCAATGACGGTGGGTACCTCAGCATTCTGCCACGCCGAACGGAGAATCTCATTCCGAAGCGAACGGAATGGTGATCCCGGATCAGGATGGATATTCTCGTTTCGCAGCCACCTGAGACCCCTTGCTAAATCTATAGTTTCGGATTCTCGCGCGAGCGCATCCAGAAATGATTTGTAAGATCCGTAAAGGCTTGGCGCCTTGGGGTATGTCAGCAGTGAAAACAGTTCATCAGAGGAAATATGATGGGGCCAAAGAGCGCGCAACCCACGGCCTTTCAATTCATCATCGGGATCTTCGCCGGCGTCGCCCGTAGCAAGAGGCCATAACCTTGCCTTTGTCTGCGAATCACCGATGCGGACAACGGCATAAGCGGCATTTACGCGCAAGTGAATGTCTTCTCTTTGATCGAGACAAAGATCCGCCAAATCGCTTTGCAGTGAGCGCACCTCGCAAGCTTCAGCTATATCGGTCGCAAGTCGTCGGGCGAATTTACCCATGCGCTTATCGCGCACATACGGACGGAGCTGATCCGCCAGGCCGCAGTGTTTCAATTTCGAGTATGAGCCGTGAATGCTCCAGTCGCGATCAATCCATTCATCGTTGTTAGCGCTTTCCAGCAAACGACTGACGAGCGCAGATATGTCCTCGGAATCGACAGAAGACACATCAGTTTTCAGCAGTGTCACTGGATCAATATCTAGAATCCATTGAAAAGCTTCTTTGTCCATGGTGGCAAGCCACGACGCTGCTTCGCGAAGTTGAGGTATGATCTTTTCTCCAGTGCCGTCAGGATGGGCGATGAATCCGATCTTCTGACTGAAAGTGAACCTATGTTCAACCAGGTATCGGGCGGCCAGAAATTCTGCGTAGGTTTGATGTGCCCAACCCATTCGGTCCGGACCACGCGAGGTGAATAATCCGGTGCTGACTGTTTCTCTTATCTCCTCTTCCCCGACATGAAAACGTTCAGACCCACTGCCTTCGGACTCTGATGTTAACTCTTCGATCGCCACGTCACCCTCTGGCAGATTGGGTAATGGTCCCATCCACACCGCATTTCGGTTTGCGAAGATTGAGATTGCCGCAATCCGTTGCGCAACAAGAAACTTTTGCGCCGTGGTCAGCTTACCTTTACGATGTGAATCTCTTCGACTCTGGTTCCACTCTTCGCACAAATAACGACAACCTTCTGCGTATAACGCTGCTTGAGTGTGCGGAAGGGCCGCATGCTTGAGAAAGATTCCGATTAGGAATCTAAGCGTAACCGGCTTGATTGCCAGCGGCCCAACTTGTTTTCGTCCAAGCTCTTCGAAGAACTTCCTTGGATCGATCCCTTCTGAGCGGACCGCCTCCTTGATGTCCTTCTCGCGAAGAGGAAGAAGTTCATAGGCCTTGAATGCTTCTTCACCCCAATGCTCTTGTATTCCCGTTGTGAGCGTCGTGGGCCATTCGGCAGTTCTGCATGCAATGCGAAGGCATAATCGATCCGCCGGATACTTACTCAACTCACGAACCAAGAGATTTGCCAAAGTCGAAATAGTCAGTAAACCTTCATCAAGACTGTCAAGATACAAATGGAGTGTATGATCTCCGTGAACCCATGCCTTAAAATCCGGATTACTCTCGAAGATGTCGTAGCAGAGCTTTAAGTCAGTTTGATAATCGCGAAGTTGAAAGCTGAGAACCGCGTCGGACGGGTTGGTTGGGGAAAAGGCTTCGACCTGCCGTTTGAATTCTTCCGATTTTCCGCTGCCAGGCTCGCCAAGCAAGGCTAAGCAACGAACATCCGCAAGTGCTTCCAGCGTTTTCGCTTCAGGATTAACGATGTGCCCATAATCACCTTGCGGGTCCTCTAAAGCACCGTAGCCGTTCACAGCGATTTTCCCGTCCCTCGGAGCCCAAAAACGCAGCCATTGATACTTCTTTTCTGACATTCACAACCTCTATGGCATTCTATCTTACCTCGCCTTTTTTGGCGTCAAACTGCCGAATGATCAGAGTCCTCCAACCCCAGAAGAGCAAAAGAACCTGTCGGACGGATTTCAAGGGTCCGGAATGACTCGAACTTCATTTCAGAGCCTTCCCTCCTACCGAGAAATCCCGTTAGTTCCCCTCTCCGCGCCGACGGTGCCACGAGGGTGCGGGTGCACAATTCTGCTCTTCGCCCCATGTACTCCACTTCGTTCCTTCGAGACTGTTGAATCAAGACCTAGATCTAACTCTTGGTCTGCTGCGTTGATTTCTTGCGGTGATCCTCAGAGGCAACGAGGGTGGCAAGGCGCAAGTTGAACTCCTGTTCTAAATACATCACAGCAAAAATTGTTAACACTAGATTCTTGGTTTGGACACACGAATTCGCCCTCTCGTCTAAGGTACTTCGGTTTCCTTTGCAGGGAATCCATGGTTAGAATATTCCCAGCTACCCACCAAGTATTGACAATGCACTACTGTGCGAATATAACCTTCCGCGTTCCTCGCAGACTACTTTCTGGGCCAGCCTTTCATACTCGGAGCCCAGAGCATGATTTCCTTTTCGAATCTCCGTGAGGCAGAAGGTCGGCGCCCATGGCTTCCGAGCTAACAATTCCTAAACGAAAGATCCTCGCGGTCTACGGACGCTGGCTGTTGTACGGCGCCGTTGTGTGCATCTTCTCGCTGAATGGTGTGCTCCGCATGTTGGCGAATCGCTGGCCGGGAAATCGTCTGAGTGCTGCGCTGCTCACGGCAGCATCGTTGCCTGATTTAGTTTATGGAACAGTGCGGGGAGGACCGTACCTACTCTTTGAATTACTCTTGCGCTGGGTGTTGGTTGCACTCGGCGTCTATGTAGTTCTATTACTCATTGCTTCGTTGCGGCACAGATCGCCAACAATATTCGCCTCCGGGATGGCGGGATTGCTTGTTGGTCTTTTCGCCCTCACTTGGCTTTCGATTCTCATTCTGATTCTTGTGTTGTTGTTTGCTTTGGTTGGCTGGATCGTCGCAGCAGTTCATTTCATCTTTGCGGCTATCTTCTCATTTCTGTTCTGGCCGCCGGTCCTTTACACAATACTGGGCATTATTGGACTTGCCTTACTCATAGGACTAATTAGCTTAGTCAGGGGTTTCTCGATTAGAGACTTCTGGAGAAGCCTTAAGGAATGGTTGAGAAGCATCTCGGCTAAGCCAGTGGTGATGGTATTGGCCATAGTCGCTTTGGCGGCCCTCATCTGGTTTGTCGGCATTCCACTCTGGCAATACTACATCACTCCAATTTTGACGCTGATTCGCGATTGGCTCGTACAGTACGTTGTTCCAATTCTTAGCTGGATCGGTTCAGTGCTATTCGTCCTGGTTCTCGCGGTAATAATCATTTCGCTTATGGCGGGAACTCTTATTACGTTAGGGTGGCAGTTCGCGGAACAGTTTTCGTCTGCTCGGTTCTGTGGACGGAACACTCATACTTTGTTTGAAGCTGGCTTCGCTATTGGGGCTGTGATGGGTTTAGCCTTGCTCGTCTGTTCGGCCAACCCCACTTTCCGATCGCTGGTGAACATCTCCTGGTCGGATACTTCTCCCATTCTCGCTTCAATGGACTTGAGTGCTGCCGTTTATGGCTTAATGCCCGCGAGGGCGGAGCTCCTCCTTCAAGCAGCTTTCGCCAAAGCTTCAATTCCCATATTTGATCTCGCTTCGCTGCTCGTGGCAGTTCTCTTGGCTAATTGCAGTTTAATAACCGGCCTGGTGTCGGGTGTAACTGTAGAGCCGTTGCGTGAGCTGATCAGAAAAGATCGTTTACCGCCGCTCGGAAAGCTCTTGTTTGGTTTTGTCATAATGTGCGCAGTAGGCCTTATTAGTTCACTAGCGAGCGAAGACACATGAGTAATAATCCCAAAGGTCAATCTGGGCCAATTGACCCATGGAAGGACGAGGGGCAGATATTTCGAGCTGTTGCGGTCCTGGCTCTGCTGTTTTTCGGTGGCTTTGTGTTTTACGACGGTCCGCAGTTCCACGCAAAATACCTAAAACGTTGCGCGGATAGTTATGATCGGCCTGAGTGCGCCTTCTTGGATGCTCCGAAGCCCAAACTTCGCCCTGACCTAGGGATTGTCATGGATCATGAGAGCGGCAAATGGGCAATTCAACTTGATGCGGCGGATGAGAAAACAGCAAATGAGAATTCGGCACGGCTGTGGGCAGCTGGCGCGAACCCACGGCTTATCAAAATTATTGGTCGTAAGAAGGCTGTTTTCTATTACCTTCAACTTGGTCGGTTCAAGACTCGAAAAGACGCGCTTGATGCAGGTGCTCAACTAAGGACTAAAGGATTACTCCAGAGCTTCGCGCTCAGCGAGTACCGCTCCGCGTCAAAGTGAACGGGACTGCATTTACGAATCTCCCCAAGAAATCCGTAAATGTCTTTGGACCATTGTAGCTATGTGCGAGGGCCGTTAGCGTTCGTCCATTCCTGACGATTGGGAGGCTAATTGATACGAAGCAGATCTATCAGATCGTGGGCCAGAGTGGAAGATTGACGGCGGCGTTTATTGGCAACTCCTAATCTCCGAAAAAATGAACATCACTGCTTCCAAATCAACAATCAACGAATGGCTCAAGGCCTTAGTCAAGGCGAAAGCGCTGGCATTATTTGAGGCCGAGCGAGACCTTCCGAACTACCGAATCGGACAAGCGAGGAGTATATGCGGCAAGTTGACTCACTCGGCTGATGATTCTTTCATCCAATTCTCGAACCGATACGGTCGACACACTACCTTGGCAGGAATCTGGATGTTCCTGGAAAAGGATCACAAAAGGAATATCTCATCACCGCCTTTGGGAAGCGAAAAGGAAGAGGGCTAAGCCGACCAGCGCAATATTATGGGTTACACGTCTCGCATGGGGCAGCGCACAATGTTAACTTCTCGCCGAGTTGTATCGATTACTTTCAGAAGCACGTTACTGACATAGATAATGCGGAGATATTGATCTGCCACAATCACCCGAGACATTTTGTCAGCGATTTGCTTTCGCAGATCATGAGATGGGATCCCTTACCCTCCGACACAGATCGAGAGACCATGTACCAATTCAAACACCGGGCAATAGTCAATTGGTTGCTCACTGGAAGTTTTAAGAACGTCAGGTTCTTCTTAGTTGAGAATCTTGCGCTCAAGGAAATTCAACTACCGCCCGTGGAAAGAATTTGTCAGGCATTGAATTGGCTTAACGCGATTTCTAATCAACGTCAAGGATTCCAGCATGACTAGCTGCGCAAAGCGCGCGAGGCTCGATCTCAGTAGTACGCTTAGCACAATACCGCTATGGTCCAGTCAAGCGCGACTTCGGCACGACTCGAATGAGTCTTGGGATCTTTGGGGGCCACGTGGCTGGACACAATTCGCACACAAAGGTACGCCCTACCTGCTGCACAGCGCCTATTTGAATTCAACTGATGCAAAGATTTCCTCAGCCACGCTGAATGCTTCCTTGCCGTCGCACATTGCTAAAATATGCAATTGATGCGTGCTGCCCGCCAAATGGGGAAAACACAAAGTGCCAATAGTGAACCTTGGTTCATACTCTCAATCAATGCCGAGCTTCGCCTTTTTCCCGTTGATTTCGAGAAAGGACTCCGTATAAGTCCCGTTTCTTATAGATTCATCATCAGTTTTACAGGCGTCGAAATCTCCGTACGCTATATCCAGCCTAACGGTGGCGTTGCGATATGACTCTTGATAGGCGTCTGAGTCCCCAAGCGGGGCAGTTGTCCTCATATTCTGGGGGATATCCACCTTAACTGCGCCTTCCACTTCAATTCTCTTCCAGCCTTTCCTAAGTGCTGCTTCCTGATTCGGACTCTTCGCCGGAATGGCCACGTTTGACGGCGCAACCTGGGTTGCGATGCGAGACCTTGACGTGCCGTGACAGCCCCAACCGCTGCAGCAGAGCGTAATTGCAAGGCCACCGGACAGACTGAAACTCACAAGTGTCCTTCGGTTCTCCGGTCTTCGCATGCTGAGAATTCCTACCTCAACTGTCATTTACATCCATGATTTGCAAGGTCCTCAGATATCTTGCTGCTGGGCCCTTTCACCGTGATGTTACGTGAGTTTTCAGGCGCCACGACTTCAGGAGCTGGTCGAAAATCTTACTGTCATTTGAGTAGTCAGTTTCGTTCGTTCTCATCTCGATCGTGAAAACGATACCGACGTCGTCCCGTTGAGATTTCATACCCAGAATCAAGTCTTGAACCCGAATTGCGCCTGACTCAGGGGACCTGTATTTAATCGTCATCCGCTCAGCCTTGAGCGTCCCTAGTCGCGCCAGCCGCCGACTGACTGAAAGAATCTCAAACCCCTCAAAGCTTAACGAGTACTCACGCAGGAGTGTGGCTCCACGGAGAATGCCGCGAGGGGCGTCATTGCTAATGGCCCCTAACCAAATATAGTGCTCGTGATTCGACGACAGTGCCAACTGAATTCCACTCTCAAGTTCCTTCGGAACCTCACTTACACCACTCAGCACGAGGGGAATATGCACGGAGTAGTCAAACTTGTAGTTTGTGTACGCTCCCCTGTAGATTCTCGGTCCGACATCCTTCTTTGTTGTCCCGAGGTTTATGAATCTATCTGCGTCTCTGCCGCGCTTAGTCGAGAATCTTATGTTTTCTTCACCGGTTGACCTGTCGAAGTAATACAGACCACGCTGTGCCTCCGCAACCAGCGAGGCTAAGTGAATGGGATCCCAGTCAGTGGCCCTAGGATCATCGAAGATCACTACCTCAATCTGTTTCTCTTTACAAAAGCGCCGATTCAATTCGCGACCCAACGCTGCCATCTTCTCATTGACAAAGAATTTTGGTTCGACGCTGATCAGTGCAAGACTTTGGGCCAGCGGTTTCCCCCAGTAATGTCCAACCTTGTAATCCGGAGATTGAGGATCTGGATTGGAATCACCACAAACAGGTTTGGATTGCTGAGCGTACACGGAAGCGCCCGTGACCCAAACGGTCGCCAGTATTAGGAGTGCCCGTCGAAATATCGCAGCGAATTTACTCATAGCTTGTAACATCCATGAGTAGCCAGGTACCCACTGATTTCCCCGGAAGGATCTTTCCTGGCCCAATCCAAAGCGTTTGTTTCGTTGATCAGCCCCAACTTGTAGGCCAACCCCATATCGTCAAGGCGTGTTACCGAGTGCAACGCCTCATGGATGATTGTCATAGTAGGGTTAGGGGCCCAGGAACTGCCAAAGTATACGTTGAAACGAGTGGCGAGCTTCGCGTTCGCCGTAGCAGCAACTGGGTTGCGTCGCTCAAAGAATTCCTGCACGGTCCAGCGAGCATAAATATTGGCCTTGCGTACAATTCCAGCTGCTTGCATAGTGAGGGTAGAGCGCAAGCCATCAAGGGGTCGCTGCTTGGCTATGGCATTGAGTACGGCCTGAGGACTAATACCGCGAGATTTCAGGAAATCCATACAGGGTTTCCGCGCAACCTCTTTCTTGGCATTTTCACGATTCGTCTCCCAGTCTTTTAGGGGCTTCCCTTCAAGAGCCACGACGACCCCGGCAACTTGGGCTGCCGCCAAACCCAGGGAAACTGCACTGACGGCTCCTGCGGCGGCAATGGCCCCCTCCAGTGGGATGCCGGCGGCGTCCATGGCCGCGATCGAGGCTTGCGCCGCAGCTTTGGCGGCCGCTGCGGTCGCAGAGTGCGCTGCCGGCGCCACCTGTAATGAAGGGGCAGCCCCTTGGGCTCCCGATGACCCGCTCAAGAATCCAAAGATCGAGTCAGGATAGTAGTGCGCGATAACCAGGATCGCTATAGTTATCGCCAGCTGTACCCACTTGTTTGAGAGGATCTTCTTAAGAGCGCGCCAAAGCTTGCCCCAGAAGAGACCGTCGGCATCGGTTCGGTTTACGGGATCATTGCCGACGTAGCTGTACATGTTCAGCGACTGGGGGTCGGCAAGGCTGGCAGCCTTGATCCCGATTGGATCTACCTGAGTGAATCGCCCCTGCTGCGAGTCGTAGTGGCGATTGACCGCGTAGTCCAGGCCAGTTGTCGCGCTGCGATCATAGGAGGTGAAGCGCTTCTTAATGGCGCCAGTAGATTCGGCGCTCAATTCGGTGCCGAAGGGTAGCGAAACCTGTTCAAACGAGGTGCCGTCGGTTGGGTTTGTTACCAACAGAGTGCCGAGGCGATCAGGATGATTGTATTGTAGGATTTCGCCGCCAGTGCCGTTCGGTTGCGAGGTTGAGAGTAATCGCATCCCGAGGTAGACATAACTTTTCGACCAAGTCGGCGTGGTTGAGCTTCCGCTTTCAACATATTCGCAAATGCCGCCCCACGCATAGTAAGTGCGCAGTCCACCCTCCTCCACCAGCAAACGAGCTTTGTCGCCTCCATAAGTGTAACTGGAGAGCACCGTGGCGCCATCATCAGCGAGTGCCTTGACCAAACGATTCGCGGCGTCGTACTGAAACTTCTGCCAACCACCCATGCCGGCTGGCGCGCGTGTTTGATTTCCCGCTGCGTCGTAGGCCCAACCGGAGCTGTTGATGCGATTTGACGGCTCGTCAAAACTGAGGGCCGCGAATCCGTCTCGCGGCACGGATGGGCCCGGAGCCGGCGGGGCAACCCCGCTCCACACCTGCACTTCCGCCAGTACCAGGTACTGCGAATCGTTTCGCTGAATACGCACATAACGACCGCTGCGATTGACGCTCACGGTTGTCGGCATGCCCGCATAGCCCGACACGTAGTAGCTTGACACTCCCGACTGTGCGAGCGTCGTGGCGAGATCAGTTGAGTTGAAGGCGTTGTCCGAGACGAGGACGTAAAAGTTGCCGGTCATTTCCGGACAGCAATCCACGCGTGGCCAGACTTGCACAGTGCCGATCTGCTGCGCTGAGTTGAGATCTACTTGCCACCAGGGCTGGGAGCTGTAGTTAGTGGCCGACGAGGTGTTACCACCCCAAAAACTGCCGTTCGTGTTACCGTCAACTGCACGTGAGGCAACAAAAGTGATTCCGGCGTTGGCGAAATCGCTGGACTGCGTGGCCGTCTTACCTAACGCCAGATTCGTTTGCGCCGGTGGTGTGGACAGCGGCTGATGACCAGCGCCGTTCTTCGCGCTTTTCCCACTGACTTCGGAAGCCGCCGATCTGCTCGGGTCGCGCGCCAAGCTGAGTCTGAAAGGAGAGTCGGAAACTGAGTCATCGTTTTGCTCAAAAGGAACACGAGTTGGCGCGCCGAATTTCGCTGCCAGTTGATCCGTAGGTAACTGCGGTTTTGGCTCCTGAGGTTTTTGGAGGATTGCTACTGTGCCTGAGGCACTCACGCTGAGGCGATTGCCCCAACGGTCGTACGCATAGGTCTGCGACCACAGCGGTGAAGCCGTCGGTCCACCAGTCGCCGAGACCAGGCGACCCAACGCATCGTAACCGTAACTCCGATCGTGGTTATGGCTGGAGTCAAGATTGTTAGTAATCTTTGTCAGTTGTCCCGTACGCTTGCCGTTAGTTCCCGAATAGCCATAAGACAAGTCCATTAGCTTGGTAGCCGCGCCTCGCAGCACCGTCTGCTGCTCGAGCATGCCCGTCTGCCCGTTGTAGAAATAGTTTTCGGTGATCTGATTTGAGCCGCTCGCGCCAATATTCATTGAAGTCGTTTCGCTGGCGGCATTGTAGACAATATTCGACGCCTGACTTTGCCCTTCTACGGTGAGCGAGGTGGGACGGCTGGCGATGTCGTAGGAAGGCTGAAGATGCTTGCGACCCGTGTTGTTCAGGAGATCTTTGCCCGGATAATAAATGTGTTGTGCGCGATCCAGAGAGTCATAGGTGTAATCCGTAACCATTGGATAATTCGGTCGCGCATCAAGCTTCAGCGTCTTTTTGTTAACTCGATCAAAGCCATCGAAGCCATACGTTTCAGTGCTCACGCCTGAGGCTGTCACCTTCTCGAGTTGCGAGACGTCTCTTATTTCATTCGGTTGACCGACAGTCTTTTGACGGTACTGATAAGTGATGGTCGCGGCGTCAAGCACTCTGAGGTAATAGTTCGTTTGGCCGGGCTGGATACCATGGTTCGGATCGGCTGTAGTGTCAAAGGAAACTGACTGTAGTCGATTCAGCGAATCAGGCACCGTCCCGTCTCCGGGGTCCGAGTGGCCGGCAGAATTGAAATACCAAAAGTTGGTCTTCACGCCGCGCGCGTCCGTACGCTGTACCAGGTTGGAGCGGATGTTTTCATACCGGAAATAATCACTCCATTGTGCGCCCGAGCCGCCCACTCCAACATAGACCCCAGAGTCATTGATGGCGGCCGCAGTTTCGGCCAGCTTCTGTGCCAACAAGCGCCCCAATGCGTCGTACTTGAACGAGCGGGTTTGAGATCCTTGAGTGACGAGCGCCAAATTCCCCAGCGTGTCGTAAGCGTAGGTAGTCAAGAGCGCCCCAGTGTCGAACACCGAGCCGCTACCATTTGGATTGGGTTCGGCAACCTCAACCAGGCGTCCGTCAGCATCAGTTCGGCCCCAGCGTTCGCGCCCCCAAGCATCCTTCAAGCGAGTTGTTTCGCCCGCACTAGTTGAAGCACCGGGAGGGCGCGTTGTTTCGTTGTAAAAGGTCTCTACTGTGCTGCCATCACTGCCGTCTTGCTGCGTGTAATCGGGCGCAATGGTTTTCTTAGTCCGGCCGAGTGCGTCATAGGTCGTGAGCGTTGGATTGGGCGCAGTCGTTCCACACCGATATGGACGCGTCTGCTTCGTCGTCTGCCCAAGGTTGTCATAGGTCGTATCGACGCAATCCCAGACTTGATTTTGTCCAGCGTCCGCCGCTCGCGCTTGCTCTTGCCGAACCTGTCCGCGACCGTTGAGGAGCTTAAGGCTTTGGTTGGCGATCCCGCCGCCGTCACTCGACGCCAGATAGGTTGTGGTGCTGACGGTCATGGCGGCGTCGTTGTAAGAGTAATCGGTATGTGCCCCGGTGGGCGAAACAGTGGAAACCTGTCGCAGCGTCGCAGCCTCATAACTTGATGTCGATTCGTGGTTGTTGGCATCCACCACCGAAAGCACCAAACCTGTATTGAAGTCATAAGTCGCGCTCGTCTTTACTTGCGCATAGCCGTCGGTGGCCGCGCCGTGCGTCTGTGACAGCGGATAGGCATACTGGGAGTCAACCGTGAAAATGAAGGTTGTCTGCTCGCCGCAGCACGAACTGCTAGTTTTCACGAGGTTTCCGGTAATGTCGTAGCTCCGGCTTTCGACGACAGCTCCACTCAGTGAACTGTTCGAAACGTTTGCATAAGTGGTGACTTGTGTGACATTGCCGCGAGGATCGGTATAACCGGTATAAGGGCACACGTGATTCTGATTGCAGTAACCGTCGCCAACCTCTCCCCACAACTCTCGGCAAAACGTACAATCACAATCGTTCCAGTCCGGTTCATCCCAACACATGCCATCCTGTTCGCAATAAGGATTGAAGGCATGGTCGTGCATGCCCACATTCGGTCTGTCAGTGAGCGGTAGGCCGTCATACTGATATTCCGTCCTTGATAGTCTGTTATTGTTGCCGTCATAGATTTCCACGCTAAGCGGTAGATTAAAGATGTGTCGCGCGGTATAGGGATTACCCCATTGGCCGACAATCTGATAGTCGCTGCGCGTCGAGCGCAAGAGTTGGTCACCATAACCTTTGTTGCGGACTTCAGTAACTTGATTGTAATTTGGTCCGTAGCTGAACTCGGTAGCTGTTGTTTGTTGTGTTACCTCATTAGTCGCTGCCACGCGAGTGGGCCGCGGCGAACTGTAAGCTCCCTGTTCCCATGTCGAGGTGCTGCTCTGGAGCAGGACGTTATTGCTGTCGCGGGTTTCGTCGTAGTAAACCAATCCATCGTTGTATTGGCCGGGCGAGTTGTAGGAATACTGCGTGCTCTTTGAACCATCAGGCATCGTAATCGTCACGGTGCGTGGTGAGGAGGTTTCATTAACTGCATATTGGGTTACCGCCTGATCGGTATTTGTGCCGTCGCGGGTCCAGATCTCGGTCAGTGAGGTGTAAGTTGGAGCATCGGTCAGGCCGCTGCTCTGGGTACCGCTCTGATCGCCAACATAAAGCGGATAGTTGTAGACTTCTTTGCGCGTCATCGAGCCTTGTCCGACCGTGCCCATGTCATTAAGTCCGCTGTCGGACAGCGTCATGCCGCGTTGCTCAATTACTTTGGACAGCATTCCATAGCTTGAGTAAGAATCGGAATCACCGAACCAGTAACCAGTACTCGTTCCCGGGTAGTAGATGGCGTCAATTAGCCACGGATTGGGATTGCTCACGATTGCTGTCAGCCCGCTGAATGAGTAACTACCGCTGGTCAGCGAGACCTGGTGATAATGGAGCCTCACCAGCGTGCGCGTGGTGCCGTTCAGCCCCGGTCCCGTAATGGCGGTCAACAGATTGTTGGAATTGTAGTAGAAGCTTAGGACGCGGCCAAGAGTGTCCGTAATGGTTTGAATCTGCGCGCTGTTGTTGCTGACGTAGCTGATGCTGATCAAATTGCCGTTGGCATCTTCAACTTGAGTTGGATAGAGACCTCCTGGCCCCATTTGGCCATACGAAATAACAGTCCCATTCGGTAACCTTGCATACCCCCAGTGGACACCGCCATCCGCCCATGAATAGATGTAATAGTCGATAAATGTCCCGTCAGTAGTGTGGCCCTCGAAATCGAAACCAGCCTGACCGTAGTTATGTAAGGTGCCGGAATAACCATGGCGCGTGCCATCCGCATCGACAATCATCGAACCGTTCGTACCCATGGAAAGAATTCTTCCGAAGCCCATGGACCATCCTGGCGCAGGCCATCCGCGATCAATATCAAAAGCCATTTGCGAGCCGGACTTGTTCCAGAGTCTCGAGTTGTAGCCTGCTGAGAGAGAGATGTTAATTCCTCGACCTGGCAAGCTAAAGACAGGGGCTGCGAATTGAAAGTTGCCGCTGCCGGCTCCGCCATCCATTGCTGACCCTGGCGTATTGCCAACTTCGTTCCTGGGATCGGATGACGACAGATAGTTGCCATTATTCCAGCCGTCGTCGGGGGGCAGCGGCATCAAGGCAGTCGCTTTTCCATTACGAGCGTGAGCGAAACTGCCCGCTTTGGAACCGGCTTTACCCAAAGTCTTCGCTGACTTCCCAGGGTTGAAAGTCGTGGTGTTCTTTTCCCCTGAGCTACTCTCCCGAGGTCGCTCGCGATTCGAAACGGGGCGTCTTTCAATCGGCTGATCAGTGGGCTTGTGACGACGGATACCATCCTGCACTCTTACGCGGACCTGAGCATGTCTTCCCGCGGCGGTGACTGCGATGCGAAAAGTACCTGGAAACAAAGCTCGAAACTCACCAGTTTGAGAAATTGGTCCTACCTTTCCTCGGTCTTCCTCTCTCGCAGTCCATTCAAACTTGATCCCTGGGACAGGTTGGCCCTCCCTGTCCAGAGCGACTGCCGCAAGTTGAAGATGGTCTTCCATCGCCAGAGTTACGTTGTCCGGATGGAGCTCGATTCGCGTAACGCGTGCGTCTCGGTCCCGCTGTCTTTCCTGCGGTTTGGCTCGTGGTGGAGTTTGTCCGCTCAGCAGGCTGTGTAACATAGTGGGCAACTCACCGGTCGTCAGCCAAAACGCGAGGCTTGCTTTCCATTCCGTCCCGACATTGAAAACTGTTTGGGACGCGGCGGGTGTTGAGCTCGATACAAGTGAGAGAATCAGGGCGAGCGATACAATTCTACTAATGAGGTGATGGATTGGTGGTGGTAACATGAGGGAACTCCTTCAGCGTTTTGAGAACGACCATCAAGCCTATCGGCCTTAGTGGTCAACACTGTCGAAGGAATTCTGGGCGGCTTCCTTAGACCCAAATAGCCGCTGCATTTTAGTCCGGACGCGAAAACGACCGGGAGTGAAGCAAATTTAGGACTGTTCGCTCTAGCCTGTCAAGTTTTTTGAGCGGAGTTTTTTGACCGGAGAATGAACGACTCGTTATTCATGCCACTAGCGAATAGCTTGAGCGCTGCCCATGCAAGTCTGGAATACAACTTGAACCCGTATTGACCCTCCCCTGTTCTGGACACCCCTGGTGATTCTGTTGGAACGTGATGGATCTCGAAGTCCGGTTCAGCGCGGATTGGTCCGTATTGGCCAGCTTCGATACTGCAAAGTCAGCGCGTGAGGTTTTGACCAACTACCCGGAATATCTCCGGAATATCTCCGGAATATCTCCGGCCTAAATGGCTACTTGTGAAAGGAACTCCTCCACACGTCGATTTATTTAGTTAGTGTTGATCTCTAGTCCGCATGAACAGGCTTGATTGTTCAGGCCCGGGAACCAGCTTGTGGCCCGAAATCAATTGCATCGACTTCCCTCTTTCCTAGTTCAATCTTTGGCTTCCGGGTTTTCTTGTCTTCCCTTTTTCGCTTTGCTGGTCACGTTGCTATGATCGATCAGGCTGCGCCGACGGGGCGCACTCGGGGTCCTCACAGCACTTAGAGCGTTGTGCCGGCCAGTGAGCATAGTGAGGAGAGCTTGGTGACTTGGTAGACCGAGCAGTCTCGCCGCCCGAGTAACCCGGCCGCCTGAATCCTTGAGTGCTAGTTCAATGTAATGCGCCTCATAGCGATGCAAGGACTCTTTCAGGCAAAAGCTCGACCAGTCAGGCCGTACTTGAAACGCATACACACGCGCGAGAACGCGATAGGTACAAGTGTACAGGCGAGTAAGCGTAGGCACATCCCGCTCGCCTTCGAGAAGCATCCTGGCGCGATCGACCGTGTCGCACAACTCATGGTTGGAAAGATGATCACCCAACTGCTCAATGAGTGTTAATGCGGCGATGCCCCCACTGTGGGGATCACCAGCCTGTTCCGCTACACTAATCGCCCGCTCCAACGAAGAGCGCGCCTGCTCTAAATGTCGCAAATGAGTAAGGGTAATTCCATAGGTAGTGAGTGATTCCGCCAACAGCGATTGCTCATCACCTTTCTCGAGCGTATGCACGGCCCGGCGTGACGCTTTCTCGGCGTCGACGAATTTGCCTTCGCCGAGCATTACGCGTGCGCGTGTCTCATCGACCTGAGCAAGGTGAACATCATCTTTTAGGCTTGTGAAGAGCATCTGCGCGCGGTCGAGATGGCTGTGCGCGTCGGCGAACTTACCGATAGTGCTGAACAGAAATCCTAAATTGTTTTCTACGCAAGCTCGGTAACGTACGTGGCCCGCTTGCTCGAAGTGATAACTTGCCGCGGCGTATTCAATCAACGCCCTATCAATGTAGTCTGCGGAATCCTCCGCTGCACCCAAATTCCTTAAGACGATGGCAAAACTGTTATGGAAATTTCCTTTGAGTGAATGATTCTCAATCGTCTGGAAGAGTGTGGCGGCCTCGATATGAATTCTCAGGGCATCGCTGTGGCGCTTGGCAGTCTCCTCGATGATAGCGCTGCGAAGGAAGGCAGTCGCTCTTAGCTCAACATCGCTTTCAATTAGACGGCTCGATGCCTCCTTTAGCACTACCCGTCCCTCATCGAATGCGCCTTCACGCCAGTAGCAGTAAGCAAGGTCGATCTGCGCTTCCGCTACTCTGGTGCTCTGCTGCAATTCTTCGAACAGCGCAATACTCTCCGTGATCAAATTCTTAGCGGTTTCCTGGGCTCCGCTGATCTGCTTGACGCTGCCAATCCAACCGGTTAAAACACCCGCCCGCAATAGGACCCGCGCCGCAGTGCTTTGCTCAAGTCCTTCCACTCGAGGACGCTCCCCTACTTGTGACCACAGTTCTCCCATTGCTTCGCGCGCAGCTTCATACCTGCCCGACTCTTCGAGTTGCTTGGCAATCTCAGAACGCAGTTGGGCATGTTGATCGAGAGAGAGGCTAGGGTCACGCATTTGACGGAGTAGATCGTTCGCTAAATTCATGTGGGAGAGTCCTTTGTCAACTTATGTATAAAGAATTGCAGCAGTGCAGGTACATTCGGTCAGAGTGCTAAGATGTGCGCCTCAAGGTTGGTCTTAGGACGGCTTGGGCGACCTACGCCGGGTCGTTTGTTTTGCAAACCATGTTCCATTCAGGAGAACCCATGAAAAAGACACTGCGATTCTGCCTGGTGAGCGCGTTCATCTTAGTACTCACGACCGCGACCTTTGCGGGAGAGATTCAAACCGGAAAAGCTCCGCCACCCCCGCCGGATCAGCAGTCGGCAACAACGCCGGGGGAAATTGACACGGGACGTGAAATACCGAACCCACAAGAGGCAAGTGATTCAGTGACGGATATCGCACTGGAACTGCTGCAAACCATGCTGTCGGTGTTCTAACAATTCGTGTTTTGTGAACTTCCATTAGCCAACTGCTGGGATTCCGGTGGTCAGGTGGGAGTGTGTCCCGCGTGAGCCGCAAGAAGACCTGCAGGCGGGCAAGTAAGAAATCGAAGCAGCGTGAGATTAATCCCGATCTTCGCGCGAAATCAATATGTTTCTTGATCACGTGAAGTCTATCTAAAGTACTTGTTACTATCTGCAATTTTATTTGCTAGCGGGTGAGCAACTTTTTTGCGAATAGCCATACCTCAACTATTTATCGCATTTGAGACAAGAATATTCCGTGATCTCACAATGAAGGATTAAGTGCTAACTGATCGAGGTTGCCTTAAAAACAACTCCACTTTAGTAGGATCTGATACAAGCAGCCTGGAAATCCTGCCAGTGAACCTCTGTCGCGTCGGCAATATTAATGAGAATCCCGACCCTCTGGAGCCCGAGGACGAACCCTCCCGCGCCAGAGAAAAGGTCGACAGGCCCTTACACGGTGTACATCAAACAGGTACAACCCCTAACTCGCGAAGAAAATGCGAAGAGTGAACATGGACTGGGATTGTTCCCGACTCCTTTAACAGAAGGAGCAATTAAGCATCTACTAGAATCCCTCCAGAACCACAGAATGAGTCGAAAACCTCCGATGTCGGAGGTTTGAAAAAGGACTGACATGGAGGGCTACCTACCAAGAGACTGACGCAATGTGGCAAAGCGGTCTATGAGGAATAGAATGAACTCAAATAAAGCCCAGACCACGGGTGCTGAAACTGCAATGATAAACAAGGCGGTCTTAGAGATTCTTAGGGCCTTTTTCTCCCCGACGGTCGAGGGCATCTTCCTCGGCCATTCTAGCCTCTACCTTGGCCACTCGTTTTTCAAGTTCCATCAGCCTACCTCCATCAACCCACCTATACCACATTTAGCGGTTTTATTTTTTCATCCTCCGACTGTCCAAATACAGACTACAGGGGGGCATTTACGGCTGGTATTCAAAATGAAAGAACGACTCTCGCTCCATGAGTACGTTCTCAATAACAAAAGACCTACGAATATTGGAAGGGCTTCTTTTAGGCAGCCAAGCCTAAGTAAAGGGACTTCGACCCCCAGGTAGTCGACGCGTTCGCCCGGATCGAACCCTTAGGGGTCTCGTTTCCCTTTTGCTCAACTACTCTATCCGAGCTAAATCAAACCGCGGAAATGTGATTGCTCTTGAGCCAAAAAATCGATCCATCAAAGAGCGAACCTGACAGGTGCATTGGTTAGTGCGCTGGCTATCACGTCATGACTTTGAGAAATATCACGACACTGTTCGGGCGAAAGAGGTGGTGACCATCGTCGCTTTCAGTCTTAGTTCAGCTTTGCGCTATAGCTGTTTCGACAAGATTGTTCGATCTTGTGTCCAACTCTTGTGGACAGGGTTCCGCGCCACACGCGCTGGAACAATCTTGGTTTGCGTTATTGGCCACCCAAGTATTCCGAATATCATTCGATACACGGACCACCTCAAATGTTCCCGCGCTCCCATCAGTGCTTGATATCTCTCAGACCTGTACACCTCGCCATGAACTAGCTTATTTCTGATCGCGGAAAGTGAATCGCCTTCCCTTTGTCCGGTCATTGGCCATAGATCTCCAAGATCGACACCGTAGTACTTACAGAATTCCCCAAGTGCGTGGGAAAAGGCGGGTCTCTTGAGCTCCGATACCTTCTCTTTGACCAGACCACGTTTCTTCTTATCCTCCACTAAGAGAGGATGCGATTTCAGCCACTCCCGCAAGTCCTCGGAAAGCTGAAGCCATTCATTTTCATCATCGAAGATCTTCTCCAATCCGTGTAGCTTTCGAAAGAACGACACCAATGTCTCCACGGCAGCGTATAGCATGATGTAGGAGCTTTCGAGAGTGTCGTTGTCATCGGGTATCACATAGTCCAGAGCCCTCCGAAAGGCAACTGGCGATGTAAGCTTCACAAGCTGTTTGTAGCCCTCCATAATGAACTCGTTAAAGTATTGATATTCAATCAAGCCTTCATGGACACTTGGCGGTTCCGTATCCGGAACATTTCTTGGCCGATAGAACTCAGTAACACTCCGAGAATCCCCCGCCCGCCACCCTACGCAAACGCATCGATACTCACCCACGAATGAAATCAAGCGCAGTACATCCTCAAGTTGGTTCATTGCGTCATTGATTGCCGGGGTGCCCAGACAGTCAAAGGGAAGAGCAAACTCCGCTGCCGTTTCATCGAACATCACGGTCTGACCAAGTCTCTCATCGCGATAACCCATATGAAGATCAAAAGCGATGTCGAACTTCTCTGTCAGCGAAACGGTCAAGGGTGGAAGTTTCTCTAACTTCACCTCACCGGTATATGACCGGCTTCGTACACTCACATTAGAAATCGATTGGTTTCGTGAAAGCCAAAAACATCCTGCGCTCCTCGGGTCAGGATGGTAGGTACCAGGCGGACGAATGTGCTCGATCTTCAGATCCCAGGGCTCACCGATCAAAATATGCTCTGTCTGACCTGGACCCAACGGATAGCCTGTGTGACTGACAATATGGACTTGATTGGCAGTAATCACCGTATGTGTACCGTTCGGCTGCACCACCTCGGCCTCCATTCGGAACACCGGTGTCTGTTGAAGCTGTAGTTCTTGCTCATCAGTCGGCAGGAAATACAGCAAGGGCTTATCTGTTTTCCTAAACGGCAAGAATACCTTGCAGAGCACCCTTTCTACAGTTCGCGCCGTAATGTGATCTACCGTTGAAGATTCGACTTTGATCGTCGCAAAAACGCGATGGCGCTCTTTTCTGATTTCATTCGTGTCTTGTTCCGAGTTCATAAGTGGCCCAACATTGCTGCCTTAATATCTTCAGGCTGATCTTGAAGTGAAATATGTTTCCTTGTAGATCTCACGCTCAAGACAGTCTTTGTTCTGACGCACCAGGTCGTATAGTGCCTGAATGCTTGGATTCGCGCTAAACGGACAGCCGAAATCGTGAAAGGGCCATGGACGGTATTTCGAGCTGAACAAATCAAAAAGATAGCGACCAAATACTTGTTCCAAGGCGAAAATAGGCGCCACAGAGTACACCACAAACTTTCGCAGGTAGATAGGCTCAATAGTATTGTGCGCCTTGTGCAATCGAGACTTCGATCCATAAAAGAGATCTGGCATCGGGCTCACATTTCGACCAGACAAATACGGATAGAAGAAAACATCTTCCGAATCCCACAAGGGCCAAGGCTCTCGCCCGCAGTGGACATAATCGTCGCGAATCTTCCGAATCGTGAGTCCCCAGGGAACAAGCTCGCTCATGAAACTCAGTGGCGACTCGAAAGACCTATTATCCCCACGAAGCCATTCTGCAAATTTGCCGAAAGTTTCCTGCCTTCGACCCGGAATCTGCGACCGCTCATCGGAGAACAGCAAAGCCAACTGATAGGTTGAGTCCAAGAACGATCGAACGTTTGTCAAAAGCTGCTCGACGTCCAGCGTCAATCGACTATAGAAGTCCCACTGAACCCGCTTGTCATTTCGATAATTGTTCAAATAGTAAAGAAAGTAATAAAGCAGGGTTGAAATGTTTCGTGAGTAGTGCCGTTCCTCGTTGTACAAATAGAAGGCCCGCTTAATTGTCACGTCTCTCTGATCTTCATCAATGTTGCGCAGCAAGTCGAACGCCCCGATGAGAGGATCATCAAGCTTCACTTGGCTTTCGAGAGGAAGTGGATTTGGCGTAAACGCTTCTACCAGATTCGCAATCGCGTCAAGCACCCGTTCATTCATACCGGAGCAACATAGCACAGCTAACGCTGTGCGTGAGAATTGATAGATGTGTCACGCTGTTTCTCGTGAGGCACAGCGACTCGTGCGCAAACTAGCGCCCAAACCTTTATAATATGTCTCTGAACAATAGGGCCTCGGCGCCGAAGGCAGAACCAGAATCGGAGAGTCATCCGATAACAGAAGATTATGGCCTCCTCAAACCAGCGCCTCACTCGGCGCTCCCGGTCATAATCTCTGTTATCGAGACGCCTCGCGATATCGAGCCCCCTTGCGCCCGCTTCGCTCGCCCGCTCGGCGCAACCTCGCAGTGCTCACTTCGCTAACGCCCCCAGGGGCTGGCGCTTTGTTGCAGCGTGCCGACAACTTAGTCCGTCTTGCTCGCGGACCAGAACGGATAACCACGCGTTGACTTTCCTGAGTGTCATTATTGGATTCTTCACTGACGTAGCCTTCGCTGCGGCGGCCGTCAAGGGTCTTCGCTGCGCTACGATGAACTCCGCGAACTACAAAACAGTTCGCTGCGCCCTGGACTGCCTTCCTCGCTACGGCTGGGAGGTATACAGAAGCTGCTGACGCAGCTCAGAAACCTGCGTTTCATAATCCCCAGGCGCCACTTAGCCGATTGGGATTCCGAACATGGTGTTTGGGGGAACAGCTAAACTCGATTGCTATCACGTACCATCTTGCGGGTTTGACTTGCTTTTCTTGGAACCACCTTCACCCGCTGGGCCCATGCGTAGGTCTGGGCCTGTCGTTTTCCCAGACCCAGCTTCTCCAAGTGGTGAGCGCCTTCATACCCCCCGAACTCCGAATAAAGCAGCCTGGCACTCTTAGTTAATGTTGAGACGTTACAAACTCTTCCAGTAATGCGAGCTGTTGCGCTCTCGACCACCCGATAAAAATATTCGTCGCTCAGGTGCTTTCTCTGAAAGCTGCCATTAGCGGCCACAAAAAGATAAGGGTAATTTGGATTTCTCAGTCTCTGATTCCGTTCTCGCACAAGCGCCTGACCAAATCCCGGAGCCAGGGTTCATCTGAGGGCTCCAGCCCAAGAATCACTCCAGTGCGTCCTGGAGTTTGTCTGCCCCGGGAAAGTTCGCGAGGCTCCCATTCCAGGCTAAGAACATTCTCCAAAAGCTCGCGCGATTCCGACCCAAGCATGGTAGGCCGACACTGCGCTGGAATTCTTACCGTCTTGAGTTCAAGCAGAGAGAACCCGAGGTAGAGTACAAGATAGAGAAACATCGCTTCTTCAGCCGGTATGTCCGGTCTTTTAATGGCGTTCAAGAGCGGCTCGATCAGTCCCCAGTCATAGTATTGAATTGTCAGGACCCTTTTTCTTGTTCGTCTCCCTTTTTTTCTCTTATTCTTCGTCAACGGCGGCGCAGGATTTATTTCGATTGCTTCTTCAACATCCTTCAGCCAACCGAAAAAGCTGCGAAACTGACTGTGGTAGTTTTGCACTGTGACTTCTCTGCAACGGACCACTTTCTCGTACGAATGCGGCTTGCGGCAGTTTTGGATTTCACAAGCGGTCGGCGAAGTCTCGCCCCTGGTGTCCAAGTTTTTGGTCGACGCACAAGATCTACATCGCCATTTCAGTCCAACCGTATATAGGTATTCTTCTACATGCGCGGCTTCAACCTTGGTGAAAGAAGTCAATCCGTGTCTGATGCCCCACCGCCAGAAGTCTGCCAACCTCTGAAAGCGGCCACGCCGCATACTACTCGTGATCTTTCGCTGGGTGCACAGCCAGGAATCGTATTTCTGCAAGATGGCGAACTCGTCATTTGGGATCTGTGAAATACTAGCTAGTGGCTGCCAAAGCCTTTTCTTTGCCATCTCGAAGGTTTCATCGACTGCTGGATCGAGCAAAAGGTCGCCGAGTTGATTTAGACACGACCGAACACCCTGAAACTTTACGCCCGGTAAGCTGGTTTTCAACTTAAGGATAGCTTCCCAGGTAAGCGGGCCTTCGAAAGTATGGCCCTGAAGGAACCTTCCAAACCTGTACAGGCGGGAATAAGTATTATGGTCCACGTTCTCCCAGTTGATCACTTCTGTGAGCCGACGAAACAGGTTGTCGTTGTATTTGTTCGATATCCTCACCCGTCGAAGAAGACTTCGTAGAAGACGCGGTGCGTAGCGACGCCCTTTACACATTTGGCAGAGTCTGTCCCCTTTGTGCTTATAGGGCTTGTGCTTTCCGCAGCCTGAACATATGCCACTGCCAAAACTAACCTTCTGGTCACACAGCTTACAGCACTCTCCGCCTCGCCTTGCCGGTGGTTTCTTCTTCCCGCACCGGGTACATTCGATGTCAGCGGGCGATGTGCTTCTTCTAATGCACGTAGGGCAAACTCCTCCTCCATCCATTACGAACCGCTTTTCTTTGCCGCATACAGTACACTTGTCCTTTGGCTCCTTTAGATAGCAAGTTGCGCAAATCATCTTCGCGCTCACGACGCTTTTTCGGCGTAGCAGGCAGCGTTTGCATTCCCCAATGGCCGGAGTCTTAACAGTTGAACCGCTCAAAATAGGTTTCTCCTTGGATCTGAACTAGTCGTTGTAGAGCGTTCTCGGGTCTGTGAAGGTCGCGCGTAGAGACTTTCGTTTCCCCGAGTCCTTATCATTGGTCGCGGAAGGTGCTATTTCCGCGACGGCGTCTTCCGCTTTCGCACTCTTTGGCTCATAAAGGCGTGACGGCGCCTTGCCTTGCACCCGCTGCATAGACCATTGCTGCGATCTTGTCGAATCTGGATTGAACACATAGAAAGCGTCGGAACGGCAGTTTAGGGCATCGCACAACAGTTGAATCATCTCTCCACGAGGCGCGGCCGGTCCCCGCAAGAGTGCCCTGATAGTTTGTACGGTCACTTTCACTCCCACCTTCTCCTCAATGAATAATTGGAGTTGAACAGCCGTCCTTAGGTTATGAGTGTGCTCGACGTATTCCTTGAGTTTCCACACAATTACATTTCGCCTATGTGTTATTGACACCGGAGTATGCGACACCGTCCGACCGGCTTTTTGGGGGAGTCGGACAACTCTTGAATCATCTCTCTACCGGGTGCGGTGGGTCGAAGTATGAGCGCTCGGATGGTCGGGGGTCACCCTCACTAACCTTCTCCTGGATGAATGGTTGTAGTGGAACAGCCGTCTTCAGCCGTGCGTCTGTTCCACATAATCTTTGCATTTCCACAGAGCAGTATTCCTTCGTCTATGTGTTGTAGACGCGCGGAGTGACGCCGCCCCTGCCAGCTTGGGACGTTCGCACGTCCTTCATGAACTCGGTGCGGCTGTAGCCCCTCGACCTGATGTAAAGGCAGGTTGAGGAGGGGCTTGAATGTCCGAGCAACTCCATGAGTCTCCAGAATTTCTCGGGATTTTCCTCGAGGTAATTAGTCGCAAAACTTGCTCGAAGGTCATGCATTGTTAGCTTGGGCGGCAAATCCACGCCATGGTTGCGAGCAGTTTCGATGAGTCGAGTAAAACCATCTCGGAGAGTTGCGTAAGAGAGACGGGTCCCCGTCAGACTTAGGAACAGAGAAGGCTCATTCATTTGGTTGCGGAACCGTGGTCGCACAACCTGTTCGTATTCCCTAAGCGTAATTTCAGACCGACGAGTTAAGGGCATCACGCGTGTTTGCGGGCCAGAAGAGTTAAATCCTTTTCCGAAGCGCGTCTGTATTACTTTCTTGTCATAGAAGATGTCTCTGTCATCGCCAAGGGCGTCGAGATTAAGGAGTTCAATCGAACGCATACCGGTTTCAGTGATTAACATGACAACCGCATAAAGCCGTGCGACCGTTAAGTTCTTCTTGATAAGGCCAGGAAATACTTCCCGCAGGAAAACCAGCAGGGCAAGAATTTGCTTCTTAGTTAGAAAGAAACGCTCGGCGCGCAGAATGTCACGGCTATGTACAGGATACTCGACGCCAGTAAACGGGTTATCAAGCGGGCCATATTTTGAGGAGATCGTTTCCATCCCAGCTATATATGGCGAGTTGAGCGTCCAAACAAATAGGCGTTCAAGGTAGCAGGCGTAGGCTCTCACTGTACCGGCCCGTAAACAGGGCTGGCCATCTTCATCCGCGGTACTAAGCGCCATCAAGAATTCCGCGATACGCTTGCGTCCCTCGAAGAGGTTCATGACTTCCCAGATGAATAGTTGACGCTCACCTTCTCCGTCGACAACACGAATGTTTTTAAACCAGTGTTCAATGAATCGAATCTGGACCTCTATCGTTATCTGACTTAAGCCTCGTGTAATGAAGCTGTCAAAGTAGTTCTGGAGGATTTGCTTATGATCTTTCAGCATCTCCTGATGTGATCGTTGTGGCGGCGTAACTGTGGAACGGTGTCGTTTAGACATTGCTATATTCTCCTTAGCTAATTTGATCGAAAGTTATGGCTCTGTGCCTTGAACATAAGGTCCTCAGAATCCCTTTGTGAGACCATTGAGCAACGCGGCTAGATATTCCTGACCGAGAGACGTGAGATCACGTCGGTTACCATAGGTGTGGCCAATCCAGCTCACAGCGTTTGGAGGAAACATCTGAATCCGATCTTCAGGGCACGTCGGATATAGCGAAAGAAAATCTTTCTGGGAAAGAAATCCTTTCGCGGCGGAACTCTTAACTCGTTCGAAGGATTGTCCTACGCGGAATTGTCCTGGCATCTTCATTCTTTCCAACACTAATTTTTCCAATAGAATTTTGGTGTTGCCTCCTCGGTTGCGGTCTCTTCGCAACAGCTATTCCGCGCGCGCCAAAGTTTCTTGTCGCGACGCTTAGATTGCTATCGCTATCTCCAAAACTGCTTTCGAGTTTTCGAGTGACTGGGATCTGAATCTCGCTGGAGCGTTTGGTCTTCGTTGCGACTGCAAGAAAACGTACATTGACGGCGGAAGTTTTTTTCTGATTGGCCCAGCTAAAGGCAGCAAGAATTCACGGGAACAGGAAAATAGTTGGGTGGGGTGTTAGAGATCTCTAACATTTCATTTTTTGATCTAACATTGCGTCATCGCTTACTCCTAAAAGGGGTTGGAGTACTTAGCAAATTATTGAACATAACAATTGAGAAACATTGCCTCTATTAGACACGCTTTCCCTCGTCGCGGTCATGAAGCATTTGACCAGCCTTTTCCTCAATAATTTCAGCAAAACACCGATAGACCGATACGTTGTGTCTGCCCAGGTCGCTGCGGCACAACACGTGCCCTACGACAAATTGAGTAGTACGCGCCGAAGACGCTCAGGGAGCAGTCGATGAAAAGGTGAAAGCTCACGCGACTTGTCGGCAAGACAATCGACAAAGAAACGGGCGGAGACTCAAACGGGAAGATATCTAGGATAGGAGAACTTCTAGGCTGTGGGTCGCGGCAACGACGACTCGCCAAACTAAAGCTATGAGTTTGATTACAAAGAAAACACGCATCGACGCCAAGCGCGTAGCTGAGATTATTGGCTGCTCACGAAAAACAGTACTCAACGGCGGCGCCGGCACCGCACGACTTACTCGAATACGCAACGGAACTCGCCAAATTCGTTTTATACTTGAAGAGGTATTGGCCTTCGCAGAGAAGCAAGAGCAACACGCCCGACGTTCACTTCCAAGCCGCACCAACGACCAAGAGACGCATGGACAGCACCGAGCGCTATCACTATAATTTCCGCCTTACCGCACCCCTAAAAAAGAGCTGCAAGCAATGAAGTACATTCGTAAACCACTTCAGTCAGCGCTCGCAGTGCGGCAAAAGGAAACCGTAATGAAAAACTTCCATCAGTACACCGGCCCTGGCGGACAAGTTCTTCACGGTTACATGCGTCGCTACAAGAATGTTCGACTTCGCAAGAAAGGCTTTGCAACTAAAAGCGAGGCCGAAAAACATCTGCGTCAAGCTATGAACGACATAGACGCAGAAGAACGCGGCGAGATTCGCTGTAAGCCGACTACTGCCCAAGACGCTCTTAATATTTACCGTCGCAATCTGGAAGTACGAGCCCGAGACAAAGGATACCAATACGCACATAACGTCAGGTCTAACTGCAAAGTCATCCAGGAATTTGTGGACCACTTTGGCCCCAACCGCTTGATCCGAGAATGCACCGAGACTGATCTGCGCGAGTTCTATCAAATCCTTTGTTTTCGTCCCACACTAAACAAGAACAGCGCTGGCGTGTTCATAGGCCGAATTCAAGGAATGCTCAAAGCCGCCCAGAAGGCAAAGCCTGATTTGATTAACTGGCTCCGGCCAACCCTTAAAGTCAATCGCACACCAGAATTCGAACACCGTGTTGAATTAACAGAGTATGCAACGCTTGTTCACACATTACTGAATCCACCTTTAGCTCCCTCGCGGCGTGAGGAGCGGATCAAGCTCTGGCGCGATGCTGGCGACGTTGTTCAGTTACTTCGTTTGACCGGAGGCAGGCTGAACGAGATCGTACGTTTGCGACTCGATCAGTTCATCTGGACAAAAGGCAAGCTTCGTCTATATGCAACGAAGACAGAAAACCAGCGTGATCTGCCATTATGGGATTGCATCAAAGCCCTCGTCCAACGCCGAATTAGCGAAGGTCTCACCGATAGCGAGCTACTTTTCCCACGTGCGAAAACAGCGACCTTTGACAACGCTATAGCGAGAGCTTGTCGCAAAGCCGGGAAAGCGACAGGTCTGAACTACGGACGGACGAATGGCTTCACATGTCACAGTCTCCGCCATACCTTTATCACTGACATGATGGAGGCCAGCGGAAACAACGTAGCTTTAGTCATGTCCTATAGCGGCCATAAGTCGCTTGAGTCGTTCCAAATCTACCTACACGCCCCGGAACACGGCTGTATGCTTACTGATCAGCGCATCGCAAGCGTTGGCCTATTCTTGGCCTCTTTTTCGGGAACGGTGGGACAATCGGGAATGTCAGGAACAACTGAGGAAGGCGTTAAGCCATTGAAAATACAGCAAGTAGCTGTATCATAAATAACTCAAAGAAAACACATGCCGCTTAGTCGGCACCACTCACGCCATCATTGAAATTGCATTGGGGAATTTTGTAAGAGTTCCCCCGTCTGTCGTGAAGTCGAGCATTCCGAACACATCGACCCGCGCGTCCTTGGATCAAGGAACGGCTCCTGACCCGCATTGGATTGCGTTCACTTCCTGAACATAATAACGCTCTTGCGAGTCTTTCTATGGTCGGTTCGCGAGGAGGGTGACGTGTGGGCATCTGCACAAAAGTACTAGCTTTCTTGAAATATATCCTAAAGCACTCCTAACAAACCTTTCTGAAGACACAGCCCTATCCAGATATCCAGATGTTTAGCCCCGGAAAATGAGAGCGGCTTCGTTGAAGCAAGCAACGCGACCTCGTCTGGAACCTGAGCGAGAGGCACATCCCACAGGCCAAGCGTCTGCTTCCATGGTAGGATACAGCACAAGCCTTCTGACCAAGTTAATTGAGGCAGATGTCGTTGAGAATTGAGTAGCTCGTGATTTTCTAAAAGACGAAGAACTAATTGAGATAGTTCGAGGGGTGACGGGGTAGCGGTTAGCAAATGATAGGGCCAGTCTACCTCGGATAAGAAAGAACTTCCTCGCCAGAAAGTTGCCCAGCCACGTTTCCAAGTCCCACCATCGTCATTTTTGTGCCGTTTGCAAACCATCGTGAGCGCGCGTAAATCCCTCTCACCTGCTCTTATCCAAGTTGCCAAGCGATCGACAAAGCGCGACTCTGTATAGTCATTCATTGCAAGATTGACTTGACAATACCCGTCTGGTCTCAAGTGGTTACCTAGATTGGAAAAGAACCGGGCCAGTAATGGCTCTCCGGATTCAAGGAGATCGCGGTAATCGTCCCCTTCCTTATTAGTTGGGGAGTTAAATACGATGAGATCGAATTCCTGCCCTCGCAACGAGTTGAAGAGATCGCTTTCCATAAATGTCACATTGGCTATACCGTTTAACACGGAATTGAACCGTGAAAATTCAACTGCCCGCGGATTTATGTCAACTCCGATCACATGATCACAAAAAGATGACATAACAAGTGATAGCACCCCACAACCACAGCCCATGTCTAGTCCGCGACTGGCGATTCTGCGAATAAGCAGTCTCGCGAGTTGCGGACCTTCACAAAGAGGATCCAAATACCAAGTAGAACGAGGCCGGCCAGCGGATGCGGGGTCGGTAACGATTACGAATCCTTCAACTAGATGAGCCCTGAAAGGTGAGAAGACGCGCTGCCCGGACTCGACCAGTAACCCGCAGGAACACAATTCCGCCAGTCGATTCTCGGGTAACTGATCAATGAGCTGGCTTCGACTACACTCGATACCTTTCAGAACTGTTCGAAGTGGCGAATCTGGAGCAGTCGGATCCAGTGAATCTCGAATTAACCTGCGGAGGGCCGCTAATTCGCCCAAAGCCAGTCTGTCTGAACGTAATAAAGCGAAACCGATTTGAGGATCATACATTCGGGTATCATTACTAGATGGACGGCTACATTCCACTGGTGATGTATTCCTTCCCTGGTCTTGCTTGGATCAACAGAACCTCATGACCTCTCCCAACCCCGTCAATCCCACAGCTCCGCAAAAAACACCTGCTTTGAGACCGCTACTGATGCCATAGCACAGCCCCCGTAGTGATAACTAGCAATTATCTGGCATGCTCAGTGTAATTGTTCCCATTTACAAGAATACTAACCTGGTCGAGTACTGTCTTCAGCAGTTGGTCGACCGGCTCCCTAGTGATGCCGAGCTCATAATCGTCGATGACGCGTCCGGCACTGAAACGCTTCAGCTGCTTGAGCGCTTTGAAGTCGCACGCCTTATCAAACACCAGCACAACCAGGGGAACACAGTCGCCTATAACGCGGGTGCTGCGGCGGCTCGCGGGGATTTTCTGGTGTTTGTTGACTCTGACGTCTTTGTGCCTGTTGGAGCACTTGAGGATTTTTCCCAAGTGCTGTCTGCGGACGATAGCTTGGGAGCGGTCGGCAGTCTCCTGCTCTATCCTTACGATTACACCATCCAACACGCCGGCGTTGCGTTTGACAGTTGGTCAACCCCTCATTTGTTCGTGGGCCGCCGCCCTGACGAAATAGATCTGCAGCCGATGGAGGAGAGGCAGGCCGTAACTGCCGCATTTTTTGCCACTCGCCGTACCGTGTTTGAAGAGGTTGGGGGATTCGAGGAAACGTATCGTGATGGAATGGAAGATATTGAATACTGCCTGCGCTGCCGTGAGCTCGGTTACCGCAACGTTCTGCTCTCGAGTTTTCCAGCGTTTCATCTTGAAAGCGCTACCAGAGGCCCGTACATACATATTCGCCAGGTCTACAATCGCAGCATCTTTTACTCCCGCTGGACTGGACGCTTCAAACCCGATCTTCTCGATTATGTTTCCGCAAGCGCCGAAAAAGCGATCGGAAACGGAAACGCGATTGTGAGTCCGGCTCCAGTGCTGAACTTTTGTACCACTCCGAATTGGATCGAGCTGGCGGAGACGCTGAGACACGCCGGCGTCGATCTCGGCAGCACACACAACCTTAGCGGCTGGGTTAGCGAATCAGAATCAATCGATCTGTTCCGTACTGTTCCGCTGGCTTTCAATCGCTTGCCGTCAAGCATTGTCTTTGTAGTTGATTACTTCAAACAACTGACCGGAAATCGTTTGTGGTTCAGTCGCAGGCCCAGCAACGATGTCGTGGTCGATCGCCATGCAAATGTTCTTACCGGCCGACCATTTGGTTTCAGTGAACAGCCATGAAAGAAGCGAACCTCACCAGTCCGCAGATCCCTTTTCTCCGGGCCAACTTCCCACCAAAGATTCACAATGATCTGGCCGCGGTGTTTGATTCCGGTTATGTCGGAGCGGGAGACCTGGTGGCATCCTTCGAGCGCGCGTTGGAAAGGTATCTTGGCGCGACTTCGATCCTAGCGACCAGCAGCTGCACGGCAGCTTTGACGCTGGCCTATCTTGACGCTGGGGTGACGCGCGGCGCTACGGTCCTCTCTACGCCGATGACTTGCGCCGCTGCTAACATCCCGCTGCTCCAGTTAGGAGCAAAAATCGGCTGGTTGGACGTAGATCCCAATTCGGGAAATGTCACCGCCGAGTCGGTTATCAACGGATTGAACCGCCACCCCTCTGCTTGCGCCGTCGTTATCATGGACTGGGGTGGCGTGCCGTGCGATTACACTGCGATAGCGGCCGAGTGCCGGCGACAAAAGACCACGCTTATTTTGGACGCGGCCCAATCGTTCGGTGGTTTGTATGACGGCCAGCGCTATCCTAGCGAGGTGGATTATGTCTGCTATAGCTTCGGCCCTACGAAGCTTTTTTCGAGTATAGAGGGGGGCGCTGTCGCCGTTGGGCCAGGACTTTCTAATAAACGTATGCAAGGTTTGCGATGGTACGGGATTAAGCGCGAAGATCGAGACCCTTTGCGCTTTTGGGAATACGAAGTTGAAGAACTTGGATACAGGTTTGTCTCTAACAACGTCTTTGCAGCGATTGGCTTGGGAAATTTAGCGAGTATGGAGTCGCGTCTGCGCAGTCACCGAGAGCTAGCCGATATCTACGATCAGGAGCTTCGTGACATTCCCGGCTTGCGTGTTGGACAACGTCTGCCCCGAACCCAGCCAAATTTTTGGCTGTATACGGTGCTGGCGGAGGAGCGAGAGCAACTTTTACTTAAGCTGCATTCTCACGGTATTCACGCCGCGACTCCCCACCGGCGAAATGATCGGCTGCTAGCCGCGTGGAATGATGCAGGCGACTCAACGAACTTAGCCGGCGTTAACACATTCGACCGCAGTTACATTTGTTTACCCATCGGACCGTGGGTTCAGCCAGACGATATTGAAAGAATGAGTCGGTTGATCAAGTCGGGTTGGTAAGCAGGAGGCGCTTTGCTAAGCACGTTCGTAAGGATACCAAAGCAAATCGCCGGCGCGCACTGCATAGTGGCCCTGAACTTCTTCTGATCTGGCCTTCGGAACGTTCTCGTTATGCTGCAAACACCGCAGCAGTATGGTGCGATTGAAGGCACCGTCCGTTAAGCTACTCGCAGCTTGCCATGCCCAGTCGCGGTAATCCACTTCAGCTCCCAGCATGTGCGCACATATTGACATGTAGTGCGTGACGAAGATCCTGCTCCTCAGGTCTTCAGTGCTTACGGTCTGGTCAAGGGCCCGCAACAGAACCTGATGTGCCTCAAGCCATTGTTCCGCTTTCAGCGCGCAAGAGGCGAAACAAAGCAGGGCGTTGCATGCCTGGAACATGTAACCTTTTTCGGACGCTTGCGCGGCGATTGCACGAAGTCGTGCCCGGGAGAGGTGAGTATTATGTGCGCTACATTCAACGTAAGCCTCGGAGCATTCGATCAAGATTCCCAGCCGGTCTCGCCCATCGAGTTTCTCATTCCAAATGCCCCGCGCCGTTTGCAGGTGGTGCTGCGACACGTCGGGATCGCTGAAGCGCAAAAGTGAAGCAATATTCCAATGTGTATGACTACGCAAATAGTGGTGGCCAGTGCCGTCGGCTTTTGCCAAGGCAATCTTGAAGTGTTCGAGAGCTTCCTCGTGTCGCTCCAGTAAGTGGAGTACGGCGCCGTAACGATTGTGAGCCAGCGTCTCCAAGCCTGAACGATCTTTCGCAGAGAGCTGCAAAGCGGAATCATTCAGTATTTCTAAAGCCTCCGAAATGTTTTGTAACGCGGGAGTCGCTTCCGCTCTCAGGAGGTGCTGATTCCCAATTTCGATCAGGGAGTCGATATATCTCTCAGGGTTCTGAGGCAGGACTTTCTCAGCGTCCTCCTTGATTTTCAAAAACCTCTGCAACGCCGCGTATGTGCTGCCGCAATGCTGGTCCACGATCGCCGCGAGCCAGGAGAGCTTGGCATCAAACATAATTGTCCTTGACACCGCAGCGATTCGCTCCAATCGCTCAAAGAGCGGCGGCAGGCTTTGGTATTCCTGGCGTCGCGCACGCGACTCAACCAGATGCCGAGTAACCTGCCAACTCTCCTCATAGTACCGTCGGCCGGCCGCGTAATAAATTGCTCCTTTCTGCTCTTCGGTCAGACCACGAATCTCTTTCTTGCGGATTGATGAAGCCAGATGAGAGGCTACCTGCTGGGCCTCAGGACGTTCCCGCAATGCCTCTACCAGGAGATCGTGGGCCAGTTCAAAAGATTGCGCCGACGCGTCCGCGAGGTAACCGAGCGTTAGCAGTCGACCGACTTCGCGCGTTGAGAGTGGCTGTCTCAAGGCTCGATTAACCAATCGCCTTGGCGCGTGGCGGCCAATGATTGCCGTAGCCGCGAGCGCTCGCAGAAGTTGTCGCTCACCACGTTGCAGAAGTCCGGCAAAACGCTGGGCCAGTATGTCTCTGATTCGATTCGGTAGCTGACGCAGTGCTCGTTTGAATGCCGGTATGTCGATCAGAAAGTAAAGGTCGCCGTGACCAAAGGCCACGGTGCCGCGATCTACCGCCAGATGGTCAAGCGTCTGCATGAGAAAGAATGGGTTGGTTCCTGTGCGTTCAACGATTAGCCCGAGTGTTTTCGACTCTTCAGCCAGCAATTCGGGCCAGCGGAGCGTCGTCACCACTAGTTCCTTTGCGTCGTCCACAGTCATATCCGGCAGATCGATGAAATCGAACCCGGGAAATTGCGCCAACTCCAAACCGCCGACGAAATGCGCAAACGAGTTGTCCCGAACAGTCTCGTCATTTCGAGCGGTTAGGATGAGACAGAAAGAAAGTGAATCAGAAGTTTCGATGATGTGGCGCAAGAGAACCAGCGGCTGCAGTTGGCGTCGCGATAGATGGTGGGCGTCATCGATGTGTAAGAGGACCCGTTCTCCAAAGCTTATACTTAAGAATATCCGGATAGCCTCAGCGAACCGGCGCCCAGTCGGTAGTTGAAGATTGAAGAGATCTTCCGAGTAGGCTCCATATGTCAGGAAACTGGTCAAAGCCTTCTCCAGTTTTGCTTGTTCATCGCGTCCCAGGTCCAAACGCGCCAGTCGCTTTTTGATGATCTCTTCTTCGGGCAGATCGAACGGGTTTTGTGCTAGCCCTAGCAGCCAGCGGAAAAGGAGTCGCCAGCGGTCTTCCTGCGCGCTCGCCGTCGAACTAAGCTCCATCGATCGCACCGTAAACGCGAGTAACTGAGCGTCGTCGCGCAACTCCTCCGCGAGACGAGTCTTTCCTGATCCAGCGCGACCGCGACAGACTATGAGTCGGGGTCGTCCAAGTGAAACTTCGTCGCGCAGAACTCGCTTAAGCCGAAGCAGTTCGTGGCGGGCGATGCCACCGACAAACGGCGATGTGAGCCGCGGCAGTTCCGGCGTACCCTGGAGTGTTAGCGAGGCGATCTCAGTCCCATCGGCAGAGCGAATGCTGGGAGCCGGAAGGGGGCTGTTATTGAAAGTAAGTAGCCGGAATGGAATGCTGATAATCGGAGATTTCGCAGGATCGAAGACAATCCCCTCAGGTGACGACGATTGCCTATCTGCCATGAGACTTGCTCGCTGCGGCGGCACATCCCACACCAGCCGCAGCGGAGTCATCTCCCTGGGAATAACTGAAGCGACAGAAACGCTCACCACTAAACGGAATTTTTTGCCGGGTAGGAGGTGCAGGGCAGGCAACGCTGACGATGAGACACTGTCATTGTCGGCAATCAAAAGAGCGCGAGCAAAGATGGCACGTCCTGAACCATTTGGTTCTTCGAGCGCGGCCAGTACTTTGGCCGAACCGGAACCGAAGAAGCGGTGCACGATATCGTGGCGCAACGACAGCCACGCTTCCACCGCCTTGTCATCCGAATAAGCAAAGACAAAGCCGTGCTCCTTACTGAACAAGTCAGCGCGGTGGATAAAGTTGTCGGTCAGCTTGGCGGAGGTTACTACATGCAACCGTTTGACCGTTCGCGAGAAAAACGCCGAGACCAAATGCGTATCCAGCGTGTACTTTCCCATCGACCGGCTTGCTGGATGATGCTTGGCCTCCATCCAGTAGATCTCGGAAATCTCTTCTCGCAGGTCACGGAATTCGCCGACCGCATCTTTCCCACCATCGTTGGTAAGTGAAGTGCATCGCCAGAGACAGTTTGGGTAGACGTCCCTCACGTGCTCGAGCGCGAGCGATTCGAAATCGGCAGGCTTAAGCTGACGCCAAAGTGTTGTAGAAATCAAGATGATTCTGATGGATAATTGCTAGTTATCCAAATCAATCCATGGCTCGATCGATGAGACTGAGACGGTTTATTATCGTCCGAAACTCAGATTACGACAACTGATTTGGTTATCCGTTAGTACCCCTTGGAAGTTTACCTGCTAATCGTGTCCGCTTCCGGCTCGAGAGAGGCAACCCTCCTGATTGCGCTTGAAACCTTGAGTGGCTAACACTAGACTCTCTGCCGTTTTCCGACCCACCGAGACAACTTATCAAGCTTTCAAAATCTTCGACCCACATGGGACTTGTTTGGTGTGCTTATGCAACTAACGCAAGCAGTCGCGGAGTTTATGAGCCGCTATTTCTCGACACATGAGCGTAGCCAGAAAACAAGAACAGCCTATGGCTCAGACTTAGAACAGTTCAAGGCATTTGCTAAGAACGAAATCCACCTCGTATCTGTCGGCGGTAGTCTTATTGAAGATTGGGCAACTCACCTCCGTAATGAGGGATACTCTCCCGCTTCGATGCGCCGAAAGATGGTGGTCCTTAAGGTCTTCTTTTCCTATTGGGTCCGAAGAGGAGTCCTGAAAGAGTCGCCATTCTGGCGGGTAAGGCTCAGTTTTGGCCGAATTGAGCAACTGCCCCGGGCTCTGGCGGAAGAGGAGATAAAAGGACTCTTGGCGCACGCGGTACGACTTCATGAGTCCGAGTTGGTACTCCGTAAAGGATCGGTGCTCGCGAGGAGTCAGGACGCGCGGAGTTCATCACGGGAATATCGTGCTCTTCGCAATCTCGCGCTGGTGGATCTTCTCTTCGCAACCGGGATACGTGTTGGCGAAGCGTCCTCGCTTGATGTCGATGACTTCCTGAAGACGGAGACGGTGTTTAGGATTCAAGGAAAGGGCGGCCGGGAAAGACTGGCTTACGTTGTTGACGAGCGAACTATTCGAATCCAGCGTCAACACCATGAGGCGCGATTGAAAATGACAACGAAGAGTCCGGCTTTGTTCTTAAACGCCTCAGGGGAGCGTCTTTCAACTCAAGGGATGGCTAACATCATCACTCAGTTTCAACAAGATGCCGGGATCGAGCGACATGTGACACCACACATGTTGCGACACACTGTCGCCACGCTACTCCTTCGGAACGGCATGGATATTCGAGTGGTGCAGGAGTTCTTAGGGCATGCCTCCATTGCAACAACTCAACGGTATACTCACGTGGTTAAAGAGCACTTGATTGGCGAATTAAGAAAACATCATCCGTCTTTGGGCCTTCGAGAACACACCTAGTGCTACTTAATGTGTCCGACGTCCTCTCGCGCCAACGCATGAGACTATCTCCTCCTGTGAGGCCGCGCATTCTTGAGAAGTTTGATAAAGATCTCAGCGCATACATGATTGTCTTCCAGCTTATTCGAAGCGCATCTGAATCCTATGAGAGAAGCGGACGTATCGCGCAAGCCATTTCGGACGCCTCGTTGACCAGTACGGTCCCAAATCCGACTTTTTGATAACGGACCCTCCAGCTGAAGGCTTCCGCACAAGTTTACTTAGAATTCACCTGACCGTTCAGATTAAGTTAAGAATGCAACCTAGTCGAGCCTACGGAAACGTTCGGCGACTTTCCAGGGCAAACACCGAAACTGGTTTCAATCAGTCAATGCTCACCGATTTCTGTTCGGCGCTCTCTTATCAATTCTTGACGCTCCAATCCTAGTATCGCAGTAAGAGCTATGTCTAAGTTGCCATCTTGCGCAATTTCTTGCAACACACCCATAACCCTTGGATCCTCTATGTTTCCTAGAACCTCCGTTGCTTCATGCCGAACAATCGCGGAGGGGTCAGTTCGGGCGCTGTTGCATAAGCCAAGGAAAACCTCATCGCCAACTAAATCACTATGTAATTCGTGAATGCGACCAAGAACGAATGCAGCCTCGTGACGCACAACAGCATTTGGATCTTTTCGCAACGTTCTTAGCAAAAGTCTCATCAAGCCTTGCGGTCTTGGGATTACCTGCATGTCGCCCAATTGTTCCAGACAACTCATCCTAACCATGTCAGGACCAGGCCAGAAAAGCGAGTCTTGTACCCAAGTGATAAAGTCATCGTTCGCCATCGTGTCGCGTTGCTCCGTTAGTTACCTCGCCATCCGAGTCTTACCGTAGGACCCCCATCGTGGCGAGTTTCATATTCATGAACATCATGGTCGCAGGATCCTCGACACCGCCAAACCTTGCCGCCGACTTGGGGGATACGAGACTAGGATACGCGAACTTGACCAATATTAGGCTGATGCTCCTGCTCTAGTTTATGACCTATCTTCGGACTAATTGAGAAGAGATAGCAGAACACAGACTCGGAGAACCAGCCTATTGTAGTGCGCAATGACAATATGCGGAAGATTGGCAATGGTCAATGCGAAGTCAGGTGTTGTGCCAAATCAGGATTAATACATCCGATTACTGGCAAGCGAGTGTAATCCCGGCCCTATCGTAATGAACATCCGAGCCAATTGGCTAGGTTCGTCGCCAAGCTTGCGAACTGACGCACAGAGTATCCCTTCATCCAACGCACAAACGATAAGAACCATCGGATCTCACGAAAGTCGCAAACCAGTATTCGAATGCCGACGGGCGGTAACAACTGGCGAGCCACAAATCTCGCTGTCACTCGAACCCGCAATGAGGGCGCTGGTCGTCATAATCTGAGCTTCAAGGTTTGAGACGCGCGTAAAAGAGTAGATTAACGCGGTCATTCGACAATGAAGAACCTGGCCTAATAAGTTCGAATGCCAGTTTGCTCGGTGATCAGTCGTTAATTCGAAGCGCCGTAAGTGTAACTGCAAATCACCGCCACGTTATCATCAGCGTCACGGTTGGCCCGGCGGAGACGTGAATGTCGGTTTGCTCTGCATTGCAATCTACCAATATGCGATCTCGTACCTCAGCGACGTCGAATGCCATGGGTTGCGAAAGGATCGGCGCTGCAAACAGTTTTCCAAAACGATGCCAGCGAAGACCGAGTTCTTTCGGCTGACTTGTGTGGTTGAAGGGCCAAGTCGAAACATTCACTTGTAGGACATGATGTCCGGGTTTGAGATCGTTTCCTGAGTTCTCTTTCTTTCCTGGCCCTACAAAAACAGGTACGACGACACTGTTAACTGGAGCAAATGACTCTCCGGGTTTGAGGACGACAAAGTAGTCCGCCGGCGGCTCGGCTCCAAAGTTGATTTCCTTGGAACTTGAACCCATCATTGGGGAAACCACTTGCTCATAATCCTTGGCCACTGATGCCGCCACGTTCCGACTCGTTCTATATTGAAAGGGAGCCGAACTGTACTTAAAGACAATCAAGCTGCCCGTCCCAGTGTTTTCGTAACTGAACCGCACAACCAACAACATACCGCCCGAAGAACAATATTTTTGTTCCAGAATACTGGTAGTGAGCCTGAGCTCGGACTGCTCTGTCGTTTCAGCGCGTGGTGGCGAGTTCCTGGTGACTTGAGCCCCCACGGACTCCGTGAGCCGGCACAGAATGATCACCGCGATTATTAGTCTCATCCATCACCTCCAGTGGCAATTTGAATCAGTTGACAATGGGCTCGGCCTCACTTGGCTAAGACTTCGGGACCGGGAAGCAGGCGTCGAGTATCTTTTGATTGTTTCGCGCGATTTTCTCCAATCTCGTGCCGTTCTTATCATCGACGTTGTCCTTGTCATCGTTGCTATAGATACCGCGCCGGTGGCCAAGTTCATGCAGGAGAGTGAACGAAGCAAATCTTACATCATTGCGAAACTCCACAAAACCACCTCCTGGTACGTCCGCTCGAGTTACAAAGCGTCGTTCACCTGGAAAACCACCGTTGAGTAGCGTGCTCCGCGTGGTAGGCACTTCCCCATTTGTGGCCATGAATCCGGCTTTAGAGTTGATATAAACATTCTTGCCCTTGGTAGCTGCCTGGGCGTATTCGCCGAAATCGCTTGCGAACGGCGCCCCCAAGTCCACGAATGAAAAAACCGAGTTTTTTAGAGCGTCGACCGCTTTGTTATAGCCGCCAAACAACTCGGCGCATGGATTCTTACCCTCGTCTGCCCCTAGACGGGTCATTAGGTCAGCGAAGGCCGCTGCGAATCGTTCTTGCTGCTCCACTGTAGCATTCAGGGCGACAGGTGTTTTTAGCTCTTTCTTCTTCTCACCTTTTTTGCCCTGCGAGCCAGGGAGAAGCCGATAGTATCCCTGGGTAACGTGAATGATTGTCATGCCAAAATCTGCAGTTGTCCCACCCTTGATCCCGCCGTGGACGTCAATCGCCATATCATACGAATCGTCTACGTATTCAAATTGGGCCTCACCGCCTGCGAGCGTGCGGTCCACGCCAGACAAAAAACGCTGTCCCACCATCAGCTGAAACTCTCGTTCCAATTCATGTTGACGCCACGCTTCCCAGAAGCCTCCTTGCCCAGGTCCGAAACCCTTGCCGAATACGCGGTTGATGTACATGTCTTCGTATAGTTGCATTCCAAGTTCGCCTTCTGCTGTTTGCCCGCCTTCAATTTCGTAATAGGCCGTTCTAGCCGGTGGCGATGGCTCTGAGGGGATAGGAGGAGCGGCAGTACCAACGCCTCGGCCCATCGGGTCCATTTCATGGCGCGTCGGCATTGCGTCAGCGGCAGCGACCTCGACCCAGCTTCCGGTGAGCGGATTCTTATGCTGCCACGCTATTGTATTGTAGTAAGGCGTCGTGACCTGTTCCGCGATGCGCTCACCAGCCGCATAGATGTATCCTTTGCTCTTCTGCCCCTGTCCGTCCAATTCGCTGAGCACATAACCCCCGAGTACAGTCGATCGCAGGTAATAGGTACTGGCAGTACTTACGGAAATATTCGTCTCCGGCCCTTCCTCAATTTCTTCTTCCGTTCGGGTCGTAACGATGGTCTTAGTTAGTTGTCCGTCGCCGTCGTAAGTGTTCGCATCCTCTTCCGCCGGCTGATTCGGATGACCAGTCAGACCACCGCCTACGTTGCCCGTAGTGACCAAAGTTCGCGCGCCGCGGGCATCGTAAGTATGAGTGCCCATCCCATCCGCAGTCGGGTGGCCGGCGGCATCATAACCGAGACCCAGTTGTCGATTATTGCTGTAGGCGTAGCCGGTGCCCATGGAATACTGCCACCAGCGTCCGGTTTGACTCAGTTGATTTCCCGCAATGTCATACGTATAGGTTTGCCGATAAGGGCTATCGGGCAGGGTGTTTGGCGGAATGGTCTCACCACGCGCCTCGCGTCCGGTGTAGGCTTCGGACAGTCTGCCCACCTGATCGTAAGCATAGGCTCTGTCGAAATGATTATCCGCGACGTCGTAGGCATGATTGAGATTGCCATCGTCAAAATAATCATAATTCCATTGCATGCTGCTGATGCTGCCGGCTAGATTATTAACTGTGTAATCAGTCGCGAGCAGTCGGGAATTGAAATTGAAATGATGATGAACGCCGTTGCCATCGTCCATATCTTTCATATTGTCCCAGGCTCGATACTTGATGTTGGAGGCGAAGGTGCCCACCGGAACCTCCAACCTTGTTTGAGCATTGGGGAACGTAGAGTAGGTATAGCCTGATCCGGTCACGGCGTTCAGCCGCCCGCTGGAGTCATATTGGTAGCCGATGCCCGTGCCAAACTGAGAAGGTTCGGTGATATTTGTAAGCTGTCCAGCAAGATTGTATCCGTAGTTGATCCTGTAGCTGTTGGAAAGACCGCTGAACGTGCGCTCCTCCCAATCCATCCGTGACAACGCGTCGTAGTGGTAGGTGACCCTACGCTCGCCGTTCTCGTTCATCCACGAGCGATTACCCGCGGCGTCATACTCAAAATCAACCTGCGGAGACGCCGGTATACTGGAACCGGGTGAGCTGACAGTTGGGGCGTAGTAGTTGATCCGAGTGATCTGATGGCGGCCGTTATAGGTAAAGCTGGAACTTGCGCCGCGAGCGTCGGTGACTTTTTGTGTGGTGTCGTCGGCATTGTAATCCCAAGTGGTGTGATTGCTCGACAAACCATTGTAAGGGTCCAATTGCTGTTCAGGTCGATGTGCAGTTTTTAAGCGGCCATAACCGTCGTAGCTCATTGTGCTTTGCTGGCAAGTGGCGCCACTGCTATCGAGATACGCCAGGAGTCCGCCCGGTCCGCCTGAGTTGGTTACGGACACCGCCAACACATACGTTGAGCCTGGTTGTAACGACAGCGTCACGCTTTGCGGTTGTTGCCAATTCGTGCCGGAAGCTACCTGAGTGCCATTCAAGTACGCGGTGAAGGAGTTGTCGGCCGTGATCTTCAGCCCGGCCGTGAGCGAGGTCGCCACGAACGTCTTACGGAAGTAAACAGTCGAATAATCACTACCGTTTCGCGAATCGTAATACCACAGCCAATGAGGTGGGTTTACCGTCGGAAAGTCGACCCACGTACTCCACGGGTTCGTCGGAAAGGCGCCCTCATCCACCGCGGTAGCCCAGCCACTATCATTATGATTTACGTCCTTCCAACCGGAGCCAGGATTCAACGTCTGCTTCCAGGAAGTGTCGCTGACAAAGTGGAGTATGTCGGTGGGACAACTGAGGTCGTTTGGATTGCTCGGTCCTGGCCCTTGAAATTCCCGGAGCAGGGTCAGCTGATCGCGCGCGTTGTAAGTGTTAGCTGCTGTCGAGTAGACAGCGCCGTCTCCGTTTAGAGCTTGGTTCTTTGGCTGCGAGTACAAAACTTGTGTTTTCAATGGTCGTGCCAGCGCATCGTAGACTGTTTTTTGCCTCCTGCCTACTTCATCCCTGGTGATGACAATTTCGCCGCCGGCGCAACCACAGCCGCCGTAAATTACCTCCTTGGTGCTATTACCATCCTGGTTAGTGGTAGCCAACGGGCGGCCATTCCAGTCATAAGTTTGCGTGGAGTAAAGCCAGCCGGCGTCATCGCCGTAGGGTACCCACTGGGTGTTAATCTCGGTCGGATTCGATCGCTTCACCACCCGGCCCATGCGGTCGTAAACAGTAAGTTGCGCTTTGTAAGTGCCGCTGCTGTTCGGGTGGCTGCCGGCTTCGCCAATTACGCGACCTGCCCCATCGAAAGTCTCAATCGTGTAGGAATCATCCGCCACATTATTGACGGTGGCATAACTCTGCACGTAGTTCGATCCGTAGACAAAGCGAACGTAGGCGCTATTGCTCAGCGTAGTCCGGGTTCTCCGGCCGGCATTGTCGTACGAATAAATCTGAACAGTTCCTTGCGATTGTCCCGCCGGAGGCGGCCCTTCAACGCGCGTCTGCGACGCAAAGTCATAATGGTACCGGGCCAAAGAGCTAAAGCCGTCAGCGTCAGTAACGGTCGTTGGATAGGCTTGGGTCGCGACCGAGAGATAGGTAGGATTCGTACCGTCCGCTGAGAACGAATCAGTGTAATTGACCGAGACTTGGTGGCCCGCAGGATCGATGCTTCTAATCACCGAGCCCGCGGTGTTATAGACGACTGTCGAAGCCGTGTACTGAGTCAGATTAGTGACGTCATATCGCCGTGTACTCGACAGATTGCCCCGGCCTGGTACTGAAACTGAACCGTAGTTCGCTTCATCATGTTGTACCGGCGCGGCCTGATATTCCACCGAGTTCGGCTCGTCATACTGAAAAGTTGTTTTCGCGAGCAGCGAGGCACCGCTGGTGTCACCGCAAGAACTCTCTCCCTGCGCACCGTCGCAGAGGTATTGTGCCTGGGGAAGACCAATGATCCAGCGATCCAAATAAGCCGAAGTCGTAACGTAATCAGTGCGCCTGCGCCGCAGCACTGTCGTGGCGTTGGCATCGTATTCGTAAACATTCTTCGGCAACGTACAACTAGTGCCGCCCGGAAGAGTGAAGGAGTTCCAGTCACCCACTCTGGTGCGACGGCGATTACCGCTAGAGTCGTAGATGTTTGTTTCGGTCAGGCGCGGGTTACTTGGATAAGTCGCGTTGGCGCCTCCGTCATGCGTGAGGGCAATCGTCGTTCGTTTCTCAAAAAGATCCGATTGCTCGGCGCTGGGGCTGACATGGATCTTCGTCTCAACTGTCAGGCGTTTCTGCCAGGTGGTCGTGGCATAGAATTCTTTGTAAATAGTTCCATCCGGAAAGGTGATCTTCGCCCACGAATTGTCGCTAGCCGCACTGTACTGGGTTGTCACTTCGGACGGCACTCCATTAGACCCATTCCAGTTCTCGATAGCCCGCACTCGGCTCGCCGTCAGTCGTGGTGTCGCATCATTTGACGTAGACGCATAATCAAAAGCCACCTCACCCAGCTTATGATTGTCCAGGACCGGATTGCTATCAGAAGCGAAGTGTTTGATTAGTGTTACCTGGCCAGTCTGGGCCTCTGGAGAAATCGGATAGCTAAAACGATAGTACGAGCCATCCGTGAGGCCCACCATCGTTAGCACCGGAACCGACTGACCGTTGGCCACGCCGCTGACCGCAACGCCTGAAAATCCGGGCGCCACCGTCGTGGTGCCCCAACCGAACGTAACTACATTGCGTGGGATTCCGTTCAGGTCCTGAGCAATCGACACCAGGTTGCCGTTGGAATCGTAATTGAAAGTGATCGTCCGCCAGACCGTATCCTTGACTGTAAGCAAATCTCCCAGCGAGTTGTAAGTAACGCTGAGATAGTTTCCGTTGCGGTCCTTGACGTTAGTGCACTTCCATTCGTTTTCAATTTTTGTATACGCCATCTGCGTCCCGTCAGTGGAGCGCAAGAGTAATGAGCTTCCCAAATCGGTTAACTGAACATAGGAGGAGTCAAAAGCCTGGTAAAGAGTAGCGCTGACTTGCCGAAGCTCGACCCGAGTGCCTGCTGAGGTGATCAGCAGATACGCGTCCTGCCCAGTCTCGGCGTTGAAGTATTTTTCCTGAATGATAGGAAAACCGATGCGGAAGCCTGGGCTCAGCGAACTATTGTCCTCGTCGAAATAGATGTACGGACCCGAACGTGACCACACCGCCGCCGAGGAATAAGTAAGACCGAGTCCCAGGTCTAGTCCTGAGCGTCCGGGCAAACTTAGAAGTGACAGAGACCACTCCGAATTACGCGCCAAGACCTGATTTCCGGATTGATTCTGCAAATCCAGACGCGCAGCCAACAGCGAAGAAACCGTGCTGGAAGCGCTGCCAGTAAGCGTCACAGTGGCAACCTTGGAGACAAACTCGGCGCATTCATCAAAGGCGCGACGAACATTCTCGCGTCCCAGCGAAGGTAGTTGCCCTTCCCAATAGGCCCAACCGCCGGAGTCAGGACTGCGCATCAGATATGTTTTGTAGAGATCGTAAATATAATCGTGGTCAGACCGCGACCTGGCCACATATTCGGCAGATTCGAAAAGTGTTTTCCCCATTTCACGGGTCGCCATTACCAACGAAGGCTGACTGTGCGTATAAGCCGCCCGCAGCAAATCCTCCCAATAGGTTAACTCGTTACCATACGCCGAACGCGTCAACGCATAGGTAAACCAGCGCGCGACATAGTCATCATCAGTAATGGGAGGCGGTTGCGGTAAGGCACCGTTCGGAGGTAAAGACTTGGACGAATGATGTCGCCGTTTGGTTTGTGACCGCGGGGACGGCGACAGTGTTCCCCAGCTGATTGCATTGGGATTAGAAATCGTTTCCTTGCCAGGAGCGGCGGGCATCGATTGCGTGATCCCGTTTGCTTCGACACCTGTCGAAGCATCACCTACTTTGCGACCATTTCGCGGCAACACTGGCTTTCGTCGGGAGCGCATTAATGAAGGTAGGGCGGCGGGAGTCTCTGGACGCGGATGACGTTTGCGCCGCACCTCATCAAGATTTGGCAACACTGCTGCTGGTGCACCAGCTTCAGGTCGCCCGCGGCGTGTTTCACTTTGGTTGCTTTGCGTTATTGGCCCGGCCAATACAAGCGACGAAAAGAGCAACGAACTACAAATGAGAAGACAAATAGCTGTCGCTATCCGGTTTGAATTGAACTTTCCTCGAAATGAGGCTGGTGAGTTGGTGGTGAATGAAGAATACGACATCGTGAGCCTCCTGAGAAAGGGACGTCGTTATGTTGATACGCACGGGAACTAATACCGAGATGTGCAACAAATGAGGCAGGAAGCACATTAGAAGCCTCCTACAGTCCGGCTTTCGGATCAGAAGAACAGTTGCATCAACGTGCAATTTAGTGAGTTAACTCGACAAATGGGGGCGTGAGTAACACTCTCTGACAACAGGCGGAAGTGTAGGATCGAGCGTTAGAATTGTCAACGCTTATTTCTGTCTCAAGAACCGCGATCGGGATCGCGATCAGAGGTCGCAGAACCTGGCGGCTCAGATCCCTGTTCTAGAACCTAATTCTCCCATCAGGGTTCTTCTCATGGTTTCTTACGAGACCGTCTGTTACATCACTCTTGATGATTCATTTGCGCAATCTCTTAGGCGCACGCGCGCTTCTAAGATCGTTGTGCCCATTCTCTAACATGCAACGAAGAGCCTGGTGACTCGGCAGGCCGAGTAGATGGGCTGCTCGTGTAATTTGACCACCTGATTCTTTGAGGGCCAAACGTATGAAGTGGGCTTCATATCGCTGCACTTCGTTATTAAGCAAGAAGTTACCCCAATCAACGGATTCGGGAAACCTCACAGAAGATTGAATTCGCAAAAGGCTCGACGGGTACAGTTCGTTAAACGTTTGAGCACGGACATATTCTGAGGCTTCTTCAGTAACTTCCAAGCATGATCGACAGTAGCCGACAAATCTTTCATTCGAAAGATGGTCAGCTAAGTGCTCGATCATCAGGAGTGCTGATTGTCCGGCGCTCTCGTTATCCCCTACCTGTTCGGCTACCGCAATTGCACGTTGGAACGTTGCCTGCGCTCTGTCGCGCTTCGCGCAAGCGAGCCAACGCTATCCCTGCGTAATCGGCGCCTTCAGTAGTAGCTTTCCTGAGTATCGCAATAGAAGCAACTGTCATACCTGCCCGAGCTTGTGACGCGATGAGAAAATTATTCGGTGCTTTTTTCTTAATGCTGCTTTGGCTTTTGTCGAGTTCATCGCTCAAAAACCCCAACAGTTTTTACTGAAAGACCCGTCTGCTATTCAGATGGAGGTCGAGATGGTAACGAACAACGATCAGTCGGTATTGCGTCTTGTGGTGCGAGCGGCCACGGCGTCGTCCTCCTGGACAATGCTGCGGTGTCGCTGCTTGATTGGCGCTCTCACCTCAAGAAGGTTTTCATGACGTGTATTGAGGATATGGACCAGAGCCTGATGACTACGTAATCCAAGGCGACGCGCCGCAGGGGTTACCCTGCCGCCAGAATCTTTGAGCGCGAGCCGTATGAAATGTCCTTCCAGCCTTAGCAGCTCGCGTTCGATCGAGAAATTGCGCCAATCCACCGATGGGGGAAGGCTTGGATGAGAGTGCAACGCCGCTAGAACGCGACAGGCGCAAATGATTAGGCGTTTGAGCGCAGACATATCCTGCGTCTTCTTGAGAAGTTCTACGGCGGAATCCATCGCAGCCTTAAGATCGTCATTCGAGATACTCGTCTCCAATTCCTCAATCATAACCAGCACAGCCTGGCCTGCTCTCTCAGAGTCGCCAGCTTGCTCCGCTACCGCGATGGCGCGCTGCACCGTTGAACGAGCACGGTCGTAATGCTTGAGACGCGCTAACGCGACTCCCTGTTTTGTCAAGGCTTGGGCCAACAGAGACTGCTCGCCACCTTGTTCGAGTAGCCGTACGGCGGCACTGGCGATTTTTTCTGACTCAAAAAATCGGCCTTCTGCAAGCATCACTCTTGCGCGGGTCTCGTCTGCTTGCGCCAAGTTAGCGGTGTCTTTGAGGGTAGTAAAGAAAGTCTGGGCGCAGTCGAGGTGCTCGTGAGCCTCGCGGAATTTACCAATCATGCTAAACAGCAATCCTAAGTTATTCTCTACACAACCGACATAGCGCGTCAGTCCATCTCCCTCGAAATAAAAGTTAGCTGCAGCATATTCAATCAAAGCTCGATCTATATAGTCTTGTCGTCCTTCCGCCACTCCAAGAGCTTTTAGAACGAACCCAAATCCGTGATGTAACTTCCCTTTTAGAACAGTATTCCTGCTCGCTTCAAATAGGGGGACCGCTTCCGTCAAAATGCGAAGAGCATCGTGGAATCTAGTTGCCGACCACTCGACAATTGCGGATCGAAGCATGGCAACAGCTCGCAGATCTCTCTTTACATCGTCACCAAGTTTAGTGAGTGCCTCATGCAGCATCACCCTAGCTTCGGTGAACGCGCCTGCTCTCCCGTAACAAACAGCAATCTCAATCTGTGTCTCCGCCACTCCTTCGCTCATTTGAAGCGACTCAAACAACACTGCGCTTTCCGTGAGGAGATTCTTAGCCGTCTCCAGAGATGCTTCAATCTGATTGGCGCTGCCTATATCACGAGTTAATGCTCCAACCCGCAGTAGCACTACCGCGCTCGTTGCTTCATCGAGGTCGCACAGGTTGGGGCGCTCACCGACTCGTTGCCACAAGTCTCCCATTGCTTTTGCGCGCCAGCTCATACTCCCCAGCCTCTTCTAACTGTCCCGCGAGTTCGCAACGCAGTCTGGCCCGTTCATTCGGAGTTAGCTTTTGGTCTGCGATTTGGTGAAGTAGTTCTTTCCCTAACTGCATGTGAGAGTTCCTTTTGGCTTACATATGTAAGAATATTTGCGGAACGGCTCCGACGACTCTTATGCAACTGTGGTCGAGTGCTAAGATGGCACGATCAAGATATACCTTCTGCCTGACTACCCTGGGGACCCAGCATTTCGCTATCCCTTGCAGTCAATAACTTTACCTTACGGAGAAAACCATGAACCACCTTCGACGACTCAGCATGGCAGCCGTGTTGACCATGACTCTGACCATGTCAGTGTTTGCCGGTGACATACCGATTTGGGGACCATCAACATCAGGATCGGCTTCGGCTACGATACCTGGTCAAGCACAAGCATCAGCCAACACAGGAAAGGACTCAGCGTCAACGGCCTCAATAGCTGAAGCAGCATTCGGTCTACTGCAGGGTATGTTGTCCCTGTTCTGACGGACTACTGAGTTTGAACTACCCATAAGCGACGCTAGCAACGTTTCGACGCTTGGCGGTTCGTTATTTGTGTGTCAAGCGGGGACACAACTCGACGCCAGGGTGTTTTCCGTCAGCATCAGATTAAGCCCGATATCGAAGAGATTCAATCACTTTTGCAAAAAAAGCCTAAATCCGATACAAGCAGGTAAAGGACTTGACTCCATCTGCAATTATTCTTGCAAACTGAAGTTAAAGCCTGCCCTCATAAGGCATTACTCCACGTCGGTTCCTACCGATTCGGTCACAAGGGGGATTTAGCATGAGCATCTGCTCCGGATGATTTAGGGAATGGACGGCCCGCACCAAGCGTTGTAGCATTGAGCTGCACAACCTGCGACGTGACGCAGCTCCTTCGGCTCTACGGAAATTGCTCGACGAACGGTCTTTCAGGAGAGGCCTATGTTAAAAGTGCAAAGGGCCATTCACCCATCCGACTTCTCATCTATTCCACGAACGAGGGACTTAATTAAACGTCTTCCTGAAGCGGTGCGTGTTTGTTCCGAACATGGTGAAGCGGTCAGGATCAGGGAAAGTGATATCTCGCCCAATACTGGTGCGGGTCCTCCATTTGGCAAAGCGTCCTATTTTTCCTGTTGTGATGCTGCGATTGAAAAGCTCATAAATGCGATCGTCGACGAGGCGCAACGGCTTGCGACTTGAGCGCTACGCGCAACCTTGATTTGGAACTGCACAACAAGCTATCCAAACACTGCGCAATGGGCAGCGTCTTTCCAAGGCAAGACACCGCCATTTGATCTCAATCTAAAACTTAAAGGGATCACCATTGCATTGTGCTGGATGATAGTTGTGTGTCAGCTCTTTTATCGCGTGGGTTTTCAGGCTGGAAGAAAGGCAAGAATAGTTCGCTTCGGACGCGAACGGCACCTCAGCGGCTCGGCCAAAAGCTCGTCCAAATCAGACTGGCGATGAACTGTCTCAAAATGGGTTAATTAAACGGATGGATCTTGAACGGGCGCTGACACAGGCAAGCGTCTTTGCCTTCGAAAGGAGCGTGCGCGAACCGCCTTTATTGGTGCTACTAAGTTATGCCAGAGTGGCGGGAGTTTACGTCGATGTCCTGATTGATGATGAGCTGGAGTTACCTGTTCAGCTGCCGGCAAAACCCACGAGCGAAAGAACAAGAAGAAAGAACGCTTCGCGATCCAAAAAAGCGAAGTAGTTTTTGAGAGGAATCGAAGCAAAAATATGGTGAAAGCTTTTCCTAAGAACACTCAGGCCGCGGGCCACCTGGGTCACCTCAGAACCGGCAACAAATTTAATGGCGGTCTGATTCTCTTCAGTTGCAAGTGCTCCGGCATTTCATCCCTTCCGCACCAAGGAAGATCGATTTCGCATTCTCATTTGCCTTGCCCCCATTCTCGGGTGATCGTCACTGAATCCCATCTGACGAGTAAAGTCCATTCTGAGACAGACCCAGTTCCAGCCTCATCTCCAAGAGCTTTTCTAGAATTCACGTCGAGTGTGTCCGGCAGAATTACAGGAACTTTCTCAGTACTGTCCCAACGTTTGTTAGTTCATTACCCGTAGGTCATTGAATTTTCTAAAGTTAAGTCCGATGGAAGGGAAAAACGATTTGAATTCAAAATCAGCCAAGCCAATGCTTCCGCAACCTGTGCGGAAGGAGCTGACTAATGAATGGCAGCAAATCGGTCTTTTCTCAATTGACGGACTACCTCTCCTGGTTCCAGTTTCAGGAATGCGTCGAACGTTATCGTGGCGACTACAAACTCAAGAGCTTCTCCTGTTGGGATCAGTTTCTCTGCATGGCCTTTGCCCAGCTGACGTATCGCGAAAGCCTGCGCGATATCGAAGCTTGTCTGCGTGCCAATCAAACCAAGCTCTATCACATGGGTATTCGGGGCCGCATTTCGCGCAACACCTTGGCCCACGCCAACTCGGTGCGCGATTGGCGCATCTACGCCGACTTTGCTCACTTGCTGATCCAACAAGCACGAGCGCTTTACCGGGACGAAGAGTTCGGCCTAGCCCTGCAACAGACTGTTTACGCCCTCGATGCCACCACTATCGATCTTTGCCTTTCACTGTTTCCCTGGGCCTACTTTCGCAAACGCAAAGGGGCAGTGAAACTGCATACGCTGCTCGACCTGCGTGGCAATATTCCTACGGTAATCATTATTACTCATGGCCTGATCCACGAGGTCAACATTCTCGATCAACTAACTTTCGAACCCGGCGCTTTCTATGTTATGGATCGTGCTTACCTCGATTTTCCGCCTGCATCGATTGCATTTGTCGTCCGCTTTCTTTGTCACCCGCGCCCGCAAACGCTTCGCTTGCCGGCGGCTCTATTCGCAGCCAGTCGATCGCACCACCGGGGTCATCTGCGATCAGATTGTCGTGCTCGTCAATCCAGTGCCGCGCCAGGGTTATCCCGACAAGTTACGCCGCATTCGTTACTTCGACAGCACCACGAACAAGCGTCTGGTCTTTCTTACCAACAACCTCACGCTGCCACCACTGACCATCGCGCAACTCTATCGCAGTCGTTGGCAGGTCGAGTTGTTCTTCAAATGGATCAAACAACATCTGCGCATCAAGAAGTTCTACGGCACTTCCGAGAATGCGCTCAAGACTCAAATCTGGATCGCCATCTCTGTCTACGTGCTGGTCGCAATTATCAAAAAGCAACTGAATCTGAAAGCCAGCCTCTACAGAATTCTACAAATCCTAAGCGTCACTCTTTTCGAGAAACCCCCATTTTAGAGGCTCTTTCACTATCAGATTGCGAAATGGAGCTACCCATTGGTCATAAACAATTGATCCTGTTCAACTAACGTTGGGACAGTAGTGGAACTTTCTTGCAAATGGAGGTTGGCTTAGAGCGCGGAGGCAAAAGTTCTTGGCCTAAACATTCAATCGACTTCCTCATTCTTGCCTTCTTTATAAACGCAAAGAATCTCATCCTTTGACAGTGGTGCAACGCCCTCGGGCCTAATCTGAGAGTGCCATCTAAATCCCGTCATCCCCGTTGAGCGTGACCAAGGTAGTTGGTATGTCTCATCATCACCATGGTAAATGAATGGGACTTCACTGCGCGGCACGCCATGAAGGATTCTAAGAAAAGCAATAACATTATGAATCGATGACGAGACCAGACGCAGAGCGTCAACGTAGTTGTCTGGAATCCAATTCAATGACTGGTGGCTGACCGTAAAGTTGCTATTGTCGTGCAGGCGGTCAGGTACAAAATACGAAGATCCAAAAACACTATTCGCCATCGTGTGCATGCGCCCCGGAGGGGCGGGTACGCCTGGCATATCTTCAGCCCCCATCGCTAGATAGAATCCACCCATCCTAGCTCGTGAGCCGTGCTTGATGCTGTTATATTCAAGGTCAATTTCTTATTAAGGAAATCGGAGGCAAAGTGTCGCCATAAGCGCGAAAAGTTTCTGCGAATGCTTTCGTCTTTTTCGTCGTCGCCGGTTTTGAATTCGCTAAATACAAGGTCAGCGATCACCCGCCAAGTAACGCGATGACATCGGAGTTTGGAAAGGATGATCCGGCCCTCATTGATCTTTCTTACGAGCTGAAAGAGTTCACTATTTCGGTACTTCAGAAACCATCCAATGACACAGTCAGGCGCTTGAACCGCCGCACACAGAAGAGCGAATAAAGTCTCAAGGCCGTGCGAGTAAGCAATACGCAAAGCCGCAGCTGCGTATTGCTTCCGATCACCCTCTAACAATTCACCATGATGATCGGCAATGTGTTCAAAGTATTTTGGGTCGATCTTGTTTATGAATTCTAGATTCTTTCCGTGAACATCCAAATCCCAAAAACAGTATGGTGTTTCATTGACCGCGAACCTGATGCGTATTTCGTCAATCTCTTCACAGTCGGCTTCAGTTTGTTTTTCTTATTCGTTCATCTAACTATTTTTCCCAACGAGTCCTTCCTCGATCTGTTTCTTCACCCGTGAAACTACTCATCCTTTGATACCAACCAAATCGCGCTGGTATCAGACTTGAAAATCGGCTCACCTGTAGGAACATCCGAATCGTAGATCGGTTCAGACCTGCCATCGATTCTAATTTTACGATTGACTTTCGATCGAAGATAGTAGGTAAGAATCGCATTCGCGCAAAGGAACGGCTGGATGCTCAGCCGTCGTTGCTTTGAATCGTCGCTATCAGGATCAACGCGCAAATAAACTTGCAAATATTCGCGCGTTTTCGCTTCATCATCTTTAGGATCGTTGAACCCGACCACGTGAACGTATTTGTCCGTTTTTTCCTTTTTGTTGCCGTATGACGAAGGAACCGAAGTTGCCAAGGATTCTACGCGATAGTAATACCTGAAACCAGAATCTTGATCCACGTTTTGTTCATTCCTCCCAATACTGCTGCGATAGCTCATCTTGATCTCGTCGCTTTCAATCTTAGTTCAGCTTTGCGCTATAGCTGTTTCGACAAGATTGTTCGATCTTGTGTCCAACTCTTGTAGACAGGGTTCCGCGCCACACGGGCGGGAACAATCTTGGTTTGCGTTATTGGCCACCCAAGCATTCCGAATATCATTCGATACACGGACCACCTCAGATGTTCCCGCGCTCCCATCAGTGCTTGATATCTCTCAGACCTGTACACCTCGCCATGAACCAGCTTATTTCTGATCATGGAAAGTGAATCGCCTTCCCTTTGTCCAGTCATTGGCCATAGATCTCCAAGATCGACGCCGTAGTGCCTGCAGAATTCCCCGAATGCGTGGGAAAAGGCGGGTCTCTTGAGTTCCGATACCTTCTCCTTGACCAGACCACGTTTCTTCTTATCACCCACCAGGAGAGGATGCGATTTCAACCACTCACGCAAGTCGTCGGAAAGCTGAAGCCAACTATTTTCGTCATCGAAGATGTTTTCCAATCCGCGTTGTTTTCGAAAGAACGACACCAATGTCTCCACGGCAGCGTACAGCATGATGTAGGAACTTTCGAGAGTGTCGTTGTCATCAGGTATCACATAGTCCAGAGCTCTACGAAGGGCGACTGGCGATGTGAGCTTCACTAACCGCTTGTAGCTCTCCACAATGAACTCGTTAAAGTATTGATATTCAATCAAGCCTTCATGGACACTGGGCGGTTCCGTACCCGGAACATGTCTTGGCCGATAGAACTCAGTAACACTCTGAGAATCTCCCGCCCGCCACCCTACGCAGACGCATCGATACTCACCCACGAATGAAATCAAGCGCAGTACGTCCTCAAGTTGGTTCATTGCGTCATTGATTGCTGGGTTGCCCAGATAGTCAAAGGGAAGAGCAAACTCAGCGGCCATTTCATCGAACATCACGGTCTGACCAGGTCTTTCATCGCGATAACCCATATGAAGATCAAAAGCGATGTCGAACTTCTCTGTCAGCGAAACGGTCAAGGGAGGAAGTTTCTTTAACTTCACCTCACCGGTATATGACCGGCTTCGTACACTCACATTAGAAATCAATTGGTTTCGTGAAAGCCAAAAACATCCGGTGCTCCTCGGGTCAGGATGGTAAGTACCAGGCGGACGAATGTGCTCGATCTTCAGATCCCACGGCTCACCGATCAAAATATGCTCTGTCTGACCTGGACCCCACGGATCGCTTGTGTGGCTGACAATATGGACTTGATTGGCAGTAATCACAGTATGTTCGCCGTTCGGCTGGACCACCTCGGCCTCCATTCGGAACACCACAGCCTGTTGAAGCTGTAGTTCTTGCTCATCAGTCGGCAGGAAATACAGCAAGGGCTTATCTGTTTTCCTAAACGGCAAGAGAACCTTGCAGAGCACCCTTTCTACAGTTCGCGCCGTAATGTTATCTACCGTTGAAGATTCGATTTTGATCGTCGCAAAAACGCGATGGCGCTCTTTTCTGATTTCATTCGTGTCGTGTTCCGATTTCATAAGTGGCCCAACATTGCTGCCTTAATATCTTCAGGCTGATCTTGATGTGAAATATGTATCCTTGTAGATATCACGCTCAAGACTGTCTCTGTTCTGGCGCACTAGGTCATATAGTGCCTGAATGCTCGGATTCGCGCTAAACGGACAGCCGAAATCGTGAAGGGGCCATGGACCGTATTTTGAGCTGAACAACTCATTGAGGTAGCGACCCAATACTTGTTCCAATGCAAAGATAGGCGCCACAGAGTAGACGATGAATTTTCTCAGGTAGATCGGCTTAATGGTACTGTCCGCTGTCTGTAATCGAGACTCCGATCCATAAAAGAGATCTGGCATAGGGCTCACATTTCGACCAGCCAAATACGGATAGAAGAAAACATCTTCTGAACCCCACAAGGGCCACGGCTCGCGCCCGCGATGGACATAATCGTCGCGAACCTTCCTGATCGTAAGTCCCCAGGGAACGAGCTCGCTCATGAAACTCAGTGGCGAGTCGAAGGATCTATTATCCCCACGCATTGCAGTTAGCCAATCCTAACTTCGCGGTTAGAGCCAAGAAATAGCGGACGTTCTGTGGAAACGGCGAGTCGTAGCTCTTGATGTACTTATTCAGTAGCATTGGAGCGCAGCGATTCTGGTTATGATAAATGCAGAGCTGCAATTTCTTGTGGAGGGCTGACCCTCTACATCCGGTGACTGTGCATTTCCCTTTACTCCTGCGACGCTTCTCGTAGCACGTTTTACAGATCATTTCAGCATTAGGGAGAGAGGTCTTCGTGAGCCCACAAGCGGAACATACAAACTTCCGAAGGCGCAACTTCAAATTTTTTCTATGGATCGCATTGAGGTAACACTTGCCACAATGGCCGGGGTAGCTGATACGAGGATAATCAGCCAGCCCACACTTTTCACAAGCACTCTTTACCTTAGACAGTCTTTTAGAGCACGGCAGACAAAATGGAGAGTCTGGTTGTAGTCTGCGGACTTTTGTTGGACACCCACCGCATTGCACTTTCGGAAGCTTGCGTACACACAGATCGCATACGTCGAACCACCGTCTGCTTTTTCGCGGCAACTTACACTCTTCACAGATTATAGAACGTCCTCTTTGCATCTTTCTTCACACCTTTGTTGACCCTGATGAAAACTTCCGCGCATCCGGATAGAAGCCGGCATAATCTATTGTTCCGATACTTGGACCAACTCCGCGCTTCTGTACTCGCTGCGCGCTTTGTAGAGTTCGCATCCTTTTTTGAGGCTTCTGCGATGCCATCGGTAACACTTCCAGGAACTCGCTCAGCGGAATGTAGAACGCGTTACAGATTGCCTCGATCGTTTCGAGGCGGATCATCTTTGGCGGGCGATTCAGCAGGTCGCATACCGCCTGTACTGATAATTGGTAGCCGATCTCCTGAAGGCTTCGGCTGATTTCCGATGCGCTCTTGACCCCTCGCTCTTTCAACAACTCTCGCAACTTCCAATTAGTAGGCATTACTTTGTTCCCCGTTTCTCCATGTCAGGGTCGATAAAAATGTCGATGAGATCGCCCTGTTCATCCTCAACATCGGCGTCCGTTGCAATAAGGTAAGGCGCGGCTGAGCTGGGATACGTGTGGCCCAGTTTTCTGAGAACTTTCCGGTACTCTAGTGGATTTTGTTCGAGCGCAAGTGTTGCGCAGGTGCGTCGCAGGTCGTGAGGACGGAGGTCTTCAGGTAAGGGCACGCCAGCCTCTCGAGCTAGTTCAACAATTTTCCTAAAATTGTAGATGTATTGGTGATCCATCAGCGGGTCTCCATCTTTGTCTAGAAAGAGATATTCAGATTCTTCACCCCGCCGTGGGAACATTGGTTTGAAGATTTTCTCAAAGACACGCAACACCTCCATTGCAAACGCCGTGAGCGGAACGGTTCGCACACGCTTACCGCTAAATGCTTTTGCTTTGCCAAAGAGACGCACACGGCCCGCCTGCCAATCTATGTCGCAACTTGCTCCACTCGACCGTATCCCCAGAAGCTCACTGGTACGCGCGCCAATCTCGGTTTGCAGAACAATGGCCACATAGTCCTGAGCACCCAGGTGAGGCACTGGATGGTTCGGCAGGTATTCGGTGCGCAGGAACTCATAGAACTGGTCACGCACTTCTGCGGATAAGGCGTAACGAGGTTTGGTGGGCCTGTCCTGCGCATGCACTGGTAAATCGTATTTGGTAAACGGGAGTGCGATCGGACCATACTTTTCAATAATGGTGAGGTTGCTGCCCGGGATATTAGGCTTAGCGACGACGTAGTCGCAGAAAGCTCGCAACTCGGTGAGATACCTGCGCCTGGTTCCGTACGCTAGATTGCCCTGTAACAACGATGACATCAGTACACCGAACCGCGACGATCCACGCACCGGATCCAGAAACTCCCACACGAGTATGTGGCGATGTCCATCCGGGTGATTAGGATCCGGGATCGGTACCAGATCGAAGAGACGCTTCAGTACAGTTCTCGCTGACTTGACTGTTGATTCGTAGGTGCAACCGCGGAAGACGCGATTCTGGAGATACTCTTCGATCTTCTGATTGTGATCGTGGAGTTGTTCTTCCCACGAGATGATGGGTGGTTGCTGTACGCGGGGTGATATCGGGTTTGGGAGTTCCATAGTAAACCTTTCGCTTTAAGATTTGGTTGTTCATCAAGCACCTCTTTAATATTCCAGCGCTGCTTGATTCTTTTGTTGGCCCATATTCCTGTCTAAGTTGATGGACCAGAAACAGTTCTGCTGAAAACAAATGGAAACTCGCTTCTCAAAGTTTCCAGTGGAATGTTTTCTGGATTCGATGTTTCAAAGTATGCGAATCCAGTGTTTGGACCGCACTTGTTCTTGGTGAGTAGGGGCGTAGATCAAAAGACCTGATCAGATCGCCTACAAGAGTTGTGCCATGAGGTAACTGTCGCGAGGGGATCGAGCTATCAGGAACGGTTTGGTAGTTAGTCAGTTTTCTTGCAAGGGGCGATCTTGAAGTGGTCCATTCATAATAAAACCCAGCTTCTACAACCAGATCCGCCGGTGTAACGGAGGTCATTCAATTGCGTTAGTCAAGCACTAAAGCGAGTTGAAAGGTCAGATGGTACGGCGAGAGATCCGCATCGTGATTCAAACTAACGCGAGGGGGTGTTAGAAATCGGAAACAACTTGATTTTTGATCTAACAGTTGAGCGGCTGAAACCAATGATTGAGACGCGACGAATGAGCGTTGACAATAAGCCTTCTTGAAGTCCATTGCGAATTATTGGGCGTTTTTCTTAATAAAACTAAGCCAACACAAATCTCTTGCCGGTTAGTCTAGGAGCCTTTCTCAACACGGCACACGATGTGCCATCAAGGTCTTACGCGTCGAATGAAGCGCAACGAATGAAGTCACTGATTAGCTGCTCGCCAGAGCTTTTCAACGTTGCGTCAGTCAAGCCCTGAACCGGCGTGGAAGCCCGACACACGCTCTACTGTTCGTATCGGGTAGTCGAAAAAAGGGGTACTGTTCGAATATCCGAACGATCGACCCTTGACTAGCGAAAATCTGAGCGGCTAACGGCTAATAAAAACGAACCGCCGACGACAACTTGTCTCTTTGGCCGGCGGCATTTGAGATCGGTTGGGCGAAGCAGCCTGTTGGCATTCGCCGTTGTTTTACCGTAAAGCCTGTCGGCAATTGCCAACAAGCCTTGGCCGATGGTTCACCCAACCAGGCTGTCCTAAGTAAGCCTTTCGAGATAATACGGACTCGGACTTATATAAAGGCCAGCCCAAGTGAGATGGCACAGCAGGTGCCACGTAGCCAGTGGTGAAAGTTCAGCGTGCCCTTGCTCCACTCCTCAGAATGAAACCCAGACCGATGCGGTTCGAAGGGCGTCCCAGCTAGCGAAGTCATGAGACTTCCTTATCGCCCTTTCAACCGCGCATACATGGAGAGTTGGAACAACGATGATTAGAAAAAAGATCACGACCCGAAAGGTGCACGAGATCACCGGCCTCGCACCATCAACCATCCGCGCCGGTAAAGCTGGCACTCACGTGCTCACTCGTGTAAAGCACGGGCGGACCTACCGCTACATTCTTGATGAAGTAGAGGCATTTGCAGAAGGAAAGCTGAAAGTAAGAGGGGCCAAGCAACCACAATTAACTACATAATAGTCCCCACAGACCGCTCTACTCAGATGGGCCATAATGGCAAAGAAGACTAATCCATACCTCTACATCCACGAAGCGAAGGGTCAGACTCGCTACGGATACCGGCGCGAGTACAAGGGCAAACAGCTTCGCGCTCGTGGCTTTGCTACGTCTAGTGAGGCTGAACAGCACCTCAATCAGGCGATCGCGGATGTGGACGCCGTAATTCGTGGCGAGGTTCGCTGCAAGCCAACAACAGCGCAAGAGGCTCTCAATATATACCGACGCAAGCTCGAAGTCCGCGCCAGGGATAAGGCACGTCAGTATCATCACAACGTCAACTCGAACTGCAAAGTACTCCAGGACTTTGTCGATCAGTTTTGGACCAACACGCTTGATTAGAGAGTGCACTGAAACAGACCTACGTGAGTTTTATCAGCGCCTTCGCTTTAAACCTACGATCAGTCAGAACAGCGCTGCCGTGTTTGTCGGTCGCGTGCAAGGGATGCTGAAAGCAGCTCAGGAGGCAAAGCCAGACCTTATCAACTGGCTACGGCCCAAACTCAAAGTGACACGTAAGACAGAGTTTGAGCGCCGCGTGGTTGAGGATTGGGAGTACAAAGCTCTTGTCCAAATTCTTCTTAACCCGCCGGCTGGGCACAAATTTAATTCGCGCAAAGAACAGCGTGCGGCTTTATGGCGTGATGCGGCTGATGCTGTGGTGTTGCTTCGACTCACTGGCGGACGTCTTAATGAAGTGCTGCGGATGAAGCTGGATCAGTTTAATTGGAAAAAGCGCACCGTCAGACTCTACGCGAGTAAGACCGAGAATGAGCGCGACGTGCCACTCAGCAAAGGTATCGAGCGCGTCATTCGCGCTCGCGTGCGACAGGGACTTACCAAGTCTGAATCGCTCAGTACTGACACGAACCTCAGCGGCAGCGCATTCGTGTTCGCTCGAGCGACAATGGCGACGTTCGATAACACCATAGCTCGGGCCTGCCTCAGGGCTGCCCGCTTGGCTAAGCTCAATTATGGGCAAGCGAATGGCTGGACGTGCCACAGCCTTCGACACACCTTCATCACTCACCTTATGAAAGTCACTGGTAACGATGTGGGCACCGTGATGAAGTACAGCGGCCACAAGACTCTTGAGAGCTTTTCAAACTACATTCATCCCGCCGACGAAGGCCGGATAGTTAGCATGCAGGCGCTCGACAACGTTGACGCGATCTTGACGGCTCAGGGTAGCGCTGACGGCGTTCGCAGCAATGAGAGCGTCAAAAAGCGAAGCCGTAAACCGTCGCAAAATAAGCAAGTGGCGGTGTAACATATATCTTTTACGGCTACTTGTATTTATTCGCCTATTCCTCATCGTTCTTGAAACGATTGTTGAAATCTTCTATGTAGTCCTTGGTATCAAATGTGTGGCCAACCCTGTAACTCAGATAGTGTAAGCCCGCATCAGATAATTTCGAATAGAAGAATATCTCCATCTGCTTACATTCAGTGCAGTTCGCAAGAATTATGAACGGATGGAGACTAAGAGCTTCACCACTGGCCGAATTAACCAGATACACTTGATCCGCGTCCAGTAAAGATTTGAAAACGCGCCTTGAAAACAACAATTGCGGATTGGCACCGGTGCACTCAGTTAGCCTATATTCGTATCCGCTCTTAACCTTGCGGACGCTTGATATATTACAGAGCAAAAATTGAGTGATGAATTGATAGTCTTGTAATACAGGAATTAACAATTTTTCGCACTCTTTCACTATGCTTTGGTACTCATAGTCGGAATGCTTGGCCCCATGCCCTATCTTTTTATTTCGAATCTCAATTAAATCTCCAATCGACCTTCGCGTCTTACTCTTATAAAATTCCGCGAAATGGTCCAGAAAAAACGTGCCTTGAAGCTGCTTCTTCCACTTCATCATCTCGTTAGCGAAATTGAACCAATCACCCAAAGATGGTTTATGGATTCTCTCTTGAATTTTAGAATCGAGTTCTTTGACTCTGACACCGCTCGCGAGGTATTCGCATATCAGAACCACTGAGGAAAAGTTCACGAGAAGTTCTAGCATGTCCTTGTGTCTTAGAAGCGACTCGACGCCAACAAGGTCGCTTCTGAGTTCCTGATAGATATAGATAAAGGGAGTTGGATATTGATTCAGGTTTACACCCGCAGATTCGTCGATCTCTTTTGCTCTGGCTAACCGTTCGCGTTCGATATCTTTTAGCGCCTGATCAACTTCAAACTGGACTGACTCAAAAAATTTTCCCTTGCCTTTCGCTAAATAGACAAAGATGTCGTAAGCGCCGGCCATCCCGGCGGGCAGCAGTTCGGAATGACCGGTTAAAACGATTACTCTAAAAGGCTGGGCCCTATCTTTCAGTTGCTCTAACAAATCCGTGCCCTTACCTCCGCCGCCAAGATCCAAATCCAGAATAATCACTGCAATGTCATTATGCTCAGCCAGACGAGTTCTGGCTTCACGCACAGATGCCGCCTCCAAACATTCATAGGTTGGCAGTGCGTTTTTAAGTAAGTTCCGATAGCGTGGCTTGTCATCAACCAGCAAGATCTTAGGCCCGACTGAAGGTTCAGTTTTTATTGCGGGACTTTTTTTGGATGTGCTGACCGTCCCCAAGCTAGTTGCTTTGCTCTGGGATGGCTTGCTGTTCCTACCAGCTTTCTGGAGCATACTGGCTACCTCGTTAGCTATCGTCGCAAGGTCCTCCTCAACATGACTACCTCCATCACTCCAGATCGGGTGACCATTGTGAGGCTTCACATTCATTTTCCTGAGCCACGGAATGTTCTTCCACGCGCATGCCTTTGCGATTACCGGAAAGACAATCAACCCCTCGCTTTGTCTCAACTTGAGAAGTCGGGGAACCTCTTTGCGCACGATGAAGTCGGAGGTAAGGAAGTCGGCAGTGATCAGTAAAATGGCCAGTTTCGCCTGGCCTATCGCACGATTAATGTCCTCCTCCCACGTGCCGCCGGCGGCAATACGATCATCACTCCATAACTCGATTAAACCAGGCAATTGTAAAACGCGCAGGTGAGATAAGAGTCTCTCCTTCTCCACATCGTCCTTATGACTGTAACTGATGAAGACAAGCGGTCGAGTCATAAATATTCCTCGATTTACGGGATAGAGTTGGTTACTACTGGACCTTTGGCTAAGAGAACAGCCAAAAAGGAAGGGCTCTGCAATTTAAGCTTTACTTACTACGCTTTCCAGGATCTTACTGAGCACCTCTTCTGAGATGGGCTTCTCTATCAATTCGACGTGCATCTGCCTTGCTTTTTCCCATTCCTCAGTATCTGAATAAGCCGACATCATCACAATTCTACATTTCGGGTCCACTTCCCTCATCATGTTATACGTCTCAACGCCGCTCACGTCAGGCATCATGATGTCTAGAAATATGATGTCGAAAGAATTGCCCGCCTTGAGCGTCTGGACGGCTTCGCGACCAGACCGCACCGGGACAACACCAGCGCCATACTTTTCCTCCAGGTTAAGACTCATCCCCCTTCTAAAACGATCTTCGTCGTCAATAAATAAGATCCTGAGGTGCTTCTCTCTAATAGATCCCAACTTGGCTTCGGGAACGGTGCGTGTGCTTGACGACTTCCTATAAATCATGTTGCTAATTCCTCACTCAGGCTGAGCCCCGCAAATACTTTACGTCAGTCGGGGCTTTCTTCAAAGATAGGAAGCCGTATGTCGAAACGGGCTCCGCTGCCTGGCTGTTGGTTAACCGATACATTGCCACCATGATTCTCAATAATCGACTTTACGCTGAACAACCCGAGACCAGTACCGAGTTCTTTATCTGTAACGAAAGGCTCAAAGATTGTGGGAAGAACCCTTTCAGAAATCCCGCATCCGTTATCACGCCATAACACTTCTAGGTAACCCTGGTTAATGGTCGCCGATACTTCTATCCGGCCATCTTTAAAAGATGCATCGTTGTTTTTTCTTGACGCGATCGCATACGCGGAGTTGTTGTAAAAGTTGGTGAACACCACTTGCATTTGATCGAAATCCACCAAGAGTTGAGCGTCGGTTTGCGGTCGCGTAAGTTCAAAGATCATTTGCTGGGCATACGCCTGTCTCTCGAATTGTTCTTCAACGTCATCGAAGATGGCCGTGATTGGAATAAGCTCTACTTTCGGAGGTTTGGGGATACCGGTCATCAACAGATTCTTAAGTTCAACGCTCGCATCCCATAATCCATCTCTCATGTCATTGAAAATGTCCACTAACCGCTCGTCGGTATACTTACTGTTTAGATTTCCACTCGCACTAAAAGCAGAAAGAAGCGCTTCAACGTAAGAAAGTACGGCGCTGATCTCGGTCTTTACATTATGTCCTACACTGTGCGTCAAACGGCCGATGGTCGCCAGCTTTTCGGCCTGTAAGATTTGGGCCTGCATCTCTTTCTGCCCTCGCAGATCTTTAAATACTCCCTGGCTACCCACTTTGGTTCCCTCGTGATTCTTCAAAAACGAAGCCGACAAGCTCACAGGTATTACGGTGCCGTTGCGGTCTCTAATATTCGCCTCATAATTCTGAATTCTGTTTTCTGGACTTTTATCGAGAATCTCCCCAATTTCTCTCGCGTACTCCTCAGAGGGATAGAAATCAATTACGGATCTACCCAACGCCTCTCTGGTCTCATAGCCCCACAGTTTTTCGCTGGCCTGGTTGTAAACCACCACTTCGCCTTTTTCATCAAGAACCATAATGGGGTCCGGCATGGTCTCAATGATGCTATGTAGATAAACCCTTTCAGTGCCTTGAAATCTTTCCAAACCAATCTGCGCCGCCAAAATTTCAAATAGGTGTTGATCGTCTTCGTCAAACTGAAATGGAGTTTGCCTTTTATTTATGACCTTAATAACTCCCTGTATTTCTCCCTTTACTACTATGGGAACAGCCAGAAACGACTCAATGTGTTGATTTTCATGATTATATTTCTCGCGGAGAAACTTTATGATTTCGTCGTCATATTTTCCCTTGTGATTCTTAAGCGCATTCTTCTCTAATATTGAGACACCAGTTTGAGCTACGAGTCCGGTTTTACCTTCACCCAATTTGTACGAGGCATTTGGGATCGGCTCCATCCCGTAACATTGACTTAGAATCACGCTGTCCCCAGTTTCGTTCTTTAAGAACAACATGCAGATCTCTGCATTCATAGCCTCAGCGGTCAATCTAACAATCAGCTTCAGGACATCATTCACGTTCTTCTCGGAACTGACTCGTTGGCCGATGGAATAAAGACCTTTTAACTGACTCACCTTCTTGTTCAATTTTCCGACCAATTCAGAGTTCTGAATGGCGACCGCCAAATGGCTGGCCGCAATCTCGAGTTCAGTTTGGCAGTCTTCGCTGAAACCTCTAGTTAACAGGCACAAGCTATTCGATTTGAGTTCTTTAAGATCTTTGCATTCATCATAGACAATCGACTTTTTGTTAATTGCGGCAATCACGCCTATCGTCCGTGTTCCCAACTTGATGGGAACGCAGAGGCAGTGTTCGAACCTGCCGCTTGGAACATCGTCAAGGAATGCTTTTGAGAGACTAGGATCGTAGCGTATGTCTTCAGCGGGATTAACGAATAGCTTTTCTTGAAAGTTGGGAAGTCTTATAGGTTTCTGATTAACGTAGACCCAACCAACCAAACCTTTATCCACCTTAAAAACCTCATTTGGAGGTTTCGCTCTGGCGTTCAATTTCCACTCGGCTACTTGTTCCAACCCGTTTTTCTCAGCATTAAACAGGAATATCGAAATTATTTCGGGGCCTAATGCCCAGGAAACCCTTTTAAAAACTATATCGAAAATCCTATCCATGCTGTCGTCGGCTTCAAGTTCGCTACTCACTTCGTCGAGCATCTCGCTTAGATTCCGATAGGCCGAATGTATTGCAACTCTTTTTTCCTTGAGCCAGTGCTTTGAGATAGCCAATCCCGCTTGCGTCACGAAGTCATCGATTAATTTGCGACGTCCATCGTCGGCGAAGAAGTTCGTCAAATCACTACTGATATTGAGCACCGCATCCACGCCCACGTCGAGAATTCCCGAGTTGATGGGAACCACATAGGCAGACCGAGCATTATCCAGGTAATCAATTACTTCACGCGCAGCGCCGCCGTTTATGAGAATACCGGCTTTCATCTGCTTGAATGGCCCATCATTTTGTAAATCGTTGATAATCTCAGGCTGGCCGGTTTGGGCTACTTTTCCGGAATAAGCTTCGCTAAGTGCCTTTCGTTGGCTGAAGATGCTCTCAACGTTTGAAAGACCGGGCATTCCCTTGCAGGCTTTTAACTGGAAATCTCCTCTATCATGATCGAAAAGTCGAATATGACAAGTGTAAGCGCGAGTGAGTTCCAGTGCATGACCACTTATCAGGTCGAGAGTCTGATCCAGGTTTCCATTCGAGTTGATTCTTTCCTGTATCTCAAGATGACTCGCCATCTTCGCACTTAAAGCTGCGCGTTCCAGATCCCAGAAAGCTCGCTCCACTTCAAAGATGATGGACTGTGCGAAAGACCCCTGCGCCTTGGCCTGATAAGAGAACACGTCAAACGCCTTCGCTCTTTCTGCTGCAAGAAATTCCTCATGCGCTGTCAGAACAATGACTCTATATTTCGAGGCCATCGGTTGGATGTGCTTCAACAGCTCTTTGCCATCCATTGACGGGAGTTCGAGATCGAGGATGATCACTTGAATGTTTCGCCTGTCAGCCAGATGGTCAATGGCGTCCGGAACAGAACCTGCCTCATGAATTATCAATCCTCGTCCGTCGAGCACTTGCTTAGTTGTAGTGCGAAATCTCGCATCATCCTCGACAATTAAGAGTTCTCGTTTCATGAGCCCGTTCCTATATGTCAGAAAAAATTCGGACGAAGTCTTCATCCGAAATAGGTTTTCCAAGCGGATTGAAACCCAATTGTGTTGCTTCATCCCATACTTCGCTATTGGAATAAGCCGACATGAAAACAATTCGTGTGGTCACGTTTCGGCTAATCAATTCACGAAAGGTCTGAACGCCGGTCTGGTCGGACAAATTGAGATCTAAAAATACGACATCATATAAATTTCCTTTTTCAAATTCCTGAACTGCCCCTCGGCCAGAGTCGACATGTTTCACACTGATTTTGAATTGCGTTCTGAGATAGGTAGCCATCGCCCTTCTGAAGCGATCCTCGTCGTCAACTATTAGTATTTTTAGTCCCTTCTGTTTGATGGCCTCGATCTTTGCTTTATATTGTGAATCTTCACCCGACTTTCCTCTGCTGTTTGCGGAGAGTAGGAAACGCGAAATCCCAAAAGCTACAATCAATATGCTTAAGCGACTGCTAGTTGACCACGATTTATGAAGTTGCATTCGTTTCTCGTGTCCTTTATTTCTCTGTTGTATCTGTCGAGCCATTAAAGAGCGGAAGCCTAATCTTGAAGCAAGTGCCCTCACCATACTTGGAATGAACTGAAAGCAATCCGCCGTTCAATTCGACAATATTTTTAGAAATAAAAAGCCCAAGCCCAGAGCCTGACTGCTTTTTCGTGAAAAATGCATTAAAAATCAGAGGTAATGCATCGCTAGAAATCCCCGTGCCATTGTCTTTCCAGCACAAAGATAGATATCCATTTTCGATGTGTGGTGACAGTTCGATTTTTCCTGCTTTGAACTGGCGATCGTGAGCTTTTCTTTCCTGAATAGCATGCAGCGAGTTGTTGTAGAGGTTCCAAAACACATGTTTCATCTGCTCAATGTCGACACTGATTTTGTGATCAAGATCCGGGTAGTGGATTGACATGTCGATCTGTTTGGAGCGTGCCTGCCGCAACATGCGTTCTTCGATTCCACCAAGAATATTTCGAATATGGGTAATCTTTTTCTGCGGAGGGTTTGGCCCGGGAGCCATCAACATGTTTTGAAGTTTTTCCATGGAATATAGCGACGCATCTTTGATTTCGCTATACATGTCGAATCGCTCAGGATCGTCTTCCTGATTGCAGGAACTCAGAAGGATCTGGCTATATGCGAGAACAATTGCCATTTCATGTTTGATATCGTGCCCCACTATGCCTGCGAACTTCCCGATATCCGCTAGCCTCTCTGACTCAAGGACACGTTCTCGCAATTCCTTAAGTTCTCTAAGATCCTTGAAGACCCCAACACTCGCAACCAGCTCCTCATTTTCATTAACTAACAAGGACGCCGATAGGCTGATGGGAATAAGATTTCCGTGGCGATCTCTGATTTGAGCCTCGTAATTCTTTATTTGGTAGCCTTTTTCTTTTGCAGTCCACAATGCTTTACCAATCTTTCTTGCGTGTTCCAGCGACTCATAGTACTCAGCAACGTCCTTCTCTTTGACATCCTCAAATTCATAACCCCAAACCTCTTCACAGGCTTTATTGAAGACCTTGATTCTGCCTTTTTCATCGAGAACAATTATCGGGTCTGGAGAATTTACAATTAAGTTCTCGAAATAACTCTTTGCTTCTTTAGATTGTTTAAGTAGCTTTGCATTTTGCACTGCCGCCGCAACCTGACTGGCAATAGTCTGCATAAGTCGAACATCGGCTCGGTCAAATCCTTTGTCAGACAGCGCATATTTATTTTTGGCGGAATAGCCGGGACCGCGGCGGTTGATAACTCTAATTACGCCAAGCACCTCATCTCCTCTTAACAATGGGACGCAGAGGTAATGGGAAACCAATCGGGACGGCAAAACTCTTCGATATTCTTCTGTGTATTTTACCTTTGGGGGAATTTTCGCCAGACGCAAAGGGACTTTATTTTTGAAAACACTTCCAACTAGATCGTCGCCCTTCACATAGGGTGCTTCGAGTGATGCCAGCGCGTCGGTGATTTCCGGTGTTGGTCCTTTAACCGCTACTTTGCTGATCAGGTTTGGATTAGAATCGTCGACGATAAATAAGGAGGCTTCTTCTGAGTTGAGTTGCGCATACGTTAACTCAACGACCTCATTGAATAAATCAGTGAGCTCAAGCTCGGTCTTTAATTGTTCTCCAATCTTATATAGAAGGTGCAGACGCTGTTGCTCTTCCTCAAGTAGCCTCGCATTTTTCTGAACTACTGCGATTAGTGACGTGAGGCTTTCCAAGCCGCGGAGTTCGTTCTTCGTGTAATGGAATCGTCTTGGAGAATAAACTGCGATGACACCTATCGGTATATCTTTTAGCAAAATCGGCACAAACAATGCAGACCGTGGCCTCGGTTTATATAACCAAAAATAAGTGCCCAGATATCGTATAAGATCTCGTTTCGTAATTTCATGGATGATGAGAGATTGCTTTGATTGGATCACTTTGTGCGAGAAACTTTCGTCTAATGGCTTCATGGTCCAATCATGGGCTGCAGGCTGGCCAATGGCAGCAACAACGGTAGCCTCCTGGGTTCTCTGATCGATCAATCTAATGTGACCCATTTCCGAACCGGTGAGCTCAAGTCCCCTTTCAAGAATCAGCTTGAACACCTCCTCCGTGTTCGTTTCAGACAACATTTCCTTGTCGATCTCAGTGAAGGTGCGAATGATGTGTTGGTTTTCACGGGCCTTGCTATGAAATAAGTTGCCCGCCACAAATGCGATTCCGACAAATGTCAGACATCTTAAGACAACTGCGAGCGGGTCGATGCCTTGTGCGGAGGTGTCGAAAGAAACAATCCATATATAAGCAGTGATTACCTCAGCAGCAATAATCAAACTGCCTAAATATCCCAGATATCTTGAAACTGAAATGATGGGAAAGAAATACAGTAGAAACCAGGAACTTTGGTTTCCCCCGGCATAGTGAATAATTAAGGAGACGAAGATGACATCCGTAAACGCCGGAACTACTCGAAACCTCTTGAGTTCGAGCGTAGCGGCATCGAAAAACCCGGAGCAAATGAGTAGTGCAGCATAGAAACTCGCATAGAATAGAACCCAATTCCCGTTGTTAACGCCAAGTCCACTTAGAGCGAGAACACCGATGCCAAGACATAGGAAAAGTCTACTTTGTGCAATCCGGCGCCAAGACCTCGAAAATGGCTTATACTTTTTGCGTGAACGCTCTGTTGAGGAGTTGTAGCTCATCGCTCCTTGGGACCGACTGAAGATTACTGCACGTGAGGCGACTCTAAAATTAGCAAGACACCGATGCGTGCGAGGCTTCTCGGCCTTGAAAATCTACCACTCTCCAGAGCCGGTTGAGAAAGGACGTGATGTCGACTCGGAGGATTAGCCGATAAGCAGTGCGATTTGCCAGTTGACAATAGGGCAAATTCTACGTTCTAGTCAATTTCTTTCTATGCCATTCTGCGACTGTCTCTATCCCTTTCTGGTGATGACCCACAAGACCCTTGAGAGCTTCTCAAACTACATCCATCCCAACTGACGAAGGCCGGATAGTAAGTATGCAGGCCCTCGACAACGTTGACGGGATCTTGACGGCTCAGGGTGGCGTTGGGGGCGTTCGGAGCGATGGGAGCGCGAAAAAGCGTGCCCGTAAGTGATTGCAAACTAAGTAACTGCCGGTGTAGCATACTTTTAACGAAAATATCTGCCCGCTTGGCTCAGCGGTAGAGCACTCGCTTCACACGCGAGGGGTCAGTAGTTCGAATCTACTAGCGGGCACCAATAACATCGGCCATTGATTCAAAATCGAGTCAGTGGCCGATAATGCTTATCAGCCCTTTTGTCTGCCCTCAGGGCACACAATTCAGGGCAGAAATGAAGCGAGAGAGTGTGCATCTGCGAACCGTCGCTCAACCGTCGCTCCAAGGCCTGGCGCCGGGTGGAATCTGGGTACGCATATGCAGCGACGATGAAGAGCTGATTTCCGAGTACGCGTTGCAATAGGAATTCGCCACTTCCAGCAACACAAACACCACCAGGCCAGCCCGCGCCTCTTGCGAACCTATGGATCAGCCTGTTTTTGTAGCTGTGAACATGAAACACCACAGGGCAAGCCTGTGGTATCGGTTAAGGCTTTAGTTCACCCATTTACGCTTTACCTACTTTTTCCTGGCGCACTGCGCGCGAAAATATCACGTTGACTTTGCAATGCAAAGTCATTTACGATGCACGGGACTTTAGCAACTCGGGCGAGATATGGGAAGAAGGAGGCGGATTTGAGCGGAAACCCAGGACTGAGGCCTCACGAAAGAAGGCTGAGCCGAAAGCTTAAGAGCGTAAAGCTAATACTTCCCGCGTTGACGGAGGCGACGAGTCCGTATTGGCGGCCCATCAAGTACTCGCTCTTTCCGCCGCTTGGATTGGCGACGCTCGCAGCCTATCTCGATCCCGACCTCGAAATCTCACTCCAGGACGAGCATGTGGAGAAGCTGAACCTGGACGATGAGCCGGACCTCGTAATCATCCAGGTTTACATCACGAATGCTTACCGCGCGTACCAAATAGCGGATCACTATCGGAAGCGTGGATCTTACGTGCTGTTAGGCGGTCTCCACGTCACTTCCCTTCCAGAAGAAGCAGCTCCTCATGCAGACACGATCTTTCTCGGGCCCGGTGAAGACACCTTTCCAAAATTCCTGAAAGACTTTGCCGCAGGAAATCCGCAGCGCCGCTACGAATCCTCGATTCGCACGCTGGAAACGTTGCCGCCAATCCGCCGTGATCTGATCCAACGACATCGGTATCTGGTTCCAAACTCAATTGTCGTGTCGCGAGGCTGCCCGCACCACTGCACCTTCTGTTACAAAGACGCTTTTTTTGAGGGAGGCCGCTCCTTCTACACACAGGTTGTTGATGATGCGCTCTCGGAAATATCTCGCTTGCCTGGCCGGCATCTTTACTTTCTCGACGACCACCTCTTTGGGAATGCCAAGTTCTCGCGAGACCTTTTCCGCGGCATGAGAGGCATGGGACGAGTCTTTCAAGGCGCAGCAACTGTCGACTCGATCCTTCGAGACGACGTTGTCGAGGAGGCCGCCGCCGCAGGACTTCGCAGTTTGTTCGTCGGTTTTGAAACTCTATCGAGCAGCAGTCTCGCAGGCGCCGGAAAGCGTCAGAATCTGGGACGCAGCTATCGCGAAGTGGCGCGCAGACTCGACAGCCTCGGGATCATGATTAATGGCAGCTTCGTGTTCGGGCTCGACGGTGATGACAAGGATGTCTTTCGTCGCACAGTTGATTGGGCTGTGGACGCCGGGATCACTACGGCTACGTTTCACATTCTCACACCGTATCCCGGCACCGCTTTATTCACGGAGATGGACCGAAGTAATCGAGTCGAGACGAGGAACTGGGATCTCTACGACACTCGTAATGTTGTCTACAAACCCACGAGTCTGTCACCACAGGAATTAAAGAGAGGATATGACTGGGCGTACAAAGAGTTCTACCGTTGGAATTCAATCTTCAAAGCTTCATCGGCTCACGAATCGACGAAGCACCGGCTCAAGCACTTCTTCTACAGCGCCGGCTGGAAGAAATTCGAGCGCGCCTGGGACCTGGTAATTCGCGTCAAGCAACTATCTCAGATGCGCCCAATCCTCGAAGCAGTCCTCGCGCCAGTTAAGACTTCGGCGAAAGAATCCGGCTACGGCAATTCGTCAGGCATTGATGAAGCGAGTGCTACTCCAGCCGCGCCACTTGCCAACTTTGGTACTCCATAGCCTTGATGGTTTTAGAGTCTTAAGATTCAGCCAGCCGAGCCAACTGCCTTGATTCCCCCACCATTCTTTCGGGGATTAATTCCATTGGCTTGATTGGTATGTCTAAAGGTCCCGTAGCATTCACACGCCGCCTTCTCGAGCAGTGTCCGATTGAAGATGCGAATTACTCCGCGACGGTACTGGATGACTCCGGCTCTGCGCAGTGCGTTACAGGCGTCGGTAATTCCTGCGCGACGCGCACCGAGCTGATGGGCAATTTGCTCATGAGTTAAGGCTAAACTGTTTTGTCCGGCGCGATCGTGGACCATCAAGAGCCAGGTACACAGTCTTTCGTCCAGGTGATGGCGGCCATTGCAGACAGCCTTCTGAGAAAGCTGAGCGAGCCGCGCGGTAGCATACTTGAGCAGAACCCGATGCAAAGCATCGCCATGGGCAAACTCCTGCCTCAGCGTTTCGATATCGATGCGCAGCGCACTGCCGCCAATTGTGATCTGCGTAGCATAGGACTGGGGAGTTGCGGCAAAGATAGCTGACAACCCAATCATCCCTTCATTGCCAATCAGAGCCGCCGCAGTCGTACTTCCATCCTCGAGTACATAAAGGTGCGTGATGACGGCCGTCTCCGGGAAGTACGCAAACGTTGGGCTATCGCCATAACTATAGATGTTATAGCTTGCTGAAAGTGAAACGGCTTCCAGATGTGGAAGCAAGCGCGCGAAATGCGCCCCCGGCAAAGCGGCCAGCAACTTGTTTGTCAGTAAACCGCTGAACGGAATGGGACGAGCGATGGGAGGCTGTTGCGCAAATTCGTGGATTTCCGGGAAGCGAGTGAGCGCACCATCAATGTTCTTGTTATTGACTGAAACGAGCGGATCCAGAACTGCACCGCCCAATACTACACCTTCCAATTCCTTCATGATTTGTTATCCCTGTATTCTCTTCTGCAATCCGTCCTAGGGGGCGTCTAGACTCTTCTCAAGTGGACCAGGATTGACGTATCCGGGTCACCCGCCACTCGATAGCGTATGCGTCCCAATAGGACCTTGACACGCTGACTGCCGTCGAAGTTCGGACTCACGACATAGAAACTGTTAGCCTGCTGGTTGCCCTCAACAAAGCGGTGGATGTTTTGTTGTAATTCCGACACCGTTTGCTCTGGAGCCAAGTCAAAAAAATTTCTTCCTGTCACTTCATCAGATTTCGCCGCTCCATCTTCGGGTTCGGCTCGCGCGTAGAGAATGGTTCCCGATTCATCAATTTCAAAAAGACCCAGGAGATTCATGCTGGTGAGATTCATTTCCTTTTTTCAAACCTCTGCAATTGCAGATTGATTTGGCTGATTAGCAAGGAGCCGCTTAATCGCAGCTTGAAATTGTTCAATATCAACAGGCTTTACCAGGTAGTCATCTCCGCCAGCATCGAGAGCTGCGATCCTTAATTGCGGATGCGCGTCGCCAGACAGGAAAAGGATGGGGATGGGGTTTCCGTCCTCGTGTTCTCGAAGGTAACGCGTCACCATTAAGCCATTCATTCCCGGCAAATTACTGTCCATTACTATGAGGCTCGGACGGAGAGTCTCCACGAGTTTGAAGGCTTCCTCGCCGTTCCTCGCTTCGGCTACTCGATAGCTGCCAGCCTCCAAAACGAACCGATACATCATTCTCGTATCGTCGTGATCTTCAACGAGAAGGATCAAAGGCAACGAAGCGCGGTTTACCTCATCGAGCTGAGAAGCTTTGGCTCGCTCATTAGCAGCAGAAGACAACATTTGCCACCACCCGTGCGGTCAATTTTCGGGATAAATGTCGGGGCATGAAAGTCGGGGTGAATGAGTCGGGCACCCACCCCGTTCCCCTTGTTCCGGTTCAGTGTTTCCTGCTGAACCCTTCAACTTGATGAAATCAAGCAAACTCCGTTTAGGAGGCCGCCAATCCTGCATAAGTTGAGGTGCGAATATTCCATTGGAAGAAACCCGTGACAATTGGGATTATCGGCAGAAAACCTAGGGACTTTCCCTAATATGAAAGGGATGGATGGATTTCTGGAATGCGTTGCGACGGAGCTTAGGTAGTGTTATTGGGATCTGCGATTGGGCCGTCCGCCACAACGCATACTTCACTCACAAATGGTTTGTTTGAGCGCCAAAGGCGAGCCGTGTGAAAGCCTGGGCAGCGCCCCAGGGCAGTGGAAGTAAGTATTTGGAGCGCTGAAAGCGCGTTATGATCCGGAGGAACGGTACCGCTGCATCTTGGTTTAGCTGACGACGCTATTCTCTCGACTTGCATCCTCTGCGCCAACATCACGGGTGCGCACTACCGGAAAGGAATCTCGTTGGCCACAATTTGAGCAAGTGGTTGAGTACTTGCCACCAATATTTGACAACCTCTCGGGCACGTTTCGAAACAAGAGAGTTTGGTTGGCGCAGCGCGTACACACCGCCACTAAAGACCATAGTTCTGGTTGAAACTGTGACATTGTTAAAACGAAGCGAACGGACGAGGAGAGTTTATCTGCGGATGTCATTGTATCAGTCTTGTTCGCGATTAGTCTGTACGGTGAAAGACAAAATGGAGTCCCGCGAGCCAAGTTTTCCGTAGAACTGCTTGGATCGGCCCCTCAAAAGCAAGCCAATCTCAAGTCTCTTGCAACCAGCCTTGCAGCAAAGCGTAGCGAACGATGTCAATGCGGCTGAACATGCCGAGCTTCTTCATTGCGTTCGATTTGTGGGCCTCGATGGTCTTGACGCTGAGCCCAAGCTGTTGAGCAATGTCTTTGTTGCTGTAGCCCAGCGCGATGAGGCGCAGCACCTCGCCTTCTCTGTCAGTCAAACTTTCATGTTGAGCCGGGTCGGGCGAAGGCTTAGCTGTGTAGCTTCCCATCACTTTTCCAGCGACGGCTGGATCCAGGTACTTGCCGCCGGCAGCGATCGAGCGAATCGCATGAAGTAACTCGACCGAAGAACTCTGCTTCAAAACATAGCCTGAGGCGCCGGCGCGCAGTAGCTGTTGCAAATAACCATCATCCTTATGGCGAGTTAAGATCAAGACCTTTACTTCCGGACAGGTTTCTCCCAACTTCTGCGTAGCCTTGAGGCCGTTTAGTTGGGGCATCGACACGTCCATGAGGACGATATCCGGTCGCAGCTTCAGAGCTTGTTCGACCGCCGAGCGGCCGTCGCTTGCTTCGCCAACGACTTCGATTCCAGGCTGCGAACTCAGAATGAGCTTGAGTCCCTCGCGCACCGTCTCGTGGTCCTCTGCAACTAAGACGCGTACAGTCGTCATTCGGGAGACTTGCCCTCCTCGGTATTCAACGGTACACGAACGAAAACTGTTGTTCCATCATCAGGCTGTGACTCGATCTCAAAAGTGCCGCCGATCAAAAGAGCTCTTTCGCGCATGCTTACGAGTCCCATATCCAATTCGCTGACCTTTTCAAACTGAACGTCAAAACCAACGCCATTATCCTCGATTATCAAAACAGCATCGTTACCGCGACGTTCCAGAATGATATAGACCTCTTTGCACCTGGCGTGTTTTGCGCAGTTATTGAGCGCCTCCTGGGCAATGCGATAAAGATTAGTTTCTACCTCATGACCAAGCCGTTTATCTGCAATCCCTCGGGAGTGAAAGTCCGCCGGTATTTCGAAGTGTTCTGACCACTGCTTGACATAATTTTTCAAGGCCGTCTCAAGACCCAATTCGTCGAGCGCGATTGGCCTCAGTTCCCACGCCAGGAAATCAACGTCGATGTCGAGGCGATTCACGATTGCCTGAAGCTTGTGAATCTTGTCAGATTCGCCGGCCTTTTGAGTATCGTGAAGTGATTCGAGCTGGAGCCTTAAGGCTGTCAATTGCTGGCCTAGTTGATCGTGAAGCTCGCGCGCCAATCTCCTTCGCTCTTCTTCCTGGGCGTTTACAACCTGGTTGAGCAACTTAGTGCGCGCCTCCTCCGCGGCTTTGCGTTCGGCCACTTCCTTCTCCAGCGCCTCATTAGTTTTGTTCAGTTCAAAAGTGCGCTCCTTGACCTTTAATTCAAGTTCCTCACCGGCTCGGCGAATGGTCTCCTCAGCTTCGACTCGTTCCGTGATGTCAACCAAAGTAATCACGACGCCCTCGATCCTATCCTCGAGCGTGCGGTACGGCGACAAGGTCATCATGTAGGTGCGTCCATCCGTAGTCTGCACCTCGTGCTTGATGTTCTGCAGCTTCTCCAAAATCAGCTGAGACTCTTCGAGCAAGCAATCGACCTGGAGTTTGTTGGTAATGTCAGTTAATTGGCGGCCAAGATCTGCGGGAATAAGATTAAAAATCTTGCTGGTGCTCGGTGTAAATTGTCGAAGTGACAAGGAACGATCGAGAAAGATTGTGGCGATGTTAGTCGAGTTCATCAGGTTCTCGAAATTATTATTCGCCAGACTGAGCTCCTCGATCTTTATCTTTAGTTCCTGATTGACGGTGCTGAGCTCTTCGTTGACTGATTGCAGTTCTTCCTTACTTGTCTCGAGCTCCTCGGCGGACGAGCGCAGCTCTTCATTCATTGCTTGAAGCTCTTCGTTTGACGCGCGCAGCTCTTCCTGCTGTATCTCATACTGCTCCACCGTTGCGCGAAGCTGGGCCTTTGACTGCAGCAATTCTTCTTCGAGGCGTCGGGCAATCGATTCATCTCTGGAAGCGGCCTCGACTTGGGTTATTGCTGCGACGTCACCTTTCACAGCGTCAAAAAGAACCAGGATAAAACCCCGAGTCGAGTCTTCTTCTATCAGGACAGGTCTCACCATGATGTTCAGCGTTTCATTACCTTCGCCGGTGGCGAGGCGCAGACCGCGAACTTCGACGTTGATCCGATCGTGTACTGCCTGGTAAAGCGCAGTGCGCAGTTCCAGGCGTAGTTCGGGTCGGATCACTTTGAGCAGGTTGTGGGTTGGTTCCCCGCCGCTGATTTCCATAAAGCGGCCGGCGTGATCGGACAAATGCACAATTTCATATCCTTCATTTACGATCACACTCGGGGCAGCGTATTCCTCGAGCATTCGTTGATGAAGATCGGCATAAGATAAACGCTCTATCGCTCGCTTTTCTTCGACCGTCTTTGGTATTTCCAGCAAGGATATCTTCGGATGCCTGATGGTGACTTCGGGAATTGTGAGGTTACGAGGCGGCACTGGCCGGCTGCGAAAGATATGGTGTTCTTTGTCAAACACGGAGAACAGATCGACTGCGCCTTCTACGGACTCCGATGCACCGAGGAAAAGGTATGCGGAAGGATTCAGCGCAAAGTGCAACACTTCCAACACGCGAGCCTGAGCAGTTCGATTGAGATAAATCAGCAGATTGCGACACGAGACCAGATCGAGATGTGAAAAAGGCGGATCCTTGATTACGTTGTGTGTCGAAAACAACAGTAGCTCTCTGAGCTCGCGGCGGACTCGATAGCCAAAGCCGTCGCGGTTGAAAAAGCGACGCAACCTTTCCTGAGATATCTCCGAGACTTCAGCCTCTTTGTAGAAGCCTTCACGCGCAACCTTGATCGCTTGTTCATCGAGATCGGTCCCGAATAACTGGATGTTAGGTGAGTTGCTATAAATATCTGCCTGTTCTACAAGCAACATCGCCAAAGAATAGGCTTCCTCTCCGGTTGCGCATCCCGCTATCCAGACCCGCACAGGCTGATCCGGTTTCTTTTTCTCAAAGAGTTTTGGAATTACTCGCGTCGAGAGTGCTTGAATCGCCACCGGATCGCGAAAGAAATTGGTGACGCTGATGAGAAGATCCTTCATCAGCATTTCAATCTCCCGAGGATACTGATGCAGATAGCGCGCATAGTCTCTTAACGCCGGAAGTTCTCTCAGGCCCAGCCGGCGCTCGATACGTCGCAAAATCGTCGCGCGCTTGTAGTTCGAAAAGTCATGCCCGGTGCGGACGCTGAGCTGAGTAAAAATGTCCTTCAACGCCTCTTCGTCGGTGTCGGGTACCGCTTCCGCCGGCGGCAATCTCACCATGCCGCGGTGATTGTTATACGAAACGATTCGCTCGGGAATCTCCGCGACCGGCAAGACGTAATCGACCATGCCAGTCGCAATCGCATTGTTGGGCATGTCAGCATATTCGGCTTCGGTAGGATCCTGAGCGAAGGCCACGCCTCCACATTCCTTGACTCGCTTCAATCCCAGCGAGCCGTTAGCGCCGGTCCCGGAAAGAACGACTGAAACAGCCCGCTCTTCGTTCGTTTCGGCAAGTGCGCGGAAGAAGAGGTCCACCGGTGAGCCGCGTTCCTCGGTGGCGATTTTGCTCTTGAGGTCGAGATGCCCATCATTCATTGTGAGATTATGAGTTGGCGGAACTACATAAACGTGATTTGGAACCACTTTGACACGCTGCCGCACTTGAGTCACAGAAATGGGACACACGTATTGAAGAATCTCAGCCAGGTTGCTTTCGTACTCAGAGGACATGTGCAGGATCACTACGTAAGCCATCCCGCTATCTTCAGGTACTCCCTTAAAGAAGGTCTTGAGGGCGTGGATACCACCGGCAGAAGCGCCGAGGCCAACGACGAGGAAGCCGTCAGAAGTATGTGAGGCTGATTGTTTCTCCCGAGATGTTGATTCGGCGCTATCGTTGCTCATGATGAAGTCACGCTGATGGGGGAAGGAGCTTGAACTTTATACCTCCTAAAACCAGGGGTACTGAATTCACGATGCTGCAGACGAGAGTTTGATTCTAGTCTAATCGCAGAGTGGTGTATAGCGATTCAACTTAAGAGCACTGGTTCAGTTTGATCGGGCGCCTTGCCTGAAATTGAAAAATGGAAAATGCGAATGACAGATCGTAAATCGCCATTTGTCATTCGGACCAAGCCAAGTCAAAGAGAGCTACTCCAAAAAGTAAAAGGGGTGTAGAAGAAGACCCTTCTACACCCTAAACCCAAACACCTACTCCCTGTTACGACTTGCCCTTCTTGGGTGGCGGTGGTGGCTTGTCCTTGTCCTTAACGATAACCTTCGGGGTTTCTTTGTCCGGACGCTTATTGCTGTTGTCGCTTCCCTTTTGCGCAAAGACAGAAAGGGAAACGCTCAAAACAATCGCTGCCGTCAATAATTTTTGTCTAAAGCTAACCATCAGTTTTCAGCCTCCTCATGCTCTTTTCCCGGCGCATGGGAGGGAGAGCCGGAGACGCGCCACTGCAATCGGAGCAATATGGGTGCCAAAGACCGGAGTATTTTCAATTGGGTGAACCGCGGACAATCCAAACAACTTAACCGATCGGCCGGGGCTTAGTTTACCAGCAAAAACAGCGATTGCGCACGCTTTCGGTGTTCCGTCGCACGATTTAGGGTGTCAGCTCTAACTAGGGTGTCGGGGTTAGGGTGTAGGGTGTAGCCGAGCGCTGGCTCTCCGCCAACCTGGCCTCAGCCGTAGCAGGTGTCGATTTGCCATTTGCCATTTTTGATTTGCCATTTGTCATCGTCGGAGTTAATTCCCAGTGCGGCAAGAAAAAGTAGGTAGTCGCTAAGACTGAGGCCACGGCCTGGCGCCGTGGTCACTCACGTGGGTCGCTAACAGAGGCGGGCCGAGATTTTTGGTGATGCCACGGGCTCGTCCCGTGGAGTGTTCACGCTTCATGCTGCTGGCAGGCGGCAACGTGAAACTCCACGGGGCCAGCCCGTGGCATCTTGCGAACCGATGGATCAACCTGTTTTTGTAGCTGTGAACATGAAACACCACAGGGCCAGCCTGTGGTATCGGCTCAGGCATCAGTTCACCATTTATGCTTTACCTACTTTTTCCTGGCGCACTGGGAATTAACTCCACCGATGACAAATGGCCGATCAAAAATGGCAAATGGCAAATCGACATCGCGTGCGCGTCAATCAAATGTTGGTCGATCACTAGTGCTCGGCTACACCCCACACCCAACCCCCTACACCCTAGTTACTGCTACACCCAACCCCCTACACCCTAATTCCGCCGCACGGTGAAGCTGAGGCTGCCGACGTTGCCGCTGCTATCAAAAGCACGTAACGAAACTGTCTGTTCGCCAGTTCCCTGCAGCTCGATGGTGTAACGCTCGCGAGCGTTGTCGGCAATCCCATCATCCGGGAAGGTCGGATTCCAGGGCGAGCCATCAACGCTAACGTCTGCGCGCTTCACCCGGCCGGTTGCATCTTCAACGTCGAACAAAAGCCGAAAGCCCGTGGGCGTAAGCTGTGGTTGTCCGACTACTCGAACCACCGGCGGCGTGTTGTCGATATCCAGCGGTTCACTCAGCCGCTCTCCTGTCATTGCTTTTCCGGTGGGATTATCAGGTGCGTCGGAAGCGACTACTTTCATCACATAACGCCCATCAGCCAGCGTAGCGCCGTCAATGGTGAAAAAGTTATCGCGCAGCCTGTCTTTCAAAAGGCGAAAAGTCTTCTCGCTTAACGAACGATAATAGACTGCGTACTCGAGATTATCGCCGTTGCGATCTTCAGCCTGCCATTGAATTGAACGAGCACCTCGCTGATAAATGCGTCGCGGCGGAATTTGGGCAATGACTCCAAACAAGGATGGGTCAAGACCGGAAGATTCGATGTTCGGATCCGCAGGCGCCTGAGGCATAGCCTGCAAGCCCACGCCAATTGGCAGAGTCGAAATCGCCAGCACCTCCGGGGCGACATTTCTCTGCATGTAAGCCACGCTAACGTCTTCCATCCGTGCTGTTGAAATTGTCGTCGGTTGCGAGCCGGCAGTGCGAAGAGTTGCGCGCCATTGAATGAAGCGAGCTCGAGGACTCCCAATTTGGCTGCCGGATGGATCTCGATAAGCTGGACTCCAATCGCTCCACGTCGCATCAGGACGTTCGCCATTGCCGCTGCGAGTTTGCAGCTCAACGCTGCCTTCGCCTCGCCACCAGATACGCCCCCACGTGGCGATCAGGCGCGCATCTCGCACCGGCGATTCATATGAGCCTTCACCAATCACTTCGCTGCTGAAACGAAAAAGCTTTCCCTGATTACTCGAGGCGGCAATGATTTCGCCGGGCCGAGATATGAATGCCGAAATCTGTCCTTCAGTGGATTGCAGCAACAGTGTGTCACGTCCATCGTTGGTCACCGAATAGATGCGACCTTTATCTGCCGTGCCGATCAGGACACTACCTGGCTGGAGCGTCGGCGCAATGGCAAATGCAGTTACTGTCGTCGAAGACCAGATTGTGTCCATGCCGCCGTCGGGCAAGATCCGAAAGACAGCGCTGCGCGCATTGGAAGTGTCATTACGGCTGCGTCCTGAGGGTTGGCCCTGTTGCATAGAATTCGCTGCTTCATCGACAGGCGTGATGGTGACACTGGCAACCGGCAACGACCCTTCGGAAGATTGACCCGCGCTCCCGGATGGTTGCGGACGAGGGGCGGTTGCAGAGTCGCTCAACGCCAGCACATAAATCGAGCCGTCAGCGGCGGGTGCGAGCGCATGGATCTCTCGTAGCTGGGAATCAAAAAGACCAAAAGCTTTTCCATCAGATGAGATTCTCAAAACCAATCCGCCGGGATCAGTACCCGCGATCAAGTCTCCCTGCGGCGTCACCGCCAGACTCATCACGTGAGTTTGATTTGTGCTGATCAATAGCGAAGTTTCTGGTTTGGCGCCAGCCGCACGAACCCGGTAGAGCTTGCCATTATCGCCGGTGCCGACTGCCAGGGATCCGTCGGGCAGAAACGCTAGTGACCAGATGTATTTGTCTCCCGGCGCGAAATAAACCTCGGCCTTTCCATCGGCAGTAATACGATAAACCTTTCCATCCGGCGACGTGCCGGCGTAGAGAACTCCATCGCGTGAGACGGCGAGCGCCGTGACATCAAGCTCAGCTGCGTCATACAAAAGTGCGCCACGACCATCAGCTCCGACTCGATAAATCCGGCCGTCGTGTCCGGTGCCCAGAAACACATTTCCCTGAGAATCAGCTGCTGACGACCAGACATAAGCCTGCTCGGTGTTGAATATCTGCGTGAATTTTGGAGCGAGCATTAAGGCGCCGGTATCTGTCACTGAAATGCCGCGCGATTCACCTTTGAGCAAGTCAGCTCGACTATTAATTTCCCAAATGATTGGCTGGCCGGCAAAAACCAGGATCGATGAAAAGGCGAGCACTGCACTAAAGACTACGAAGGCGAGGCTGCGCCTGAAAAGTTTTTGTTTTGGCATATCTGACCAGTTAGTTTCCAATGTATTTAGCGTAAAGAGAACGAGCAGTGGTGATTTCGTTGGTGCCGCGAATGATTGAGCGAGCGTCCTGGAAAACAGTTAGCTCGTAGTCGCCAGCCTGAAAGCGAAGCAGATAGTCATTGAATTTCACTTCCCCGGCCGGGCTGAGACGCTCAGCTAACTGAGGGAAGTTAATTCGTGACGGAGTAGTTGGAGAAATCTGAACCGCGTTGCGTCCGCAAAGGACGGCGGCAAGATCTGAAGTGTCCGGCTCAAGCGTTTGAAACTTTCGCAGGCCACAAGTTGCGCAATCCGGCACTGGACCACCAGCCTTAATCTTCCGCCACTCATTATTCCAGACATCGAACTGCATTAGCGCATTGTGCAATTGGTCCACTTGTTTTGTCAGAAGCTTCAAAGTTTCACTAACCTGGACTGCGGCAACCACGCTGATAATCGGCATAATCACTCCGGCCGTATCGCATGTAGGAGCACTGGCAGCCGACGGCGCCTCCTCGAACAGGCAACGCAGGCAGGCGGTCTGGTTGGGCCGAATCGTCATACTGACGCCGTAGGAACCAACCGCGGCGCCGTAGACCCAGTTCACCTGATGCTTAACGCACGCATCATTGATGAGATAACGCGTCGCGAAGTTGTCGGTGCCATCGAGAACGACCTCGCAGCCGTTGATGAGCCGCTCAATATTCGTGTGATTGACGTCTAAAACTTCCGGCTCGACCGAGATCTCCGAGTTAAGCTCGCCGATATGTTTCGCAGCAGCAATTGCTTTGGGCAGTCGTTCTGCGGCGTCCTGCTCTGTGAACATTGTCTGGCGCTGCAAGTTCGAGGCCTCAACGAAATCGCGATCGACAATGCGAAGCTGGCCTACGCCCGCTCGAGCGAGAGCCTCCGCCTGCGCCGTACCAAGTGCTCCGCACCCAATGATCACCACTCGGGCGTCATTGATCAGCGCCTGGCCGGTTCTGCCAATGCCGCTAAATAGAATTTGTCGACTATAGCGATCAGACATACTAAATGCTTATCCGCAGATTACGCAGATTCCGCAGATATAAAAACCGTTCGGGAACGAGATGTTAGTAATTCAAAAGAGCCGCCTACAAAGAAACAACAAAACTTCTGCGTAATCTGCGTAATCTGTGGCTAACGTCCGGCTCACTACAAAGCACAAAGAACTAAGAACTCTTTAAAGCCTTTTCAGCGGCGCCGCGCATAACATCGACCGGCGCCTCTAATCCTGTCCAAAGTTTGAATTGCTCGACGCCTTGCAACACCAGCATGGACAGCCCGCCAATGGTTTCGCAACCTGCCGCTCGAGCTTCCCTCATAAATAAAGTCTCACTCGGATTGTAAACCAGATCGTAAGCCAGACGCGCACCTTGGAGCTGATGCGAAGTAGCAACTGTCTCCGTCGCGAATGTCCCGTGTGTGCCGAGTGGCGTTGCATTGATCACGAGATCAAAGTCATTGAAACTGGAGCCGGCGAGCGTCTGAAAGTGGGCGTCAAAAGCAGATGCCAAAGTCCTTCCCTTTTGATTGTCCCGCGCGAATACAGTTGTTTTTGCGCCTTCATTCTTCAAGCTCCACAGCGCCGCCTTCGCCGCGCCTCCCGCGCCGATGACTGCGCAACGCGCGTCGGAAAGACTTCCCATCATTTCGATCACCGGATTCAAAACCGCAATCGCGTCGGTGTTGTAGCCTCGAAGACTTTCTCCATCAATTACGACCGTGTTGACGGCTCCGATCTCGCGAGCAGCGGGATGAATCCAATCGAGGAACTCGAGCACAGTGCTCTTGTGCGGTGCGGTAATACTCAGTCCCGCCAAGTTCCAATCCAACTCCCTCGAGCGGGGGTGGGCCATACGCTTCATGAAACCCGCGAGATCGCGCACTTCCAAAGGAAGATAAACTGCGTTCACGCCGGTGGCTTCGAAAGCGGCATTATGAACGTCGGGTGAAATTGAGTGAGCCACCGGCGAGCCTACCAATCCCATCACTCGAGAGTCGCGCGTGAGGCGACTAATGCGATAGAGGTCGCGCAACTTAACCGCGCTTAGCTGGCCAGGTGCTGTGGATCTCGAATCGTCAGAAGACCCGTAGGTGAGATAGCTGCCGCGAGCTGGACCAAGAACACGCGTCATCAGTCCAGCCTGGCCCATCGCTATAGCGATTAACAATCGGCCTTCGCTCTCTGCTCGTCCAAGAAGCTCAAAGATAGGAAGACAATCAATCGCATCGTGAGCTGAAACCGCAATTTTCACGAAACGCGCCGGAGTCTGAACCATCGCTTCGTAGATTTGCGACAGATTCGAAGGCACTCCGTCGAAGTCATGATGTGAACAAATTACGCGATTCCAATCCAGCTCCGGAATTGATTCGCTGTTACGCAGCAAATCAAGTTCGATGTCAAAAAACTCGCGCTTGAAGACCTCGTTGGCTTCCTTCCAAAACTGCAACCGTCGCTCTGGCTCGAGAGCGCGATGCCCCCCCTGTTCTTTGGGACGAAAGGTGAGAATCAGCGGCTTGTCTAATTCATGAGCACAACCTACAAGCTCAGAAATCTCAGCCAGGGTGAAGTCGTTAAGATAATCAAGTCTGATTTCGAGTAGATCTCCAATTTGTGCGGCACGCGCGATCTCCTGTTTTGCCAGCGAAATGGTTTCCTCGCAAATCGGAACACAGACGAGAGCGCCAGCTGCCAAACTCAGCTCGGATATTCGAGCTGAGACCACGAGATCGATTTGCACTGATGATGGAGATTTGGAGTCTGAGATTTGACTAGCTCCGATAATCGCTTTCATTGTCCAGGTGTCGAGTTGGAGCTTCAGCACCCAAGTGGCGGGTCGTTCCCTCGGTAACACTCGGTGGCGGCGCTATCAATTCACCCGTGTTTCGAGCAGGAAGAGGAGGGCGAACCGGCGCCTCGTTAATCGTCGGAGTCATTGTCGGTTGCGCGTAACCTTTCAAAGGCTGAGGCTCGCGAGTCTCTTCTTTGAATCTTATGTATTCCGCAACGCCCTGACCCAGGCATGAAAACGCGGGAATCAACAACCAGATCCACCACCAGCCGCCACGGCCGGACCAACTTAACGCGAGCGCGACAATCAAAAACGCAATGCCCACGAAAACATTCTTCATTGAATGTTCGATACTGGCTTCGCGGCTACCCCGTCTTCGTGAACGGCGGGCGGCTCTATTATTGTCATCTCGAACTGTGAGCGGCTGGCCTGCCAATGCCTGAGGCACCAGGCTGATGTTGGCGCCGCATACGCGGCAAAAGCTCGCTCCATCGATATTTTGAGCTGCGCACTTGGGACAGAACATTATTATCTCCGTTCTTGATAGTGGTACATTTCCGGTCTTACTCTCATTCACACCGTGGTTTCAGCCCGGTGGTAAAAGACTGCCATGAGTAGCGTAAACCGTTTCAACGGTTTCAGGTTAGCCGAACAAAAGGTAAACCGTTGAAACGGTTCAAGACATCAGGGGATCGTTGGTCACCCGGTTGAAACCGGGTGAGAATGAGATGGACTAACTCAAAACGTACCACTACCCCGTTCTTGATAAATTGCCGTCAGTGCCGCCTCTGCTGTCATCATTGCTTCTTCTCGGCTCGACACCGCAGGGCCTCGAAGAGTATTACGCCACTTGCGACCGCAACGTTTAGCGAGTCAAGTCTGCCGGCCATAGGAATACGAACTAACTCGTCGCAACGTTGCCGAACTAATCGATGTAGTCCACCGCCCTCGCCGCCCAGGAAGACTGCAGTCGGAAGAGTCCAGTCCCACTCAATGTAGCTACGTTTGGCATCTCCGGCGGTCCCGACCACCCAAATGTTACGTTCTTTCAACTGGTCTATCAATCGAGACAGGTTGGTTACGCGCGCTACGGACACATATTCAAGGGCGCCGGCAGCAGTTTTCGCCACCGTTTCAGTCAAGCCGACTGCGCGTCGCTCAGTTGTAAATACCCCGTGAACGCCTGCGCATTCAGCGGTGCGTAGCACGGCGCCAAAATTACGCGGATCTTCGATGCCATCAAGTCCCAATGCGAGTGGAGGCTCGTTGGTGCCGACGCGAGCTGCGAGCTCGTCCAGAAGCTCATCAGCGTCCGCGTAATGCGCGGCAGCAATCTTTGCGACAATTCCCTGGTGGGTCACAGCTCCCAGGCTCCGATCAAGTTCAGCTCTGGGAACTCTGCGAATGGGGACTCGACTATTGCGCGCGAGTTCAAGGAGCTCGTGCAAGCGTTCGTGGTGCACTCCTTCAGCAATAGCGACGTGTTCAATTGCTCTTCGACCGGCACGCAATGCCTCAATCACGGGCATCACGCCATGAATCCGGTCGAGGGACCTTCTTTGCGGTTCTTCCCCGTCCCGAGATTTTTGTGATGGCCCGCGCGATTTCATGATTAAGAAGTGATGGGATTGATCTTTAAGACGTGGCAAAGCCTCGAGTAGCGTGTGAATTGCGATTCATTGCTTGTGACCGCAACTTCGCTGGTGCTGTACCTGCCAGCTCGTTCTCGACGCCAACCGAGCGATGACGTTTGCTGCTCAGACGGCCACGCCAGCTCGAGACTGCGGCGCACACCGTCATACGAATCAATCAGCTGCGCTTCGCTGGAGCGTTCGACGATTAGCTTTTTCAATGCTGCGAAATTCTCGCCGGCGATCAATTTCTTACCAGCGCCAAGGCACGAAAAGTCAAAGTTACTGGAGAGAATGCGCCAGCCTCCGTTCTGATCTAGCGTGTAGATATCGAGCACTTCCTCGTCGGTAGACGTGTGCATGGCGTTCAGGATCTGTCTTTCGGCGCCTCGCCGCTTCCGTTCTTTAACCTCAACCTGGGCGGCAAACAAACGTCCCGAAACCAGCAGCACAATGTCCTTCCATGAAAGCGACTGCGGATCTCCGGAAGTTGGATGAGCAACGAGCTCATTTTGCAGCAGCTCAACTGTGCGCAAACGGATTGGTGGGGTCGCTTCCAATCTCAAAAACTCATCGGGAACGATGATTGTGACTAACCCGAGCGACGCGAGCGTTTCCCTGATCAGGTTTGCTTCTTCGCTTACGGACGTACGAGCGAGCGGCAAAGGAGTGAGTGAGTTTACGAGCCGCCGCAGGTCACCAGACTGAAGCCGCAGAAAGCCGGCAGCTTCTTCGATGCTATCGTCTTTAAGCTCACCCGAGACTTTGATGAGTATGTTGTTGTAGCCCTGTTCCCACTTCTCGAGCGGGCGGAGAGATGGTTTTGGTTTTGCTGCCGCTGAGCTCGCAGGCAAGCCGACACCGCAATAGAGACAGACAATTCTTGTGGGTGGGTTGGCTCTCAGACACTCTTCACAACGAACCATCTCGTCGGGCGAGAATCCCTGCGGTTCACTTGGGCCCGTGGGAAGGTCGGCAAACGGCAAAATATCTTTGTCAGATTTGGGCAATAATTCCTCCAGACGTTTTGATTATACGATCAAAGCCGTAACTCGGAATTCAAGAGCGCCAGTGCCGGGGGCGGCGACCTCGCGACCAGCAGCGAAACGATAGTAGAATGACTGCGATGCGTTCGCTAATAATTCTCGCAACTGCTCTGCTGATTCTGACGGCTGGATGTGCTGCTGTTCAACCGGTGAATCCCGGCGCTCCGAGTCGGAACCAGCCTGTCTATCCAGCTTTGCTCAGTGAGGCGCCCGCCAGAATCGACGCGGCGAATGCAGTCTGGCAACAGCTCACAGCTCAACAAGGAGTCGGCTCTAAGATTCAAGTGCCGCTTCAGCCAATCACCTCCACAATTCAAAATCTCCCCTCCAATTTCAATGGGCCGTTGTACTTGCCCAAGGTTGGCGCGAGCAACCAGATGTCTGAAGAGGAGACACGAGAATCTCTCCGGCGATTTCTCAACGAATGGAAAACATTGCTTGGAGTTGAGCCGGCGCAGTTGGCCCTGGTGAATGACTCGATCGGACTTGATGGAACTCGCGTCGTCAATTATGACCAGCGCCCCTTCACCTATCCGCTTGTTGGTCCATATGGCAAGGTGGAAATACGGTTTGCACCCGATCGGCGAATCCTGGCAGTCACAAGCTCCGGCATTCCTGACGCGGCCAAGCTCCAAGCGGTGCTTAATGGCGCTGCAACTCAAGTGCGAAGTCTTGATACAAATGCCAAACTCAAAGGGCATGCTGTCTCATACAGCGACGCCAATGGACTCCACGCCTTCACAATCGAACCGCCTATTCAGCCAACAGTTCAGCAACTTATTATTTATCCTCGTCCAGCCGCAAACGCTCCGGGCACGCTCGAATTCCATTTAGTCTGGGAAATTGCTTTGACGAACGCGCCGGTGAGTGTCGTCTACTTCGATGTGCTGCAGGATGTGATTTTTGTGCCTTTGCCTGATGTGCGACAGGCTGCCGGCCTATCGTGGGTGCAGTAATACTCAATTCACTTCTAAGACAATGCAGCAAGCTGGCAGCCTGCAGTGCATCAGTTACTTGCACTTTGGTCCTGCTCACTTGACCCGGTACCTTCCTACAAAGCATGCTTATTGCGATTGGATACCAGCAGGGGTTCTATCAAATGAACAATTTTGATCCCACTAATAATATTTCGTGGCAACTAGGCCATCGAGGGCGAGTAGCAGTTTTTATCGACGGCAATAACCTTTTTCACGCAGCTCGCTTTCATAACATCGACATCGATTACAACAAGCTTCTCCGCGTGCTGCTGGGAGATGGTCGCCTACTGCGCGCTTTTTTCTACACCGGCGTAGACATTGGAGCTGAGCGCCAGCAAGGCTTCCTGCTCTGGATGCGACGCAACGGGTTTAGAGTTATCCAAAAAGAACTCAAAACGTTTTACGACGGCAGCCGTAAGGCAAATCTCGATGTCGAGATTGCCGTAGATATGCTTTCACTCGCAGGACGTTATGACACGGCTGTGCTCGTCTCTGGCGATGAAGATTTTGTCTACGCAGTCAACGCTGTCGCTTACAAAGGCTGCCGCGTGGAAGTGGCCGGCTTTCGCTCGAACACGGCGCCAAAGTTAATTGATGTTGCCGACTACTTTATCGATCTCGGCGAAATAGCTGAGCGAGTCCGGAAGGACGTACCGCACGGCCGTTATGACGAGCGAGACTTGCATGAACCAGCCTCTGCTTATGTGCAGGCCCAGCTCGAAGCCCAGCAGGTGAATCCTGCAGATCTCTTCGAAACTGCGATGAGAGTTGTGCTGGAATCAACAGTTGAAAGCGACGGGGACATCTATGAATCCTCTGCAGAATTTATTCGGGTTACGGACGATTAGGCGATGAAGATATTCAGTGTTGAAGAAGCAAATTCGCTGCTGCCCTCGGTGCGGTCGTTGGTCAAGAAGATTCAACGCGCGCACGCGCAACTAATGGCTGAGCAAGACGCGGCCAAATTGGCTTCCGAATGTGCGGACCAGGGTGGTGGCGGAATTGCCAATGGTCCCGCATACGCAGCGAACCTCATCAACATGACGTCACTAGTCGGCGAATTAGAGACTCTCGGCGTGCAACTCAAAGATTTTGGTCGCGGGCTGATCGACTTTCCATCGCTTCGTGATGGCAGGGTCGTTTTGCTTTGTTGGCAGTTGGGCGAAGGAGATCAACTCGAGTGGTGGCACGATGTCGACGCAGGTTTTGCCGGACGCACACCGCTCTAAAAGAGCGTAACGAAGTTTGCTATCCTCACAGCTCGCACCTACCAACCTCAACCGCTGCTACATTTTCTGGTTGACGACTTAAAGTAATTCCTGATAGCATGCCGCGCTATTGAACCGGCGCTCAGCTTTTCGTCCCATGCGACGAGCGGCTAAGCGAGAACGCTGATTCAGTGCCCCAATGGAGGCCCTCGTAATTTATGCCATGTCCCTCGTGTGAGACTGAGCATAGTCCAGCAACTTGTCCGACGATTGAAGTATTAGACTCTTCAACCTCATTCGTGTCTGAAATTGATGAAATCGAAGTAGAATCGCTCGATCTTCTCGAAGAAACTCCAGAGTTCGCTATGTCAGAGCCTTCGGTTTCAAGATTAATCGAGTTTCCGGGAGTGTCGAGACGTTCGGTGCCTGAATGGCGCCGAGAATTAAGCGCCCGGGTACGTGAGGTTCAGGAGCGTAAAGCTCGCGAAGCAGCCATTGAAGCGGAAGAGCTGGCTCAACAGCAACCGGACTTGCCGACCTCCCAACCACCGCAACTTGAGTTACTTCCCCAAACGGATGCCCAGGAAGTCAATCCTGTAGTGGCAGCCGCGTTACGACGGATAGAACGCGCACACCAGCCTACGATTCCCACGACGTATTCGCGAGGAGCTGCCGCCGTGGCAGTAGCGCACAGCAAGCAACCAGAGATTGATTTCGCGCCAGAGGCTGAGACAGCCTTTGAAATGGAGGCACCTATGCCCAGCGAGTCAGCGCCTACCCCCGAACGTACGCACAACCTCGTTGTGGTACAGGCGCCCGTCGCAACTGAAGTTCCCGCCGCAGTTGAGAAGCCGAAACCAAAGCGACTTATTAGAGAAGACGATCCGGCGCTGTCTTATCTTGATTCGATCGCTTCTGCTTACAATCCAGCAAACCTTGAGAACAAGGCTTCGTTTGTGCGTCGCATTATGGCCGCTATCGTGGACTTGATTATGGCAGGGTTTTTGACCTTGCCGGTGGCGGCGGCGATTGAGTTCCAAGTTGGCAATTGGCACCAACCGAAAGTCATTGGCCTGATGGCGGGAAGTGTCGCAGTGTTTATGTTCTTGTACGCGACCGTAACAACCGCACTGACCGGACGAACTTTAGGAATGCGACTGTTGTCATTACGAGCCGTGGACATTCGCACCGGTTTGATTCCGACCGGAAATCAATCCGCGGGAAGGGCCCTGTTTTATGTCCTTACCCTCGCGACTTTGGGTGTTGGTCTCCTCATGGCGTTTGCGCGCGGTGAAGGCAAAACAGTGCACGATCGTCTGACTCGTACAGCAGTCATCGAGGACTGAACTGGTCGAACTGTTTCTATCTAATCTCGATACCAGCAAACTTTCCAACCGTTTCACCGACATAACATACTGACTGATTGTGCGAGAGAAGAGACCACCGGCTTCAGCCGGTGGTCTCTTTCACAGTCAGTCAATCATGTGTTGCCCCTGTCAGGTTGTTTCTGTTGCCACACAGACCTGGGTCTGCCAGACAATTAACTTCGCTTTGCTAACATGTAAGTGATGAACAACGCGATTCTCTCCGAAATTGTGTTGGAACTTCGCCAGGCACTCGTCGGCGGTGCGCTGGGAAAGATCTATCAGCTTTCACGCTCCTCATTTGCGATTGATTTTCGCCGGCCCGCCGGCTTTCTTTTTTTGGATGTGGAGGCTTCCTCTCCGCGACTCTACCTCATCCGCCGAACCACACGACAGTTAGAAAAATCTTCTCAGCCGCTTGGAGAATTCGGACACAGCCTGCGCGCAAATCTTAATGGCGCAGTTCTCCAGGAAATAAGCAAAGATGACTCGGAACGCGTTGTCAGGTTCCGTTTCGAGCGCCAGGAAGAAACTGGCGAAACGCGTGAGACAACTCTGGTAGCGCAACTTACCGGTCGCTCAGCAAACCTGCTGCTGCTTAACGAACTTGAGGCAATTACGCATTCTCAACGAGCTCTGCAGGGTCTGGGCCAACAAGCTGGCGATCGCTACCAACTTCCAAAGTCCGATGCAAAGACCCCCGTAAATAAAGCTTCGTTCGAAAAAGGAGAATTCGAATCTCTTTCGGCAGCAGCCGACAGTTTTTACCAGGCCGTTGATCTGCAACGCTTATTCGATACTGATGCAGCATTGGCTCGTAACCAACTAAGACAAGAGCTGATGAAACTGGAAAAGCTTGGCAAGCGTTTGCAGGGCGATTTGACATCGCACGGCGATGCCGACGAACACAAAAAAATTGGCGACTTGCTCCTCGCAAATATTTCCGATGCTCAGCGCCTGGGAAACAAGGTCAGGCTCAAAGACTTCTACTCAGCAGACGCTCCTGTCATCGAGATTGAAATCGACGAGAAAACCTCGCTTCAGTCTGAAGCCGCAAAATACTTCGCCCGCTATGGCAAAGCAAAACGCGCCGCAAAGGAAATCTCTCAGAGGCTCCGAGACGTTGAGGAAAAGATCAGTAGCGCGCATGCGAGACAGCTTGAGCTCGAAAGGATTATTCAGGAAAGCGATGAGGCAGCACTGGGCGAATGGCTACGACCGTCGAACATCGAAAAGAAGCCGAGATCGACGCAAAAGACTGAGAAGAAAGCTGAAAGAATTCCAGGCGTGCGGCGCTACCGCTCCAGTGACGACTACGAGGTGCTGGTTGGTCGAGCCGCAAAAGACAACGACAATCTAACTTTTCGAATCGCGCGCTCGCAGGACCTGTGGCTTCACGCGGCAGATTATCCCGGCTCGCACGTGGTGGTGCGTAATCAGAAACGAAAAGAGATACCTCATCGCACCGTCATCGAAGCAGCGCAGCTGGCAGCAAAGTTCAGTCAGGCGGGATCCGATTCCAAGGTCAACGTCAATTACACGCAGCAGAAATTTGTCTCACGGATCAAAGGCGCCGCTCCGGGCTTAGTTCGGCTAGCGAGCTTTCGCACGATTGCGGTCGAGCCCAAAGAAGCTATCGAACGAATCTGATCTTGATTCTGATCTTGATTCTGATCTTGTTTGCGACGGCAATCAAACCGACAATAGCCACATGAGTTCTCCAGTCGAAGACAAAGCGCATCGTTCGCAGGAACTGTTTATTCGAGCAGTTGAACTATTGCCCGGAGGTGTGAATTCTCCAGTCCGTGCATTTCGCGGCGTGGGCGGCACGCCTCGGTTTATTCGCAGCGCCAGCGGCGCCACCATGACAGATGTCGATGGTCGCACCTACATCGATTACGTCGGCTCGTGGGGCCCGATGATTCTTGGCCACGCAGACCCCGAAGTCATCAAGCATTTGATTGTGGCTTTGTCACGCGGCACGAGCTTTGGCGCTCCGAACGAGCTCGAGGTTCAACTCGCTGCGGAAATCATCGACGCTGTTCCTTCGATTGAAATGGTGCGGATGGTTAACAGCGGCACGGAAGCTACTATGTCCGCGATTCGACTGGCGCGAGGTGTCACCGGTCGCACTAAGCTGGTGAAGTTCGAAGGTTGTTATCACGGTCATGGCGATAGCTTATTGGTTAAGGCCGGATCAGGTGTCGCCACGTTGGGCTTGCCCGATAGTCCCGGCGTGCCTCCCGCGCTGGCTGAGAACACCCTCACCGCTCCGTTCAATGACGAGCAAGCTCTCGAAACGATCTTCAATCAACATCAAGACATAGCTGCGGTGATTATTGAGCCAGTCGTCGGCAACATGGGCTGCGTCCCACCCAAGGCCGGATACCTGCAAGCAGTCCGGGAAATAACTCGACGACACGATTCCCTGTTGATTTTTGATGAAGTGATGACGGGCTTCCGGGTGGCTCGAGGCGGCGCACAGGAACTCTATGATGTTCGGCCTGACATTACGACGCTCGGAAAAATCATCGGCGGTGGTCTACCGGTTGGCGCTTACGGCGGCAGCAAAGACCTGATGCAAAACATCGCGCCGGCTGGCCCCATCTACCAGGCTGGAACACTTTCGGGAAATCCGTTGGCGATGACAGCGGGGTTGGTTACGCTAAAGCGACTGCGAGACTTGTCGATCTACGAACGGCTGGAAACAGCGACCGCGAGGCTCTGCGAGGGGCTATCGAACGCGGCTCAAGAGGCTGGCGTCAAGACGGTAACGAACCGTGTCGGCTCGATGTGGACGACGTTTTTTACCGATCAGCCGGTAGTGGATTGGAACTCAGCCAATCGAAGCAATCGCGAGTCATATGGAAAATTCTTTCACGCCATGCTCGATGCTGGAGTTTATCTCGCACCTTCGCAGTTCGAGTCCGCATTCGTTGGGATAGCGCATACTGACGAGATTGTGGACAAGACTATTGAGGCTGCCGCAAGCGTATTCCCCCTAATCGGAACGTCCTAATTGGACGATGTCGCCAGCTTTGATCTCATCAAGAGCTGTCATCAACGCAGGCACTAGAGGCAAAAGATCTTCGAGGCGATTACTCTTAGCACGCAATAAGATAAATCCCAATACAGTTTAGTTCAGATTCTGCTGATACATCATTCCCTTATCGACTGTGATGAGCACGTCAAATTTCGACTCGGCCAATTTGATTAGCTCGCCATTTACGATGCTCTCCCAACCCATTTGTGGGACCGTCCGAAACATAATCAACGTGGAGAACTCCGGCTAACGGCCGAGGAATGCATTCGTCCAGCAATACTCTGCTCATGCTGCAGCGTCGAAGTGATCCTTTAATTCATCAAGAAGAGCCACTGCTTGTTCGCGGGTCACGGTAGGGAAGTGATCTAGAAATCGCTCCAAAGGATCACCAGCGGCAAGATGGTCGATGAGCGTAGTCACTGGAACTCGCGTGCCTTTGAAGACTGGAGTGCCTCCCAGAATGTCTGGTGAGGTCTGGACTACGGAATCCAAATGAGCCTTTTTAGTGTTGTCTGTCATGGTCTCGCAGTCTGAATCGAAGTCCAAGGCGTTTCAAACCAGTTGGCGCGCAGTATAATACCACGGCACAGCGGGTCACAGCGGCAGGTCGATAGTGAACCGGGAGCCCTTCCCTTCCTCGCTTGTGGCCGAGATGTGGCCGTCGTGACGCTCGATGATTTGTTTCACGATAGCCAATCCAAGACCGGTGCCACGCTTCTTCGTCGAGAAAAACGGCTCGAATATTCTTTCTCTCGTTCCCGTATCCATACCGGTTCCCTTGTCGCTAATGATTATTCGCGCAATTCCGCGCGTAGTCGCCTGGCCGCCTCCTGAAACAGTCGCAGCCATGCCCGCAGCCTCACTTTTCACCAGCTCGGTTGTTATCGAGATCGGCTGACCGGCTTGACTCGCGTCTACTGCGTTGGCGATCACGTTGACAAAAACCTGCACCAATTGATCGGCATCCCACGACCCTCGCAGCCTAAGGTCGCTAAAATGTTTGTCAACCGGCGTTGATTTGTCTTTGATCCGCTCAGCCACCAGCTCGAGACTTCGATTCAACAGGTCCTCCAACTCAACATTAGATCGAGTCAACGGTTTCTGACGCGAGAATTCCGTGACCTCAAGCACGAGCTTGTTAAGATGAGTGACGCCTCGCTCAACTAAATCGATGGTGCGTAGAGCTTCCTGGTCTCCGCGCACGCTGTCCCGGAGCATGGAGACGCCCAGACGAATACTTCCCAGCGGATTCTTTATTTCATGAGCGACCTGAGCTGTGGCCTGTCCCATCGCGGCCAGGGATTCGTTGCGACGCGCCACTCGTTCGGCCTCAGCTACCTCAGTAACGTCGACGAGGGAAATAATCTGGCCTAAGTCGCCGTCAATCGCTAGAGGCGACGAGTAAATATCAAAAGTCTTTGACACTCCCGGCTTGCTTGAGGCGCACATCCATCGGCCGCGATATGCGGCTGCGGTGACCTGGGTTGCGATCGCAGCTTCCAACATATGCATCGCATCGTCAGGTCCGAATTTTTCGCGAATGAAAGCTCCAACACTTGCGTCCGGAAAAATTTCAAAGAAGGCGCGATTGGCGCTGCGAATGCGATCTTGCTGATCGATCGCGACAACCGCGCTAACCATCCCTTCCAGCATTTGCGTGCTAAAGCTACGCTCGCGACGAACCTGCTCCATGCTCTCTCGCAGTTCTCGAAAGCGCCGCTGCACTTCCCAAATCGTCCCGGTCGCAACTACAACGCCGATCAAGAGAGCGATCATGCTCCAAAGTCGGATCGCCTTGATCGCGCGCTGCTGTATTTCTTCGCTCTTCTGAAATATCAGCGTCTGTTCCTTGCTGGAATCGCTGAAGAGTTCGTTCAACTTTGCATCGACCGTATGAAACTTCGAGAACCCATCGAGAGAGTAGCGGCGCGAGTCTTCAGTTATGGCCACGTAACCCTCAAGATCCTTTCGGAACGTGACCCACTTTGGCTCCTCGGAAAGGGGCGGCCGCTCAAGTGAGGGCAGCCACTTCTTCATTTCCTCGCGAGCCGTTCGCAGCGGAAAATCAAAAGGCGGTTTGAGACCTCTGCCAGCCTCGGAATCCTGTCTCGAGCGAGCCTCGTTGTCGAGCCGAGTCAGCGACAGACGTAACTGAAGAAGTAAATTGGCGCGCGCTGCCTGTCCATGTTCAAGGTCGAGCACCTGCCGTCCAACGTCATCAATGCGATGCACGCTGAGGTATCCGAGCACCGAGATAACGAGCAAAAGCAAAGTGAAGCCAATGATCAGCGGAGTAACAGCCGGCGCCAGCTCACGGCCGGTACCTGTAGATTGAGTACCGCCAGCGGCCGCTTCCACGCGCCGGTAGACTACTTCGGGTTGCGCTTCTTTTTGTGGTTCTGGATCCACAGGAATTTCTCAACGCTCAGAACAGGTGTTCAGAGTTCAAACTTCAGTTTGCGATCTTTGGAGTCACAATCTAAAGATTGATCCACGCCTGTTATCACGGTTTCGCGTCCATCCAGTTGTCGCCGATACCGACATCAGCGACCAGAGGCACATCGAGCTGCACGGCCGATTCCATTTCTTTTTTCAGGATTGCAGCTACTTTTTCAACCTCGGCGTCGGGAGCTTCCACCAGCAATTCATCGTGCACCTGCATCAGCATTTGGGCTTTCACTTTCTCGCGTTTGAACTCTTCTTCAACATGCAGCATCGCGATTTTGACAATATCGCTGGCCGTGCCCTGAATCGGCATATTGATGGCTTCACGCTCTGCAGCTTTGCGAATGTTGGCATTGCGATCGTTAATTCCCTGCAAGGGCCGAATGCGGCCATAGATTGACCGAACGTATCCATGCTCACGCGCGCGCAAAGGCACTTCTTCCATGTAGCGCCGCACGCCTTTATAAGTGTTGTAGTAATCCTGAATAACTTTCTTTGCTTCCTCGCGAGATATTCCCACGCGCTGAGACAAGCCCCACGGTTCGATAGCATAGGCGATGGCGAAGTTCACGATCTTCGAGAAACGCCGTGCTTCCTTCAGCTCGGCATCGGTCTTAGCGCCAAATACTAAACGCGAGGTGCGATTGTGAATGTCTTCGCCGTTCTGGAAAGCCTCAAGCATCACCGGATCCTGCGTGATGTGCGCCAACAAGCGCAGTTCAAGTTGCGAGTAGTCGGCGGAGATGATCTTGTTGCCCTTTTCGGCCACGAAGGCTCGACGAATTCTGCGCCCCAGCTCACTGCGGATGGGAATGTTCTGAAGATTAGGCTCGCTCGAAGAAAGTCGTCCCGTAGCCGCGACTGTTTGGTTCAGCTGACAATGAATTCGCCCATCAGCAGCAATCTGGTGTGGCAACGCATCGGTGTAGACGCTCTTCAGTTTGTCGAGCTCTCGATATTCGATGATGAGTCGAGGCAGGTCGTGCGTCTGAGCCAGTTCCTCGAGCACTGCTTTGCTGGTCGACACTCTGCCGGTCGAGGTTTTTCGTCCGGAGATGATGTCCAACTCCTCCAGGACTTCGCCGACCTGTTTTGGCGAGCCTACATTGAACTCGCGGCCCGCCAGCTTGTAGATCTCAATCGTCAATCGGTGCAGTTCCTGGCCAAGAAATGACGACAAATCGCCCAGAACGCGACGGTCAACTTTCAATCCCACTCGCTCCATGCGGTAGAGCACCGGAGCCAATGGCAACTCGACTTCCGAATAAATAGATTCGAGTTTGTTTTCGAGAATTCGCTCGTGTAGGACTGGGGTGACTTGTGATGTGAAGTCAGCCGCGGCAGCGGTCCGCCACATCAACTCAGTCCATCCTGAAGGCGGCGGCAGTGAAATCTCAGCTCCGAATAATTCCCGGGCAAGGTCGGTGAGCTCATATTTCGTGCGACTCGGGTCAAGCAAATAAGCCGCCAACGAAGTATCGTCCTTCACTCCCTCCAACTTGATGCCAAGTGGTTCGAATAAGCCGATCGCCCGCTTCACATCATGAACCGATTTTTCGAGTAACCCATTCGCAAGTAATTCCCGAAGGGGCTTCAGCGCGGCCTCGCGTCCCTCGGCAAACCTTTCCAGGTCCACGTACGCTGCCTGTCCGGCGGAGGTTGAGAATGCAATCCCAAACGCCCCCTCGGGCGGTGGCAACAAGCAGGGTTGCTCATCGTCACTCTCAGTTGGCTCGGCTATGGCAATGGCGAGATGCTCAGCGCTCCAAAGCGTGTCGAGCAAACTCTTCAACTCGGCTTCCTTGCGAATGAGACGATAGTTACGGACATCTTTTGAGGTTGCGGTCGCGACGGGTGCAGCATCGACAAACTCGCGCGATAGATTCTGAAACTCGAGCTCACGAAACAGCTCGTAAGCAGCAGCCCGATCGGGCGAACGCGATATCAACAGTTCGAGATTTAGTTCGACATCCAAATCACAGCGAATGCGCGCCAGCTCACGCGATTGCCGAATCTGATCTGCGTTATCGCGAAGCGATTCTCGATAGGTTTTGTGTTTGACCTCTTCGCAATGCTCGAGCGCGTTCTCGATTGAGCCGAACTGCTTGATTATCGCCACGGCGCCTTTTGAGCCGATGCCGGGAGCACCCGGTATGTTGTCGACTGAATCCCCCATCAGCCCCAGCAGGTCAACGACTTGATCCGCGGTCACTCCAAACTTTTTCTCGACCCAGGCTTCGTCGCACCACTCGGTGGGCGGAACGTACTCCTTCCGCTTCACCACTTGAGAATTCTGACGCATCGCGACGATGAGCGGATCTCGCACCAGTTGGCACATGTCCTTGTCGTTGGAAACGATAACGGCTCGCATACCGAGCTCTTGAATTTTCAGGGCCAGCGTGCCGATCACGTCATCAGCTTCGTAGCCGGGAGCGTTTATGATCGGAATGTTGAAGGCCTCGCAGAGACGAAAGATGAATGGCAGCTGCGACGCCAGGTCTTCAGGCATCTGCGCGCGATTAGCCTTGTAGTCAGCGAAGGTCTCGTGTCGAAAGGTTTTCTCCTTCGATTCAAAGATCGCGGCGATGTATTCCGGTTTCTCGTCCATGAGAAGCCGGCGAAGCATGTTCGTAAAGACGTAAACAGCGCCGGTGGTTTGCCCGTAAGAGGTTGACAGCGGCGCGGTCCGATTCCCCATCGGCGCATAGAACGCGCGAAAGATGTGCGACATTGAGTCGATCAGAAAAACTCGCTCAATCGGCTTGTCATTTTTAGCTGGCATTCTCTTTTTAAATCGTTCTTAGTTCTTTGTCCTTTGTTCTTTGTAGTTGAGCTTATGACCGTTGAACCACTAACGATGAAGAGACTCAAGTACAAAGTACAAAGAACCAAGAACTAAGAACATCCCTTAGTACCCGCGTAACTGTTCACGGTATCCCTGGAAATTTCGCATCATCTCGCCGAGGCTGTCGCCGCCAAACTTTTCTCGCATCGCGCCGGCTAACACCAGGGCAGTCATCGCTTCTCCAATAACGCCGGCGGCTGGAACGGCAGTTATGTCCGAGCGCTCGAACGCAGCTGACTCTTCCTCCTTGGTGTCGATGTCGACCGAACGTAGCGGACGACGAAGGGTCGACAGCGGTTTCATATGTCCGCGTAATCGAATCTCCTCTCCGTTGGTGACACCGCCTTCAAGCCCGCCAGCTCGATTGGTAGCGCGAATGAAATCTCGAGTCTCGGCGTTGTAGGCAATCTCATCGTGGACTTCAGACCCGGGCAGCGCGCTGGCTTCCGAGCCCGCGCCGATAGCAACAGCTTTGACCGCAGGTATCGACATGATTGCCTGGGCCAACAGCCCATCCAGTTTTAGATCCCAGGATGTGTGCGAACCAAGCCCGGGAACAAAGCCGCGCGCGACGACTTCAAAAACCCCTCCAACCGTGTCACCAGCCTCGCGCGTAGAATCTATCAACTCAACCATCTGCTGCTGGACTTTCTCATCGGCGCATCGCAGAGGCGCGTCCTCCGGAATCGCAGCAATCTCCTGCCACGAAAGCTCGAGCGGACGATCTGGTACTCCTCCGAGCTGAATGACGTGACTCTTAATCTCAGCTCCAAAGTGACCCAGTAATTGTTTCGCCAATGCTCCACACGCCACGCGGGCAGTTGTCTCTCGTGCCGAGGCGCGTTCCAGGATGTTTCTAAGATCGTGCGCGTCGTACTTTAGACCGCCGGCTAGATCAGCGTGTCCCGGTCGAGGACGTTTAAGCCGCCTGGATTTCTCAAGCTCAATCTCGCGAGGCTCCGCCGCCATCACTTCGGTCCAGTTGGCCCAATCCTTATTCTCAACCATCAAACCCAAAGGCGAACCAAGTGTTAGGCCATGACGCACGCCACTAAGAATCTCCACATGGTCCTGCTCAATCTTCATGCGGCCGCCGCGGCCGTAACCCCATTGGCGGCGTTTGAGCTCATGATTGACAAGGTCAATATCGACAGGCACACCTGCGGGTAACCCTTCAAGAATCGCGAGCAGGGCGCGGCCATGAGATTCTCCGGCTGTTGTGAAACGAAGCATGGGTGAATAACGATTGTAGAGATGTTCGAAGTGAAGGACAACTGAGCGTTGATAACGGGCGCTCAGAGTTCAATCTTTAGATTGCGTGCTTGCGAAACCGCAAACTAAAGTTTGAACTCTAAGCACCGTACTCATAAATACTCTTCGGGAAAGATGTTGCCACGCCCGAGGATGCCGGCGGGGTCGAAGGCACGCTTCAACGCCGCCATTTCGCGCAGATGGGTGTTCGAATAGAACAACGGCAGGTAATCTCGCTTCAATTTTCCGATTCCATGCTCTGCGGATAGCGTTCCGCCAATGGCTGCTGCTCGTTTTAGAAACTGAACGTAAATCTCGCGAGCCTTTGCTCCTTCGTCATCGTTCCGCGGCAGAATATTCACATGGACATGGTTGTCACCAATGTGACCAAAGATCGTGTAGCGCAGATTGCTGGTTTTCAGAGTTTCTTCGTAAAAACGGAGCATGCCCGGAAACTTGTCGTCGGGCACGGACATATCAGTTGATACCTTGCGCTGGTTATGACGCGCAAACCACTCATTCATGAGAACTGGGAGTTGGTGTCGAAACTCGCGCAGCCGAGCCTGATCCTGCTCGTTAACAGCAAACCATGATTCATCGGCCAACGCGTGATGCTCTTCCAGCAGCGACATCCAGCCACTCAAGAGCTCGTCCTCATTGTCCGGAGTTATTTCCTGTTCAAAAAAAATGGCGCCCAGAGCTTGAGCCGGAATCGTATCGTATTTTTCGCGCAGAAAATTCAACGATTCATTGTCAAAGAACTCGATAGCGCGCGCATCGATATCATCGCCCTTCGAATTACGAGTGTTCAGCGAACGTTCACGGGCGGCTCTGACATACGCCAACAAACTCTCCTGAGACGCAAAGAACACCACGCCACTCAACAAACCTTCCGGCTTAGGTAATAGTCTCAACTCTATTTCAGTCACGACGGCGAGCGTGCCTTCACTGCCAATAAACAAATCCAACACGTCCATGTCTCTTGAAACAAAGTAGCCAGCCGCATGCTTACGAACGTGGGGCATTTCGTAACCTGGCAACTTGGCTTCAATCACGCGGCCGGTTGAGAGTGGGATTCGAACCTCACCGTTTTCTACGCGTATTTCACCGCGCCCCAAAGTGAGAATCTCGCCACTCGCGAAAACCAGTTTTAGTCGATTGATGTAGGCTCGTGTCGGTCCGTACTTAAACGTGCGAGAGCCCGACGCATTCGTAGCAACAGTGCCGCCTAAGAAACAGCCTCGTTCAGTTGGGTCGGGAGGATAAAGCAAACCTTCTCGCTCGACTGCCGCTTGCAGATCTCTCAAGATCACTCCAGGCTCTGCAATAGCACTTCCACCTTCAGCTGAATGCGTGATGCTATTGATCCTGTTCAACCTATCAGTGGCGAGAACTATCCCACCAAATGGCACACGTCCACCGACCGTTCCCGTTCCCGCACCGGACACGGTCACCGGCGTACAGTCACCGGACGATCTTGCGAGCAACTCGGCTACTTGAGCAGCATCTTCAGGAAATACAACTCTGTCGGCACTGCCGCCGCGAAGATAACTCGCATCCGCGAGGTAGGACTGGATCTCATCTGCTTTCGACTTAATTAACACCCAGAGTGAACCGTTTGAGACCGAACGTAATTATTCTGACGACATCGGATTTGTGATTTCTTTGGGAAAGTTGTTTGGAAGGCGCCGCTCAAACTTTAGCATTTCGTTTTCTAGCCGCAAGCCGAGCTTCTCTCGTTCGTGGGAGTCATTCTCGGCAACTCGTCTAATTTCGTGGGATAGTTGTTGAACGACAGACGTGAGGTCTCGAAGTTCCCTTTGCAATTCCTTAATGTCGGCCCGATTCTGTTGCAATCCCTCGCTAAAAGTGAACAAGACTCGAGCTAGATCGACAACTTTCGTCCACATCTCAAGCGGCCTTGATAAGTTGGGCTAACATGGTCCGCGTTTCCACCTGAAGCGCCATGATCTCTCGCCGATCTTCAGTCATCTCACGCTGAATGCGTTCCATTTCTGCAATGAATTGGTCAATTGTGGCTTCGTAACCGGCAACATCTTCAGTGGTCACGGTTTCGCGTACATTGATAGTACGTTTCTTGAGTACGCCCTTCCTGGGAAAGTATTTGGCGCGAATCTTTTCTGCTAACTCCTTAGAAACAGAGCTGGATGGGACGCTAACATCCACGCCTTCTCGTCTAATCTCGTCGATCAGACGATTTGTGTCGAGCTTGAGTTCCTCAGCTAGAATTTTCACCGGAATCGTTTCGCCCATCTCTTTCCTCCTGAGCGGTGATTGTACCATCACATAACAAAGCAAAAACCACAATTATTGTGAAAGTACAGGCCTAACGTAGTACTAATTTAGCTGTAATTCTCTCTCGCGTAAGTATTTGATCCGGTCTCGCAACTCTGCAGCCCTTTCGAACTCAAATCGCTTCGCCGCGCCACGCATGTCATGCTCAAGTTGTGAAATCGTCTCGTCGATCTTCTCGGCGGAGTACTGCTCGTATTCCTCAAGGTCGAGTGGTACCTTGAAATAGTCCGCTTCCGATGCCGTTATCAAAGTCGCCTCGATTGGCTTGATGATTGTCTGCGGAGTAATTCCATGCTCGCGGTTGTAAGCCTCCTGGACCTCCCGACGTCGTCGCGTCTCGTCGATGGCTCGCTTCATCGAATCGGTAACTCGATCGGCGTAGAGAATTGCTTTGCCACTAGAGTGGCGAGCAGCCCTCCCCATGGTCTGAATCAATGACGATTCCGAGCGAAGAAATCCTTCCTTATCCGCATCGAGAATTGCGACCAAAGAAACTTCCGGAAGATCCAATCCCTCGCGCAGAAGATTTATTCCAACCAACACATCGAATTCGCCTCGCCTCAAGTCACGCAGAATCAGTATTCGTTCCAGCGTTTTGATGTCCGAGTGAAGGTACCGCACCTTGACTCCAACTTCGGTGAAGTACTCGGCAAGATCTTCGGCCATTCGTTTGGTCAACGTCGTTACCAGAACGCGCTCCTTGCGTTCGGCGCGGAGACGACACTCTTCGAGCAAGTGATCGATTTGACCTTTAACGGGGAGAACTTCGACTTCCGGATCCATCAAGCCCGTAGGACGAATAATCTGTTCGACGACTTCACCGCTAACTTTAGTTAGTTCGAATGGACCGGGAGTAGCCGAGACGTAGATCACCTGCCCAATTCGCTCTTCAAACTCGCGAAAATTCAGAGGACGATTGTCGAGCGCCGAAGGCAAGCGAAAGCCGTACTCCACGAGCGTGCGCTTGCGTGATTGATCTCCTTCGAACATGCCGCGGACTTGAGGAATCGTCTGGTGTGATTCATCGATGACAATGATGGTGTCGCGCGGCAGGTAATCCAACAACGTTGGCGGCGGTTCGCCCGATTTCTTGCCCGTGAGGTGCCGGGAATAATTCTCGATGCCGCGGCAAAAACCCATCTCCTTGATCATCTCCAGGTCGAACATTGTGCGCTGGTGGAGACGCTGAGCCTCGACGAGTTTGCCTTCACTAATTAACTTCGGTTCCCACCACTCGAGTTCCGCTCGGATCGATTTGATCGCTTGCTTGATAGTGTTCTTCGACATCACGTAGTGAGTCTTGGGATAGACGGGAACACGAGTGGTGTGTTTCTGGATAACTTCGCCCAACAACGGATCGATGGTCGAGACCGAGTCGATCTCGTCGCCCCAGAGATCAATCCGATAAGCGTTGTCCTGGTAACTTGGATAAAGATCAACGACGTCGCCGCGCACCCGAAACGTGCCGCGCTTGAAGTCGACGTCGGCGCGTTCGTACTGCAGCTCGACCAACCTTTGTAGCAAAGCATCGCGTGACATTCGCGCGCCGGGCTCCAAAAACAGCAGCATGTCGTAATAAGCGTCCGGGTCGCCTAAGCCGTAAATGCACGAAACACTCGCGACCACAATTACATCGCGTCTTTCAAACAAGGCTCGAGTCGCCGACATGCGCAGCCGGTCAATATCGTCGTTAACAATCGCTTCCTTTTCGATGTAGAGATCGGCGGACGGCATGTACGCTTCCGGCTGGTAGTAGTCGTAGTAAGACACGAAGTACTCAACCGAGTTCTCCGGAAACAGAGATTTGAATTCCTGGTAGAGCTGTGCCGCGAGAGTCTTGTTGTGGGCCATCACCAGCGTTGGCCGCTGCGTGCTTTGGATCACGCTGGCGATCGAAAACGTTTTGCCGCTGCCGGTGATACCCAACAGGACTTGATCCTTGGCCCCGTCAGCGAGGCCTCGGACTAACGCTTCGATGGCTTGTGGCTGGTCCCCTTTTGGAGCGTACTCAGACTGAAGATTGAACGCCATGGTAAGGAACGATAGTAAACCGGAAGAGACGGAAACCGTAAACGGAGAGACGTGAACCGTAAACCGTGAACCGTGACAAGTAAAAACAAAAAGCCGTGAATAGAACCGGGTTCCATTCACGACTTCGAGATGCTAACAGTTTGAGTAGCTGTTGTGCTGCCCCGGTTCACGGTTTCACGCTTTCCGGTTCCCAGCTTACGGTTCACGGTTCACGGTTCACGGTTCACGGTTCACGGTTCACGGTTCACGGTTCACGGTTTCCGGTTCACGGTTCACGGTTCACGGTTCACGGTTCACGGTTCACGGTTCACGGTTCACGGTTCACGGTTCACGGTTCACGGTTCACG
>Ga0134125_10000139_pt1 | contig 107039 bp, 97 predicted proteins | sample KB31751_FD_96464 | JGI IMG/M metagenome (GOLD analysis project Ga0134125, IMG submission 96464) | Terrestrial soil microbial communities with excess Nitrogen fertilizer from Kellogg Biological Station, Michigan, USA - KB3-175-1 | ecosystem: Environmental > Terrestrial > Soil > Unclassified ... | reverse complement strand
GGCTTGGCGCACCAGTTGCACCGGTAAGGACAGCCGCGGCTGGAGGCCATGTTGAGCGCGAAGTATCCATGGGCCTGAACCCATGCCGCGCGATATCGCTCGATATCCACCAGATCCCAGGCCGGAGGCGGGAGCGTATCGAGGTTCGTTCTTACCTCGCGCGGCGCGTTGTAATGGACCTGCCCGGCGCACGAGAAGACCAAACCGCGTATGCCGTGCACCGGCTTTTTTTGCGCGAGTTCCAGTAGTGTTGTCTCCACCTCACCGACGACGACAGAGGAAAAGCCCGCGGCAAGATACTCTCGCGCATGGTCCGAGGCGTCCGAGCCATGCGCCGCGATGGGGATTCCCCGCAACCGCGCCGCTCGCGCCATTTCGAACGCCAACTCGCGGTTGCGCGTCAGGCACATCTTCGAGAGGAAGTTGAAGTCGTCCTCGCACACCATTGCGAGATGCGGACGCTCGCGCTCAAGCGCCAGCTCGAAGGCGTGGACGGGCGGCCGATCGGGCGGTTCCAGCGTTGGATCGTACAACGCAACATCCATCCCCGCCTCGCGCAACACGGCCGCCGCGAGAATCGTCTGGAGCGGTGGATAGGGCTGCATTTTCTCCGCCTGCTTGCGGTCCGCGTAAACGTTGTTGCTGTGCGTGAGGAGAACGTCAGCCATGATATTTCCACGTGCGGCAGGATGGCATCCTGCGCGCGATTGTCGATCGCGCTCGCGCTTTTGTTTGCAAAAGTTCAGGCCGATTGACAATCGGCCGCAGGTTACCAACCTGCCCCACAGTTAGCATGAGACGGCCTCGGCTTCGAGTTGATGCGCGTCCACCTTCGTCTTCGGGGGCGAGAGCCAGCGGTTCACGGTGTCTTTCAGCCACAACTCAAAGGGCAGCGAGTAAAAACTGTGGTCGAGCCGCCACCGCGCAGGCACTCCGATCATGCCGTGCACCAGTCGTTGCAGGGTGTTCTTCCGCTGCAGGCCGATCGGGACGCGATTAAACGCGATCCGCAGGTATTCGCGCATGGTTTGCACCTCGCGATGTCTGCGCCCTTCGAGCCATGGCAATACGGTGTAGCGCGGGAAGAAGTCCACCCAGCCCTCCAGCGTTTTTGGGACGTCAATCCCCAGCTCGAATGCGCGCTGCATGACCGGCGCCCCGGGATAGGGCGTGAAGATATTCGTCCAGAATTCGGCCCCCGGATAGCGGCGGCAGACATCCATGATCAGCGCGATGGACTCTTTGCGCTCCTCCTCACCTTCGCCCGGAAACCCGAAAATCATGTTGAACGACGGCCGAATGCCGGCCTGCGAAAGCTTGTCGGCCGCGTGATAGATGGTCTCGATCTTCTGAAAATCTTTCTGCATCAGCCGCATGACTTTCGGCGAGCCGGTGTCGGCCCCCTGCGCGACCTGCGAAAGGCCCGCGCGCCTTAACAGCTTGAGCTCCTCCACCGAGAACCGGCAGACGAGATTGGTCGATGCCTGAATGCTCCAGTCGAACTTCACGCCACGTTGCAGCAGCCCTTCGGCGATGGCGATCGCGCGCTCGCGGTCTACGAGAAAGTTGTCATCCACGATCCATAGCAACGACAGCCCGTAGCGCGACACCAGGTCGCTCGTCTCTTCGGCGACCTGCGCCGCGTCAAGAGCATTCCACTTGCGCCCGTACACACCTTCGTTCGTGCAGTACGCGCAATTATAAGGACACGCGAGACTCGACGTGTACATTGCCCAGCGACGCCCGCAGACACGTTCGTAGGCGTCGAAATCCGCCAGGTGATACGCCTTGGGCGGCATTTCGCGAATCGCCTTGAGATGGCGCGGCGCGTTGAAGACGATTTTTCCGCTATGGCTGTCTTTGTAACCGGCTCCGGCGACGCCTTGAATCGACTCTCCTGCCTCGATCCGCTGGACAATCTCGAGCAGTGCGTCCTCGCCCTGGCCCTTCACCACGATGTCAACGCAATCGGCGGCCAGGGTTTGATCCGGCAGCAATGAAGGATGCCAGCCGCCGAGGATCACCGGCTTATCCGGGTAACGCTTCTTCACCGCCCGCGCGATCTGGACAGTCTCGCGGATCATCGGCCCGGTGACGAGCGAGACCCCGAGGCACAGCGCCCCGTCAAGCTCCTCCAGCGTGCGCTTGTGGAAATTGGGCGTGATTGTGGAGTCGATGATGCAAACCTGATAGCCGGCGCGCAGCAGGGGCGTGGAAACAGCCAGTATTCCGAGCGGAGCCGTCGCCTCCTGACTCGAAAAGGCCGGGAAAAAGAAGACGACTTTTCTGGAGGGTCTGGACATGCCACGCGCCGGTGATTCGAAAATGCTCAGCTAAATCGTTGACTTTCATCGGATATGACAGCTCGCTCCTTGCTCGCAGAACACATTTGTTCCGCCCTCCCGGCCGCCTGGGTCTAACCCGCTGAGACCAGCTTCAGCCCGGAGAACCGCCCCAACGTGACCCCAACCTTTCTCGAGGAAAGGACGTGCGCCCGTACTACCCGCCACGCACGCCGCGGCCACCCGTTGCATGGCCTCGCCTTCCGCACCATCGAGCGCTTTATCGCCGCTTTCGTTCTTCTGCTCCTCGCTCCTCTGTGGCTTCCGATCGCGATTGTTCTCGCCGCTATTTCGCGGCGCAATCCGCTGATTCGCCACCGCCGGGTTGGCTGGCAGGGCCGCTCACTCGCGATGCTCAAGTTCCGCACGATGTGGGGTGAGGACGTCCCCACCGCCCGCTGGGCGATCGAGGAAGTCACCGGGTTCGTGGCCGGAAAAAACGGGACGGATGTCCGCGTGAAGAGCGCTTTCGCTGCTTTCTGCCGCCGGCATTCGCTGGATGAACTGCCGCAGCTTTTTCACGTGATCCGCGGTGAGATGTCGCTCGTCGGGCCGCGGCCGATTACCGCGGAAGAACTCCGTGAATACTACGGGAGTGACGCCGATGAGGTCCTCTCGGTACGCCCGGGGCTGACGGGACTTTGGCAGGTTCGCGGCCGCAGCCGATTAGGGTATGCGCGGCGGCGCCGTCTGGACCTGCTGCTGGTGCGGCGCGAGTGTGCGGGGCTTTATTTTCGGATTCTGCTGCGGTCGATTCCCGGCGTGGTCAGCGGGCAGGATGCCTGCTGAGCGACGTAACCGGCGGGAGATGCGGGGCCAATTCAAGCCAATCCTGAATTGGCTCCCAGGCGAATTACCGTTGAAAATACCCTCACGATGCCGGTGAGATATTCTCGACCTTGATCGTGGTGCCCTCCATTTTGCCAGTGACCTTCGCCCGTTTACCCGCGAAATCCGCCGGTTTCGTCTGATCGTCGAGATCGTACGATTTGCCGTTCATGAACAAAACGTACTTCGCGCCCCCTTTGACGCAGGCTTTGGTGCAACCGGAGTCGCTGGTCAGGTTGTGCTCCTTCTCCATCTGCGCGTGGCTGCCGTTCTTCGCGCAGTTACTGTCCATGATTTCCCCTGTGAAATTTTTGGCCTGCGCAACGCTCACGAAGAGGCCAAACGAGACGATGGAGGCAAATATTGCGTGCTTCTTCACTGCTGTTCTCCTTTTTTTCCGGATTGGAATCGGACCATAACTGGACAGCATGCTCTTTTCCAGTGGGAGCCTTCTTGCCCACGGAGCCGGGGTGTCCGAAAAATCAGGAGAGTTTTTGTACTTCCCACAGGCGGCGACACGCGATCATCCGTGCGGCCGCCGGAGGGATTGGCGATTCATTGTCAGAGAAGTGCGTGGCGCACGATCATCCATTCCAACGCAGCCGCGAGACGGTCAGTGCTGCTGACCGCGCAACTCCTGCTCCGCCCGGTACCAGTCTTCCTCGGCTGACCCGGACCCACGTCCTTCCCGCTGCATCCAGTAGTGGTAAGCGAGCTTCGCGATCTGATCGCGATCCATATACGCCGACGCCTCGACATCTGTTGCCGTGTGTGGTGGGATTACCGGTCTCTGGCTCTTATCCTGAGCGAGATCGAGTTCCCGCCGTTCCACCTCGCCGGCGGGTTGAACCGGCATTGCGGTTCTCGCCGTCGGATCGGTTTTACGAGTAGGTGAATAAGTAGTACTTGCCATACCCACCCGAGGTGCAACTTGAAGTCCACAAATCTTATTTCATATGGATTTTCGCGGCGGACATCAGCGACACACCTTTCATCGTCGTTGTGACACGCACCGCCTGCAGCCCCGGTTTGACGCGAGGGGCCGAAACTTCGAGCAAATACTGATTGCGCAGGCGCAGCTCGAGTTGCTTCAGGAAAGGTGTCAAGGATATAGGCGAGTGGGTCCCTTGCCAATATGCCTCGCCGCCGGTCTCATCTCCCAATTCGGAAAGATAGTTCTGACCCCAGCCGATGCGCCAGTAACTGTGACCCAAATGGCCGGATTCGGCGAAGTAAATGGAATCGACCGGTATTCCCGCGCGCTGCGCGTCCGCGATCGCCTTCACCAGATATGGATTCTGCGGATCGGGAGGCGACCATGGGTCGATGCCGCTCGAAATCAGGAGTATTTCGCGGCGCGCGCCGGCGGCGGGCCACTTCTTGATGAGGTCGGAGATCCCCATATAAGGGCTGGCGGATATGCCTGGGTCTCCGAGTGGAATGCGCAACTTCATCGTGGCCGCCGCACGATCAGCCGTTACCGGCGAGGCAATCTGCGCCGCCCCATACCGCAGGTAAGCGAGGCCAATCTTTGTTGGAGCAGGCTGTGAACTGATGAACTTTTTCAGATCGCCGAACTGATTCCCGAGGTCCGGGTTCGCGCCATCGTCGATCACGATGTAAAGCTGCAGCGGGGCACTCCGACCATCGAGGCGCGTCCACTGGTCTACGCGCGCCGGATGCTTGTCAATCTCGACCGAAACAGTGTCTCTCTCGACTTCGGCGGGAGCCGCGCCGTCGTGGCCTTCGGCAGTGACAATCAAACGCTGCCCATAAGCGACGGACGAAAAGGCGAGAATCAGGCAAGGCAAAACAGAACCGCGCATCGATATACCTCATTTTGTTTCGATGCACGAGCAATGCCTCCGCTTCGTGAAGCCGTGCGTGCGGGAACAAACAGCCGCCTGTTTGGCGAACTCCAGCCAGCCGCCAACAGTCTCCGCGGGAATATGATGAAAATGGCGAGAGGCTCGCACGCTGCACATTGTGCGCGGCAATCGAAAATGTTACCGGTTCGCGAGGAAGCACGTGCCCTGCTCGACGATCTCGGCGTGGGCAGCGAGGCGATTACAGGCGGAAATCTGGAGGTGCGCAGTCCGATCACAGGAGAGGTGATCGGTCGCGTGCCAACGACCGACCTAAGCGTCGCGAGAGCGCAGATTGAAGAAGCGCATTGTGCATTTCTCGCGTGGCGGATGGTGCCGGCGCCGCGGCGCGGAGAGCTGATCCGCGTTCTCGGCGAAGAACTCAGAGCCAATCAGCACACCCTCGGCAGGCTGGTCACCGTCGAGACCGGAAAGATTCTCCCGGAAGGCGCCGGTGAAGTGCAGGAGATGATCGACATCTGCACATTTGCCGCCGGATTGTCGCGCCAGCTTTATGGACTCACGATCGCGGCGGAGCGTCCCTCTCATCGAATGATGGAGTTGTGGCATCCGCTCGGCGTCGCCGGGGTTATCTCCGCGTTCAATTTCCCTGTCGCCGTCTGGTCGTGGAATGCCGCGCTCGCCCTCGTCTGCGGCGACCCGGTCGTGTGGAAACCATCCGAAAAAACACCGCTTACGGCAATGGCGACGGCAGCGATATTCCGGCGCGCCGCGGAGCGGTTTGGCGGTGCGCCTCCTGGGCTGCTGACCCTTCTCATTGGCGGCCGCGACGTGGCCGAGGTGTTGTTGGACCATCCGCGGGTATCGCTGGTTTCAGCAACCGGGTCGACGGCAATGGGCCGATCTGTGGCGCCCCGGCTGGCGGCGCGGTTCGCTCGCTCCATCCTGGAGTTGGGCGGCAACAATGCCGCGATCGTGTGTCCGACAGCGGACCTGGAACTCACACTGCGCGCTGTCGCATTCGCCGCGATGGGTACCGCCGGCCAGCGCTGCACGACGCTCCGGCGGCTGATCGTGCATGAAAGTGTTTATGACCGCCTCCTTGCGCGTTTGAAACAAGTCTGGGCATCCGCTGCCGTCGGGGATCCGCGAGATCCCGGCACGCTCGTCGGGCCATTGATCGACCGCGGGGCATTCGAAAGCATGCAGCGCGCGATCGCGGAGGCGCGAGCCGATGGCGGGGTAGTCACAGGCGGCGGCCGTGCTCGCGCGGCGAGCGATTCCGAACATCATGCGGTGGACGCCTATTACGTGCGGCCCGCCATCGTCGAATTGCCCTTGCAAACAGCGGTGATGCAGCGTGAGACGTTCGCGCCGATCCTTTTTGTGTTGAAGTACTCCGATTTCGAAGACGCCCTCGGATGGCACAATGCCGTTCCGCAGGGGCTTTCGTCTTCAATCTTCACGCGCGATTTGCGTGAAGCGGAACGATTTCTGGCGGCAGACGGGTCCGATTGCGGAATTGTCAATGTAAACAGCGGCCCATCCGGCGCGGAGATCGGTGGCGCGTTCGGCGGTGAAAAGGAAAGCGGCGGGGGCCGGGAAGCCGGTTCGGATATCTGGAAGAACTACATGCGGCGCGCAACGAATTCGATCAATTACGGAGACTCTCTGCCGCTGGCGCAGGGAGTGCGTTTCGACGTCTGAGACTACTCATGCATGAACAGGTGTCAGGCGGTCGTCGCGGCCCGGATCCAAACAGCACAAGTCCGAAAATCAAGCTGCCCTTGCCTGGGCCCAACGCTCAGAGAATCATCGCGGAAGATGCGCGGTACATGTCGCCGAGTTACACGCGCTGCTATCCGCTCGTGGCGCGGCGTGGCCGCGGCGTAATCGTCGAGGACGCCGACGGGAACGAATTCCTGGACTTTTCGGCGGGCATTGCAGTTGTTTCGACCGGCCACTGCCATCCTGAGGTCGTGTCCGCGATTCAGAAGCAGGCGGCGGAACTGATCCACATGTCGGGGACGGATTTCCATTACGAGCTTCTGAACGTACTGGCGCAGCGTCTTTCCGCGATCGCTCCGATGCCGGGGCCGCACAGGTTCTATTACGGGAATTCCGGGGCCGAAGCCGTGGAGTGCGCGATCAAGCTGGCTCGCTACCATACACGCCGGCAGCAACTGATCGCATTTTACGGGGCGTTTCACGGGCGCACCATCGGCGCCCTGTCTCTCACGGCCTCGAACCCTCAGCAGCGGCGCCGGTTTTCTCCCTTGATGCCGGGCGTGACGCACGTGCCTTATCCAGACGTTTACCGGGGCTGTACAGGCGGTCCCGAGCAGCACGAAGCCTTTGCGCTCTCTTGCGCACGGTTTATCGAGGAGAAGATCTTTCGCACGACCGTGGCGCCCGAGGAAGTGGCGGCAATCGTTCTCGAACCGATTCAGGGCGAGGGCGGGTATGTTGTCGCAAGTGATGGCTTTCTGCGCGAGATCCGCCGGATTTGCGACCGCCACGGCATCCTGATGATTGTGGATGAGGTGCAGTCAGGCGCGGGCCGGACAGGAAAGTGGTGGGCCATTCAGCATTCCGGCGTGGAGCCGGACATTGTGACAGTGGCAAAAGGCATTGCGTCCGGTATGCCTCTGAGCGTCTGCATGAGCAAGGCTGAAATCATGGATTGGCCGCCCGGTTCCCACGCATCGACATTCGGCGGCAATCCGGTTTGCATCGCCGCCGCGCTGGCTACTCTGGATGTGCTGGAGCATGGCGCGATCGCCAACGCGCAGGCCGCCGGAAGCCGCATGATGACGCGCATGCAAACCTGGCCGGGGCGTCATCGTCTTGTGGGCGACGTGCGTGGTCGAGGGCTCATGATCGGAATCGAAATCGTCGAGGATCAGGCGTCGAAAATTCGCGCGGGGCGCGAGCGCGACGCCATCGTGTGTATGGCATTCGAGCGTGGGCTGCTGTGCCTTGGCGCCGGACCCAATACGATTCGCTTATCGCCGCCTTTGATCGTTTCGCCGGAACAGGCGGATACCGCCATGGACATTCTCGAAGCGTGCCTCGATTCTGTCGAAAAAAGCCGGCCGGCCGGGCATTGATTCACGATCAATTGTCTGTGGGCCGGTCAATGCGGTCGATGACAACCACCTGCACCGGACCTGTGCCGGATTCGAGTCTCAAGCCGAGTTGTTGTTGCAGCGCGGTGAAGATGGAAGGGCCCGCATCGGCGTCATCGCCGGAAGGCTGATCTTCCATGACGGACCACCCACTACCTGCATACGAAAGCTCCCGGATGTGGGATTGGCGCCGTTTCCATACACGCCGTAAGCCGTAAGGATGAGATCACGCAAGTCCGCGCATTGGAGAGCGATTTGCCCCGGTGTTGACCCGCCGCCGCTCAAGCCGCCGGCGTCACAGCTCGTGTTGATCCTGATAGATGCCACGTCGAACGCCGGTCGTGGAGCCTGCTGCCCAAAAGCGAAAGCGGCCGTCGTTGCGATTCCGATTCATATCCGTTCTGGCGAGGTCACACTTGTACTATTACACTAGAACAATAGAAAAAGAAGAACAAAAGAATGAGCAACCCGTTGGCCGGGCGAAACACAGGAGATATGCGGTAGGAGTGCCCGCGCCAATCACGCGCCGGCGGCGTTTCTGACGCTGAAGAAGCGGCGAATGCGGGCGAGAAGCTGCGTCTGGTTTTCGGCCTCGCGCTGGCGGGCGGTCTCGGCATCCAGCTTCTCCCGTGTGATGTCCAGCTCCATCTGGCGGTGCGCCATCACCACCGACATATCCTCGGCCAAGTCGGGATATCTCGCGATGATGCCCTCCAGCCCGGCTTTGTCGAGCTGATAGCAGTCGACGCGAGTCACGGCGATCGCGTTGGCGCTGCGGATGGCGCCGGTGAGCAAAGACGCCTCGCCCACAAAGTCCCCCGCGCCGATGAGAGCCACCTGCACCTCGGCGCGATCGCTCCCGACGTAGTTGATCGCGACCTGGCCGCCGGTGATGAAGTACATCGAGTCGCCCGCATCGCCCTGGCGAATAATGAGCTCACCGGGAGCGAACGCGAGGTGGTGCATGCACGCGCCGAGTTCAAAGAGTCCGGGGTCGTCGAGCAGACGGAAGATCGGAGTGCGGCGCAGGATATCGACCGGATTGGAGGAGCCTCCTCCGCCTTCCGCGGCGGCCTTCATTTCGAGAAGGTTGCTGATCTCCTCGATCGGGATGCCGGCGCGGCGCATCGCAAAATAGAGACGGTTCAAGACGGCCGATACAGGCTTGACATCGTGGCCGGGCCGCGTGGTCCAGATCACCGCGGCGTAGCGGATATGTCCGATGGTGAGCTCCTGGACGACGCAGGATGGCGCCGGATCCGCCGCCACATCGGGAATCGGGGATGCGCGGAGAGCGAAGACGACCGCGTCGATCACTTCCTGCGGGTTAATCGAGTACGGCATGTTGAACGGAATGAAATGCCGGCGCTTCGGTGGGACGACGGTGACGGCCGAGCGTGTGAGAAAGCTGTTCGGCAGCAGAACGTGTTCGCCATCGGGAGTCTCGATCGCGGTGTGGCGAAGACGCTTATGCCGCACCCATCCGCCGGGGGCATCGCCGACCTTGATGAAATCTCCGAGGCGGATGTCGCTTTCGAATTCGAGCGCAATGCCGCTGGCGATGTTGCCCATCATGTCCTGCAGGGCGAGGCCGATGACGGCCGTGGCCACTGCGGACGTCGCGAAAATGCCGGTGACGTTGACGCCCTCGTTGTAGAAGATGTTGACGATGACGGCGATGTAGCAGGCGATGACGACCATTTCGCCGACGAAGCGTGGAACCCTGGTGCGGTCGATGATCAGGTTGAAGATCGCGCCCGCGATGACCTGGATGGCGGCCAATCCGACCAGCGCAATCGCAACCTGGCGGGCGAAGGCGACGTTCAGGTGAAGCCAGCCGCCGGCGAATGTGCCTCCCCAAACGACGAGCCAAAGTACGAGGAAGATCAGGGCGGAGCGGAAGCGCCCCTGGCTGCGCGGCACAACTTTCCAAAGTGCGGTCGCGGCGATGAGGAGGAAGAGGGCGATCCAGGGGAGGAGGTTATACACGGTTATCAAGCCACCAGCGGCCGCTCTTCCGGCAGGAGCCCGCTGGCGCGACAGGGACTTACTTACGATAGCGCGATTGCGAAGCTTTCGCGGGCCGCGGCCACGGTGCGGGCGATGTCGGCCTCGGTGTGTGCGGCCGAAATGAAGAAGGCTTCAAATTGCGATGGCGGCAGGTAGATTCCGCGCTCCAGCATGGCGTGGAAAAACGCTTTGAAGACTGCCGTGTCGCTTCTTCTTGCGGAAGCAGCGTCGGTTACGGGATCGCCGGTGAAAAACCACGTCATCATGGAGCCCACGCGGTTGACAGCGATTCCGGCGGGCGCCGCCGCAGCCAGAGCCGCGCCCGATTTCTCCAGTCGATCGTAGAGTTCCGGATGCGCTTGAAGGTGGCGGAGCATGGCGAGTCCCGCCGAGACGGCGAGCGGGTTCCCGGAGAGCGTGCCCGCCTGGTAGATTGGCCCGCTGGGGGCGACGCGCGACATGATGTCACGGCGGCCTCCATAGGCGGCAATGGGGAGTCCGCCACCAACGACTTTGCCGAGAATCGTGAGGTCGGGCCGGATGTTGTAAAGCTGCTGGGCGCCGCCGGGGGCGACACGAAATCCGGTCATGACTTCGTCGAAGATCAGCAGGGCGCCTTTGGCGGAGGTGATCGTGCGAAGTCCCTCATGGAAGCCCGGGGCGGGCGGGATACAGCCCATATTTCCGCAAACAGGCTCGACGATGACGGCGGCGATCTCGTCCTTGTGGGCGCGGAAAGCAGCTTCGACGGCATCCAGATTGTTGTAAGGAGCCGTGAGGGTGGTGTCGCTGAAAGCTCTGGGAACGCCGGGCGAGTCGGGGAGCCCGAGCGTTGCAACGCCGGAACCGGCCTTGACGAGCAGGGAATCGACATGCCCGTGATAGCAGCCTTCGAACTTGAGAGTGAGGTCGCGGCCGGTAAATCCGCGGGCGACCCGGAGGGCGCTCATGGTGGCTTCGGTGCCGGAGTTGACGAGACGCACGAGCTCGATCGACGGGACCAATGCGCGGATCATTTCCGCGATTTCGACTTCCTGCCCGGTGGGAGCGCCGAAGCTGGTGCCGCGTAACATCGCTTCTTCGAGTGCGGCAAGGATGGCGGGGTGGCGATGGCCAAGGATTAGTGGTCCCCAGGAGCCGACGTAGTCGATGAACTCGTTGCCGTCAACGTCGAATAGATGAGAACCTTCGCCGCGAGCGATGAAGGGCGGGGCGCCGCCGACACTGCGGAAGGCCCGGACGGGCGAGTTGACGCCGCCTGGGATCGATTGTTGGGCGCGGTCAAAGAGAGCGGCAGAGCGCGTGTGGTTCACGTCACTATCATATTTGGACCGCGCACAACGGAGCGCCTGTGCGCTTGATCATGATAACCGCGCACAACGGACTGCCGCCCGTGCGCTCGATCATGATAACCGCGCACAACGGACTGCCGCCCGTGCGCTCGATCGTGATAACCGCGCACAACGGACTGCCGCCTGTGCGCTCGATCATGATAACCGCGCACAACGGACTGCCGCCTGTGCGCTCGATCATGATAACCGCGCACAACGGACTGCTGCCTGTGCGCTCGATTAGAATAAAGATTCGTTGATGCTCATTCCTCAGAGCGCCCGCGGCCTTGTGTTCGCGGTCGCGATCATCCTTTTGACCGCCGCCGGATGCAGGAGTTCGGCTGCCCCGGACGTCGCCGCTACGGTGAACGGCCGTCCGATCTACTATGCCGACGTCGAGAAGGCGTACAAGACCCAGTTCCCCGGCAAGGTGGAGGGCGAGAACGAGGACCAGATCCAGTTGCGGCGGCTCGAGGTATTGCGGTCGCTGATCGATAACGAGCTGATGCTGCAGCGGGCCGAGAAGGCAGGCCTGGTTGCAACCGATGCCGATGTCGATGCGCGGCTGAATGAGCTCAAGGCTCCGTACACGAAAGAAGAGTTCGACAAACAGCTCAAGGACTGGGGTCTGACGCTGGATGAACTGAAGGCGCGCGTCCGCAAAGACGAGAGCGTGAAGAAGCTGTTCAACAAAGACATTACGTCGAAGATCAACATCACGGACGCCGATGTGACCAGCTTCTACAATGCCAACCGCGGAAGTTTCAATCTGCCGGAGCCGCAGGTGCACATGGCGCAGATTCTGGTGACTCCACAGACCGACGCGAACGTTCACAACCTGCGGAACGACAAGGCGAAGAACGACGATGAGGCGAAGCGGAAGATTCAGATGCTCGAAGCGCGGCTCAAGCAGGGCGAAGATTTTGCAATGCTCGCGCAGAATTATTCGGAAGACCCGGCGACAACGCCGAATGGCGGCGATCTGGGATTCCTCGGCGAATCTTCGCTCGACAAGACTCCACCGGAACTGCGGAAGCTGGTGTTGTCTCTGCAGCCCGGGCAGTTGTCGCCGATCCTGCATACGGGAGACGGATACCGCGTCTTGAAGATGATCTCGAAAGAGCCGGCAGGACAACGCGACCTGGGGGATCCCCGGGTGCAGCAGAGTATCCGGGAGCAATTGCTCACCCACAAAGACCAGTTGCTCAAGACCGCCTACTACGAGACCGCCAGGAATGAAGCGAAGGTCGTAAACTACATGTCGCGCACGATCTTCGCGGATGCCTCGAAGGCGGCGAAGTAGGATTGGGGATACCGCGGGTACTCAGGGAGCCGCGGCCAGGCGTGGTGTTCGACACGGGTTCGACCGGGCGAGCCGGAAGTGAGTCGCCAGGCGCCGTGAGATGGAACACCGCGTGCCCAATAAACAGCGGTGACGAAGCCAACCAGCCACAGTCCCGATTGGGGAATGCATTCGGAATCGCCGCATGCAGATGCCGCTTCCCGCTCGGTTGCGGCGCGCGATCGTGACTTTCTCGTAGCGCTCGGAATTCAGCCGTATGATCCGGGCGGTGTCGAATTGCCGGCTGCGGATGAGCAAGCCGATTCGCGCGATCCAGCGGCACGCCTGATCAATGCGCTCGCCGTCATCCAGTTCGTGTCGCTTCTCGCCACACTAATCTGGATGTGGTGTCATCTGCCGTAGCGGTTAACAATAATCTGGCGTTCCTTTGAATCATGGGTGTGAGAGCAGGGGGAGAGGGCATGGGTGAGAGAGAATGATAGGCACTCATGAAAACCATCCCGTCTTTCAATGAATTGCCTGTGCGCGCCGGCGCGCCGCCGGAGTCTTCGTGGGGCGTATTTGGCGAACACGATGCGCTTGGTTGTTTGAACTTTTTGACGCCTGCCGGAGTTGTCGAGGCCGCAAAGCTGGTCCAGACCGGAAAGGTCTTCCGGCTCGACGCAAAGATCGGATTCGCGAAGCCGCCGCTGTTCGGGCGTATGGCCGAAAAACACAGCATCGTGGTGCTTGGGCCGGTTGCGAACGACGACATACTCGATGGCTTCAACACACAAGCCGGGAGCCAGTGGGATGGGTTGGGACACGTGGGCCATGTCCGGCACGGCCGTTTCTACGGCGGCGTTACGGTCGAAAGCATCCGGGAGGGCGGCAATCAGGAACTCGGCATTCACCATTGGTCGGATAAATTCGTCGGGCGCGGCGTGCTGATCGATGCGTACGGGTTCCGCAGGAAGCAGGGCAAGCCGGCGAATCCGCTATCGAAAGATGTTTACACACTCGAAGAGTTGAAAGGCGCGCTGGAGGCGCAGAAGACGACTCTGAAGCCGGGCTCTGTCCTGCTCGTGCGCACCGGCTGGATGGAGTCTTACGAGGCGCTCTCCGACGACGGGAAAGCGGGCATCGCTCCGATGGAGAAACTGCAGTCGGCCGGTGTTGAGGCAACGCGCGAGATGGTGGAGTGGTGCTGGAACAATCAGGTGGCGGCGATCGGCACGGATTGTCCGGGCGTGGAATCGTTTCCGTTCGATTTCGGGGATGAACGAGCGCTGCACTATCGCGCTCTGCCCCTGCTGGGATTACCTTTGGGCGAATTGTTCGTCCTGAAGCCGCTGGCCGAGGACTGCGCGGCGGATGGGCGCTACGAATTCATGCTGGTTTCGGCGCCATTAAACCTCGACGGCGGAATTGCCTCGCCGCCCAATGCCGTCGTCATCAAGTGAGCCATCAAGTGAGCTATGGAGCAGCGCCATCATGAAACCCGCGGTCTTTCTTGCCGACCCGATCGCGAAGGAACACGACACCGGGCCGGGACATCCCGAGCAACCGGCGCGCTGGGACGCCGCGGTGCGCGGACTCGCCGGACTGCAACTCACGCACGCCAAATCGCGCGCCGCGACCGAGGATGAACTGGCGCTCTGCCACACGCGCCCCTACATCCACATCGCAAAAACAGACGTGCTGAGCGGGGCGCACACGCTGAGCACCGGCGACACCGACATTTCGGCGAAATCTTTCGACGTTGCTCTGCGGGCCGCCGGCACTTGTCTGAATGCAATCGATCTCGTGATGAAAGGCGATGCGGGCAGCGCATTCTGCATCGTGCGTCCGCCGGGGCATCATGCGTCTGCGGCCCGTGGAATGGGCTTCTGCCTGTTCAACAACATCGCCATCGCGGCCCGCTATGCGCAGCGCCATCACGGGGTGGAGCGTGTGGCTATCGTCGATTGGGACGTGCATCACGGCAACGGCACGCAGGACATCTTCTACGGCGATGGCTCGGTCTTCTTCTTCAGCACACACCAGTCGCCGTGGTACCCGGGGACGGGCGCGGAGAGCGAAACGGGCGAAGGCGCCGGGAAGGGAAGGACGCTGAACTGTCCGTTCCCCGCGGGCTCGGGGCGGAAGGAGATTCTCGGCGCGGTCGCGCATCGCCTCGTCCCGCGGCTTGAGGAGTTTCGCCCTGACCTCGTGATGATTTCGGCTGGATTCGATTCACGCAGCGGCGATCCGCTCGGCCGTTTTCTTCTGAGCGACGCCGATTTTGCGGAACTCACGAGGACTCTTTTCGAGATCGCCGACAAGCACTCGGGCGGAAGGCTCATCTCGGTTCTTGAAGGTGGCTACAGCCTTGAAGGGCTTGCGCGTGCCGTGTATGCCCACGCACACGCATTCCCTTTGGCCCGCTGAATGCAATCGTCGTGACGGAGGTTCCATTATGAACTGGGATCGTATCGAGGGTAACTGGAAACAGATGGCCGGAAAAGCTCGCGAGAAATGGGGCAAGTTCACCGACGACGATATCGAAAAAATGGGCGGCAGGAAAGATCAGCTAGTCGGCCGCCTCCAGGAGCGGTATGGCATCGCCAAAGACGAGGCCGATCGTCAGGCGGATGAGTGGGCGAAGGCGTTGAAGGATGAAGAGAAAGTCCATCACGCCGGCTCCGGCTCTATGAAAAATATGTGATCCCCGCAATCCCCGCCGCGCCTGCCGCCTGGCAGGCGCCGGCATTCTGATCTGTAATCCCGCCCAGCGCCAGTACCGGCACGGAGGAGCGATGCACGAACTCGCGGATTGAATCCACGCCGAGTGCCGACGATCCGGATAGTTTCGATAGCGGATGAAAGATCGGGCCCAACAGCACGTAATCGGCGGCCGAGAACCGGCTGGCGTCGTGAGGATCGTGACACGATGCCGAGACGGTGAAGCCGGGCCTGCGGAACCGGGCGGGATCGATCGAGCCATCCCTCAGATGCAGGCCATCGGCGCCGCAGGCGATTGCGATATCCGCGCGGTCGTTGATCAGTATCTTCGTGTACTCGCGATTCGGCAGGGCGAGGACGCGCCGCGTCAATGCCGCGAGTTCCCGCGCGGGAAGATCGCGCTCCCGAATCTGGACCAGATCCACGCGTTCCCGAATCCATCGCGCGATGCGATCGAGCCAGCGGCGCGGATCGGCCGTCGCGCTTCCATCGGTGATCAGGCAGCGAATCACGAAGGTTGTGCGTGAGGCCTGCTGTGCGCGCGGCGCGCGTGACGATGCAGGGCGAAGATGTCGACATCGGCCGAGATGATGGCGAGCGCGCCGCCCACCGCAACCGGGATGGTCAGGAACACGAACATGATTTGCGCAAACGCCTGGGCATTGCCTCTCTCGACCAGCAGAATCGTCAGCGCCCCGACGACGGCGGCCTGGTAAGTGCCGAGATTGGCCGGGGCATTCGGAATGACCGTCCCCACCGATTTCACGACCAGCACAAAGGCCGCTGCGCTGAGCCCAAGGTCGAAGCGGTCCGCGCGGGTCAGGGCCCAGATCGCCAAAACCTGCAATAGCCAGTAAAGGCCCCCGATGAGCATGGCGGCGCGCAACTCAGGCCACCGCCCCAGCCGGTGGACCTCATCCAGCAGATGCAGAAAGCGCGCCGCCCAACTCTTCGTGCGGACAAGATGATGCGCATGCTGGAGGCGGAAAAGCGCGAAAAGAAGCGCCAGAGCCACTGCCACGGCGCCGCACGTGAAGACCCACATGCCACGCGAAACGTCAACATGCGTTGGAACCTGGAGGGTGACGATCAAATAAACGATGGGGATCCAAAGGCCATCCATAATCCGGATGATCAGGTCGGACGTAAAGGACAGCGGCAGCGGAACGTTAGTCTCGTAGGAGAGCAGGAAACAGCGCACCAGCTCGCCGGCCTTTGCGGGAAGAATATCGTTCGCGAGCACACCCACGAAGACTGCCTGCAGACACATTCCGAATGAGGGATTGCCTACCGGTCTGAGGAGCGCTTGCCAGCGCCAGGCGTCCATAAAGTAGACGCCGAATTCGATGAGTACGGCTGCCGCCACCCAGTTCCATTCCAGGGTACGGAGATGGTCGGCGAGTTGCGCAAACGGGAATCTCCAGAAGACCCAGACCAGGGATGCGGCCGAGATGAAGTATCCGGCGGCGGGAACCAGCCACTTTGGAAGACCGCGCCTTTTGGGCGGCGCTTCAACGGTATCCATGAACGCTCAGGGCCACCAACACCCTCATGATAGCGTCCGCGAAAACGGGGTGGCTTACGAGGGCGCTACCCATGGCGCATGGCGCGGAAAAGTTTGCGCCCCGACCACGCGACCGTCGCGAAAAAGAAAGCGAAGCTCAGGCCGATCACGGCGAGCCGCCTGCGCGGTGACAGTGTCTCGGCGACGTCCGCGCCGGGGTTCAGGTTGGTTCTGATGTGCAGACGAACTGTGGCGGACCCGCTGTCCCGCGCGTTCTCGATCACGATCGCATACTTGCCCCGCGAGTCGATGATCCGGCGAAAACCACCATCGCGACCGTCGGGGGTCACCGCCATTGTCTCGTGCTCCTGCCCGCGTTCGAAAAGACGAAACTCGTGTTCCGGCATGAGTTCGAGATGGACTTTGGGGTTTCCGCTGAGGACGTCGAAATGGGAATCCACTTCCATGGGGACATGGCGCACGGAAAACTCCTGCCAACGATAGTCGCCGGGCGCGAGCCGGAAGGGTGCTCCCGCATCCTGCGAACCGGCGGCGGCAAGCAGCAAGGCAATGGCGAGAGTGGGGATCATTATCGGGGAACCCATCGATACACGATTCTCCCACTTGCTGCCGTGGCGGACTGTGCGAAAGCACTGCTGAGTAGAATAGGGGCTAAACCAATGCTGCGAATCATTTTCCGGGTTTTGATCGCGGGTACGCTGGCTGTAATGGCGATTTCGCGATGGTCCGGGGGCCGGATGCCTTTCGTCGTCTTCCCGCCATTTTATTACTGGTTCGTCGCTTCGGCCTTTGTGTTCGGCGCATTCGGTCTGCTGTCGGCATGGCGTGCCTGGCAAGAGCCGCATAACCGGCGCGCGTATCTGACGGATATTGTGCTCGCCGCGGCGTGGGTTCCCTACTGGTTTTCAAACCTGCGGTGACGCTGTATCGTGGATCGGGTAATGTGGAGCGGGTAATATGGGCCGCTCAAGCCTTCCGGAAGGATAGCGTGAAACACGCGCCAAGCCCTGGCTTCGAGTGCAGTGTCACCGTGCCACCCTGGCTCCGCATCAGGTCATGAACGATCGAAAGCCCCAGCCCGGTTCCGTTTGAACCCCTGGTCGTGAAGAATGGGTCGAAAATGCGCTCCGCCAGATCGGGCGCCACTCCCGGTCCGGAATCACTGATCGCAATTGTGAGCGGCGTGGCGGTGAGCCGGAGGATTCCGCGTCCGCTCATGGCATCGCAGGCGTTGGCGACGAGGTTAGTGAGGATGCGGGCGAGGGCCAGCCGGTCGGCCGCAATCGGCGGCAACGCATCGGGAATGTCCAGTTGAAGTTCGACGCCGCCGGGTAGCCGAAGATCCGCCAAAAAAGCCTTCAGAAACCGCCCGGCGTCGAGGGACTGGAGGATGACTGGCTCACGCCGGCAGTACGCAAGCAGGCTGCTCGTCAACTCTGCGCACTGCTGGGCTGCGCGCCGCGCGCCGGCAACGTCCGCGACCGCCAGATGATTCACAATAAGGGTAAGTTGATTGTTCACGTCGTGCGCTATGCCCGCTGCGGCGGAGCCGATGATTTCAAGCCGGGAGTCGTTCATGCCCCGGATCGTAAACCCGGGCCCGGCGCTTCCCGGCCGGGCTTGCACGCAGGTTATTGATTCATGAGGCTAAAAAGATTTCTTCCCTTTGTGACCGTACTGATGACAACATCCATGTTGGCCGCCGTCGCGACGCTTCCCGAACTTCAACAAATGACGGCGCGCTTCGCACCCGCCCCTCTGCGGGTGGATACGTCGAAGCTCTCGCCTGGAGACCGCAAGGCGCTCGGCAGGCTGATCGATGCGGCGCGCGTCATCAACCGGATCTTTCTGCAGCAAATCTGGAGTGGCAATCCTGCGCTCATGGCGAAGCTGCGGCAGGATACATCACCGCTCGGGAAGGCGCGCTTTGAGTACTTCTGGCTGAACAAAGGCCCATGGTCGGATCTCGACGATCACAAAGCTTTCCTGCCGGATGTTCCGGCGCGCAAGCCACAAGGCGCGAACTTCTATCCGGAGAACATGACGAAGGAGCAATTCGAGTCCTGGGCGAAGACGTTGCCGCCGGAACAGAAGGCGCAAGCGGAGGGCTTTTTCACGGTGATCCGTTCCGCGGCCGGGGGCAAACTGCGGGCTGTTCCGTACTCGGAAGAATATAAGGCCGACCTTGCGATCTGCGCGCAGGATCTGCGCGATGCCGCGAAGGCAACCGACAACACGACGCTCAAGCACTTCCTCGAATCGCGGGCCGCGGCGTTTCTTTCCAACGACTACTACGCGAGCGATGTCGCCTGGATGGACCTTGACGCGCCCCTCGATATCACCATCGGCCCGTACGAGACCTACAACGACGAATTGTTTGGATACAAAGCCGCGTTCGAGGCCTATATCAACGTGCGGGACGAGGCGGAATCCGCGAAGCTCAAGTTCTTCGGCGATCACATGCAGGAGATCGAAGACAATCTTCCGATCGATCCGAAGTATCGGGCGAAGAAGATTGGCGCCGCCGCGCCGATCCGGGTCGTGAACGAGGTCTTCTCGGCCGGCGATGGCGACCACGGCGTCCAGACCGCGGCTTACAATCTGCCGAACGACGAGCGCGTTGTGCACGAAAAGGGCAGCAAGCGGGTGATGTTGAAGAATGTGCAGGAAGCCAAGTTCAGGTCGACGCTTGAGCCGATCGCGAAAACCGTGTTGAGCCCGTCATCGCGCGGATCGCTCAGCTTCGATTCGTTCTTTACGCATATCGTCGCGCACGAGATGAGTCACGGGATCGGTCCCCACCAGATCACCGTGAACGGCCGCGCGAGTACGCCACGCGCTGAACTGAAGGACCTCTACAGCGCGATCGAGGAAGCCAAAGCCGATGTGCTCGGGCTCTACATGCTGCAGCATTTCTTCGATCGCGGCTACCTGAAGCACGACGAGAAGAGTCTGTATACGACGTTTCTCGCCTCGTCGTTCCGGACGTTGCGTTTCGGCCTCAACGAGGCGCATGGCAAGGGCATGGCGCTGCAATTCAACTATCTCGTGGACAAGGGGGCATTCATCCACAAGGAAAACGCCTGGGAGGTGGACGAAGCGAAAGTGCGCGGCGCGGTGCGGGACCTTGCGCACGAGCTGCTGACGATCGAGGCGACGGGTGACTACGCGGCCGCGAAAAAGATGCTGGGTACGCTGGGGGTGATGCGTCCGGAGATGAGTGCGACGTTGAAGGGAGTAAGCGCAGTGCCGACGGACATACGGCCTGTGTTCGAAACGGCCGAGCAGATTTCGCCCTCGAAGTAGTTGGTGCGGATGAGAGGACTTGAACCTCCACTTCCTTGCGGAAACCAGAACCTAAATCTGGCGCGTCTGCCAGTTTCGCCACATCCGCGTGCGAATCTGCCGCGATTATAACAACCGGAGGGGCTACGCCGATTGTCTGCCCGCTGTTTCAGTTCCCCCCGCTGTTTCAGTTCCCTTCGAATCGGGGAGAACTTCGTAAGCCGCTTGAATGTTCCGCCCCGCGCTCAGGCGCAGTGCGTTGTGCGCAAGCTGGTGAATCGTCGGAAGTCTCATATCGGCCTCAAGTCTATTGCAACCGGCCGCCGCGGCTGTGGCGCCACGGGCTTGCGTCGCCATGCCTGGTGATGTTCTGATAGTCCCCATGCTGGAGCGACTCCGCGCTCGCAAAGAATGGACCTTTTTCAGCGTCCTCCCCAAAGCCGCCAGCCCGCTCGCAACCGCCTGGTGGACCATCCTCATCCTCCGCGGCATTCTTCCGGCGCTGTTCTCGATCGCCATGGGCGTGCTGGTCGGCGCAGTGCAGCGAGGTGACTCCATTGCCGCGCCGCTCGCATTCGCCGGTGTCACATTCGTCATGCTGCAGGTGCTCTCGCCGCTGCATCAAGCGGTCGGCGCGAATCTGGGCAGCCGCACCGCCGCGTGGCTCTATGACGAACTGACGACTGCGTGCGTCACGCCTGCGGGCATGGGACATCTCGAAGACCAGACCTTGACGACCGACCTGACGATGGCGCGTGATTTCGATCTGGGCATCACGGGTCCGCCGCTCACCGTTTCAATGGACTTCATCGCATCGGGGATGGTGGAAGCGCTCGGCGGTTTCGCCAGTATGCTCGTGCTCGCGGCGTGGACATGGTGGGCGCCTTTGCTGCTCGGCGCAGCGTGGCTTGCGACGCACTGGTTTCTGCGCGAGAGTGCGGTGTGGTTCGACCGGAACACCGATGAGGTCCGGCAGGCGCAGCGGCATGCGGAATATGCATACCGGCTCGCGGTCGATCCGCCGGCTTCGCGCGAAATCCGGCTCTTCGGACTTGGCGACTGGACTGTCGACCGCTTCCGCACTCTGCGCCGCCGCTTGTTCGATCTGCAATGGGAGGCCACGCGCCTGCGCGAAAAGCCGGTGCTGTGGAGTTTGCTGGTCGTCCTGGGCGCGAACGCAATCGTCTTCTGGCGGCTGGCCGCCGATGCGGAATCGGGCGCTCTGGTGCTTTCGCGTGCCGTGATCTTCGCCAGCGCCGCGCTGGGCGGCAGTATGATCGCGTTCGGTGGATTGAGCTGGGCTGTTGACGGCGCGGCGGCTCCGGTGAGCGCGGTGATGCGGTTACGGGAGGCCATGGCTCCCAAAGGGGCTCTCGCAAGTGGCAGCGTGAAGCCAACAGGGACGCCGTCGATCCGCTTCCGCAACGTGCGGTTCGCGTACGGCGATCATGCCGTGCTCGAAGATTTCGATTTGACCATCCCGGCCGGTTCCTCGATCGCCATCGTCGGGCAGAACGGCGCAGGCAAGACGACGATGGCGAAGCTGCTGTGCCGGCTCTACGATCCGCAGTCGGGCGCTATCGAGATCGACGGCGTGCCCTTGCGCGACCTTGATGTCGATGCCTGGCGCGCCCGCCTGACTGCCGTGTTCCAGGATTTCATCCGCTTCGAGCTTCCGCTTCGTGAAAACGTTGCGCCCGGCGGCGCGCCCGACGATGTGATTCGCGCCGCGCTGGCGGAAGCCGGGGCCGCGAACCTCGCCGATCTCGACACCGTTCTCGCGCGCGGATACGAGGGCGGCACCGACCTTTCCGGAGGCCAGTGGCAGCGCATCGCGCTTGCCCGCGCGCTCTGCGCTGTCAAACTCGGTGCGGGCGCGGTGATCCTCGACGAACCCACCGCGCAATTAGACGTCCGCGGCGAGGCCGAGATTTTCGAGCGTCTGCTGAAGGCCACACGGCACACCACGACCATTCTGATTTCACACCGCTTCTCGACCGTGCGTCACGCCGATCGGATTTGTGTTCTCGAGCAAGGGCGTGTCGTCGAACTCGGCACGCACGACGAACTGATCGCGCTTGGTGGGCGTTACGCCACGATGTTTGAGCTTCAGGCATCTCGCTTTGCGGAGGAAGGAGGGGCCGATGGCGACCAACTCGAATAAGCACACAGGCCGGAGGGCCGTTGTGGGCGAAAAAGACGACGTCCCGATGCCCGCGGCCTTGCCCGCCATGTGGCGCGCGCTCAAGCGCGGCTATGACGCTGAGCCGCGCATGCTGACGGTGGCGCTCGGACTCGTGCTGCTCGCCGCTCTTCCCGATGCGCTGTTCGCTCTCTGGTTGAAACTCCTCACTGACGGACTGCTTGCCCACCGCGCCAGGCTGACAGCGGGCGCGGCAATCGGACTGGCCGTCTCCGCCGCCGGAACCTGGTTCCTGCGCGTCATCAGCGACCGCACGCAGCGCCGCTTCCGTGACCGCGTAACCATTGCCCTCGAATCGCACGTCGCCCGCCTGCAAGCTTCGGTCGTGACCGTCGCTCATCACGAACGGCCGGAATACATCGACCGGCTCTCGATGCTGCGCGATCAGGTTTTCGTGCTCGACCACATGTACATGTCGCTGTTCACGACATGCGGATGGATTCTCCGGCTTGCGGTCACGATCGTACTGTTGATTTCGATCCAGCCAGTGCTCGTGCTGCTGCCCTTGTTTGCGCTGCCGGCCGTGTGGACCGCCACCTGGCGGCCCGCCGTCGAACGCAAAGCCGAGGAGCGCGGCACTTCCGCCACGCGCCTTGCGCGGCATCTGTTCACCACCGCGACCACCGCGCCCCCCGGCAAGGAAGTGCGGGTGACCCGCATCGGCCGTCTCCTCATACAGAAACGCCGCGCCGCATGGGAGCGCTGGTATGGTCCGGTTGCCGCCGCTCGCTGGGGGACCGCCATTTGGCACATGCTCGCCTGGGCTTTCTTCGGCTCGGCATATGTCGGCGCGGTGTGGTTTGTTTCGTCGCGTGCGGGCGCGACGCCAGGCCAGGTTCTGCTCGTGCTCGCGGCGGGCGCGCGGCTTTCCGCTTACGTCGGGGCCACGGTCGGGGAGATCGGCTTCCTGCGGGGATTCTGGCTCGACGGATCGCGCCGCATGGCCTGGCTTGAAGATTACGCCGCCTCGCTCGAAGAAGGCACGGACCTGCCGGCGCCCGACGGGCTCGCCGAGGGCATCCGCTTCGAAAACGTCTCGTTCGCCTATCCGGGCACCGCGCGCAAGGTCCTCGAGGACGTCAACCTTCAACTAAAGCCCGGCTCGGTGGTCGCAATCGTCGGCGAGAATGGGGCGGGCAAGAGCACCCTGGTCAAGCTCCTGTGCCGGATGTATAAGCCGGACGCGGGACGCATCCTCGCCGATAGCCGTGACCTCGCGCGCGTCAACCCTCACGAGTGGCGGAAGCGTAGTGCCGGCGCGTTTCAGGACTTTTTCCGCTTCGAATTCCGCGCGCGGTCGACGGTGGGGCTCGGCGATCTGCCGCGCCTCGAGAACGTGCCCGCCGTCGCCGCCGCCATCGACCGCGCCGGCGCAAACGATGTTGTCGAGCGCTTGGGCTCCGGCCTCGAAACGCAGCTCGGCGCGACATGGCCGGATGGCGCCGAACTCAGCTTCGGGCAATGGCAGAAGCTCGCGCTCGCTCGCGGGTTTATGCGGGACGGGCCTTTGCTGCTGGTCCTCGACGAGCCGACAGCTGCACTCGATGCCGAGACGGAACATGCGTTGTTCGAGACTTTTGCCAACGCCGCGCGCGCGGGCAACGCGAACGGACGCATCACGGTTCTCGTCTCGCATCGCTTCAGCACTGTGCGGATGGCCGACTGCATCGTCGTCCTCGACGCCTCGCGGGTGGTCGAAGTGGGGACCCACGAGGAGCTGATGGCGAAAGGCGGACAGTATGCCGAACTCTACGGGATTCAAGCCGCGGCCTATCGTTGACACGCCGCAGCAGCCCTCTGAAACGGCAGATGGTCTGGCTGCATCCAACAAACAGATGTTCCCCATCAGATGGCCGGCCGCCGTCTGCGTCCTTATTTCCATGGCTTTTGCCGCTTCTGCCGCTGAAGTTCGCCGCGATGTTGAATACTCCCGGCCCGCGGGCGTTCCGCTCAAGCTGGATGCATCGATTCCGGATGGCGCGGGTCCATTTCCCGCGACGATCGTGGTGCACGGGGGCGCGTGGGTCGGCGGCGACAAGCGCTACGAAGCCGCGCCGTTATTCCAGCCTCTCTCGGACGCGAACATCGCGTGGTTCTCGATCAACTATCGGCTGGCCTCCGACCCGTTCCAATTCGGCGTCGCAATCGAAGACGTCGAGGCTGCGATTCGCTTCGTCAAAGCGCACGCCACGGAGTACCGCATCGACCCGGACCGCATTGCGCTCATTGGCGAATCGGCGGGTGGCCAACTCGCCGCGATGGCGGCTCTCAGAGCCCCGGTCAAGGCTGTGGTCGCCATCTATACTCCGACCGACCTCGTCTCTCTGCTCAAAACTTCCGATCTGATCCCGGCGCAGATTCGCAATTCCTTGACAGGTACGCCGCTCGAAGGCATGCTCGTCGCACGGCTCACGCAGTTGTCGCCGATTGAGAAGGTTCGGGCGGGGATGCCGCCCTTCCTGCTGATTCACGGCACGGCCGACCAGGTCGTGCCGTTTGCGCAATCGAAAGCCATGTGCAGCCGGATGCAGTCCGTCGGCGCGAGTTGCGACCTGTTCCGGGTGCCGGGAGGCGGACACGGTATTCGCCGCTGGGAATCGAATCCGGCGATTGCTGAGCCGTACAAAAAGGAAATGATCCGCTGGCTCAAGCAGCAGCTAAGCGCGAATCCGGCGATTGCACTTTGAGAAGGATCGCCAGAGCGACCTCCTTGCCGCGGTCGCCGGTCTCGCCGGGCGGTCCGACGCATGCCGGACATCCACTCTCGCACTCGCAGCTTTCGATCATCTCGCGCGCGTGCTGAAGCAGGCGGCTAGTCAGGCGATAAAGCGGCGCACTGAGACCGATGCCTCCGGAATAGCTGTCGTAAAGAAACAGAAGAAAGCCGCCGGAGATTTCCTCGGACATCGCTACGCCCAGATCGCGTGGATCGCACATCAACAACAGCGAGCCAATTGTGCGCAGCGCGTTGCCAAGACCGGTGAGTCCATTCTGCCGCTCGGCCGGCGTGTAGTGTTCGAGCGAGCCCAGGAATCCGGCGGCAAAGCGCAGCCAGAACGCGGTGGTATGCGTCTGCTGCTCGGGCATCGAGAGCTTTCCCGCGCCGACATTCTCGTTCGTATAGAACTTGATCTTTTTGAAGCCGACGATCTGCCGGTTGACGCGCACGTCGCCGTGCAAGCGATCGACGTCGGCAGCGACAGCCTCCTGTTCGAACTCGCGCAAAGGCTTCACTTGCGTGTAATCGATGGCGTCGGTGTAATAGTCGCTGTCGACGCTCTTCACGTAAGCCTTCCGTTCCTTGAAGTCGAAGCGCTCGACGTGGAATTGCTTCGCCTCGTGAAGATAGATCGCCTTTTCGTGCAGGGTCGTGAGGGCGGCGGAATACGAGACTTCGCCGATGATCTTCGACTCCCCGGTGATGTCGACGACGACGAAGTTATCGCTGGAAACAGACCGCAGGCTGACCGTGTCCGCCGGGTAGGTGCCGGAAGTCCAGTGCCAGAATTCACCGGAGCGATGCAGGAAGCCGTTCCCGGCAAGAAAAGCGGCCATTTCGGCGACCGGATGCGGCCCGAACGTCTCGTCCTCGCGGACGGGCAGTTCGAAGGCCGCGCACTTCAGGTGATTCAGCAGGATTTCCAGATTATCGGGATTCACATGCGCCTGCTCCGGCGAGCGCGCGAACAGATACTCGGGGTGCTCAACGACATACTGATCGACTGGCGCGCTCGATGCGACCATGACGGCGAGCGATGCGGTGTTCCGCCGCCCGGCGCGTCCGGCGCGCTGCCAGGTCGAGGCGATCGTTCCGGGATATCCGGCGAGCACCACGGCGTCGAGCGATCCGACATCGATTCCCAGTTCGAGCGCATTGGTTGCCACAACCGCCCGGATGCCGCCGGACCGTAGCCGCTTCTCGATCTCCCGGCGCTCGCGCGGCAAGTAACCGCCGCGATAACCCCGCACGGATTCTGTCGGAATGCGCCCGTTATCGCACGCGTCCTTCAAATACGTCACCAGGATTTCGGTGGCGAGGCGGTTGTTGGCGAAGACGAGTGTCTGCTGGCCGCTGTCGATCAGCTCGAGCGCCAGCCGTCGCGTCTCGTTGATGTAGCTGCGGCGGATGCCAAGCTGCCGGTTCACAACCGGAGGGTTGTAGCAGACAAAGACCTTTTCGCCCGCGGGAGCCCCATTGCGATCGATCAGCTCGAAGGGAGCTTCGATCAGCGTCCCGGCGAGTTCTTTCGGATTGGCGATCGTCGCCGAGCAGGCGATGAACCGCGGCTTTGATCCGTAGAATTCGCACAGGCGCCGCAGCCGCCGCATAATGTTCGCCAGGTGGCTGCCGTAAACGCCGCGATAATAGTGCAACTCGTCGACAACGATGTAGCGCAGGTTCTCGAACAGCTTCGCCCATTTTGTGTGGTGCGGCAGGATGCCGGTGTGCAACATGTCCGGGTTGGTAAGGACCATGTTGGCGCGCTGGCGAATCGCCCGGCGGGCGTCCTGTGGGGTGTCGCCGTCATAAGTGAAAGCGCAGAGGTCCGAGCCCATCGCTTCTATCAGGCCGTGCAGTTCGTCGAGCTGGTCCTCGCCGAGGGCCTTGGTCGGGAAAAGGTACAGGGCCCGGGCGCCCGGCTCGGCGATCAGCCGGTTCAGGACGGGCAGGTTGTAACAGAGGGTCTTTCCGCTGGCCGTCGGCGTCACGATAACGACGTTGGCGCCGGCGGCGATCCGGTCGTAAGCTTCCGCCTGATGGGAGTAGAGGCGCGCCACGCCGCGTTGCGCCAGGACATCCCGGAGCTTCGGGTCGATGCTGCCGGGGAAATCAGCGTATTCGCCCGGGCGGGCGGGGGTTCGGCGGAAGGCTCGGATCGGCCCTCCGGGGTCCAGCGCAATGCGCTCGAATTTGTTCAGCACTGGCGCGAGATCGGCCGCTGGAGCGGGCGGTGGGAGTTCCGGGAAGAGAAAAGACAGCGCCTCGGACATTCGCCTTTTATTTGCCTTGATTCTCACGATAGCACGCCAGAATCGATTAAAAATGTTTCAAATCGTGTAATCAATGAACCAGTGGCTCGTTCAGTGCGTCCAATAAATGGGGGTCGGGATGAACCGGTATATCGAGGTTCCAGGTTCCGCAACGCATGAGTTGCCGCCTCTTCTGGTGCATGGCATTCCGGCGGATGCGCGCCGCGCCGATGTGATGCACCACGCGGCGGAGATCATCGAGACAGAGGATATTCTGCCGGACGCCGCTCCGGATGTCCTTGAACACCGCAAGTTGGACCTGGCGCTCCACCTCACCGAGCAGTACTTCGGGCTGCTCACGCATTGGGCGTGGGGCGATTCCGTGCTGGAATGGATCCGGCAGTGCGAGATTACTTTCGCCGCCACCAGCGTTCTGCGTCCCTTGTTAAGCGGGGATATCTGGCCGCACGCGGCACGTAGCAGTTTTGTCGATCTGCTGCTCAACAAGGAAATTCCAACTCGGGGCGTGGCCCTGGATCGGGCTGTCGGCATGCGCCTGACCTTCCGTCAGCCGCCGCCAATCGATTGCTGCTCGGATCAGTTCTTGTTCTTCCTGAACAGCCGGTTGGCGGGGGCGGCTTACGAGACATGGGCGCGGATGTCCCCGGAATCCGCGGGGCAGCTGCCGCCGAACCGGTTCCATTTTGAAATCCACGAGTTACGGGAAGAATAATACGGCGACAGTCTAAGGTTTTCCAGAGTTCCGCCGATGAACTCGCATGTTCGCAATCATCGGCATCGTTCTGGTCTTCGGTTCGGTCATCGGCGGCTTCCTGATGGAGCACGGGAAACTTCCGGTGCTGACTCAGCCCGCTGAGCTGGTCATCATCGGGGGGGCGGCGATCGGCACCCTGATCGCGGCCAATCCTCTCGCACTCATCATCAAGATCTTCAAGAGCCTGATTTCGATCCTCGGCGGCAGCAAGATCACGAAGGCTTCCTACCTCGACAGTCTGAAACTGCTAAGCGACATCTTTACTTTCGCGCGCAAGAGCGGGATGGCCAAGCTCGAAGAAGACCTTGAGAATCCATCGAAGAGCGCGGTATTTTCAAAGTATCCGAAAATCGCCAAAGATCATCACGTCATGAACTTCGTTTGTGACACGCTGCGGACAGCGGTCGCCGGTGTGGTCGCGCCGCACGATCTCGACGCTCTGGTCGAGGGAGATATCGAAATCCATCACCATGCGGCGTCCGCTCCGGTGCGCGCGCTCCAGACGGTTTCCGATGCGATGCCGGGGCTGGGAATTGTCGCGGCGGTGCTCGGGATCGTGATTACGATGGGAGCGCTGGGCGGCCCGCCGGAGCAGATCGGTGAAAAAGTTGCGGCAGCTCTCGTAGGCACCTTCCTCGGCATCCTGCTCTCTTACGGCGTGATTTCGCCGCTGGGCGCGAATCTGCAGCACATGGTCGACGCTGAAGGGCAATACTACCAGGTATTGCGCGCCGGGCTGATGGCGTTCGCCAAGGGCATGGCGCCGATGATCGCGGTGGAATTCTCGCGGCGAGCGATTCCACACGACATGCGGCCGTCATTCAAAGAGATGGAAGCGGCGTGCAAGGGACGTCCTGTTGAAGCTGTGAAGGCGGCGGCGGCATAGGAGAGCGACATGGCGCTAACTACAAACCAACCGGTCATCATCATTCGGAAGAAGAAGGCCCATCACGGCGGACACCACGGCGGGGCATGGAAGGTCGCCTACGCCGACTTCGTGACCGCGATGCTTTCGCTCTTCATCGTGCTCTGGCTGCTGAGCAGCAGCGAGCAGGTGCAAAAGGCGGTGGGCGGATACTTCACCGATCCGAAAGGCCATGGCAAAGATGTCGGCAACGGGCTGAAGGGCGCGGGCAGCGAGAGCCTTTCGCTGCGGCGCGACGACATGAACAAGATCAAAGACAAGCTGGAGCAGGCGATTCACAGCTCGGCGGCGCTCGAGAAGATCAGGGAGCACGTGGTCTTCACGGTGACCGGCGAGGGCCTTCGCGTGGAACTGCTCGAGGGCGAGTCGTCGACGTTCTTCGAGTCCGGAAACAGCAATCCGACCGGATTCGGAAAGGAACTGCTGCAGAAGCTGGCGCAGGAGATCGGCAAGCTTCCAAACAAGGTGACGATGGAAGGGCACACGGATTCGCGAGCGTTCACAGGCGGGGAGAATTACACGAACTGGGAGTTATCGAGCGATCGCGCGAACGCGGCGCGGCGATGGATGGTCGCCAACGGCATGCGGGCCGACCAGGTCACGCAGGTGCGCGGGTTTGCGGACCAAAGTCCGCGGGATGCGGCGCACCCGGAAGACGCGACGAACCGGCGGGTCACGCTGGTGATTCAGTATCAGACGGATAAGCCGGCCGCGTCTCCAGGAACAAAGCCGGGGGGCCCCGTAGCAACGCCGGCGACTCCGGGAACAAAGCCGACGGCTCCGGAAACAAAACCTGCGGCAGTGGCTAAGCCATCGCCTTCAGGTGCTTCGGCCGCCAAATCCCGATAAATTCACTGCCCCGTGCGCGGTTGATGAGTCCGCTGGCACAAGACCCAGTGCAAAGGCCAGAGGCGTATGGGCGAGCGGCAGTTAGCCTCTCAATGACCGGCGAATAGTCTCTGCGATGCGATCCACACTCGGAATCGCGAGGTCTTCGAGGGCGTCACTTGACGGCAGAGGGATGTGGGGAGTGGTGATGCGAACCGGCGGACCGTCGAGATCGTAGAAGGCTTCCTCGGCAATGATCGATACCAGCTCGGCGCCCCAGCCGCAGAGGCGCGGGTTCTCCTCGACCGTAAACACATGGCTGGTGCGCGCGACCGACGCGAGCATCGTCTGCATATCCAGCGGAACGAGTGAGCGCACGTCGATGACTTCGCAGTCGATGCCGTGATCCTGCTTGAGCCGGTCGGCCGCGGCAATGGCGCGCGGGACCATCAGAGCGAGAGCCAGGATCGTCGCATCCGAGCCGGGACGAACGACCTTCGCGACGCCGAGTTTATCGACGATCTCGCCATCCGGCACGTCGGCTTTCGCCGCATAAAGCGATTTGTGCTCGAGGAAGATGACCGGATCGGGATCGCGCACGGAGGCGGCTAGAAGTCCGATGACATCGCAAGGTGTGGAAGGTGCCACGACTTTCAGGCCCGGAATCATCATGCACCAGTTCTCGACGCTTTGACTATGCTGCGCGCCGAAGCGCAGGCCGCCGCCATTGGCGGTGCGGATGACGAGCGGGCATTTCACCTGTCCGGCCGTCATGTATCGGCTCTTCGAGAAATGGTTAGCGAGGTAATCGAAGCAGACGGCGATGAAGTCCGAGAACATGATCTCGGCGATCGGCTTGAGGCCGGTCATGGCGGCGCCCATCGCGGCCCCGAGAATCGCTTGTTCCGAGATCGGAGTATCGCGCACGCGCCGGGGTCCGAACTGTTCGAAGAGGCCGACGGTGGCTTTGAAGACACCTCCGGCTTTGGCGATGTCTTCGCCGAGGAAGACGACGTCCGGGTCGCGTTCCATCTCCTGGGCAATACCACGGACAACGGCTTCGCGGTAAGTCAGTTCCGCCATGCGGAGCCTCCGTCGGCGTAAACGTCTGTGGTGAGGAGATCGGCGGCGGGAGGCGGCGCGGCTTTGCAGATGGCCGTCGCTTCCTCGACTTTGCGCATAACCTCCGCGTCGATCTCAACGAGCGTGGACTCGGCGACTCCCGCCGCGAGCAGACGATTCCGGTAGATCCGGATCGGGTCGCGTTCGGACTTCCAGTGGTCGAGTTCGCCGGCCGGGCGGTATTTTGCCGGGTCGGCGCGCGAGTGGCCGCTATACCGGTAAGTCAGGCATTCGATGAGGGTGGGGCCGCCGCCTGAGCGCGCCTTGTCATAGGCGGCCTTCGCCGTCTGATAGCAAACGTCCGCGTCCTGTCCGTCGATGATGATGGACTCCAGCCCGTAGGCGGACGCGCGTCCGGCGGCGGGGTCTTTGACGGCGGTGACGTCCGCGATCGGGGTGTACTCCATGTAGAGGTTGTTTTCGCAGACGAAAACGACGGGCAGGTTCCAAACGACGGCGAAGTTCAGACCCTCGTGGAAGGAGCCGATGTTGGTGGTCCCGTCGCCGAAGAAGCAGACAGTAATGTCCTTCTCGCCTTTGTACTGGGCGCGCCACGCGGCCCCGCAGGCGATGGGGAGGTGAGCGCCGACAATGGCATAAGAGCCCATATGTCCATGCTCGACCGAGGTGAGGTGCATGGAGCCGCCCTTGCCCCGGAGCAGCCCGTTGTCGCGGCCCATGAGTTCGCCGAGGACTTTATCCATCGGGACGCCGCGGGCGAGGGTGTGGGCATGGCCACGGTAGGTACAGAAGGTGAGGTCGCCGGGGTTCATGGCGGCGGCGAATCCGGCGGCAACGGCCTCCTGGCCGAGGGAAAGGTGGGAGGTGCCTTTGACGAGGTTTTGCAGGAACAGGTCGTAGGCGCGCTGTTCGGCTTCGCGGAGCTCTACTTGAAGTCGATACAGTCGAAGCCGGAGGTCAGGGGTCAGGGCGGGAGATTCCGAGAGTGCGGCTTTGGTTGGTTTGGTCGGCATGGTCGGTCGGGTTGAGGTAAAGGCGACAGGCTGAAGCCTGTCCCACCATCGTCTACTTTGGGATTTGGGGGACGGTGAGGTGGAAGAGTTTCACCTGACTGCCCCCGGACGCTTTGATTGTGGCCGTCTCGTTTGGACCCAAGTACACTCCGGCACCGCGGGGGACGTCGTATGTTTTGCCTTCCAGGTCGATCGCGCCCGCGCCTTCCATCAGGTAGATGAGCTGGTGTTTGTCCTGCGGCGCGGCCGCGTATTGCTCGCCCGCGTTCAAATAGTGAACTTCGCCAAGGACGTTTCTCGCCCCGACCATGGCGTTGTTCAGAACTTCCGTCGACTCGCCGTACGGGGTCTTTATGCGCGGGAGTTTGGTGGTATCGATGAATGTGGTTGTGGTGACCATGGCAATTCCTATGTTTGTACCCAGACGCCTCCGTCGATGCGGTTCCAGACGAGATCTTCAGGCGTGCCGTCGAGGATGGTGGTAACGAAGCGGTTGGGGGCCTGGAATTCGAAGTAGAAGAGCGGTGACTCGGTGGCGCGCAGGCGATGTTTGGCTTCCGGCGGAATAAAGACCATCGTGCCGGGTCCGACCGGGGTGACGCCTTCGGGAGTCTCGACGGTTCCGTTACCTTCCATGATGAAGTAGAAATGCTCGCAGTTCTCATGAAGGTGGTAGGGCGACGATGCGCCGTGTTTGTAGCGCATGATGCCGGCGAGCATGTCGTCGATCTTCGTGAGCTCCTTATTGACGAAGAAAGTGCGTTCGCGGCCGGGTACGGCGGAGACCAGCCGCGGGAGTGTGTCTTCGTGGAATATGTAGGCCATAGTGTTCTTTACGCTGTTATGCTGCTTTGGCTGCACGATGATGGCACAGGCTTAGTCTGTGTGGAAACTCATCGGCAAAAAGCCACAGGCTGAAGCCTGTGCCACCATCGTGCTCATTGATGTATTTCATCTATTTTGGGCGATACGCAGTGCGGGCTACCTCAGCGAACGGGGCCGGGGCTACGGTCGCGCGGATTTCCAGTTGCTTGTGCCGTTCGACTGTGGGCTTGGTGGATCCGCAGTGTTCCTCGCCCCATACGAGAGTGACTTGCGTGCCGGGCTCGGCGTATTCGTTCTCGACCATTGCGAGCGAGATCATGGCGCGCTCGTTGTAGGTGTAGCCGGTGTAGGTCGAGAGTCCCACGATTTTGCCGTCCTTCAGCACCTTATCGTAAGGCAGCGTGGCGTAATTGGCGAGCGGAAAATCGATGTACTTGAGGATTTCGCCTTCGTGCGAAAGCGACGCATAGCCGCGCGCGATGTCATCGCCATTCCACACGAGCGTGACCTTCTTCCGCTTTTGATTTTGCGCATGCTTTTCGAGGGCGGCGCGTCCAACGAAGTCGTGGTCGAATTTCACGAAGAAGCCGTAGCCGAGATCGTAGGGCGTGAGGTAGTAGTCTTCGATGTTCGACGAGTAGAAGCTCCCGCCGAGCGAGGCCATCGCTTCGTAGCTTTTTGAAGTCAGCCACCGGCGATACGGCAGGAGTTCGTCGCCGGTATAGATCGCGGGCATGGGGGAGGGGATCCAGCCGGACTCGAGGCAGCTTGTCGGATAGGTGCGGGCGCCGACCTGCCGGATGCCGAATTCCTGGCCTGCCTCGACGATCGCTTCGCGGACGCGCTCGGCTTCATCCCAGGGTCCGAAGAGCTCCCAGCCGGGCCGGCCGACCATGCCATGGCGCAGGGCGCGCACAGTGCATCCGGCGACGGTAAAGGCATCCATGTTGAAGAACTTGATATCGGGGGCGGCATGGCCGGAGGCCTTTTCCATGACGGCCTGCGCGTGGGGGCCCTGGACCTGGAAGCGGTAGGTGCGGCGGCGGCCTTGATTGACGGCGGAGCGCTCGTCGCGCTCGACGGTGACGTTGTAATTGCCTGACGTTGCGTGGAACTGGACCCAGTTCTCGGCGGGCGGACGTCCGACGAGGTTGAAGTGGTCGTGGTCGAGATAGAAAAGGATCGCGTCACCGATGGTGTAGCCGGCGGGCGTGACGGCGACGAACTGCTTCGCCTGGTTGACGCGAAAGTTCTTGAACGAGTTGACGGCAAGATCGGAGAGGAGCCGGAGGGCGTCGGGACCTTTGATGTAAAGGTCGGTCATGTGATGAGATTGGTCGAAGAGCGCGCAGGTCTCACGCCAGGAGCGCTGCTCATCCCGCCAATTGGTGAACTCATGGCGAACGACGGGGAAGGCATAGGGTCCGATCTGCGAGTCGCGAAGATGGTCGACCGGGTTGGGGACGGCAGCGAGGACATCGGCCAGGGTCTGGGGTGCAGGTGTGGGTGTCATTTGCAAATAGGCCAATGGGAATTGTATACGGGCGGGGTGCGAAGTTGGCAGGCTCGGCCATTTTGAGGCGTCTTCGGCGCCGTCCTGGGATCACTGACTCGAGATATGGCAGGCTGAGCGGCCCATGATCGACCATGCGGGCAGAGGCCCGCGTTAACGGCTTCACAACAGTATACGGGCTCACCACACAGTCGTGTGCTCGCCTTAACCGATCTGGCATTATGTCTTTTGCGTGGTTGGAGGACCACGAAGTCCTCTATGGCCATACTTCAGATCGGCGCCGGCGGCGTGGGATGGGCCGTCGCGCATAAACTCGCGCAACACAATGACGTATTCGGAGATATCGTTCTGGCTTCCCGCTCGCCGGGACGGTGCGAACGCATCGTCGAGAGCGTTCGGCGCAAAGGCAACCTGAAAGATCCGGCGCGCTCGCTCACGACGCGGACGGTCAATGCCGGCGATGCGCCGGCGCTGCGCAAGCTGATCGCAGAGGCAGCACCGGACCTGGTGGTAAACGTTGGCCCGCCATGGATCAATGTCGCGGTGATGGAGGCCTGTTGCAATGCGAAGGTCAGCTATCTCGATACTTCGGTCGCGACGGATTTGTGCAGCCCAGGTCAGCAGGTGCCGGAGGCCTACGATCCGCAATGGGCGTTGAGGGATCGCTTCGACGCCGCCGGCATCTCGGCGATTCTGAGCACCGGGTTCGATCCGGGCGTGGTGAGCGTGTTCTGCGCTTACGCGAAAAAGCACCTGTTCGACACCATAGAGACCATCGACGTGATGGACGTGAACGCCGGCTCGCACGGACGAAAGTTCGCCACGAATTTCGATCCGGAGACGAATCTGCTCGAGATTCAGGGCGATTCCTTTTATTGGGAAGAAGGCCGCTGGCAGCGCGTGCCCTGTCACACGCGAATGCGCGAGTTCGATTTTCCCGAGGTCGGCCCGTTCAAGGTTTACTCGATGGCGCACGATGAGGTGCGGTCGCTGGCGGAGTTCATCCCAGCCAGGCGCATCGAGTTCTGGATGGGTTTCGGTGAACGCTATCTGGGTTATTTCAACGCGCTGCGGGATGTGGGGATGCTGTCGCCGAATCCGGTAACCACCAGCGACGGGATCACCGTCTCCCCCTTGAAGGTGCTGAAGGCGGTGCTGCCGGATCCGACGTCGCTGGCTCCGGACTATACGGGCAAGACGTGCATTGGATCGCTCGTTGAAGGTGTAAAGGACGGCCGCAGGCGCAGAGTCCTGCTCTACAACATTTGCGACCACAAAGCCTGCTACGAGGAAGTGGAATCGCAGGCCATCTCTTATACAACCGCGGTGCCGGCGGTGGCGGCCGCCCTGCTCTTCTTCGAGGGCAAATGGAGGCCATCGGGATTGCGCAACGTCGAGCAGCTCGACCCGGATCCGTTCCTCGAACTGATGCCGAAGATCGGGCTGAGCTGGGAAGTGATCGATGTGCCCGCCGAAGTCTCGCGGGTCGTGTCCGCGGCATGATCGCGGACGAGATCCCCACGCCGTACTTCGTCATCGACGAAACGCGGCTGCTGAAGAATCTGACGCGAATCGAGACGCTGCGGAAAGAGTCCGGCGCAAAGGTGGTGCTGGCGCTCAAGTGCTTTTCCGCCTGGGGCGTGTTCGACATCATGCGCCCGTACCTTGATGGCACGACGAGCAGTTCGGTCTACGAAGCGCGGCTCGGGTATGAGGCGTTCGGAGGCGAAACCCATGCTTATTCCGTGGGATTTTCGCCGCAGGATGTGGATGAAGTCGACGGAATTGCGGACAAAATCATTTTTAATTCGGTTTCACAATATCGTGCGCTTGCGCGTCGATTGCGGCGGTGCCGGTCCGTCGGGCTCAGGATCAACCCCGGGGTGAGCTATGCGCGGCAAACGCTGGCGGATCCGGCGCGCGACTGTTCGCGACTCGGCGCGAGGCGCGCCGATCTGAATGGAGTTAACATCGGCGGCGTCGATCTTGACGGAATACAGGGCGCGATGTTTCACTTTAATTGTGAGAACAGAAATTGCGATGCATTTGTGGCAATGTTGGACCGAATTTCTAATGAATTCGATTTCCTGCTGGACCGGCTGCAGTGGGTGAGCCTTGGCGGCGGCGTATTGTTCACCTGGGATGGATATCCTTTGGAACGTTTTGCGCGTGTGCTGCGTGAATTCGCGCAAAGGCATAGCCTGCAGGTTTACCTCGAGCCTGGAGAAGCCGTCGTCACCAGAACGACGGAGCTTGTGGTCTCTGTACTGGATATCGTGACCAATGGCGAGCGCACCGCGATCGTGGACAGCGCAACGGAAGCGCACCGGCTCGACACTTTGATTTATAACGAGCCCGCTTCGATTGCCACGGCCGATCCGGAGGGAAAGTGGGAGTACATCATCGGAGCCAGCTCGTGTCTCGCGGGCGATATCTTTTGCCGCGCCCAATTTCGCGAACCGCTGCGGGTGGGCGATCGCCTTCGCATTCTCGACTCCGGCGGCTACACGCTAGTGAAGTTGAACTGGTTTAACGGACTGCGCATGCCATCGCTTTACTGCGCGCGCGCCGGAGGGAGTCTCGATTTGCTCAACGAATTTCGGTTTGAAGATTTCAAACGCATGCAGGGACTGCACAGGGCGAGGGCGTGCTGACGGTGTTTACCCGGTTCTATCTCTTTCTTGCTGTCGCCGTATTGTTCGAGGGAACGGCAGACTTGTTGTTCCGGAAGTGGGGCATCGCCCGCCAGGCGGGAACCGGTTCCTGGATGTTCTTCGCCTTCTCGCTGGCCGTTTATGTCATAGGATCCGTGAGCTGGGGGTTGTCTCTGCAGTATCAGGCGGTCTCGCGCGGCATTATCGCGTTCGCGGTGCTGAACGTCCTCATGGTAGCGGCTGCCGGCGTGTGGCTTTTCGGCGAGCATCTCTCGACGGTGAACCGGATTGGGATCGTGCTGGGCACTTTGAGCCTGGTGCTTGTGGAGTGGCACTGACAATGTCGCCGCAGACCGGGGTTTCGGTCCAGGATTATCTGCAGCGCCAGGAGGCGGTGGAGTCCAGCGCCCGCACTTATCCGCGGCGATTGCCCGTGGCGATATCGCGCGCCAGCGGCATGTATGTGACCGACGTGGAGGGCAAGCGATATCTGGATTGTCTCGCGTGCGCGGGAACGCTGGCGTTGGGTCACAACCATCCCGCCGTCGTCGAAGCCCTCGGCCGTCATCTCTCGGAGGGACTGCCGATGCAGACGCTGGATCTTCCAACGCCGGTGCGGCACGCCTTCGTTGAGGAATTACTAAAGAGCCTGCCGCGATCGTTCTCGTCGCGCGCGAAGGTGCAGTTCTGCGGGCCAACCGGATCGGACGCCGTCGAAGCCGCGCTCAAGCTAGTGAAGACAGCGACAGGGCGGCGCTCTATTCTCGCCTTCCACGGCGCTTATCACGGCCAGACTCACGGAGCGCTCTCGTTGATGGGGAATCTCGGGCCGAAGGCTCACATCGGTGGCTTGATGGCGGAAGTGCAGTTCCTGCCTTACCCGAACCGGTACCGCTGCCCGTACGGTTGCGCGCAATGTATGGAAAAGTGTTTGAGCGCTGCGCATATCGAAGCGTTACTTGAGGATGTGGAGAGTGGCGTATCGCGACCTGCGGCGATGATCCTCGAAGTGGTCCAGGGCGAGGGCGGGTGCATTCCCGCTCCCGACGAGTGGCTGCGCCAAATTCGGCGCATTACGCGCGAGAAGGAGATCCCGCTGATTCTGGATGAAGTCCAGACGGGATGGGGGCGCACTGGCGCCATGTACGCCTTTGAGCACGCGGGCATCGAGCCCGACGTGCTGGTGTTGTCAAAAGCGATCGGCGGGGGGCTGCCGCTGGCGGTGATCATTTATGACGAAGCACTCGATCGCTGGCAGCCCGGCGCGCATGCGGGAACATTCCGCGGGAATCAGATGGCGATGTCTGCGGGGCTGGCGACACTTCGTTACCTGCAGGATCAAGGGGTGCCGGCAAATGCAGTGACGATGGGGCTGCACCTGCAGCAGCGGCTACGCGCGCTCCAGGAAAGCTTTCCCGAGATCGGCGATGTGCGGGGGCGCGGTCTCATGGTTGGCGCGGAAATTGTGGCGCCGAAAACGCGCGATAGTTTTGGGCGTCCGTGCGCCGATGGACAAAAAGCGCGGCAAATGCAGCGGGCGTGCTTCGATCGCGGGCTGATCATCGAGGTTGGGGGGAGACACGGGAGCGTACTACGTTTCTTGCCGCCATTGATCGTCACGCCGGTAGAGATCGACGCGATCGCCGGGATCATTGGGGAATCCTGTGCCGCCCTGCGAGCCGATGTTTGATCGCGACTTCATTACCAGCAGTCAGGAAAGTCGCGCCGCGCTGGATGAACTGCTGGGCGGCATCGTTGAACTGCTCGTGAATCGTTCCGCTGTTGCTTATAGCGGCCGGCCGCCGGCGGAACTGGAGCGTTTGCTCGATTGCAATCTCGGCGCGGGATCCGGCGATTCGGTGGCGCGTGTTCTCGAAAGGCTGGCGGCTGTGGTCGAGAACTCGATCAATGTCGACAATCCGCGCGCGATTGCGCATCTGCACTGTGCCACGGTGGTCCCGGCGATCGCCGCTGAGCTGTTGATTGGGGCATTGAATCCATCCATGGATTCGTTCGATCAGGCGCCTGCGGCGACCATGATCGAGTTGCAGCTGCTGCGCTATTTGTGCGCCAGGGCCGGCTTTACCGGGAAATCCGGTGGGACATTTACGCCGGGCGCCACGCAATCCAACTTCTTTGGGCTATTATTGGCGCGCGAGGCGGCGTTTGCGAAGCTCGGCATCTCCGGCTGGCATGGAGGAGTGGGCGGCGCCGCGGGATCGCTGCGTATTGTGTGCTCGCGAGCCGCGCACTTCAGTGTTGAGAAGTCGGCGGCCCAGCTCGGACTCGGGACGCAGGCCGTGGTGCGCGTCGATTGCGACGAGCGCTTCCGCATGTCGATACCGGCGCTGCGCGCCACGCTTGAGCAGGTCGTATCCGAAGGAAGGTCCGCGATGGCAATCGTCGCGACGGCAGGTACGACCGATTTCGGCTCGATCGACCCACTTGGCGATGTGGCGGAGCTGGCGCGCGAGTATGGGGCCTGGCTGCACGTGGACGCGGCATACGGCGGGGCATTGTTGTTCTCGCGGCAGCACAAGCACAAGCTGCGCGGAATGGATCAGGCGGATTCCGTCAGCATCGATTTTCACAAGCTCTTGTGGCAGCCGATCGGGTGCGGGGCATTTCTCCTGCGCGATGCTGGCAACTTCGAGCGTGTGAAGATGCACGCGGACTATCTCAATCCCGAAGATCACGAGGAAGCAGGAGTCCCTGATCTGGTGACGCGCTCGCTCCTGACATCACGGCGCTTCGACGCGCTGAAGCTTTGGGTGTCGCTTCAATTGCTCGGGGAGCGGCGGATTGAGGCGATGATCGATCAGACGCTGGCTCTGGCGTCGGAGATCGCGAGTTACATCGAAACGCGGCCGGAACTGCAGTTGCTGCATTCGCCCGAGATTGGATGCGTGGTTTTTCGCTACTCTCCGGAGGCGGAGGGTGATGGGGATCGGATTAATCAGGAGATTCGGCGCGGGTTGTTCGAGAGCGGCGCGGCTGTGCTCGGACAAACGCGCCTGCATGACCGGGTGTGTCTAAAGATGACGTGCCTGAACCCGCGTACAAAGGCGGAGCAGTTGCGGGAGTTGGTGGATGAGGTGGTGGCGCGCGGCGCCCACCTCGAACAAGATCAGGCGCCAATACAAAGTTCTTAGAGGGCTGTAACGAACTCCGGCGCCAGTCGTAAGCTGCGCACGGTCCGCAACGGGCGGCAGGACCAACGCCTGCCGGACCAGGGAAAGTGGAGGTCGAACTACTGCCAGTCTCCCGGCTCAGACTGCTTGAGTTGGCACACGCTGCGATCCTGACCGAGCACGAAAAGGTTCAACTCGGACCAGGAGTCCGCGACGGGCAGAATGTCCTCGAGGATGACGCCGCCCAAACCAGCCCAGTCCGACCATTGCGCGCCGGGGCCCGTGGAGAGCTGTTCCCGGTGCCAGACAGTCCTGTCGTAGCCTGCAACGAAGACGTCCACGCGACCATCAGAGTTGACCGCGGCCCTCGGATTGTTCGACAGTATGCCTCTGCGGCGATCATTCGCCCGGCGAGGCGCTCGATCTCGATGAAGTCTTCGAGCGCGTGCTGGTGGGCGATCAGGGCCAGCATTATGTCTTCACGGCGGGCAAAGCCGGCATATTCTGGAAGGTGGATCCAGAGACCGGAAAGTACCTGGGTCACAAGGAAATGGTCTTTCAGAATGTCTTCGATTCCTTCAACTCGACGACCGGCGAGCCGCATTGCCGCAACGACATCGTGGAGCAGAGAATGGGGGCGGGTGTGACCGGATGTTCCTCGACCGAGGGCGGCAAGAACTGGCCCGCCATGCCGTACTACGAGCCAGGAAACCGACTCATCGTGCCGCCGAGCCGAAGCTGTCTCGAATTTGCCGCGCAGCCGGTCGAGAAAAGAGAAGGCGCGGGAGCGGGCGGCGGCGCGCGGGCGCGTTACTTCGAGGTGCCCCGCTCGGCTGGAAAACTCGCGGCTTACGATGTGCGCACGCTTCGCGAACTCTGGAAATATGAGCAACGCGCGCCCTTCCTGACGGGCGTGGTGTCGACGGCTGGCGGCGTGGCGTTCGTGGGTGACCTGAACCGCATGTTCCGCGCATTCGATGTGAATACGGGAAAGATTCTTTGGGAGATTCGGCTTCCCGCATCGGTTCAGGGATTTCCGCTGACGTTCAGCGCGGGTGGCAAGCAATACGTGGCAGTGACGACGGCCAATGGCGGAGGGAGTCCGCGGAATGTGCCGAGCCTGGTGGCGGCGGACGCACATGGTCCGGAGTCCGGAAATGGATTGTATGTCTTCGCGCTCCCGGACCGGAAATAACGCTGTCGTAGCCGGCGTCTCGGATCACGCGGGTTGGGCGGTAATGGTGACAGCGGCGCATGACGGAACACTACTCGATCGCCGTCGCGTGCAACTGGTGGACGAGGGAGTGCCGGTGATGCCCTATCATCACGACGCGCTGCAGCTTCCGGTGGAACAGGGCGTGGCGCTGGTCGAACGCGTGCGTGTTTCAGCGGAGCGGAACGCGGCGCGTGTGCTGGACGAAGTCGCGAAGGCGGTGCGGGAGGTTCGCGGAATCGCGCTCCGCGCGTGCCCCGAGCTTCCGCCCACGATTGCCGAACGACTGAAGGACTACCGGGCGCAGAACGTCGCGGACTGGGTGATGTACCGCAAGGCGCTGGCTGGGGCGGCTGAAGCGCGGAGCTGGCGGGTCCACTGGTATGACACCAGAAAGGTGTTGGGCGCCGCGAGTGAGGCTTTGGGAGTCGAGAGCCTCGATGCCCACTTCCGCGAGGTCAGGAAGGCCGCAGGGCCTCCCTGGGCGACGGATCACAAGCTCGCGATGGCCGCGTCGATTGTTGCCGCCGCCAGGTAAACCAGCTGAAATCCCGCTCGTGCCGTTCTCCGGCGGAGGCAAACCCGGCCTCACTCTGTAGAGAGAAAAAACTAGCGCTTTACCGCGAGTGTAAGGCCATCTCCGAACGGCAGCAGGATGGCATCGACCCGCTGGTCGTGGTGAATCAGCTCGTTCATCTTCTTGAGCGCTGCGACGTCGGCTGCGGCCTCAGGCTCGACCGGCGCATCCATGACACGGCCGCGGCTCAGCATATTGTCAAGCGCGATCACTCCGCCCGGCCGCAGCAGTTGGAGACACTGTTCGTAATAGCGCGGGTAGCCGGTCTTGTCGGCGTCGATGAAGACGAAGTCGAACGGCGGTTCTTTGGCGGCGATCAGTTTGTCGAGGGTTTCCTGCGCGGGCGCGATCCGCAGATCGATCTTTTCGGTAACGCCCGCTTCGGCCCAGTAGCGACGCGCGACTTGCGTGTATTCTTCGCTGACGTCGCAGGCGATGATCCGTCCATCCGGAGGGAGCGCGAGGGCCATGGAAAGGGAACTGTATCCGGTGAAGACGCCGATCTCGATCACGCGTCTGGCGCCGGCGATGCGCAGGAGAACGCGCATGAGTTGCCCCTGCTCGGGCGGAATCTGGAAATTCGATCGGGGATGGGTCGCGGTTTCCTGGCGCAGGCGCGCGAGCACGTCCGGCTCACGGACGCTGTTTTCCAGGATGTAATCAATAGCTGAGGGATCGACGAGGCCTTCGTATCGGGACATAGTGGTCGATAACAATTATCGACTGTGAGCCCGGCCGGCAGGTCACTGGCGTACGTGAGTCCGGCGAATGGCGTAAATCCCCATAAAAGCCAGGCTGCAACCGAGTAGCGACATGGCCACAGGTTCGGGCGCGACAACCTGCGATTGGGTCAGCGCGAGCGCCAGAGCGTTGGGGTCTGATCCCAGACTTGCCAGTGCGGGGTCGTTTCCGTACTCCTGCGCGAGGAGACTCAACCAATAATTAATCTGGTCGATGTTGTCCTGTGACGTCCATTGCTGCGAGGGGTCGGCGAAGTTGGGAAACGGGTTCGACGCCGGGTTGAAGAACCAGCCGGTCAATTGATAGGGTGGGAGATCGGTCGAGCCGTTGTTCATCCAGTCGTCCGATCCGGTATCGGCGAAGGCCGTAGTCGCGGCGAGCAGACCCGTCAGAAGCAAACTCAGACACCACACCGGCTTGAGACGTTTGACGATATTCTTCACGGAATCCTTTTCAGTTGGCGGATATAATGCTGGCCAATTTCAGAATGTCAGAATTGCACAAATTCCTGAACGCGCGCAGTACTAAGATCCTTGGTAAACGAGGGTCAGTAGTCCCGCCGCACTCGTCTAAAACGATTCCATGGCGAGGGATCGCACAAACTGTCAGGACTGTGCCTCGCCTGTGCGTCTAACCGACTGGCTGCTTTCCGACATCCGCATGCCGGAAAGCCAGCATGAAAGCGCTCACGCGTGGTGGCGCGTGATGTGTCTCACCGGCGTGGATTACTTCTCCACGCTCGGGTATCAGCCGGGCATCGCATTCCTCGCCGCCGGATTTCTCTCACCACTCGCCACCCTGGTGCTCGTGCTCGTCACTCTGCTGGGCGCCCTGCCGGTTTACTCACGCGTGGCCGAGGCCAGTCCGAACGGGCAAGGCAGCATCGGGATGCTCGAGCGGCTGTTTCCGGAGTGGAGCGGGAAGACTTTCGTCCTCATTCTTCTCGGCTTCGCGACGACGGATTTTGTGATCACGATGACACTTTCGGCGGCGGACGCAGCCGCGCACGTAATCCAGAACCCGTTCACGCCGGAGCTTTTCAAGAGCCAGATGGGGATCACTCTGTTCATCCTTGCGGTTCTGGGCGCAATCTTCATGAAAGGCTTCAAGGAGGCGATCGGGGTTGCGGTCGCCCTGGTCGGTGTTTATCTGGCGCTCAACGTCGTGGTCACGTTCGTCGGTATTCGCGAGATTCTGCGGCAGCCGGCCATGATCCCCAATTGGAGGAACGCGCTTTTCGCCCGGCACGACAACCCGCTCGCGATGCTCGGGGTCGCGATGATTTTGTTTCCGAAACTCGCACTGGGGCTTTCGGGCTTCGAAACGGGCGTGGCGGTGATGCCGCTCATTTCCGGCGGGTCCAGCGACAGTGACAAGCGGGCCGCGCGCATTCGCAACGCGCGCAAACTCCTGCGGACAGCAGCGGCCGTCATGAGCCTGTTCCTGATCGCCACCAGCTTTGCCACCACGCTGCTGATCGAGCCGGAGAAGTTCCGCGAAGGCGGCGAGGCCAACGGTCGCGCGCTGGCTTATCTTGCGCACAAATACCTGGGCGGCGGATTCGGCTCGGTCTATGACGTCAGTACGATTCTCATTCTGGGGTTCGCCGGAGCGTCCGCGCTGGCGGGTTTGCTGAACCTGATTCCGCGTTATCTCCCGCGCTTCGGCATGGCGCCGGAGTGGGCGCGCGCGTCGCGTCCGCTCGTGCTGGTATTCATGGCGATTTCCTTCGCGGTCACGATTCTCTTCCACGCGAGTGTGGACGCGCAGGGCGGCGCTTACGCGACAGGCGTTCTGGTGCTCATCACCTCGGCGTCGTTCGCGGTCACGATCACAGCGTGGAACAAGCCGCTGCGCTGGCCATTCCTGCTGATCTCGCTCGTCTTCGTCTACACGACGGCATTGAATATTTACGAGCGCCCGGAAGGCATCCGGATCGCCTCCTTCTTCATTGCGTCGATGGTGGGCACTTCGCTGTTATCGCGCGCGTTGCGATCCACCGAACTCCGGATCACGGGGATCGAACTCGACCCCACGGCGCAGGCGTTGCTGGCGGAGGATGAGGATGGTGTGATCCGGCTGATCGCGCGGCGTCCCCGTCCGCTGCCGGAAACCGCGGAGGATCTCGACAGGGCGGATGCAGTGGTGCGTTACTGCCATCACATCGGGCCCGATGAGCGCCTGTACTTCTTCGAGATCGACCGGGGCGACGCGTCGGAGTTCGAGGAAACCCTGCGGATTACCGGCGAAAGAGTGGGCCGCCACAAGGTGCTGCACGCCAGAAGCGCGGTCGTGGCCAACGCGATCGCGGCCGTGCTGATCGATCTGGAGAAGCGCACCGGCAGGCTGCCGCACTGTTATTTCAAATGGCATGAAGGGAATCCGGTCGGGAACCTCTTCCGGTTTCTCTTTTTGGGGGAAGGGGATGTCGCTCCGGTCGCGCATGAGGTGCTGCGGCGCGCTATCGCGGATCCGAAGCACCGGCCTGTTATCCATGTGAGCTGAAAGGCCGCCGTCAACGACGCCGGGCTATTTCAGAGCGCCGAACTGGATTTCGTACAACTCGGCGTAAAGTCCGCCCGCGGCCGCGAGTTCTTCGTGTTTTCCGCTTTCCACGAGCTTGCCATCCTGGACCACAAAGATCACGTCGGCCGAGCGGATGGTGGAGAGGCGATGGGCAATGACGATGGACGTCTTGCCCTTCATCAGCTTGTCGAGCGCGTCGAAAACGAGCTTTTCCGACTCCGCGTCGAGTCCGGAGCTTGGCTCGTCGAGGATCAGGATCGGGGTGTTTCGAATGACCGCGCGTGCGATAGCGATGCGCTGGCGTTGTCCGCCGGAGAGAGTAACGCCTCGCTCACCGACGAGAGTGTCGTAGCCCTTTGGCATTTTTTCGATGAACTCCGAGGCGTTCGCGAGTTCGGCCGCCCGCAGGATTTCCGCACGCGTCGCATTGGGTTTGCCATAAGCGATGTTCTGCCAGACGGTGCCTTGAAAAAGTACAGTCTCCTGAAGAACGACGCTGATGTGCTCGCGCAGCGAGCGCTGTTGATAGTTGCGCACGTCGACACCGTCGATCTTCACCTCGCCCGAGGTTGGGTCGTAAAAGCGCGAGATCAGGCTGATGATGGTGGTCTTACCCGCGCCCGTCGGTCCGACGAAGGCCGCGACCTGGCCGGCCTCGATCCGGAAACTCATATCTTCGAGGATCGGCCGTTCGGTTTCGTAGCCGAAGGTTACGCGGTCGAACTCGATCGAGCCGCGCAGCCTCGAAACCATGCGCGCGCCGGGACGGTCGCGAACTTCGCCATCGACGTCCAGAATGCCGCGGATGCGCTCATATCCAACGGTGGCCTTCGACCAGGCGTCTGTCATCTTGGAGAGGTCCTGCATCGGCTTGTACATCTTGCCGAGATACCAGATGAACATCACGAGGGTGCCAACCGAGATGGCTCCCGCGAGCACCATGCGGGCACCGAACCAGAGCACCAGCGCGGTCCCGACGGCGACGATCACCTCCACGAGCGGAGAGAGACGCGCTTTTATACCGCGAGCGCGCATGGCGATCTCGACGTTTTCGAGGCTTTCGGTTTCGAGACGACGGACCTCATAATCCTCGCGCGCGAAGGCCTTGACGACGCGGATCGACGAGAGCACTTCCTGGATCGTCGAGACGATTTCGCCTTCTTTCTTTCTCACTTCGCGCGAGGCCTTCTTGATGTTGCGCGTGTACTTGAAAACGACGACAGCGAGGATCGGCGCGACCGACAGCGCGATCAGCGTGAACTGCCAGTTATAGAAGAACATCACCGCGACCATCCCGGCCAGCGTGAGGATGTTGATCACTGCGTCCAGAAGGTTCGAGGTAATGAACGTCTGGATCGAGCCGATGTCGCTGGTGACCGTGCTGATCAGATCGCCGGTACTTTTCCGGTCATGGTAAGCCAGCGAGAGACGCTGAATGTGGAAGTAGAGCGCCTGGCGCAGATCGTGCATGACCCACTGGCCGACGCGCGTGGTGAGAAGTTTTTCCGCGTATGTGCAGATCGCGCCCAGCATCGCGATTCCGAACACGGCGAAAGCGGCGAAGCGGATCACGGCCAACTTGCCGGATCCGACGAGGGAAAAAATGAGAGTATTCGGCCAGGTGTCGGGAGCCTTCGATTTCAGGACGTTGTCGAGGACGATTTTGAGCGGGATCGGATTGAGGAGATTGGCAGCCGCATCGCCGATCGCCGCGAGAGTGCCGAAAACAAGAGCTGTGCGATGAGGGCGCAGAAGGTCACGGATGGTGATCTTTCTGCCAGAATTCGGCCTGCCTGTACTCGGAAATCGATCCGCCATACCGGGTGTGTTCTCACATCTGCCCGGAGTGCGTCGTGCAATCGGCGTGCCAAAAGCGACGCCAGCGGGCGCTCGGGCCCGCATCAAGGACCGGCGCTGGCGTTACTCCTTCGCTTTGACGGCCGCGCGGCACTGGCGGTTGTTGACGAAGATGTCGGTCGTGTAATCCTGCTTGAGCTTGACGGATTTGCCGTCCGGCCGTGTCACCCAGATGTTTTTGTCGTCGTATTGCAGCGGTATCGTTTCACCTTCCGGCTTCCATTCGGCCCACTTTTTCCTGGCCTTCACGAGATCGTTCGAGGCCGGGTCTTTCCAGTTCAGTGTCGGCGTCTTTTGGTATCCGATCAGGATCTTGTTGTCGACCTGAAAGCAGTAGTAATACGTGCTGGGGCCGAAGAAGCAGTTCGAACAGAGGAAGGCGTTGTGATCGAGCACCTTCGCCTGAACCCTGGGAGTGTCTGGGGCGGCGCCGAACGCGGTCAGTGCGAAGGCAAGAAACAGGAGGCCCGATTTCATGGCTCCATTTTACTGTGCACGGCTTCGCGGACGTTCAATCGTTGAAGTTGTGGCGCGAGCGCGTGGAGCTGCCGCAGTTCACGCCCGCAATTCCCGATCGATGATGCCAAGAACGGGAGAGTCGGGCACGAACTTCCTCGCAAAGTGCGCGCCGGAGTTGAGGATATCGGGCAGGTCCTCCGTCGTCAGCAATTTCGGATGCGAGCCGCCCGCAGTCCAGTCCGCGTATCGCTTGTGCTCGCGGCATATGCGTAAACCGGGCGCATTGCACAGAGCGGTCTGAAAGAAAGCTTCTTCGGGGATGAAGCGTTTACGGTAATACCGGATGAGCTGCTCGATGAAAGGCCCACGCAACATTGCGGCGGCTTTTCTATTGGCCATGAACCAGGTGTCGCCAGCGAAAATTCTCGGAGGCCGGTCAGGATTCAGACGCTGCAGCAGCCGATCTGCCGCATCGGGAAGATACCGCACACTGGTGCAATAGCGCCGCCACGCCATCTCGCTCCATTCAGGCCGGTAGTAGCCGTAAGTGGCGCACTGGTCGGGGGGGATGATCTTGTACTGAATCTCGCGATAGTCAAGGTACACGTCGTATCCGCCGTCACGCAGGTCCGACAGGATTTTGCGCGGCGGAGCCACCGGGTAGTCGCTCCCGCTCAGCAGGATATACCAATCGGGGTTGCGTGTCTCCTGCAGTAATTGGATGGCTTTCAAAGCCGCCTGCGAGACGCTGATGTGCCCCCATTTGGTGCTCACATGGGGGCGGGCAAACTGAACGTTGTCGGGGAAGAGTTTCTCGTTGAGGGCGCACTGCCCGAAGTCGTGATGGCAGACGATCGGCGGGTTGTCGAACAAACATCCCAGCGTTTTCACCAGCCGCAGAAGCTGTTGCGGCTCACTATGAGAAAGGAGCGCAAAGCCGATGGTGAACGGGTTGGCCGAGGTATGGTTGCTGTGCTGGTCGATCATGCCGGTGGATGCCATCAGTCTAGAGAAAACGCCATAATTTCGCAGTAAAAAACGGGGAGTCGCGGCGGGAATAGGAGTTGTTTTTCGCGAACGCCGCCCGCTTCCGCCATGCGGAACGTATGTCTTACAACAAACTCTGACAGCCCGATTTCTGGAATGGTGATGATGCACCGGAACGAAATCCTTAGGTTACGCCCGCCTGTTAGACTGCGGGTTCATGCGATTCGTAACCTTCGAGCACCAGGGCGTGCGGCAGCCGGGCCTCGTGATTGACGAGTCGGTCGTCAGCCTCGTCAATGCCGGATTTCCCGATATCCTTTCGATCCTACGCGGCGGAGCCGGCGCGGGGCGCCGGATCGCCGAATTCGCCGCCGCGCCCGCGCCTTGCCATCCGCTGGCCTCGGTACGGCTGTGTGCGCCGATACCCGATCCGACGAAAATTCTCTGCATGGGTTTGAATTACCGGGATCACGCGGAAGAGGCAAAGCTCGAAGTTCCGAAGTGTCCCGTGCTGTTCCCCAAGTACGCGAACACCGTGATCGGTTCCGGCGAGGACATCGTGCTGCCGAAGAATTCCCGCAAGCCGGATTTCGAAGCCGAGCTCGGCTTCGTGATCGGCAAGCGATGCCGGCACGTGAAAGCCGAGGATTGGCGCGAATACGTGTTCGGCTACATGAACTGCAACGACGTCAGCGCGCGCGACTTCCAGATGGCTGTCTCGCAATGGACGATGGGTAAGAACTTCGACACCTTCGCGCCCATGGGCCCCTGGCTCGTCAGCGCCGATGAGATCGACGATCCGCACAATCTGAACATCTCGCTCACGCTGGATGGCGAAACGATGCAAAACTCCAACACGCGCGAGCTGATTTTCAAGATTCCGGAAACCGTGGAATTCCTGTCGAGTGTGATGACTCTCGAGCCCGGCGACGTCGTCCTGACCGGAACGCCCGCGGGGGTTGGTTTCTCGCGCAAACCCCCGCGCTGGCTGGCGCCCGGCATGGAAGTGGTGGTCCGAATTGACGGCCTCGGAGAATTGCGGAACCGCTGCGTAGCGGAGTAAATACGTGCGCGCTCTGCTGGAACTTCCGTGTCGAGCGGCGCGTATTTCACAAGGATGCGGATGCACCGAGTCCTTTCGATCCTGCTGATCGCCGCCGGCACAGCGGCCGCCGATCAGCCCCCCGCGGCGGCGGGAGAGGATGCGACGCCGGCCTTTCGCACCAATTCCGAGCTGGTCCTCGTCGACGTTTCGGTCATCGATAAGAAGACCAGGACCTCGATCTCCGAGCTGAGCCGCGACCAGATCCAGATCTTCGAGGACGGCGCGGCTCAGGAAATCCGCTCCTTCACGCGCGACGAAACGCCGCTTTCCGTCGTGCTCCTGTTCGATCTCACCGCGAGCTCTCGTCCGGTCCTGGCGCGCTTTGCCACGACCGCCAGTCAGGCGCTGAGCCACCTCAAGCCGCGGGATGAGGTCGCCGTCATGACCTACGCCTCCCGCGCTTTTATGGTCGAGGGCTTCACGACAGACCGTGCCCGCACGGCGGCAGCGATCCAAAGAGCTCCGCAATCGCCGGTGGGTGGAGGCGCTCTCTTCAACGAAGCGGTGTATCAGGCGGCTGCGCAACTGCGACAATCTGCTGCGCCCGCCAGCCGCCGTGTCATCGTCTGGTTCACCGACAACATGCCGAATATCGGAGACAAGAAGGCTCACACCGAAATGGAGGCGATTCAGATTCTCCACGAGGAAGGCATCACCGTCGCGCCCTTGCTCCTCAAGAGCTGGATGTCGCATCTGATCGCACCCGGAATCGAAATCGCGGCGAGCGCCCACAAAAACAATCCGCCTGGCGATGCGACGAAGTATGCGGAGATATCCGGTGGAATGGCGATCAAGACGGATGCGCGGAATGCCGAGGCTCGTCTCGCGGACATGATCGACCACCTGAGGGCGCGCTACACCGTTGGCTACCGCCCCTCCGGCACCAAGCCCGCGGGGACATTTTGCCGGATTCGCGTGACGCTGACATCCGGCGCCGCGCTTCGGCCGGCCGACTGGATTGTCCTCGCGGCCGCCGGCTACTACCGGAAATAGCGCAAGCAGTTCATCGATAGACGCGGATGTAGTCGATGTCGAACGTCTGGCTGGCGGAAGCGGCGCCCGTCAGATCCAGCAGAAGGTACATCGGCTGCTGAGGAATTCCATCGACCGAGCGAAACTTCTCCTTGCTGTCGACCGACCATAGCAGCCGCTCGCGGGTCCAGTCGAGCGCGATCGTGTGAAAGTCCGCGGACAAATCGGGAACGATGAACGAGTCTCCGAAAGAGCGTTCGGTCTGCTCCGTGCCCCAGCGGTTGGCGAACAGAATCTTCGCCGGCGAATTGCCTGACGTTTCGAACACATCGATCGAGGGTAGTTGCCCCAGGGGAATGGGCATGAGACGAAATCGCGCCCGCAGTTCCTTTGCGGCCGGCATCCTGGCGCGAAGCTCGAAGCGTCCCCATGTCTGGGCGAAGATTCCATACGTGCTGAGGGCGGTACCCGGCACGATGTGCAACTGCCCGCCGCTCACTTTGAACTCGTTTGACGAGCGGGAGAACGGGTCATGCGGCGACCAGCGCGAGAGATCAAGCTGCGGCGCCTCGAACTCATCGGCGAACGTCGCTCCAGGCGCTTGTGCTTTCAGCGCCGGGAACAGCAGAAACAGAGCCAGGCAGATGTAAGATTTCACGCGCATGAATCACTGTAAATGTAACAAAACGTGGTTCTGAGGTAAGCTGAAAACACATGCGAATCCTCGTTGTCGAAGACGAGAAAAGGATTGCGGATTTTCTTGGCCGCGGTCTTCAGGGCGCCGGTTACGCTATCGACGTTGCCCCTGATGGCGCCAGCGCCTTGCAGTTCACGCACAGCACCGATTACGACCTCGTGATCCTTGATTTAATGCTGCCGGACATGGACGGGTTGAAGGTTCTGGAACGTATTCGAAGCCGCCGCGCCGGTCCGCCGGTGCTGATTTTGAGCGCGCGGGGCCAGGTCGATGATCGTGTGAAGGGTCTGGAAACCGGCGCCGACGACTATCTCACCAAGCCGTTCGCATTCGTTGAGTTGCTGGCGCGCGTGCGGGCGCTGCTGCGGCGCGGACAGCCGGCTCCGGAGAAGCTCCAGGTGGCGGATCTTGCGCTGGATTGCGCGCGGCGAAAGGTGGTGCGGGGTGCAGAAAACATCGAGCTCGCGCCCAAAGAGTTCGGCATCCTCGAATACATGATGCGGAACAAGGGCCGGCCGCTCAGCCGCACCATGATCGTGGAACATGTCTGGGATATGGACTACGACGGGCTCACGAATATCGTCGATGTCTACATACGGCACCTGCGCAGCAAAATCGACGACCGCTTCCAGCAGAAGCTGATCCACACCGTGCGCGGTATCGGATATATGATCGAGGCGCCCGAGAAGAGCGCGGCGCCAAAGCCGGGTAACGAAACCCAGATGGAGTCATCCGCGTAGCGCGGAACGGCGGAACTCAGGCATGGCGCCGCAACGAAAGCACATCACGCGCGGCCTGCGTTTTACTCTCACCGCGGTTTACACCGTGGTGTTTACCCTCCTGCTCATCGGCGTGACGCTGCTGTTCCGCCAAAAACTGAAAAACAGCCTCACAGACCAGGCGCATGACGACCTGGAGCAGAACTGGGCGGTTGTCAAGGCTTATCTCCGGATTCCCAACGATCCCGGCCAGACCAACTATCACGCGTATTGGAACCATGACAGGAGCGATCCGGATGAAAGCACCGCCGTGGCCGGTGTCAAGAAAGCCTACCTGATCACGGATGAGTCGGGGAAAGTTTTGAAGGACACCGAGGGGCAGGACACCGTCTCTTCCAATTTCGAGTCGATGGGGATACCGAAGCCGGCCGAGATCAGGTCGGTCCTGCGGGCGAACGGGGCCGTGTTGACGAACAAAACAGACGCTGACGGTATTCCCTATCTCATTCGCGCCAGCTATGTGAACGGCGAGGAAGATACGGCCAGGAAATTCTACGTCGCGATCGGGACCTCGCTCGCCGGCAACAACAAAGTTCTGAACGGATTCACACTGCTGGGTGTCGGCCTTGTCCCGCTGGTGATCCTTACGGGCTGCGTGATGGGATGGATCTTCGCGGGCCGCGCCCTGACGCCGGTGCTTGAGGTGGCGCGCACGGCCGAAAGCATCAGCGGATCGAATCTCAGCCTGCGCATTCCCTCCCGCGGCGCAGGCGACGAAATCGATCGTCTGATCGAGACCTTCAACCAGATGATTGAGCGCATCGAAATCAACTTCAACCAGGTGCGACAGTTCTCGACCGACGTTTCGCATGAACTGCGGACGCCGATTACCGTTATTCGCGGACAACTCGAGGTCGCGCTGTTTACTGCGAAAACAGTCGATCAATACCGCGATGCCATCGTCGATTCACTGGACGATATCGAGCGCCTGTCGCAGATCGTCCGTGCACTCCTGCTGCTGTCGCAGGCCGAGACCGGCCAGGTCATTCTGCAAAAGCAGCATCTGGATCTGGCTGAGGTCGTTGAAGACGTCGTCGATCAGTTCCAGATTCCGGCGGAAGGCGCTGAGGTCAATCTGCGCTTCGAGAAGCGCGTCGCGCACTGCGCGGGGGAATTCGATCGCGTCCAGCTGGACCGCATGCTTTCCAACCTCCTGTCGAATGCCGTGAAGTTCACGCCGCCTGGCGGGAGCGTCTGTGTCGTTCTCGACCGGCGCGATGAGATCGCCGAGATACGCGTCGAAGACACGGGGCAGGGAATTCCTCCCGAGCACCTGCCGCATATTTTCGACCGGTTCTATCGAGTGCGCGGAACCGGGGAGCAGGCATCGCCGGAGAAAGGCCTCGGTCTCGGGCTCAGTTTCGTTTCGTGGATCGTGCGCGCGCACGGCGGCACCGTGGACGCCCACAGCGAGCCTGGAAAAGGGACTGCATTCGTCGTGAAGCTGCCTCTGAGCTACGCGGGCTCCGTTGTCGAAAGCCCGGTACAGAGCGAACTCGCAAAGCCCGTTTGAATCGTGGCGCGGGCGAAAAGGCATGTCCGCAATCTGCTGAAGGAGTTCTGGCCCACGGTGGCGGCGTCCGACCACACAACGTGGTCCTTACGCGCGTGCATGATCCGCATTGGAGCTTAACCGAGCGGTACCTGATCGACGATCTCGATCCCAAATCCTTCGAGCGCAACGATGCGGCGCGGATGGTTCGTCAGCAGACGGATCGTGTGCAGCCCCAGATCCGACAGGATTTGCGCGCCGATACCGACCTCATGCTGCGGAGGCGCCTGCGCCAGGTTGCGGTCGTGTCCGATGACGGCCCCGTGCTCGGTGCGCAGCCCGAGTCCGGTCTGGTGAAGATAGACGAGCACGCCAGCGCCTTCGCCGGCGATGCGTTTCATGGACTCGCGAACCAGTTCCTGACAATCACACCGGGTCGACCCGAACAGATTTCCGTATGCGCAGTGGGAGTGCATGCGCACGAGCACGCGTTCCTTGCCGGTTACATCTCCATAAACGAGCGCCAGGTGCGATTCGGGGCTGATCTCGCTTGCATACAACACCGTCCTGAAATCGCCAAATTCCGTTGCGACGCAGCCTTCAGCCGCGCGGTGGACGTAGTGCTCATGCCGCAGGCGATAACGGATCAAATCCGCCACCGAGATCATCTTCAGGTTGTGGCGCGCGCAAAACTCGCGCAATTGCGGCACGCGGGCCATGGTGCCGTCCTCGTTCATGATTTCGCAGATCACGCCCGAAGGGTCCAGCCCCGCGAGCCGCGAGAGGTCGACCGAGGCCTCGGTTTGCCCGGCGCGCACCAGCACTCCACCGTCCCGTGCGCGCAGGGGGAAAATGTGTCCGGGCCGGGCAAGGTCGCCCGGTTTGGTATCCGGATGAATTGCCGCGAGAATCGTCTTTGTGCGGTCGGCGGCCGATATCCCGGTGGTCACGCCTTCTCGGGCATCGATCGACTCACAAAAAGCGGTCCCGAAGTTCGACGTATTGTGCGGCGACATCAGGGGCAAGCGCAGTGCATCGCAGCGCTCTCCAGTGAGGCTGAGACAAATCAGCCCGCGCCCGAATGTCGCCATGAAATTGATGATGTCGGGAGTGATCTTTTCCGCGGCGATGGTCAGATCGCCTTCGTTCTCGCGGTCCTCGTCATCGACGACGACGAGCATGCGACCGGCGCGCGTCGCCTCGATCGCCTCGGGAATAGAAGCGAAAGCCATATTGGTCTGAATACTTCAATATAGCCTTGAAGCGGGATCCGATCCGGCGACCATCTGTTTTGATGTCCCAGGGCGGGGAGCGTATTCATCGGGCTTATCGTCTTGCGACCCGCGCGGAGCGCTTCATCACGCCGGACTGTGGTGAGCCGGCCGTCTTCGCTGCCTTAAACCCGGGTGTGCAACGCAGGCTATACGCGCCATTCCCCGATACAATAACGGCAGCCAGACTGATGCCGGCCGCTTCTTCTTTTGCTGTCACGTTCGCATTCCCGATGCCAGCTCTGACGGCTACCGCCGTTATCGACATCCTCGCGGTCGCGTTCGTCATTTACCAACTGCTCGAGATCGTCCGCGGCACCCGCGCGGCCCACATTCTGATCGGAATTCTCGCCGTCGTCGCCACCTACGAGGTTGCGGTGCGCACTGGTCTCGAAGCGCTGCGGTCGTTGCTCTCTTCTCTCGCGCCATACACCGCGATTGCCATCATCGTGCTTTTCCAGTCGGAAATTCGCCGTACCCTGGCGCGGCTTGGCCGGAAGAGGCTGTTTGGCGGATACCGGCGCCCCGAGTCCACGGCGGAAATTCTTCTTGCGCTGGGAGCTATGTCAAGAGATCGTATCGGCGCGTTGATCATCCTCGAGCGAGATATCGGGCTGCGAACCTTCATCGAGAGCGGGGTGCGGCTCGACGCGACCATTTCGCGTGACCTGCTGTTGTCGATCTTCCGGCCAGGCACAGCCCTGCACGATGGCTCCGTCATCATCCAAAAAGACCGCATTGCGGCGGCCGCTTGTTTTCTGCCGTTGAGCGTGAATCCGGCCTTTACGACAAACACGGGTACGCGGCACCGGGCCGGCATCGGCATTACGGAAGAGACGGACTGCCTCGCCCTGATCGTCAGCGAGGAGACCGGCACAATTTCGGTAGCAGCCTTCGGCGACATCGAAAGCGGAGTTTCGCTTGAGCGGGTCGACGAGCGCATCCAGCAGCACTTTGGCGTGCAGCGGAAGGTCACCCCGGCGGGCAGGAAGCCGGGCCCCCCAGGCGCCGATGCTCCCCGCGGCCAGGCGACCTCTCCGGAAAAGGTGCGGCGCGGATGAGGTGGCTCACGCGCAATCTCGTTTGGAAACTTCTCGCCCTCGCCGCCGCGTTCGGCGTGTGGCTAAGCGTGGCCAACGAACCGGATTTGGCGACGATCGTTTCCGTGCCCGTGGAGTACAACAATTTCCCGAAGGATCTCGAGATCAGCTCCGATATCGTCGAAGCCATCCAGGTGGAGGCGCGCGGGCCCTCCGGGCAAATTCGCGAGCTGCATGATTCTCGCGTCGCGGCCATCGTCGACTTCGCGAGCGTCACCGCGCCCGGTGAGCGCACGTTTACTCTGACTGCCGCGCAGTTCAATCTTCCTCCGGAAATCACCCTCATTCGCACAATCCCGGCGCAGCTTCGCTTCGATTTTGAAAAGCGCGCATTCCGGTCCGTGCCGGTCGACGTGCCGTATTCCGGTAAATTGCCCGACGGACTTGTTATCCACGGAATCGACGTCCGTCCTGCACATCTCGAGATCGTGGGACCAGCAAGCCATGTGGCGAAATCCGGCCGTCTGGCGGCCGATCCGTTCGACCTCACAAATGTAAGTGGAGATACCGAGCAGACATTGTCCGTCTACTCCGCGGAACCCGAAGTCAGGATCGTCGACCCTCCACAGGTTAAAGTGAGAATTCACATAGACCGGCGAAGTCGCTAAGGGCCTACTGACAGAACCATGGGAAAACGCTTGTTCGGAACCGACGGAATCCGGGGAGTCGCGGGAGAACCGCCGCTCGATGCCCGCACCATCGCCGCCCTCGGAGTCGCGCTGGGGAATGACCTCCGGCGGCAGAGTCTTGACGGGAAGCCGGTTCTGATCGGGATGGACACCCGTGAGTCGGGCCCGGCGATTGCCGGCCAACTCGCGGAGGGTCTTTCACGCGTCAAAATCGAGAGCCTTTTCGCAGGAGTCGTCACCACTCCCGGGGTTGCCTACCTGACGCGCACGGGGGAGTTCAGCGCCGGCATCATGATCTCGGCCTCCCACAATCCGTTCGACGATAATGGCATAAAGGTATTTGCCAGAACGGGTTATAAGCTCCCGGATCAAGAAGAGCATGAGATTGAACAAGAGATCTTCCGGATTGTGGAAGGGGTTACGCCTGCGCCCGCTGCCACAATCCAAGGCCACCGATATGACGTCCGCCGGTATCTGGACTTCCTGCTGTCCACGCTAAACACCAGACTCGATGGATTGAAGATTGTTTTGGATTGCGGCAATGGCGCCGCTTCGCAGCTCGCGCCGGAACTCTTTCGTGAAGCCGGAGCGCAGGTGACCGCTATCTGCGACCAGCCAAACGGCCGGAATATCAATCTGGGATGCGGCGCGCTGCATACAGAGGGCTTACGGAAGGAGGTCCTCGAAACCGGCGCCGACGCGGGCGTTGCGTTCGATGGGGACGCCGACCGCGCAATCCTCATCTCACATTCTGGACGCACCATTGACGGTGACGCAATGATGCTGATTGCGGCGCGTCGCCTCCAGGCGGATAAGCATTTGGCGGGGAATGTGGTCGTGTCGACTGTGATGTCCAATCTCGGTCTCGAAAAAGCACTCGGGCGGCTTGGAATCTCGATGGACCGGACGCCCGTGGGCGACAAATACGTGCTGGAAGAAATGCTGCGGAAGAATGCGGCGCTCGGGGGCGAGCAATCCGGGCACGTGATTTTCCGCGAATACGCTACTACTGGCGACGGAATGCTCACGGGGCTCAAGATCCTCGAGACGTCGGTGAGGGAAGGGAAGACTCTGGACGAACTGGCGGCGGACCTCGTCGTTTTTCCGCAACGGCTCGTCAACATCCGCGTGAAGAACCGCAAACCGCTCGAAGAACTTCCCGCGGTGGTCAGCGAGATTCGCGCGTGCGAATCCGCGCTGGATGGGCTGGGGCGCGTCCTGGTCCGTTTTTCCGGCACTGAGCCCCTCGCCCGCGTGATGGTGGAAGGCCCGAATTCCGGTCAGGTCGAAAGCTGGGCGGAGCGGATTGCAACGGCAATCCGCGGCGAACTTGGCTGAAAGCGCTTCAGACTGATACGGCGGCGCTCCGTTTCGGTACGCCGGGCATACCATCAGGACCATTCAAAAAATGAATTGGACCGCGTCCGGCGGCACTCCCTAAACTGATGTCTTACGGGGGGAAATACCGTGGCGACGCGGGTGGAGACGACTTCGGGCACTCAGGTAGCCCTGCTGCACCGCATCAGTAACATCGTCAGCTCGGACCAGGATATCGAATCGATCCTTAACGAAATGGTCGCACTGGCTATGCATGTGACCCAGTCTGACGCTTGCCTGGTTTACCTGATCGACCACGGCAGCAACGAAATCGTGCTCCGCGCGTCGCAGCTTCCACATGATGCGGAAATCGGCAACGTGCGGATGAAAATGGGCGAAGGCATCACCGGTTGGGTGGCGGCGCACAACTCCGTGGTGGCGCTCCCGCGCAACGCTTCCGCGGATGCGCGTTTCAAGGCGTTCAGCTCGCTGCAGGAAGACACCTACCAGGCGTTCCTGTCGGTGCCGCTGGTCGACAGCGGCGAGATTCTCGGCGTTATCAACGTGCAGCATCGCGAACCGCACCGGCACTCCAGCGATGAGGTCGCGCTGGTGACGTTCATCGGCGAGCAGATGGGCGGATTGATCGCGCGCGCGAAACTCGCTGAACTATCGCAAACCGCGGTCCGCCGCATGGAAACGCTGGCCGCCGTCGCGCAGGCGATCTCGGCCGAGAGCTACCTCGAGCGGATCCTGCAGGCGATTTCCGAGATGCTCGCAGAGACACTGGACTCCGCCGTATGTTCGATTCTGCTGGTCGATGATGAAAAGAAGGAGCTGACGGTCAGCGCCGCACGCTGCTCGGCTCCGGACTATATGCATCGGATGCCGATCCGCATGGAGGGTTCGCTGATCGAGTATGTGATCCGGCAGGGGCATCCGATTATCATTTTCAACATTCACAGCGAGAAGCAGTATCGCTATCCCGAACTCGCGCGAAAATCGGGCCTCTCGTCGCTCCTCGCCGCGCCGTTGACTTTGCAGGGCAAGGTGATCGGGTCGATCAACATTTACACACGCGAGGAGCGTGCCTTTAGCGATGACGAGGTTGGATTCGTTAAGGTTGTGGCCGGGCAGGCCGCGATTGCCATCCAGAACGCGCGTTTGATGTCCGAAACGCTCGATATGAAGCGGACGCTCGAAGCCCGCAAGCTCATCGAACGCGCCAAGGGCATCCTGCAGCACAAACACAGCCTGACGGAGGAGGAAGCCTATCTCCGGCTGCGCAATGAGAGCCGCCGGCTGCGGCGCTCCATGCGCGATCTGGCGGAAGCCGTGATCCTTGCCGACGATCTGAACCGCAAAGACGGCGCAGTGAAGGTTGCGATCCGCGAAGACGAAGAGATCATGTAGCGCCGCGCCATGTGGCCCCTGCGTCTGGCCCCCTGCGACAATAAGTTTTCCCGCGCATGCGGCCCTACGAGCCACTCTTCACGAATCCCCACATCAGCACCATCCTCGCCAACTTCTGGCCGCGCAAATACGACTGGACAGGGTTCCCCATGCGGGATCGTCTGGTCCAGACCGACCCTGATACGCAGGTACGAGTGCAGACGCAGAATCCGAAGATCGAGCCGATCGGTGAGGTCGTGCTGGTCCACGGTCTTGAAGGCGGCGGCGATGCGGGCTACATCGTCAGCATGGCGTGGCACGCGCTCCATGCGGGTTTCATCGTCCACCGCTTTCACATGCGGACGTGCGGAAATACCGCGCATCTCTGCAAGACCCTTTATCATGCCGGCCTGACCTCCGACCTGCGCGTGTTTCTCGAATCCCTGCCGCATACCCGGCCGGTCTTTCTCGTGGGCTATTCGCTGGGCGCGAATGTCTCGTTGAAACTGGCGGGCGAACTTGGGGAGACAGACCTCATCGATGGCGTCTGCGGAATCTCGACTCCGCTCGATCTCGCTGCCGGTGTTCGACGGCTGAGCAAGTTCGATAACCGTCTTTACGAGCGCCGCTTCCTGAAACGCATGCGCAAGCGCCTCTTCGCGACAGGGCGCTACGCGTGGAACGATTTGAAGGCAGCCCGCACACTCTACGAGATCGACGATAGAATCACCGCGCCTTCTTTCGGATTCCGCGGCGCGGATCATTACTACGAGACGCAGTCCTGCCAGAACTTTCTGGATCGAATCCGCGTGCCAGCGCTGCTGATCCAATCCAAAGACGACACCTACATTCCTTACAAGAGCTACAGTCACCCGGCGATCACATCGAATCCGCGCATCCGCCTGCTCGCAACTGACTACGGCGGACATCTCGGGTTCCTCAACCGCCGCGGACAACGCTTCTGGCTGGATGAAGCCGCGGTCCATTTTCTGAAGAGCCTGATCGCGCGGCCCGTGATGCCACAAGCGCCCGTCGCATAATCCCGGAATCAAAATAAATCAGAGTTGCTGCCGGACAGCTAACATTAAATACATGGAGTCGATAGGCCGCTACCGCATCATCGGCGAACTTGGCCGCGGAGCGATGGGTGTGGTCTATCACGCCACAGACCCCTCTATCGGGCGTTCTGTCGCAATCAAGACGATTCGCATTCGCGACATCAACGACACCGCGCAGCGCGACCGGTTGCGGGAGCGGCTGTTCCGGGAGGCCCGGTCGGCTGGCGTGCTTTCGCATCCGAACATCGTCACGATCTACGACATGGATGAAGCCGACGGCCTCGCGTACATTGCGATGGCCTACGTCAACGGCCCGACGCTCGAAAAAATTCTCTCGTCGCAATCGGCGCTCTCGGGATCGCGCATGCTGCGCATCCTCCGGCAGACCGCCGCCGGCCTCGACTATGCACACGGTCGCGGCATCGTCCACCGCGACATCAAGCCAGCCAATATCATGACCGACGAAGACGGCGCCGTAAAGATCACCGATTTCGGGATCGCGAAGGTCACGGCCGTCAGCAACATGACGGAGACCCGGACCGTAGTGGGCACGCCGAACTACATGTCCCCCGAGCAGGTCCAGGGACTCGCGATCGATGGCCGCTCGGACCAGTTCTCGCTGGCCGTGATCGCGTATGAAATCCTGACCGGCGAGCGGCCCTTTGCCGGCGAGCATCTGAGCACAGTGGTTTACAAGATCGTGGCGGAGGAGCCTTCGGATGCGCAGAGAATCAACTCCACGCTCACTCCGCAAATCGATCAGGTGCTGCGCCGGGGACTGGCGAAGAAGGCCGACGATCGCTATCCGAACTGTTCGAGTTTCGTGGGCGCACTCGAGATGGCCTGTGCGGAATCGCGCGGCTGGAAAACGATTGCGGCGGGCGCGGGGGCATCGTCGCCCACCGAGGCCGTCAAGCCGCCGGAAGTACCGGTGAGACCCGCAGCGCCGCCGCCTGAAGTTCGTCTCCCTCTGCTGCAGGATACGGATGCCGACCGCACTTTGGAGGCGCGGAAAGCCGGTCGGCCGTCGATTCTCGTCCCGCTGCTGTTGAGCGTCATGGTGGTGCTGGGGGTCGCCGCCGTGATCGTCTGGCAAGCCGGGTTGATGCCCAGTGTGCTGGGAAGCATTTCTTCCGTCTGGCGCGGTGGGAATCCGGCGCCCCAACAGGCAGCGACGCAGCAACAACCGTCCCCGACACCGGCGGCGGAGCCGGCGACGGACGATCAACCTCCCGTGACCGCGGCCAGCGATCCGGCAATTTCACCGGCTGCCGACGCAAACGCGGAACCCGCCGCGGCGAAGCCGAGTCCGCTCGCGCCGCCGGACGGCGCCGCGCCTGACGAGAATTCCCCGCCTCCTGTCGACGCGGCAAAGCCGGCACGCACGCCGTCGCCGCGCCTGCAGGATGTCTGGGTGAGCACGAATCCCCCGGGCGCGAAGGCTGTGCTGGATGAAGATCTGTCGCAGGCATGCCAGACGCCCTGCATCGTGCATGCGACAACCGGAACGCACAATCTCGCGATCTCCCAGGCCGGATATGAAAGCGAATTCCGCGAGATTCATATTGGAGATACCGCCACAGACGTTCCGCCGATCACGCTGCGAAGGCCGGGCGGGACTTTGATGCTGACGACGACGCCGTCGGGGGCCAGTGTGCGTGTCGACGGAAAGCTGATCCCGCAACTCACGCCGGCTCAGATCACGCTCGCGCCCGGCACGTACATGATTACCGTTGAGAAGGGCGGGAAGACGCAGAGCCAGCGTGTTGAGATCCAGCAAAATCCCGTGTATTTGAAGATGCCTTTGTGATCCGGCGGGCGCGAACCATTTCCTCTCTTCCGGCGTAGCTTCTGTCGTGACTGGAACACAAACCATCGAGGCGCGAAAGACGCCGTTTTTGACGTCGGGCGCGGCGCTCGTGCTCGGCGTGTGCGCGGTCCGCCTGATCCTCTATGGCGTGGCCGGACCTAACTACGGCTACTTCCGCGATGAGCTCTACTACCTTGCATGTGGAGAACACCCCGCATGGGGATACGTAGATCAGCCCCCATTAATCGCGTGGCTGGCGTGGCTGCTCGAGCACACGATCGGAACATCCCTGTGGTCCCTGCGCCTGCTGCCCGCGCTCGCCGGAACTGCCACGATCTTTCTTGCTGGATGGCTCGCGAAAGAGCTGGGGGGCGGCCGCTGGGCAATGTTTCTGGCCGCTTTGGCCGCTCTCGCCGCACCGATCTCGCTGGCGCTGTCGCACATCTTCACAATGAATGCCTTCGATCCACTGCTTTGGACGGCCGTGGCTCTCGTGGTCGTCCTCATTGCGAAAGGCGCCTCCGAACGCCTCTGGCTCGCGGCCGGCGCGCTGGCGGGCATCACCATTCTGAACAAGTACGGCATCGTTTTCTGGATTTCCGGCCTCGCGATCGGCGCCTGTCTGACGTCCCTGCGCCAAAGGCTGCGCAGCCGATGGTTCCGGTATGGCTGCGCACTTGCCACCGCGATCGCCATTCCGAACCTGGTGTGGCAGTGGTCACACCAGTTTCCTTTTCTGCAATTGATGCATAATGTCCGGGCGGGCGGCCGCGACATCGCGCTTCCACCACTCGCCTATCTGGGAGCGCAAGCGCAGATGCTCGGCTTCTTTTCCGCGCTTCTCGTGCCGGCCGCCCTGCTCTTCTTTTTCTCGCGACAGGGCCGGCAGTTTCGCGCTCTCGGCTGGGCCTACGTGATCTTTCTCGCGGAGATGATGTTGCTGCACGGCAAGATGTACTACGTGGCTCCGGTTTACCCCATCATGTTCGCGGCGGGCGCGGTCTGGACCGAGCGAGCGACTATCGGCAAATTCACGCGTTTCATCAGGCCGGCGCTTGCTCTCGCCATGATCGCCGTTGGAGTGATCTACGGGCCCACCGTGCTGCCGGTCCTGAGTGTGCCGAACTTCCTCGCCTGGGAGCAGCGCTTCGGCATCGAACAACAGAAATTCGAACACCAGTTGGAAGGGCGGCTTCCGCAACTCTACGCGGACATGTTCGGATGGGAGGAGATGGCCCGGCAGGTCGGAGCTTTCTATCGGACACTGTCACCGGAGCAGCAGCACAGGACCGCGATCTTCGCCAACAACTACGGCGAGGCGGGCGCTATCGATTTCTTCGGTCCTCGCTATGGGCTACCGAAGGCGATCGGGAATCATCAGAACTACTGGATCTGGGGCCCGCGGGATTACACCAACGTCGACCTGATCGTGCTCGGCGATCGCGACGAACGTAACATGCAAACCAAGTGCGCGTCGTATTCAGTCATCGGCAGCGGGAAGCACCCGCTTTCGCGTCCGGACGAATGGACTCCCATTTATTATTGCCGCGGCTTCAAGTGGAACTTACAGGAAATCTGGCCGCAGACGAAACACTGGGATTAGCCCGCCTGCAGTACAAAACATGCGCAGTGGTGATTGTGGTGCAGGATGCCATCCTGCGGCCGATTGATCATCGGCCTGGTCTCTATTTCCGTCAGAAATCTTTGCCGGTCAGCAGCCGGGCCAGTACAGGCAGCGGCACGGCTCCTTCGTTCAACGCCCGATCGTGGAAGTCGTGCAGGCTAAATCCGCTGCCTTTGGTCTGCTTCGCCAAATCGCGAACACGGAGCCAGTCGCGCCAGCCGACGAAATAAGTGGGCAACTGCGTCGAAGAAAGCTTCACGCGCTGGAGTTTGGCGACCGCCTCCTCATGCTCCTGGAATGTGGACCTCTCCATCAAGTCCATGGCCTCATCATCGGTCATCCTGCTGGTCTGAATGCGGATGTCGATGATCGCGTTGGCATCCACGCGCAGCTCCTGTTTCAGGAGTGTCAGGCGCAACTCGGGCGAGTTGTCGAGCAGCCCTTCATCGAGCATGACCTGCGTGATGTACTGCGCCCAGCCTTCGACGTAAGGTCCGTTGCCGAAGATGGCGCGAAGCACGCGCCGGCTCTTCGGTTCGACAGCGTTGGCGAATTCGCCTTGCACATAGTGGCCCGGCATGGCCTCGTGAATGACGAGTAATTTCAGGTTGTAGAAATTGTATTCGCGTAGCTTCGACTCCACACGCGCTTTGGGCCAGTCGGCTGGAATCGGAGTGATCCAGAAAAAAGCGCCCAATTGCGGCTCCAGTACCGGCGCCGGATTGAAGCCGCCGACGCCGTAGATTCCGCGCTCGAACTCGGGCGTCGCAATGACCTGCAAGTTGTCATGCCGGGGCAGCGTCAGCAGGTTTTTGGCGCGTGCGAAATCGCGGGCCTCGTCGAGATCTTTGCGGGCGTCATCCATGTATGCCGCCGGCGTCGAGTGCTTCTCCGCGATACTGTCGAGAACCTCACGCACGATCTTGTTCAAGCGCTCGTCGCCCTTGAGGTCATCGTGGTTTCCATGGCTAGCAAAGCGCGCGGCATGAAGCGGCAGCGAAAGCTCCAGCATGCGTGCGCGGACTTCCTTCAAGCGAGTCTCCGCGTCCTGCAGAACCTGGTCCGGCGTGCGATCCGTTGCAAGCGCGAGCTTGAACTTGGTCGCGTAATGATCGGCGCCCAGACGCCAGTCGGGCGCGTGGTCCCGGATGCGCTTCGGCAGCTCTTTGTCGAGGAATTTACTGAAATCGCGGAGTGCATCGAGCGCCTCGGCGGCGGCCGCGTCGTATGCCTTTTTCTGCTCTGCCGGGACTGCGGCGCGCAGCGTCTTGTCGACCAGATCGATATTGCCGTCGTTCTCCTCTTTGGCAACCTGCGCCCAGATGGGGGGCACACCGCCGAGTTGCCGCCGGGCCGTCGAAAGAAACGTGGGAACGCGCAGCAGGCGCGCGATGATGTGCTCGTACCGTTCCGGCTTCGGCGCGTATTCAAGCACGAAAGGATTGAACAGGGCGGTGCCGATCAGCTCCACATATGATTGCGGGCTGTGCCGCCAGGTCTGGGCGATGTCGAGATCGAAGAGCGCAAGGCCGATCTGTGTGTCGATGATGTCGTAGTCGGCGCGGTCCTCAGGCGAGAGGGCTTTCTTATCGAAAGTCTGGAGCTGTTTGTGCAGGCCGACGTAATAGTCGCGCTGCTTCTGCATGGCCTCGTAGCCGACGTCGTCAAGTTGCCGGTCGAAGTCAACGCCATTGAGCTTGTGGAGCCCCTGACCGGATGCCGTGACCGGCGAGAAGGAAAGGGTGGTGTCGACAAAATCGGCGGCGACTTTTCCGAAATTGGGCGCGGGTCCTTTGGGTGAGCAGGAGAGGGTGAGGGCGGCCAAACCAAGGGCAGGGAAGAGCGGAAGCCACGGGCGCATGCTTGTCGATTATACGGAAGTTCGCGAGCGCGTCCGCGCTCGCGTCGACTGACGCGCACTTTCGCCACACCTTTCGCCCCAACGACGAGGTCGCTATCGTCTTTCATGCAAAAATAGCGGCATATGGCCATTGCCCGAATTCTGTTTGCCGGCGTGTTTGTTGCGGTATCCCTGTTTGCACAGACCGATTTGAAGGTCACGCCGAGCTTCGATCTCGGCGCCATCGACCGCAGCGCCAATCCGTGCAATGACTTCTATCAGTACGCGTGCGGAACCTGGCTGAAGAACAATCCGATCCCCGCGGACCAATCCTCCTGGGGCCGCTTCAGCGAACTGGCGGAACGCAACCGGATGATCCTGCGCCAGATTCTTGAAAAGGCCGCGGTCGCCACAACGCGCGACGCCGACACCCAGAAAATCGGCGACTATTACTCTTCGTGCATGGACGAGAGCGCAATCAATAAGAAAGGCCTCCAGCCCATTCAGGCCGAGCTCGATCGCATCCGGGCGATGAAGACCGGCCGCGATCTGGCGGCGGAAATCGGCCATCTGCACCGGCTCGGAGTCGACGTCCTGTTCAATTTCTCTTCGGGTCAGGACTTTAAAGATTCCAATGCCGTGATCGGCCAGGCCGATCAGGGCGGGCTGGGCCTTCCGGAAAAGGACTACTACTTCCGCACCGACGCGAAATCCGTTGAGACACGGAAAGAGTACGTCGCGCATGTCAGCCGGATGCTGCAGTTGCTCGGGGTCCCGGCGGCCCAGGCGGGCAAGCAGGCGGATACGATCATGCGGATGGAAACGGCACTGGCGAAAATTTCCCTGGACATCACGTCGCGCCGCGATCCGGTGAAGGTTTACCACAAGATGAAGCTGGCGGAATTTGAAGCGCTGGCGGATTCCTTCAACTGGAGCGTCTACTTCCAAACCATGCAAACGCCGCCCATGGCGGCCCTCAACGTGGCCTGGCCCGACTACTTCAAAGGCGAGGAGCCGATGATCAAGTCGACGCCGATGGCGGACTGGGTCACCTACCTGACTTTCCATCTCATCCACAGCCAGGCGGCCGTGCTTCCGACAAAGTTCACCGACGAGAGCTTCAATTTTTACGGAAAGTATCTGACCGGCGAGAAAGAGCAAAAGGCCCGCTGGAAGCGCTGCGTTGCCGCGACAGACGGCGATCTCGGGGAGGCGCTCGGCAAGGCATACGTGGATCTGACGTTCGGCGCGGAAGGAAAGCAGCGAACCCTCGATATGGTTCACCACATCGAAGGCGCCATGAAGCAGGATCTGAATCAGCTCACCTGGATGACGCCGGCCACGAAGAAGCGCGCGGTGGAAAAGCTGGATGCGATCACCAACAAGATCGGGTATCCGGACAAATGGCGCGACTACTCCGCTCTCAAGATCGTCAAGGGCGATGCGCTCGGTAATTCACTGCGGGCGAATGAGTTCGAGATGAACCGCATCCTGCAGAAAATTGGAAAGCCGGTGGACCGCCAGGAATGGGCGATGACGCCGCCGACCGTGAACGCCTACTACGACCCGCAGATGAATAACATCAATTTTCCGGCGGGCATCCTGCAGCCGCCGTTCTTCGACAAGAAAGCCAGCGACGCGGTGAATTACGGAGCGATTGGCGCAGTGATCGGCCATGAACTGACGCACGGCTTTGACGACGAAGGACGGCAATTCGATCCGAAAGGCAATCTGAACGACTGGTGGACGGCGGCCGACGCCAAGGCCTTCGATCAGCGCGAAGAGTGTTTGATCAAGGAATACTCCGGCTTCGAGCTGAAGGGCGGAGTCCATATGAACGGGAAGCTCACCCTGGGCGAGAACACCGCGGACAACGGCGGTATTCGCATCGCATGGATGGCGCTGATGAACGACCTTGCGGGCAAGACACTGCCGAAGGTGGGCGGCTACGACGAAGGCCAGCAGTTCTTCCTGGGGTTTGGGCAGATCTGGTGCACTAATGAGACGGCGGAAGTGGAGCGTCTGCACGCCCAAACCGATCCGCATGCCATCGACCGGTTCCGCGTCAACGGCACGGTCTCGAATATGCCGGAGTTTCAGAAGGCGTTCGGGTGCAAGGAAGGCATGCCGATGGTCCGGGGCGGGAACGCCTGCCGCACCTGGTGATTTGGGTTAGCCGCTGTCGCGCAGGCGATCGTCTTCTTTAATCTGCAAGCTCGTCGTCGGCAACGGAACCACCCGGCTGATCTTCACCGGATTGTCGTCTTCGTCATCGTCGTCAGCCGGTTCATTTACGTGATAGTAGTACGTCACGAAGCCGGCGACGATCAAAGTGACCATCATGGCCGCGATATACATGAGCGAACGGCGCGTGATCGTCCCACCGTTCTTCAGGAGATTGCCGGTGATCGCCACAACCAGCGTGGCGGCGATTACACTGACCCCCAGCTTCCACGGCCAGAACATCAGGTCGAGATGATATTGACCGCCAACCTGGCTCCAGACCGTAAAAACGACCTGCAAGGCAAGCAAGAACTCGGCAATCAGGAGCGGACGGAGAAAACGCTTGTCCATGTTGGTTGACTGGGTCGGTTGACTGGCCTGTGCTGCCGGGTAAGTATTTGTGAACGAAACGGCTTCGCCAGCCGTATCCCTATTAGAATATCCTTTGGGCCGCATGCCTGTGGACTCTATCTCCAGCACACCCTTGAGTTTTCGTCTATCCAGCGGGGCCGGACTCGCCTGGGACTCCCTGCGCGCCCACAAACTGCGGACCTTCCTGACCCTTCTCGGAATCATGATCGGCGTGGCCAGCGTCATCCTGGTCGGGTCTGCCATTGACGGACTGGGTCTTTATGCGGAGCAGAGCACCGCCAAGACATTCGGCAGTGAGTCCTTCGTTCTTCAGCAGGTCACCAACGCGCGATCTCGCAAGGAGTTTTTCGACAAGCTCAAGAACCACCGGGAGCTCAAGCTCGCGGATGAGCGCTATCTCGAGGAAACGAACGGCGATTACGCCCTGTACAGCGCTTACCGGAACGCGAGCGTCGACACCAAGCGCGACAATCTCACTTCCGAGAACACAATCATAATCGGAGCGGAGGCCGATCTGCCGGATATCCGCGACATGGTCATGGTTGACGGGCGCTTCTACACGAACACAGAGGTGCAGAACGCGGCGTTTGTGGCCGTGATCGGTGACGATCTGAAGAACAACCTTTTTCCTTCGGGCACCTCACCGGTTGGAAAGACCTTCAAGATACAGGGCCTCGATTTCACCGTGGTTGGTGTGCAGGAGCGGCTCGGATCCTCGTTTGGACGCAGCCAGGATAACGCCGCGAGCATCCCCATCACCACCTTTAACCGGCTGTTCGGACCAGGCCGCTCCATTGCCATTTTCGGGCGTCCGCGGCCGGGCAGCGGGCAAACAATGCAGCAGGCACTCGATTTGACCCGGGTTGCGCTCCGCAACAGGTTTCACCAGCGTCCGGGACAAGAAGACAAGTTTGACTTCATCACGCCCGACGCCATCCGCGCGTTCATCGACAACCTGCTCAAACTGGTAGCCGCCGTGGTGGTGCCGATCACCAGTATTTCCCTGGTGGTCGGCGGCATCGTCATCATGAACATCATGCTGGTCAGCGTGACCGAGCGGACCCGTGAGATCGGCATCCGGAAGTCGCTGGGCGCGCGGCGCGCCGACATCATGATGCAGATTCTCATCGAGGCGATCATCATGGCGTTCGCGGGTGGGGCTATCGGCGTGAGTCTCGGCGCGGTAGTGACCAAAATCCTGACCGCGGCCTTCGGGGTGACGCTGCGGGTCACGCCGGCTTACGTGATTTTGTCGGTCTTTGTCTCGGGCGCGGTCGGAGTCATCAGCGGCTGGTATCCGGCGTCGAAGGCGGCGAAGCTTGACCCTATCGTCGCTTTGCGATCGGAGTAGCGGAGACCGGAACAGCATGTATATCTCACCGCGCGAAAACATGGCCATGGCGATGGACGCCGTCTGGTCCCATAAATTCCGGTCGGGCCTGACTGTCCTCGGCATCATCATCGGGATCACGACGGTGGTGACGGTGGCGTCACTGCTCACCGGGCTGCGTGCCGGCGTGGTGACGTTCTTCAACGAACTGGGCCCGGACAATATTTTCGTCTCGAAAGCCAGCGGCGGTCCGGGAGATGGGGGCTCGCCGAAGGAGCGCAAACGCCGGCCAATGAAGCTCGAATACGCCGACAGCATTCGCCGCTTTTCGAGCACCGTGGAAGATGTCGCTGTCATACTGGCGATTCCTCCCGCGACGAATGGATCGCTGATTACCGCCAAGGTGCCGGGGCAAGACACGGATCAGCTTTCGATCATGGGCACGTCACCGAATTCCATCGACCTGACGCCGCATGGATTCGACCAGGGGCGATATTTCACCGAGGAAGAAAACAATCGATCCGCCAGGGTCGCGGTAATGGGTTATGACATAGCTCATACCTTGTATCCGGATGGAAACGCCGTCGGCAAGACGTTCATTATGGACGGCACCGAATACACCGTCGTCGGGGTGGCGGAGAAAGCCAAGGGCGGTTTCCTTGGCGAAAATCAGCAGGATACCGAAGTCGATATCCCGCTGAAGACCGCGATGTCGCTCTATCCGCAGGTGGATGCCTGGATGTTCACCTGCAAAGCCAAGCCGGGCATGCGCAAGGACGCTTACGATGACGTTCAGGCCATCATGCGCCGCCTGCGCCATCTGAAAAAGGACGAAGACGACGATTTCAGCTTGCAGACGCCGGACCAGATTCTGCACCAGTTCGATCAGATCACCGGCCTGATTGGGCTCATCGCCATCGCAATCTCCGGCCTCGGTCTTCTCGTCGGCGGTATCGGGGTGATGAACATCATGCTGGTTAGCGTGACCGAGCGGACGCGTGAAATCGGCATCCGCAAAGCCCTCGGCGCGCGCCGCCTCGACATCATCGGCCAATTCCTCGCCGAAGCGATGGCCCTGACCAGCAGCGGCGGATTGCTGGGCATCCTCGTGGCCGTTGCCATTACGATGCTGGTCGGCGCCCTGGTTCCATCGCTTCCGAGTTCCGTGCCGAGCTGGGCGATCCTCACTGCCCTCGGAGTGTCCATGGCGATCGGGCTGTTCTTCGGCACGTGGCCGGCCGTGAAGGCGGCGCGGCTCGACCCCGTGGAAGCCCTCCGGTACGAGTAGTCCGTCCTCCCGGCAATATTCATTCTGCGACTAAGTTTCTGGCGCCCGTCCTCCGATAGACGGCTATGCAAGCCGGAATTCCTCCAAATGGAATCTTTACGCGCGGCCGCATTGTGGCGGCACTGGTTGCTTTCTCGGTTTCCGCGACATTTGCTCTCCTTTACGGGGTCACGGCATTCAATGAATCTCCCGGAGGAGCGGGTATCGCGGCGCAACACTGGCCTGCAGCGAGTGCATTGGCACGGCATGGAAACGAAGCGGAGTTACTCGTCTTCACCCACCCGTTATGCAGTTGCACGAACGCTACGATCGCGGAGCTGGCAAGGTTCCAGCAACGGCTGCAGGGGATAAAAGCGCCGGCGATGACATTCGTCGTTTACCGGCCGAAAGAAAGTCGAGGCTGGGAAGGGAAGTCCCTCTTGTCCAAAATGGCTGAGCTGCCCGGCGCGCGCCTGTTCTGGGATGACGGCGGCCGCGAGGCGGATCGTTTCGGCGCTGTGACATCGGGGGACGTATTTTTGTACAACCCATCCGGTGAACTTGTATTCCACGGCGGTGTGACAGCCTCTCGCGGCCATGAGGGCGACAATTACGGGCTCGATGGCTTGCTGACTGCGATGCAATCCGGAAAGCGGCGGACGAGCCCGGTGTTTGGGTGTGGCCTGACATCGTGGGAGGGGCCCGTCGAATTCAATGCCGCGGGAAAAATCGGGATTACGCCGCGCGGTCCGGGGAGGCCGATGTGATTTCACAAGCGCCTGAAAGTTTTGCAATGCAGAGGCACTCGGAGGCGAGCTTTGCTTCGTCGCTCCGCAAGCTCCACCATGTGGTCGACCGCATGATGTTATGGCTGCTGGCCGCCGAATGGATCGGCCTGATCGCCGTCTCACTCATCGTCTCACCGAGAGTGTGGAGCGGGACGCAAAGCGCGGTGCATCCGCACGTTTGGGCGGCTGTGCTTGCCGGACCGGCATTCGTTCTGCCGGCGATCGCCGTGGCGCTTTTGTATCCGGCGCGCCGTCTGACGAGACACGTGATCGCCGTGGCGCAGATTCTCGTTTCGATTCTGCTGATCGATTGCACGGGCGGACGCATCGAAACCCATTTCCATGTGTTCGGCTCGCTCGCATTTCTCGCGTTTTACCGGGACTGGTCCGTTCTGGCGACTGCGACGGTGGTGACCGCCGCCGATCATCTTGTGCGAGGAATCTGGTGGCCACAATCCGTCTACGGGGTGGCGACGGTGAGCCCGTGGCGCTGGCTCGAGCATGCGTGGTGGGTGGTTTTCGAGGACTTCTTTCTGCTCATCGCGACGCGCAACAGCATTCGTGATATGCGCGCGGTGGCGGTTAGCAAGGCCCGCTTGTATTTCGGCGCCTGCCATGACGTCCTGACGGGTCTGGCAAATCGCCGCCTGCTGCAGGAACGCTTCGATACATGGGTGGAAGCCTCGGCTGAGGGGAAATGCGCGCTCCTGTTCCTCGATCTGGACCGCTTCAAACAGGCGAACGACACTCTCGGTCACACGGTTGGCGACAAGCTCCTCCAAATGGTAGCGGCACGACTGGCGGACGAGGTTGAGCCGGGCGCGACACTGGCGAGAATCGGCGGTGACGAGTTCGTCGTATTCCTCCCGGATTCGCAGAAGGCGAATGTGCTGGGGAAGGCGCTGGTGGCCGCGCTCGCGCCCCCATTTCATATCGACGGTCATGAGCTGCTGTTGAGCGCCAGCATCGGGATCAGCTTGTATCCGGATCACGGCAGCAGTCTGGCCGCCCTGCAGGAGCGTGCCGACCGCGCCATGTACGTCGCAAAATCGCAGGGACGGAACCGGTGCGTCCAATTTTCTACGGAAGTCGCGCGCCGCGAGGAGATCGTACAGGAGGTGACGCACGATCTTTCGCTCGCCATGACACTCGGCCAGTTTCAGCTTCACTTCCAACCGCTCGTCAGGCGCGATGGCCAGCTCACCGGCTTCGAGGCGCTGGTGCGCTGGAACCATCCGATACACGGACTTATCGCGCCGGCGGAATTTATCCCGCAGGTGGAGAAGTCCGGGTTGATCCTCAGCCTTGGGGATTGGATTTTGCGGGAGGCGTGCACGACGTGCCGTAGCTGGCAGGCGCCGGGACGGCCGGTAGGAATCGCAGTGAACGTCTCAGCGATGCAATTCGATCAGCCGGACTATTCCGCGCGTGTGTTGGCTTTGGTGAGCGAGACGTTGCTGGATCCTTCGCTCTTGACGCTGGAACTCACAGAGGGCGTGCTGGTCCGAGACGTTCAGCTCACACGGACGCATCTGGCGGCATTGAGGGCGGCGGGAATCCGAATTGCGCTCGATGACTTCGGGACCGGGTATTCGTCGCTGAGCTACTTGACCGATCTGCCCGCGGACGTGATCAAGCTCGACCGCAGCTTCCTGAATCGTGAGTTGGCGGAGTCGACCGCGGTGGTGGAATCGATCGTCACGCTGGCGCACCGGCTGGGTTTACAGGTCGTCGCGGAGGGCGTGGAGACGGATTCGCAACGGGAAAATCTTCTGCGTTTGATGTGTGATGAGATGCAGGGGTATTACTTCAGCAAGCCGGTGACGGCGGGCGAGGTGGACCGGATGCTGGCGGAGCGGACGGCAGCGAGCGTCGAGGCGGCGGAGTTGGTTTCGTAACCGGGGGCCAAACTTCCGATAACACATATTATGTCAAATTAACGCCTTCATGAAACACGCGCGACGAACCGCAGCGCCACGGAGTTCATGCAATACCGCAAATTCGCCGGCGGCGGACCGTCATCGAACAAATGTCCCAAATGCGCCCAGCAGCACGCGCACTTCACTTCGGTTTGCTGAATCCCGAAATAGCTGGATGGCGATTCAACCACGTTCTCCTTCGCGATGGGCGCGGTAAAGCTCGGCCAGCCCGTTCCCGAAGCGTATTTGGTTCGCGAATCGAACAGCGCCGTCCCGCAGCAAGTACACCGGTAAAGGCCGTCCTGGTAAAACTTGTCGTAAGCGCCGGTGCCCGCGAACTCGGTATCGCCCCTTCGCGTCACCGAAAAGGCGTCGGCCGGCAGTTCCTTCTGCCACTCCGATTCGGACTTCCGGACTACCTCGACCTCCACCACGCCCGTCTGAACCCCGTGCGCATCGAACGTCGCGATATTCACCCGCGATGGGGTCGCTGGCGGCGCGGGACCATGCCGCATCCACCACGCGTATCCGCCGCTGCCGGCAGCCGCAATCAAAAGAAACGCCCGGCGCTCATACCCCACGTCACACCTGCGATTACTTCACATCTGAGTTTGGATGACCCGCACATGCTCGCGAGCCTGCTTGATCACCTTATCCTCGAACGAGAAATCCAGCTTCTTCTCGGGAGCATGCCGTGAATACCAGCGCCAGGTCTCTTTGAGGCCCGTGGCGAAAGGAGTCAGCGCGACGTTGAGCACTCGCTTCACGCGCCCTACCGCCTCCGTAATCGGCGGCCGGTCGTACAACTCGCCGAAATAGAGCGGCGGCCTCGACACGTGTCCACCGTTGCGCACGATGATCTCGCGCGGCACGCGCACGATGGTGGCCTGCTTTCCGATCGCCTTCGCGAATTCCGTCACGACTTCGACCTGCGTCAGCGGCTTTTCGTCAGCCACGTTGAATGCCCTGCCCGGCGCCGTGTGCTTCTCGAGCGCGTTGAAACACGCCTCGATCAGATCGTTCACATAAACGAACTGCATGAGGCGGTTGCCATCGCCGGGAATGATGATCGGACGATCCAATCGCAGCCGGTCCCAGAAAAAAGCTTCGCGATAGAACGGATTCTCCGGCCCATACACATACGGCGGCCGAATCGTTACCAGTGGAAAACGCGATTCGTGATACATGCGGAACAGCGCTCGCTCGCTGCCCGCTTTATTCCGAACATACGCTTCCGGATGAATGTCGGAAGCCAGCGGATCGTCTTCGGAGTGATTCAGACCGTCGCCATATGCGGCGACGCTGGACATGAAAATGTATCGCGACAGATCGCCGGGAATGGATTTCGCGGTGGCTTCCACCTGCGAGGGCGTCGTACCCCGCTCCCAGTCGTAAGCGATGTCGTAAACCGCGTCGAAGCGCTGTCCGGCGAGAGCGCTTTTGATCTGCGCCGCGTCGTTGCGGTCCGCGATCGCGTTGCGAACACGCCGCCCGAAAGGGTGCTCGGCCTTGCGGTGCAGAATGGTGACGTCGTGATCCGCGGCCAGCAGCCGCTTGACCAGTAGTTTGCCAATGAAGAGTGTCCCGCCGATTACGAGAACACGCATCGCGTCAATACTCTCGAGAAGGCTGGCTCGTGCCGGACCTTAGTCGTAATACTCCAGCCCCAGATGCGTGATGAGTTGCTCGCCTTTCATCCAGCGGAGCGTATTCTTCAGCTTCAGCGACTGGATGAAAATATCGTGCTCCGGATACAACCCCGGCGCGGTCATCGGCGCTTTGAAGAAGAACGAAAGCCATTCCTGCACGCCGCGCATCCCTGCCCGTTGCGCCAGATCCATGAAGAGCACGATGTCGAGCACCAGCGGCGCCGCAAGGATGGAATCGCGGCAGAGGAAGTTGATTTTGATCTGCATGGGGTAGCCGAGCCACCCGACGATGTCGATGTTATCCCATCCTTCTTTCGCATCGCCGCGCGGCGGATAGTATTCAATGCGGACCTTGTGATGGATATGTTCGTACAGGTCCGGATACAAATCCGGCTGCAGAATCTGCTCGAGCGCGGAAAGCTTCGATTCTTCCTTCGATTTAAACGAGCCCGGATCGTCGAGCACTTCGCCGTCGCGGTTGCCCAAAATGTTGGTTGAAAACCAACCGGCCACGCCCAGCATCCGCGACTTCAGGCCCGGAGCGATGAGCGTCTTCATGAACGTCTGGCCGGTCTTGAAATCCTTGCCGGCGATGGGCACGCCACGGTCTCGCGCGAGTTCCATCAGCGCCGCGGTGTCCGTCGTCAGATGCGGCGAGCCGTTCGCATACGGAATCCCCATCTTCAGCGCGGCGTAGGCGTAAATCTGACTGGGCGAGATTTCCGGATCGTTCTTTTGCAACCCGCACTCGAAGTCTTTGAGCGTCTGATGCACTGCCGCCGGACGATGGAAGACCTCCGTCGATCCGCACCAGATCATGGCGAGGCGCGACGAATTGGTGCGCTCCTTGAAATTCCGGATGTCGTCCATCACCATTTCGGCGTGGTCCATCTTGGAACCTTTCGGCTTCAGATTGGGGCCGTTAATCCGTTTGACGTACTCCTTGTCGAAGACGGCCGGCATCGGCTTGATCTTTTCCAAAGGTCCACGCAGGCTGTCCAGCAGGGGCCGATCGAGCACGCCAGCCTGGATGGCGGCATCGTAACAGTTCTCCTCGAAGATGTCCCAGCCGCCAAATTCGAGGTCCTCAATGCCCGCGAGCGGGACAAAATCCTTGATCTTCGGGATGTTGTTGTCGGTGCGCTTACCCAGCCGGATGGTGTTGAGCTGTGTGATCGAGCCAATAGGTTTGGCCATCCCCAGTTTGACCGCTTCCACCCCCGCTATGAAGGTCGTCGTGACGGCGCCCATGCCCGGAATCAGGATGCCGAGTTTCCCGTCCGCCGGTTTAATCTGCGGGGTGCCTTTGGCGAGATCCGACGAAACGGTGTCTGGTATTGAGGACAAACGGTTTAGCTCCTTTTAACGGCACAGGGCTTCAAGACCCGCACCGCGCCCAATTGTTTGAAAGGATTGGTTAATTTCAAGGTTATAATAGCAGTTCATGCGATCCCGCGCGACCGCGCCGATGAGCGCGATCATCGCCGACGATGAGCAGCTTGCACGCGAGGAATTAAAGTTCCTTCTGGACCAGATCGGCGACGTCGAAGTCGTAGCGGTGACGGCAAACGGGCTGGAGGCTCTGGACGCCATCGAGCGCCTCGATCCCGCTCTGGCATTCCTCGATATACAAATGCCGGGTCTCGACGGGCTGAGCGTGGTCCGACGGCTGCGGGAACAGAACATCGATCCGCCTCACATCATTTTTTCAACGGCTTACGACCAGTTTGCCGTGGAAGCCTTCCGGTTGAAGGCAATGGATTACATCCTGAAGCCGGTAGAACGCGACCGGCTGGAAGAGGCGCTCGACCATGCACGCAAGCTGGTGGCCGATCGTATCACGGAGCCCGTGGCCGCAGTTCCGAATGGACGCGCCGCGCCGGCCTTTACGAAGCTTTTACTCCGCAATGGCGCGCGCAACCTCATCATCGATCCGGATGAATTGATTTACGCGACCATCGCGAACGGCGTCATCACTCTCGTGACAGCCGCCGTCGATGGGCAGTCGAACTTCCGCACGCTCGAAGAACTCCTCGCCGCGCTCGATCCGGACGTGTTCTGGCGGGCGCACCGGTCGTTCGTCGTAAACGTGAACAAGATCCGTGAAGTGGTGCCGTGGTTCAAGTCGACATACCAGCTCAAGATGGATGACAAGAAGGCAAGCGAGATTCCGGTGAGCCGCATGCAGAGCCGGCGGCTGCGCGAGATGCTGAATTTGTAATTTCTGGCGCGCGGACACGAATCGGATATAATTCGGATCAGAGAGATGCTCCAAATCGAATCCGCCGCGGCTCCGTTCAGCTCACCGCGCATCGCCTTGCAGGCAGTCACAGCTCTCGGGCGGGCTGATGCCATGGGACTTCTGCCGCCGGAGGAACGTATCGAAGTCCTGGACATGCCGTCCTTTCGGAATGTTATCCGGCATATCCACCGCGCCGGAATTGCCCGCAACATCCAGATGGAACTCGCCGATGCGGCCGGACCGGGCCTCGAACGAACGCTCGAACACCTGAATCTGGCCCTCGAGGAATCGCCAGTCCCCGAGTACGAGTGGAATCGTCTTGCAGAGGTCCTTGGTCTCGAACTGCTTGGCCGGCTTCTTGCGACCTCGCCGAGCAGCGTCCGCCGCTATAGAGCAAGCGCAAGAACAACGCCCGACGACATCGCCGAAAAACTGCACTTCCTCAGCCTGATCGTCGGCGATCTCGCAGGCGCGTATAACGAAATCGGAATCCGCCAGTGGTTCGAACGCAAGCGCCCGCAGCTCGAAGGGCGCACGCCTCTCGAATGCCTGAATGGCAACTGGAAACCGGGACTGCCTGGACCCAATCGCGTCCAGAGTCTGGCGCGCGCTCTCGCCTACCCATCCGCGACATGATTGTCTACCGTCACGCCGACGCGCGTTTCCCGTTTCTGTGGGAAAGCGATGACCAGCCCGCGGCGCGCTGGCACGGCGAGGGCGAGGGACCGGTCCAGTATTTCGCCGATACGCCGGACGGCGCGTGGGCCGAGTTTCTGCGCCACGAGGCAATTACAAGCGAATCGGATCTCGCGAATGTCCGCCGCGCTTTGTGGGCCGTCGAAGTTCCCGACAGGCTGGAGGCCCAAACCCCGCGAATCGGCAGGAGGATCCTGACAGGCGGCCTCGACACATATGAGCAGTGCCGTAAGGAAGCCCGTCGATTACGCAGGAACGGCGCCACTGAGCTGAAGACGCCCTCCGCCGCTCTGTCGGACGGGGGGGCCGGCGGCTGGCGAGTAGATGGCGGCATGCAGCCAGCGCCTCCCCGGGACTGCACTGTGCTGGCGGTCTTTGGAGCCAGACCGGATCTTGTCGGATGGATGGCGACCGTCGCCGGCCGGCCGCGCTCAGACCTTCTGGCGCGCGTGCGTCCGTTATGAACGAAGCTCTGTTTCGACCATTCACCCTGGACCACCTGAATCTCGCGAACCGAATCGTCATGGCGCCGATGACGCGCTCGTTCTCGCCGAACGGTGTTCCGGGCGATGATGTGGCGGCCTATTACCACCGCCGCGCCGAGGGCGGAGTTGGCCTGATCGTCACCGAGGGCACGTATATCCCTCACCACGCGGCCGGGTTCGACCCGAGGGTTCCCCACATGTACGGCGATGCAGCCCTCGCCGGCTGGAAGCGCGTCGCTGCCGCCGTGCACGGCGCCGGCGGGAAGATTTTCTCTCAGCTTTGGCATGTCGGCACAGAAGGGGATCACGCGGGTGCGGTCGGCGCGCTGGCGTCTGTGGAGCAGATCGGCGCCATCGTCGCGGCCTTTGGCGAAGCGGCCGCGAACGCCAAAGCGTGCGGGTTTGACGGCGTCGAAATCCACGGCGCACACGGTTATCTCATCGACCAGTTCTTCTGGGATCGAACCAATCGCCGCACGGATGACTACGGCATCGACCGTACACGCTTCGCCGTGGAAGTGGCGGAAGAAATCCGGCGCCGCGTCGGCTCGGAGTTTCCCGTCGCGCTTCGCTTTTCGCAATGGAAGATCCAGGACCTCAACGCGAAGCTGGCAAACACCCCTGAGGAACTCGAGGCCTTTCTGCAGCCACTCAACTCTGCCGGCATCGACATCTTTCACTGCTCGACACGGCGCTTTTGGGAGTCCGAGTTCCCCGGCAGCAACCTCAATCTCGCAGGCTGGACAAAGAAGCTGACCGGCAAACCCACCATCACGGTCGGTTCGGTCACTCTCGGCGAAGACGTGATGCGATCATTCTCCACCGACGACGCCGCCGCGATCCGAGGCATTGATGATTTGCTGGAACGCCTGGAGCGCGAAGAGTTCGATCTGGTGGCAATCGGCCGCTCGATTATCGCGAATCCGGATTGGCCGATTCAGGTGAAAACAGGAGGCGTGGCAGCGCTTCGTCCCTTCAGTCGCAACGCCCTGGCGAAACTGCTGTGAACCTGCTTGCTTAAGCCTTTACGCGGCGCCCGCGAGAGCAACTCGCGCCTGCGCCGGACGCGCAAAGACATAAAATCGGAAATACGGCCGACTCCCATTTTGCGACCATCGCGCCACTTGCCACACGACTTTCAGATAGCGCGCCTCGCATCGCGGGAGGATCAACTGGTACGTCCCGCAATAAGACTTGGGCGCAAAGCTCACGAGCGGCCGCGGCTTCCACGTAAAGCCGTCGGAAGAGCCATGAATGGTAATTCCAATGCTCTCCTGTTCGACGGCATGCGTGATCCCAAAGGTCAGCAGGAGATTCTGTTTCGCATGTTCGCTCACATCGAAGACGGCGCTCTCGCCGGATTCGCGGACAGTGGTTTCTTCTACGAGAAAGAGGGGTAGCATCTGCTGGTCCTCCTTTCTGACGAAAGGAATCGAAAGCATTCGAACGATGCCGCGCTCAGGTCTTCGCTTAGGCCTTTCGCAGCGCGGCGAGCTTGTTTCCCGCTACCGCAAGCGTCTCATAATTTTTACAGAAACAAAAGCGCATTTGTGAAAAACCAGACGCCCGGCTGAAGTAAAAGCTCGAGCCCGGCACACCGGCGACGCCGATGTGCTCCACGAGATGTCTGGCAAAGGACGAATCGTCTCTTGCCTCGAAGGCCGATATATCGGTCATCACGTAATAAGCCCCGGCCGGAACATAGCAGCGGAAGCCCGCGCCGCGCAGCATATCGAGGGCGGCCTGGCGGCGGCCCGCGTAAACTTCCGAAAGATTGTTGAAATAATCCTGCTGCTCGTTCAAAGCCATCGCACCGGCGTACTGCAAGGGCGTTGCGGCATTCACTGTCAGAAAATCATGCACCTTCCGGACGGTCGTCGTCAATTCCGGCGCCGCGATCGCCCAGCCGACTCGCCATCCCGTGACGGAAAAAGTTTTGCTGAGACTGTTGACGAGAATCGTGCGTTCCCGCATTCCCGGCAGCGTGATCAACGGGATATGCCGATGTCCGTCATAGATGATGTGCTCGTAGATCTCATCAGTGATCGCGATGCAATCGAATTCCTGACACAAATCCGCGATCATCATCAACTCCGCGCGCGTGAATACCTTGCCTGTCGGGTTGTGCGGCGTATTGACGATGATGGCCTTGGTCCGTGGGGAGAATGCACCGCGCAGCTCGTCCGGATCGAAATGCCAGTCTGGCGCATACAAGCGAATCAGTTTCCGCTCAGCCCCGCACATCAGGGTGTCCGGATGATAGCTCTCGTAGAACGGCTCGAACACGATCACTTCGTCGCCCGGATTCGTCGTCGCCAGCAGCGAAGCGGCCATCGCTTCCGTCGCGCCGCATGTGACGGTGATCTCGCGCTCGGGATCGACTTCGAGCCCATAGGTGCGCATGTACTTCGCCGCAATAGCGTCACGGAAAAACTTCGCGCCCCAGGTGATGGAGTATTGATTGTGGTCCGCCTCGATGGCGCGGATCGCGGCTTCCTTCAGATCGACGGGGGCCGCGAAATCGGGAAAGCCCTGGGCCAGATTCACCGCGCCGTGCTGAATCGCCAGACGCGTCATCTCGCGGATCACCGATTCCGTAAAGTTCGCTGTGCGGCTGCTCTGAAAACTGCGCCGGTTGACTGTGGATGCTGCCATTTTTCTATGCCGGCTCGCGTTTCTTTTGAGCAGTGGACCGCCGGGTGACGACCGGCTTCCGGGCGGAGGGCCTCGCCGCCGTTTTCGAGGCCGCCTTTGCGGGAGTGGCCGTTTTCTTCGCGGGCGGGGGCTTCAAGGCGTTGGTCAATTGCACGGGGGGGAGAGTCTTGCCAAGATAAATTTCCCGGTAGATGTCGGCGTTTCGCAACACCGCCTGAACGTACTCGCGTGTCTGGGTGAACGGGATGCTTTCGACAAACTCGGCGGGCTCGCTGTAGTGCATCCAACCCAGCCACTCTTTCACGCGGCCGGGACCGGCGTTATACGCGGCGAGCATCCGGAACATGTCGCCATCCCAGTTGTTGAGCTGCTGGCGCATATATTCCGTCCCGAGCTTGATGCTGACGGACGGAGTGTAGAGCGCGTTCGTCGTGATGGCTCCCATGCCCTGCTGCCTGCCGAGCATCTTTCCAGTCGACGGACGCAACTGCATCAGACCGTAAGCGTAGGGCGATTTCGCCAGCGGATTGAACTCCGATTCCTGCCGGATGAGAGCCGCCACATCGTAAGGATCGAGGCCTCGGTCCTGGGCACTCGCAAACAATGCGTCTTTATAGGGCAGCGGAAAAAGCATTTGCCAGAATTTGACCGGCGCCTTATCCAGCGGCAGCGCCAGATAATCCGCGCTGAAACTCTTCATGATGCGCAGCGCGCGGTAAGAAGAGTCGGCGGATTGCGCGAATTCCATGGCCAGAAGCTGCGGCTGCTCGCCATCGATCTTCGCGCCGAAGCGAATCTCGGCTTCGGCCATATCCTGCTGCCCTGCCCCGATCAGCAGGCGTGTGCGCACGATTCTGCGCTCTGTGGCGGCATTCGCCTGGGCCTCGGAGAAATCGCGATGAGCCGGCCACGACATGCTGTCGAGCCAGTTTGCGACCGCCGCGTCAGGCATAGCCGCCACCACGGATTTTTCCTTCAGCCGCTGGCGCGCGAGCACGCCGTAGAAATAATGTGGATATTCGATGCTGAGCCGGTTGTAATAGGCTCGCGCCTCGGGGTAATTGACATTGGCCTCCGCAATGCGCCCAAGGAAGTAGAGGGCGGAAGCCGCGCGCGAGTCATCCGTAAATTGCTCGACCTGCTCTTTCATGAGCGCCGTGCGCTCCGGTTTGTCGTTCAAATATGCATCCCATGCGACCTTCCAGTGGCAATACGCTGTGGAACTGTCGGGTGGAAACGTCTCGTAGGCCGTTTTGAACAGAGGCGTGTACTTGTCCTGCTGGTTGTCCACGACGTACCGGTTGCCCGCCGCCATCAGTGCCCGCAGCCGCCAGGGCGATTGCGCGTAACGCTCCAGGGACTTGATCGCATCGAGCATTTCGTTGTCGTTATTCGTCTGCCGCGCGGCTTCTGTCAAATAGTAAAGGCGTTCGGCGTCGGCTTCGCCGCTCGCGACATGGAGATCCCCCAGGTAGTGAAGCGCGGCGGGGGACTTGCCGGCCATGTAATCGCTGACGCCGATTCCGACCTTCGCATCGTCTTTCTCCGGCCCGGTCAAGGTCTCGGCCAGCGTGGCATACTCGGCGCGGGCCTTCGCGTACTGCCTGACATCCAGCCATTTCTCGCAGCGCGTCAACTGCTGGCGCGCGGGCGCGCTGGGGAAGTCCTTGCCGAGCGAGACGCGCAGACGATCCAGAGCGGTCGAGGCCTGCGCGGCGATATCGGTATTGGGAAACAGATAGAAGGCCCGCTCATAACTAAGCGCTGCCTGGCCCTTCTCCGCCAGCGCTTCATATGCCAGCCCCAGCGCGAAGTCGCCATCCGGCTGCGGTAACGTCGAGTAATCCGTCTGCAGAACGCCCAAAGCTTTCACTGCGGCGTCCGGCGTCCTTTTATCCAGAAGTGTGCGGCCATAGAGCAGGCTGATCTTTCCGGCCAGCGGCGACGACGGAATCGGATTCGCGCGATAGGCGGTCAGCAGCGCCAGCGCGCCGTCGACGTCCCCGGTCAAGACCTGCGCATAAGCGAGGTGGTATGTCACGTAGTCGGAGAGCTGCGTGACACTGCGGGCATTTCGCAAATGTGAAATCGCGGATGTGAAATCCCGGGAATTGTAAGCGTTGATGCCCTGCCCGAGTTCGGCCACTCCCGGCTCCGCGGCTGTCGCACTGATCGCCACGAGAGCAACCGCCGCGATGCGGAGCGGCCTCTTCATCGCTTGCGCCTCGTCGCGCTAATGATGCTGCCGGGTTTGATCACACCATTGGCCCCGGGTAGTTGTGGCCCAGCATCCGTTCGTCGCCGTGCGCGAGACTACGCAGAATTTCAAGATGAAGGTAGTCGACCATGGTCGGAGATTTCGATAGAAACGTGTGGAGAAACTGAGTGCGGGCCGCGTCGATCGGCTTTTGCAAAGATCCGTAAATATCTTCGGCGCTGCCGCCGTGCTGCAACTCTGACGTATGATCCAGACGCATTTCCGCGACGCGCAGCCGCGCCATACGCTGGGCCTGCAGGTGGAGCGCCTGATCTTCCGCTGTCAACTCATCCCACGAGCGCGCCGCAGCCGTTGCACTGGCTGGCACGCCAGCGGAGAGCTGGACCACCGGTTGGGTCTTGTGCGGCTCTGTCTTCTCCGCCCGTTCGGTCTCTTGCGCGGCGGACTCGAGGCGCATCCCGGCCGCGCCGCACAACAATTCAATTGGCGCGGAAACCTCCACGCCCGATGCGGCCAGCATCGCCATGACTGATTGACGCGCTACGACCGGGAAAAGATACGCCTTGCCATCCCCAGCCGCTTCCAGAGCGGACGCGAGTGCCGGCGAGACTTGCGCGGCAGTCGCAATAGCCACCACAGGATCGCGGCTCTCGATCGCAGCCATCATCGCCGGGGCCGTTTCCACATCGAAATTTTCCACCTCGACGCCAGCGGCCGCGCGGGCCTGATTTTCACCACCCTGGTTGCTTTCGAACACCAGCACCACCAGCCGCTCCGCGAAGCGCGCGCATTCTTCGCCCAGCAGCTTAAGCACATGATCGGCGGGGCCGGTGCGGATGCCGCGCAGCGCCTGGTTGAGCGCTTCCGCCTGCGTTCTCCGTGCGTCGTCGCACGCGCGGCGGGTTTGTGCCTCAACGGCCAGTCTTTCCGCTGCGACGGCTTCGTTCATCGCCCGCTGCCAGTCCGAATCGATGCGGGTCCCCAACTCATCTACTAAAGCGGAGTAATGCTTCTCCATTACTTCCCGCCAGCCAGGCGCCGCGCCGTCGTGCATTCCTTCTCAATGTTAAGGCACGGTTTAGCCGCTGTCGAGATTTAGGATGTCACCATGCCGGAAAAATTTCTCCAAAACAAAACAGCCATTGTCACGGGCGGCACGCGCGGCATCGGCAGAGCCATCGCCGCGCACCTTCTGAACGCCGGAGCGCGCGTCGCCATCTGCGGCACACGGCAAAAATCGGTTGACGAAGCGATTGGCGCACTTGGCCACGCCGGTGAACTCATCGGTATGGGCGCCGACGTCTCGAAGCTTGCGGATGTTCGCGCTCTCGTCGCACTTGCAAAAGAAAAGTACCGAACCGTTGACATTCTTGTGAACAACGCCGGCGTCGGGCTCTTTGGCAGTGTTGCGGACCTCACGCCCGACCAATGGCAGCGCATGATCGGGATCAATTTGACGGGCGCATACTACTGCTGCCACGAAGTTTTGCCGATATTCCGCCAGACCGGAGGCGGAGACATTGTGAACATCAGCTCTCTGGCGGGAAAGAATCCCTTCGCGGGAGGAGCCGGTTACAACGCCTCCAAATTTGGTTTAAACGGGTTTTCCGACGCCATGATGCTCGATCATCGCAGCGATGGCGTCCGCGTCACGACGGTTATGCCGGGTAGTGTCGATACGGAATTCGGTGGGCATGCATCGGAGCAAAGAAGTTCATGGAAGATTGCTCCGGAGGATGTGGCGGAAATCGTGTTGACAGTGCTGCGGATGCCGCGCCGAACCACCATCAGCCAGGTGGAAGTTCGGCCGTCGAAACCGCCCCGAAAGACGTGAAAATAAAGCCAATGTTATTTGGCACGGTGCGTGCTCTTAGAAGGGCGTTGAAGGCAGGTGGGAGGAGAAAAGAAAATGGTCCGATTGAACAGAAAACTCGATCCCTCGCAGACAGGGAATGAGGCCGAAAAACTGCATGGCGATCTCAAGCGGCTTGTGGTTGGTCAGGAAGACGCGGTCGAGCAGATCGTTAATATCTACCAGACGTATCTCGCGGGCATGACGAGCCCCGGGCGTCCGATTGGAAATCTTCTGTTCCTCGGCCCGACCGGCACCGGTAAAACACGTCTCGTGGAAGCGCTCGCCGAATCGCTTGTTGGCGATGCGCGCTCCGTGCTGAAAATCGATTGCGCGGAATTCCAGCACAGCCACGAGATCGCGAAGCTCATCGGGTCGCCTCCCGGATACCTGGGACATCGTGAGACGCATCCGCTGCTGAGTCAGGAAGTGCTGAATCAATACCACACCGACAAGGTGAAGATCAGCTTTGTGCTCTTCGACGAAATCGAAAAGGCGAGCGATGCACTGTGGAATCTTCTGCTCGGCGTGCTTGACAAAGGAACGCTGACGCTGGGCGACAACCGCCGCGTCGACTTCTCCCGCGCACTGATTTTCATGACGAGCAACCTTGGCGCGTCGGAAATGAATTCCATAATGAGACCCAATCTGGGATTCGCTGCATCCGATATGGAACGCAAAGCGGCGGCGGGCGAGGTGGATGAGGAAATCAACGCGAAGGTGACGCGCGCCGGGATCGAAGCCGCCCGTCGCAAGTTCACTCCCGAGTTCATGAACCGGATCGACAAAGTGGTGGTGTTCAAATCGCTCGGTAGCGACGAACTGAACCGAATTCTGTCGATCGAACTGAACATGCTCCAGCAGCGCATCTTCAACTCGCCCGATGCCACACCGTTCGTGCTGAGCGTCACCGCTGAAGCGCGCGAGTTTCTGCTGCGCGAGGGCACGGACATGAAGTATGGGGCGCGGCATTTAAAGCGCGCTATCGAACGCACCATCGTTCAGCCGCTTTCCAATCTGATCGCGTCCGGTCAGGTACTCGGTGGAGATCTTCTCCGCGTGGACTACGACTCTGTGGAGGCTCATCTCGATTTCATCAAAGATGCGGAGAACATGCCCACATACGCGATGATGCAAATGACCGAACCGCAGGCCGCCAGCGCGGCAGCCGGGGCCGGCGCGCCGCTTCCAAAGATCGAGCCCTATCGCGCGGCCAACGCGAAGACACAAAGGAACCGCTTTTAACGAGGTCTGGGCAGCGACTGCTGATGATCGACTGCCCCCCACCTGAACTAACCGGGGTATGGCTCGACGTGCACCAGCACGTCAGCCACCCAGGGGAGTTCGCGACGGATACGATCTCTCACCCTAGTCGCGATCTCATGTGAGGCGCGAACCGTAATTTCCGGATCCACCTCCAAATGCAAGTCGACGTGGTACTTGAAACCAGTTTTGCGCGCGTAGCATTTCTCGACCCCGGCCACATCTCGCACACTGAGAGCGACTTCGCGAATTCTCAACATCGAGTACTCATCGGGCATAGTGTCCATCAAGTGCATCGAGGACTCATACATCACGCGCAGGCCCGCCCCGATTACAATCAGGCCCACAACGAAAGCGCCGTAATGGTCAGCCCGCAGGAAACGTCCGGGATCGGAGAGTGTGAGCGTCAGCGCTACCAGCGCCACCAGGCCCGAAAACATATCCATAGCGTCGTGGGCCGCGTCGGCGAGCAGGGATGAACTGCCGATTCCCCTGCCGTGCCGGAACTTCATCCACAGAAGCCAGAACTTCGCAACGATTGAGACCACGAGCGCCCAGACCGCGTAGGAGGCCGGCACCTCGGTTTCGTCGGCCGCGCCCGTGAGCCCATGCCAGGAGATCCCGGCGCCCGCGCAAACCAGAATGCCCCCAAGCAGCAGCCCCGTCAGAATCTCGACGCGGCCATGGCCATACGGGTGGTTCTTGTCGGCTGGGCGAGCAGCGATTACCAGTCCGACCAGCACGAGTCCCGAAGTGAGAACGTCGGTTGCCGATTCGAAACCGTCCGCGCTGACAGCGGCCGAGTGCGCGAGTGTCCCGACGGTGATCTTCAGGACCGCCAGCAGCCCGCTGACGACCATCCCGAGGATTGCGATCTGCCGGGCTCTGTCCATTCAGATGTGCCGCAGGTTGCGTCCCTGCGGCCGAGTGCGCGACTGCCGGGAGCGCGCAGGATGCCATCCTGTCGCACGTCGAGACCTCGCCTTACCGGGCCGCAAGGGAGCGATTCTCCACTATCCGCGTTCCTGCTTCTGCTGGAGCCGCAGCGTATAAGGCGAGTCGATGTAACGCTGCGATTCCTTCGCGGCATCGGATTGGGGCGCGAACTTCACGGCCTCCCGATACGCCAGCACCGCCATCGTGTGGCGGTTCTGCAGGTCGTAAATCTGCCCCTCCCGCATCAGTGCAAGTACGCCTGTATTCAGATCGAGCTCGCGCAGCTGGGCTTCGGTCGCGGTGACCTTCTTCAGATTCGCCAGCGCCGGATCGAGGTCGTCGAACCAGAATTGCAGATTGCCGGTCTCGTAGTAAATCTTTTCCCAGGGAATACGCTCGTAGCCTGCAACGTTGTCCCGCTTCATTTTCGCGATCTCATTCAGCGTGTCGAGAGCGAGCGTCCGCTTGCCGGTCGCGCCGTACATCTGGGCGAGCTCGAACCGTAACAGGTAATTGCGCGGATATCTCTCAATAAGCTTTGTCACGAGCGGAATCGCTCGTAACGGCTGCCCTTCCCTGCGATAAAGAGCACAGAGGATGATCTCGGCATCCACGCGATTCTCATTACCTTTGACCGCGACTTCTTCGATGGTGCGCAGGCCACGCTGTTTATCGCCGTGAAAACCAGCGACAAGTCCCAGTGCCCGCATCGACCACGAGAGACTGCCGACGATATAGTCGTAAGCGCCCTGCAAGAGCCGCGCATCGTAATTGTCCGGCTCGATTTGCGTGACCTGGTTATCGTATTTGCGCGCCTGACCGGAATCGGACAGCGACGCCCGCCAACTCTTGCGAACCAGAAATCCATAATTCGCGCGCAGCGCGTATGCCACACTCAGCGCATGCAGGGCCTGCGTGTCGCGCGGATTCTCCGCCAGACTCGCGCGTGTGAGCTGCATCGCCCGGCCGATCTCGGAAAAGAAGCGTTTCTCGACTTCAGGCGAGGGTTCGAGCTTCGGACGCCGAAGGAAGGAATTGTTCCCGCTGACCAGTTCGCTTTCCAACGCGCCGTCGCGGAACATCTCGCGATAGAGAAGCGCCTGGGCAACGTGATTATGCGCGGCCGGATCTTCAGGATTCGCCGCCACCGCCCGCTCGTAATCGGCAATCGCGCGGTCGTAATCGAGGTTGTAAAAGGCCTCGTTGCCATCCGCCACCGGGTTATTGGCGCCGAAGAGCGATCCGGCTACAGCCAACAGCACAAGTGCGGCCTTCTGCATGTCCCTCTCTTTTTAATATAAGGGTTAAACATATATGCGCGCGCGTGTCTATACGGCCGAGCAGGTCGAAGATCATGGAATCGTTACCGTCAGACTTACTGACGCGTTGCGCGGAATTGAAGTCGCGATCGCCCCTTCGATTGGCAATCGCGCGTACGAAATTCTCGCAGGAGGCAGCAACATCCTCTACTTCCCGCACGAACAGCCGGCGGCACTGGAAGCGGACTGCCGCCTGAGTGGAATTCCTTTTCTGGCGCCTTGGGCGAACCGCATGCCCGGCGGCTTCTTCGCGAACGGAAAGCATTACCCGGCGAATCCGGACTCCGGCGCGCTCCGGCTCGATGCGAATGGCATCCCCATTCACGGGCTGCTGACCGCCTCGCCTTACTGGCAGGTCGTCGACATCGGCTCAAGCGCCAGTTCGGCTCATGTCACAAGCCGGCTGCAATTCTGGAAACACGCGGCGCTGGCCGCCAACTGGCCGCTGGCGCATGAGTACGAGATGACCTATCGGCTGTCGGAGGGTGTCATCGAAGTCACCGTTACGATCACCAACCTCTGCGCGGACCCGATGCCGATTGCGGTTGGCTTTCATCCCTACTTTCAGTTGCCGCACGTCCCGCTCGAAAGCGCCACCGCCCGTATTCCAGTCCGCAGCCGCATTGAGATGGACGACAAGCTCATCGCCACGGGCGCCACAACAGCGGTTCACTTCCCGAACGAGATCGCACTGAAGGACCACCGCTTCGACATGGGCTTCACGGACCTGATCCGTGGCGACGACGGGCGCGCCGTATTTTCGATCGGAGCAGATGGCAAAAAGATCGAAGTTGCCTTCGGACCGCGCTACACGGTTGCGATCGTCTACGCCCCGCCGGGCCAGAACTACATCTGCTTCGAGCCCATGTCCGCGCCGACAAACGGCATCAATCTGGCGCATCAGGGAAAATATGCGGGTCTCCAGGCCATCTCATGCGGCGAGTGCTGGCAGGAAAGCTTCTGGATTCGGCCCGAAGGCTTCACGGCGCCGGCGCAGGATCCAAAATCTCCGTAATCGGGACTTCCTCCCATCCCTGCTGTTTCCGTACCAATTCCCGCGCCACTCGTCGAATCGCCGGTAATTCCATGGCGAATAATGCGCTGGCTGCCAGACAGATTGCCGCGCCCGCCACGAGCGTCGCCGCGGCTCCGAACTGGTCCGCGGCAAACCCGGCCGCCGCCGCGCCGATCGGTCCCACCCCGAGATACATCATCGAGTAGACGCTCATCGCTCGCCCGCGCAAGTGGTCCGGCACCATCGATTGGATCAAGGTGTTCGACGCGCCGACCTGCAGCATCACCGCGAATCCCGCAATGAAAAGCATCAGGCAGGAAAGCGCCATCTGTCGTGACACGGCGAAGATCGCGAGCGAGACCGCGAATCCGGCAGCGGACGATGGAATCCAGGTCGTGAATCCGTTCAGACCGGTCCGCGATGCCAGCAGCAACGCGGCAATCAGCGCGCCCGCGCCGGTCGCTCCCATCAGAATGCCCAGGCCCTGGGCGCCGGAATGCAGAATGCGGTCCGCGAAGATAGGCATCAGGACCGTATAGGGCATACCCGCGAAGCTCACGAGCGCGATCAATTGTACAATCGCCCGCATCGGGATGGTGCGGCCGACGTAATGAAATCCCTCGCGGATTGTTTCCCAGGCCGACAGATGCGCCGGAGCGGCCGGAAATGCTGTCACGCGCATGAGCAGCAATCCCCAGATCACCGCCACGTAACTTACGCCGTTCGCAAAGAAGCACCAGCCCTCGCCGATCTTCGCGACAAGAATACCCGCAATGGCCGGACCGGCGATCCTGGCTCCGTTAAACATCGACGAGTTCAGCGCGATAGCGTTCATCAGATCGTCGCGTCCCACCATTTCCACGAGGAATGATTGGCGCGCAGGAATATCGAAAGCGCTCACGACGCCGAGCAGCGCCGCGAGTACGAAGATCTGCCAGATTTTGACGAGGTCCAGCAGCGTGAGCGCCGCCAGAATCAGCGCCAGCACCATGGATGCGGTCTGTGTCGCGATCACGACTTGCCGCCGATTGAGCCGGTCAGCCGCGTATCCGGCGACCGGCGACAGGATGAAGATCGGAATCTGACCGGCGAAGGTCGCGAGGCCGAGTAACGCGGGCGATCCAGTCAACCGGTAGACCAGCCACGACTGGGCCACCGACTGCATCCATGTTCCGATAAGCGAAATGAGCTGCCCGGCGAAGAAAAGCTGGAAATTCCGGTAGCGCAGGGCCCTCAGAGTCTTCGATCCGACCGCCCGCCGCATTAGTAACTTGATCGTACTCCGATCGAGGCTGCGGGGACGCTACAGGCGTTCCCCGCAAATAAAAGTTGCATTTCCCGCAACATTCAGGCACGATGGAAAGTTTTCCACCCTCTGATCGATAAAAGCGCATGCTCGTAAGAGTCCTCTATCACGACCACTGTTTCGACGGCGCCGCCTCAGCCGCGTTCTTCAGCCGCTTCCAGCGCGGCGCATTTCACCCTGCCGCGCAATTTAAATACACCGGTATGGCCCACCGGGCCTCTCAAATCTTCGAGAACGGACTGTTTGACGGCGACGAGAACGCCATTGTGGATTTCAAGTACTCGACGAATCCGAAACTGACCTGGTGGTTTGATCATCACCAAAGCGCGTTCCTGACGCCGGAAGACGCCGCCCATTTTCACGCCGAGCATTCGGAGCGGAAGATGTACGATCCCTCATATAAGTCGTGCACCAGCTTCATTTCAGCCAAGGCGCGCGAAAAATGGGGATTCGAGGCGCCGGATCTGGACGATCTCGTCCATTGGGCGAACATCATCGACGGCGCCCAGTATGCCGACCCCAAAACCGCGGTGGAGCTCGGCGCTCCGGCCATGAAACTCACGCTGGTGATTGAAAGCTCCAAGGGTTCCGATGTCGTGCAGAAGATCATCGGCTATATGCAGCAGATGCCGTTGGCGGAGATCGCCGGCCGCGCCGACATTCAGGAGTTGTTCAAGCCTCTCTACGAAAGGCACTTGAAATCGCTCAATATCATCAAGGACCGGGCAAGCGAATCCGGCGGGGTGATTACATTCGATCTGACCGGGTACGATCTTGAAGGCTACAACAAGTTCATCCCGTATTACCTTTACCCCGGCAGCACTTATACAGTTTCGGTGAGCCCGTCGAGTTTCCGGACGAAAATCTCAGTGGGATCGAACCCGTGGGCGCCGGAAGAGCCGGCGCATAACCTGGCGTCCATCTGCGAACGCTATGGTGGCGGGGGACACGCCCGTGTTGGCGCGATCAGCCTCGAACCGGGGCAAGTCGAAGAAGCACGCCGCGTCGCAGCGGAGATCGCTCACGAACTCCGCACGTAATGTGGGGCGGCATGGGATCCTGCGGCCGATTGTCAATCGGCCCTGACGTTAGAAACAAGAGCACGGGCCGATTCACAATCGGCCGCAGATTGACAATCTGCACCACGCCCGGTCATAGAGCATTTCGCAAAAAACGCCCGGTGTGCGAAGTCATAATCTTCGCAATCTCCTCGGGCGGCCCCTCACCGACGATCCTTCCGCCCGCTTCCCCGCCCTCGGGACCCATATCGATAATCCAATCGGCAGCCCGAATCACATCAAGGTTATGCTCGATTACCAACAACGACCCGCCATTGTCGATCAGCCTCTCAAATGACGCCAGCAGCTTCCGGATATCGTCAAAGTGCAACCCGGTCGTCGGCTCGTCGCAGATAAAAAGCGTCCCATTGTTTGTGGACTGCGACAGATGCGCCGCCAGCTTCACACGTTGCGCTTCCCCGCCGGACAACGTCGTCGCGGATTGCCCCAGCCGCAAATACCCCAACCCAACCTCATCCAGCAATCTCAGCCTCGATACCAACCGCGGCGTGTCATGAAAGAACTTAATGGCCTCCGCCACCGTCAACTGCAGCACCTCGTTGACGTTCAGGCCCTTGTACTTGATATCGAGAATCCCGCTCTTGAACCGCGTGCCTTTGCATTCATCGCACACCAGCTCGACGTCTGCCAGGAATTGCATCTCGACCGTGACGGTGCCATCGCCCTGACACACCTCGCAACGCCCGCCCGGCACGTTGAAGGAAAAATGCCCTGCCGTATATCCCCGCTTCTCCGCGGCCGGCAGCGATGAAAACAGCGAGCGAATAATATCGAAGCCCTTGATATACGTGATCGGATTCGAACGTGGGGTGCGGCCGATGGGCGTCTGATCGATCATCACGACTTCGTGGATGGCGTCCGCGCCTTCCATCCGGCTGCAGGTGATGCGGGGCGCTTCATCCGCGTCGAGCGCGTCCTCGCCTTCCATGAGGCCGAGCGGGCCATCGCCCCCGGCCCGCTGCTGCAAATTCGCCTGCAGCGACTTATAAATCACATCGTGCACCAGGGTCGACTTGCCCGATCCCGACACGCCGGTTACGACTGTGAGCATGCGCAGCGGAATCGAGACGTCAATGCTCTTGAGGTTATGGAGACGCGCGCCGAAGAATCGGAGCGTTTTCTTCGGATTCACCTCGCGGCGGTCCTTTTGGGGGGCCACCTCGACCTCGCGCCGCAGATACCGGCCTGTCAGCGATCCGTTTTCCCCCGCGCTCAATGCCGCGAAATCCCCTTCGAAAACGATGCTTCCGCCGTGCTCACCCGCGCCGGGGCCGAGATCGATGATGTGATCAGCCGATCGCATCACGTCCGGATCATGCTCCACCACCAGGATCGTATTCCCAAGATCCCGCAGCTCCCACAGGATGCGGATCAGGCGTGCGGTATCGCGGCTGTGCAGTCCGATCGAGGGTTCATCGAGAACATAACAGGCGCCGACCAGCCGCGACCCCAGACATGTCGCCAATTGGATGCGCTGCGCTTCCCCGCCCGAGAGCGTCGCCGACAGACGATCGAGCGTCAGATACTCCAGGCCGACGTCGTTCAGGAAACGCAGACGTTGTTCGATCTCGACCAGAATCTTGCCCGCAATGCCCTCTTCTTCCGGCGACAACTGCAGCGACGAGAAAAACGCGAGCGCATCCGCGATGTTCATCCGCACCGCATCCGCGATGGTTTTCTCACCTACACGGGCATTCAATGCGTCTTTGCGCAGCCGCGAGCCGCCGCAGTCCGGGCAGCGCGCATACCCGCGGTACTTGCTCAGGAAGACGCGCACATGCAGTTTGTACTTCTTCGTGTCGAGGTAATTGAAGAATTGCCGGACTCCGTCTACCTTCTCGTCGCCTTCGATCACAAGCTTCTGCTCTCCTTCGGTCAGATCGCAGAATGGCGCCTGGTAACGCACACGCGTGCCCGCCTGCTTGCGAAACGCGGCGAGCCATCCCTTGCCTTTGGGCCGCGTCCACGGCTCGACCGCGCCTTCATTCAATGAGAGGCCGCGGTTCGGGATGATCAAATCCAGCGAGTAGTCGATCGTATTCCCAAAGCCCTGGCAGCGCGGGCAGGCTCCGGCCGGCGAATTGAAGCTGAACAGAATCGGCTCCGGCTCGCGGAACTCCAGGTTGTCGTACTTGCACATGAAGCGCTCGCTGAACAACTGCCTCTCGCCGGTGCGCAGATTGTGGAAGATCACATCTCCCGCTTCGCGATAACAAACCTCGACCGTATCGACAATCCGCTGGTGCAGCTCCGGACCGATTGCGATACGATCCGCCAGCACATATACCGGCTGCTTCCAATCCACATCGAGCAGCGATTCCGGCGTCGAGAACTCGAAGGTGGTTCCGTTCTGCCACAGCCGGTTGAAGCCGCGGCCGCGCAGTTCGGTCAACACCAGCTTCGGAATCTGCCCCTCTTCATGCTTCACCGGAAACAGCACAAAGAACCGCTCGCCTTCGGGCTGGGCCAGCATGCGCTGCGCGACCTGATCGACCGTATCTCTCTCGACGCGGCGCCCGCAAACAGGACAGAACGTCCGCCCGGCGCGCGCCCACAGCAGCCGCATGAAATCGTAGATTTCGGTCGACGTCGCCACGGTCGACCGGGGATTCCGGGTCGTGTTCTTCTGCCGGATCGCGATCGCCGGCGCGATGCCATCGATCTCATCGACCTCGGGCTTCTCCATGCGCTCGAGGAACTGGCGTGCATAGGCAGAGAGCGACTCCACATAACGCCGCTGCCCTTCCGCGTAGATCGTGTCGAATGCAAGCGACGATTTGCCCGACCCGGACACACCGGTGACCACTGAGAGCTTGTTGTGCGGAATCGATAGAGTAAGATTCTTCAGGTTGTGGAGGCGTGCTCCACGCACCACAATTTCACCGGATGTGGTCTGCTCGCTCAAGACTGGGGTGGTGAACGGAGGGAATCGAGAATCTTCAGTTTACCAACCCCGGCTTTACTCGCCCACCGCCGGCAGTTACTACCCGGCTTTCCGGATCGAGGCTCTTTCTTGCGCGCAGAGCGCCAGCGTACCCGCCGCATCGACCAAACCCCCGAACATCGCGCCCTGCCCCTGCTCGCAACCGGTCTCGCGGATGGAGGCGCCCTGTTCAAACGTGAGCTTTCGGCAGGGGTGCATAGAGCGGGGATTGAGGCGGTTCAGCCGGTTGGGTCATCGGGCGGTTTGACCCTGAGGAAGAGCTTGTCCCATTTGTGGTGTTTGTCGGAGGGTGTGGGGCGACCACCGGGGAAGGTCTGATCCAGTAGCTGGGCATCGGAGATCTGGTCGATTTCCATCCAGCGCCAGTTGGGAAGCGGACCGCTGCTCGACCCGCCGACCTGCCAGGTCAGCAGTTTGATGACGCCGTTGTGCTGACCGTAGTCATGAGGTTCGACGACCCCGGTCTTTGTTGCGGTAACGAAGCCGCAGCAGCCTGGTTTGTTCGATCGCGCTGCGCACCAGGCGGTCGAGTTTCGGATTGGGGTCCGGCATTGGACGACACTCCTGCCAACCAGTCTGCACGCTCCGTGCCGGATGTATTTGCGGGAGGAATAGGTCAGGTTCCAGGCGATCAGTTCAGAGAATGTAGCCCTGCGCGACCCAGTAATGCCAGTCGCCGATGACTTCTTCGGTGGCCTCGTCGGGATCGATGGCAGCCAGCTGCGAAAGCGGCACGGCCATTTTCCGGCCCTGCCATCGGACCAGCACGAACATGTCATGTTCGCAGTTATCTTCCGGCGCCATGCGAATCACTTCGACGGTTTCGCCTTTGCGGAGCGGTGAGACGACGTCTGCAGAGATGCACTTCGCCGGGAACGGAAAACGGATTTTGTTTTCGAGGTAGTAATACCAGCCCATCGCCTGTTCTTCCGGCCGGGCATCGACGATGGCTTCGTTCTCGATGCGGTCTTTGCGAATCGGATCTCTGCGCGGTTTCTTCATGGGGTTACATTGGCCAGAATGCGGCGCACGGATGTCCGGCCGATCTCCAGTTGCCGTGCGATCTCGGCTTTGCTGACGCCGGCGCGGTATAGCTTCCGGATCTGGCCGGACTTTTTCGCTGCAGTCAGAGGACGCCCAAAGCGTTTTCCCTTCAGCTTTGCTTCGGCAATGCCCGCGCGAATCCGCTCGCGCAGAATCTCGTGTTCGAACTCGGCGAAAACCGAAAGCAACCCGGCCATCGCGCGGCCCGTCGGTGTGGTCAGATCGAGCGCTTCAGTGAGCGACACGAAACTGACGCCCAGCTCCGCGAGTTCCTTCAACGTGACGACCAGATCGACGAGCGACCGGCCCCAACGATCCAGCCGCCACACGAGTACTACATCGATCTCACGGCGGCGCGCGGCCGCCAGCAGGTTTTCGCGCAGTTCACGTTCGGATGCGCCGGAACCGATCTCTTTGATCTGCGCCGCGATGGTCCAGCCGCGCTTCGCCGCATACTCCCGCATGGCACGAATCTGCAGCGACAGCGCCTGCTGATCGTGAGTCGAGACCCGTGCATATAGACCAACGCGGAACATTTTCGCCGTGTCCTGATGCTGGCCAAAAGCCCTCTGCGATTTTGCCGTTTTCGGAGCCCGTCTGGCGGCATCTGGAACGATCCGGATCGCAGGGCCTTAAGCTAATGCTTTCGGCCACTCACGGAGTCAGTGTATCGCGGTAGTTCCACGGCATCCACTGAGCGGGGTGCGCGGCGAGTTCGCCGCCATGCCGCTGCAGTTCGGTCAGATAGTCGAAAGAGTTGGCCCCGCACAGCCGGCAGGTATGGATCAGACTCATGAACAGATCGCCCACCTGAGCGCCGTTCAGCGTCTTATAGAACAGCGCATTCTTCCTATGAAGCACGGCGCGCTTCAAAGCCTGTTCGCAGATGTTATGCCGTCCACCGGATTATGCCGCGTGGACCTGGTTCTGAGCGTTTCTTGTTGTTTTAGCGCTATATCGGCTGCGGCATAATCAAATCGCTTCTCCCGGCTGGCATCATGCCAACCAGGAGAGCGAAATGAAAATAGCCGTATCGGAAGACGAAGGTCTGCATCGTCTGCTCGACGAGCAGGTGGAACCTTTCCTCCAGCACCTGCGTGCTGCCCGTTATGTTGATGAAACACTGAAAAGGAAACGGGCGATCCTCAGCGAGTTTGCACTGTGGGCGCAACAGGAAAACATTGTCGCCAACGATCTCAACAGCGATAAGGTAGCTGAGTTCGTAGAGCGCTCAGATCAATCCCCAAAGTCCCGCATCGTGTTGGAACGCGCCACCGTGCGCCTGTTTCTTGAACACCTGTATACCCACGCGGACCTGCCGCGCCCGTGCCGGCAGGACGCTGGATCGGACGTTGTCATTTATTTACAACGATACGAGGAGTATCTCCGTAAGGATCGCGGGCTCGCCAATAACTCACTGCTCGTTTATCTGCCGTTCATACGCGATTTCCTCAGTGCGCAACACCTCGAATCGGGCCGCCTGAGCCAGGATGCATTCGACACGTTTCGGATTCGAAACTTCCTGGTGGAGCGCACCAAAGATCGGTCCGATGAATATACCCGGCTTCTGGCCACATCGCTTCGATCCTTCTTCCGCTTCCTCTTCTTCAGCGGCGAGACAGGGCGAGACCTTTCCAGTTCGGTTCCCATGGTTCGCAGATATCGTCTGTCGAGGCCGCCATCATTTCTTTCACCGGAACAGACGGAGCGGATTCTGGCTGCAACCGACAGGTCGACCTGGAGCGGCCGGCGTGATTACGCCGTCCTGCTCTTGCTGGCCCGGCTCGGTCTGAGAGCGGGAGAAGTCGTCACACTTGAGCTCGATGACATCCGGTGGCGCGCTGGCGAGATCATCGTGCGCGGCAAAGGCCGCATGCTGGACCATCTGCCTTTGGTTTTGGATGTTGGCGAAGCTCTTGCTTCTTATGTTCGTGAGGACCGCGGCGCCAGTTCGTCACGACGGGTCTTCTTACGAAGGTGGGCGCCCCGCGTCGGACTGACCGGACCCGCAGCGGTCGGTCACATTGTGCGACGCGCGCTCGTCCGGGCAGGAATCCGGCGCTCAGGCCGTGGTGCGGCGCATCTGTTCAGGCATGGTCTGGCGACGAAGATGATTCGCAATGGCGCCTCCATTGGGGAAATCGCCGAGGTGTTGCGCCATCGATCTCAGATCACCACGGCAGGTTACAGCCAGGTATCCTTCGAAGCTTTGCGCACGGTCGCTCAACCGTGGCCAGACAGGGGAAGCGAGCGATGATCGCGATGCGCGATGCTCTGACGCAGTATGTCGCGCTCCGACGAGCGCTTGGTACGCAGCTTCAGGAACCCGCACGGACACTGGAGCACTTCGTGGAGTTCCTCGAACGGCAAGGATCGGAGTTCATCACGTCGGAACTCGCCCTCCGCTGGGCCATGGAACCGGAACGGGTCCAACGAGCGACGTGGGCGCGAAGGCTGAGCATGGTGAGACGGTTTGCCGCCTGGTTCAGTACGATTGACGCGCGCACCGAGGTGCCACCCCCTCGCCTGCTCGCTCCTCGCAGAATCCGGAGCAAGCCGCACATCTTCACTGAGCAGGAGATCGCCCGGTTGATGGCGGCGGCTGCGCGACTGGCGTCGCCGACCGGACTGAGAGCGCTGAGTTATACGACTCTCATCGGGCTTCTCGCGTCGACAGGTCTTCGCCCCGGCGAAGCGCTGGCGCTCAACAGATCGGATGTTGATCTCCAAACCGGCATCCTTTCGATTCGGCAGACCAAGTTCGGCAAGTCACGCTTCGTGCCTGTCTCGGATTCCACGCGCGCCGCTCTTGAAAATTATGCGGAGCGGCGCGATCGCGTTTGCCTGCGCCCCCAGGCTGAGGCGTTTCTCCTCTCTGAACGCGGAAAACGGCTGTTGGGCGGCACTGCCCGCCGCACGTTCGCCAGATTGTCCTGCTCCGTCGGAGTGCGCAACGCGCCCGGTAGGCGGCGCATCGATCGAGGGCCGAGGCTTCAGGACTTCCGCCACTGCTTTGCGACGCGGAAGCTTGTCGAGTGGTATCGGGCCGGCGCTGATGTAGCGCGAGAGTTGCCCGGGCTGGCAACCTACCTCGGACACATCGATGTCGCCCACACCTACTGGTATTTGGAAGCTGTTCCGGAACTTCTGCAACTGGCCACTAAACGTTTGACTGGCCAGCAGAATGGGGGAATACGTTGAAGGGTTCCAGTCTGCAGTCCCTCATTCAACTTTTCTTCACCGATCGATTAATAAAGCAACAGGGCGTAAGCCCGTACACGGTCGCGGGCTACCGCGACACGTTCCGCCTGTTGCTCCAGTTCGCTTCGGAACGTTTCAGGCGCACCCCTTCAAAACTGCGGCTGGAAGATCTCGATGCGCCGTTTCTGGGGAAGTTTCTCGACAATCTTGAACAGGATCGTGGAAACGCTCCGCGTACGCGAAACAACCGCCTCGCCGCGCTGCACTCCTTCTTCCGGTACGTATCTATCGACGAACCTGCCCTTGCTCTTCATTGCCAGCGCGTGCTGGCGATTCCTTCGAAGCGGCATGAACGACGCCCGGTAGCCTTTCTGACTCAGGCAGAGAGCCTGGCTCTGGTAGCCGCCCCCAGACTCGATACGTGGATTGGAAGGCGCGACAGGGCGCTTCTCCTGCTCGCGGTTCAGACGGGCCTGCGCAACAGTGAACTGACGTCGCTGCGGCGGCACGATGTGGAGTTCGGCATCGGCGCTCACGTCCGCTGTATCGGGAAGGGCCGGAAACTGAGATGCACTCCATTGCGACCCGACGTGGCGACGGTGCTAAAGGAGTGGCTATCCCGGCAGCACGCCCGGCCCGATGATCTCGTCTTCCCCAGTTCAAATGGCGGTCGGCTCAGCGCCGATGCATTGCAGCGACTGGTTACGAAACACGTCGCAACCGCTCGTCAGAGCTGCCCATCTCTGATTGCCAAAAAGGTCACGCCGCACACGTTGCGTCATAGCGCGGCCATGGCGCTGCTTCACTGCGGCGTGGATCTCAGCGTCATTGCTCTTTGGTTGGGACACGAATCGACGGAAACGACTCAGGTCTATCTTCACGCCGACATACAGCTCAAGGAAAAAGCACTGGCGCACGCAACTCCCACGAGCGCCCCACCTGATCGGTTCCGGCCGACAGATTCACTGCTCGCTTTCCTGGAAGCTCTGTGATTATGCCGCATCCCAGAGTTAAAAGAATCAGAGATCCTTCGTGAACAGGCATTTCGCTCGATCCCGTGCGGCATAATCCGGTGGACGGCATAACTGCTCGGAGAGAACCTGAATCAGACCCGCGTCCTCTGCGATCGGAATCAGGCGCTCGCGGGCGATCTCCCCCAGCGATGGATGAGTCCATCGGGGTTGCGTCTCGAAGCCCACGATCGCGCGTGTCTTCAAATCGACCACCGGCTGGAATAACGGAATGACCGCGCCTGCCGAAATCGCCGCGCGCAAGTCGGTTTGAAGGCCATCGCGCTCGCGGATGCGCCGGTCCATCTCTTCTTCAAAGAATCGGAACCCGGAGCGCCGTTCCCCCTTGGCCCGGTAGAGCGCCACGTCGGCCTTGCGCAATGCTTCCGACACCGTAGTTGCATCGGCCGGAATCAAAGCGATGCCGATACCTGCGCCGATCACGTGGCGGGTCTGACCGATCGCGATTGGCTCCGCGAACGATGCGATGACACGCAGGGCGATGTTCGTCGCGGCCTCCGCGCCCAAAAGATGGCGGGCGACTATGGCGAATTCATCGCCGCCCAGACGCGCCACCAGATCGCCCTCGCGCACCGCCTCAAGAATCCGCTGGGCCACTACGATCAGCAATTCGTCGCCGGTCCCATGTCCGTGGATATCGTTGATCTGCTTGAAGCCGTTCAGGTCCAGCAAAAACACCGCGTGTGTGGCGCCGGCTCCGGGCAACGCTCCGACTGCGGCCCGCAGCGCGTCGTCGATCTGCCGCCGATTCGGCAGCCCGGTCAACGGGTCCTGTAACGCCAACTCACGCGCGTGCTGCTCGGCCGCGATGCGGCGCCGCGTCTCGCGCTTCTGCTCGTTGTAGCGGCGAATGGAGAATCCCAGCAGGCCAATGCTAAGAATCCCTCCAATCGAAAGAGCCTCGTCGAGCTCGATGGTTTCGTCGTGCTTGGTAATGCCATCCTGGTTCTTGTAGATATCGAATTCGAAGCCGACAAAGAGCAGAACCAGCATCATCGCAATCAGAATGAACGCATCCCGCAGGCTCACCCGGTGTCTCATAATGAATCGCCGCGCGACTGGAAATATCGGGGGCATGCCGGAAGAATAGCGACTCGCGCTGAAGGGCGAGGCCAAACCTCGGCGCCTGAGGGATAGCATTTTCTCATCGAAGAATGAGCCTGAACGGAGGAGATGACGGTCGGTAGCGGGGGGCTCCTTTCGTTTTGGTTTTGAGTACACGGAAAGCGGTCGCCGGCGCGGTGGGAATGTGGGAATCGCGACAGCGATTTCCAAGGGCGCGGTGGAAAAGCGAGGAAAACCTGCTTTTGGTTTTCCTCCCTTTTCCACCGCCCCGTCATTTCCACCGTGCTCCGGGGTTTCGTCTTCAGAGGCGGAGATCACGCGCTTCGCCTCGCAATTCCCGAAAGCAATTGTTTTTTTGCGCGCTGCATTTCGATGGCTGACTCGGTGTCGGACTGCTCCTGAGCGAATCGTTCCAGTTCTGCCATCGTTATTCCCGGCCGCAGGTAAATCTCGCACTGCGGCATCCGGCTGAAGATCTCGAACGGCGTGGCCCACTGACGATAGACGTGCCGCCGCTTTCCGTTGGGTTCTTCGACGATCTCCGACACGGCGCAGGGGCGATGAAAGTTGACGTAGGGATTCAGATAGCGGCGATGAAACCGATCCACGGTTTCGGCATGCTCCGCGCCAATGTGGCCGAAGCCCATGTGCTTGCGAATGATCGCTCCGTTTTTCGACTCCACCAGTCCGTTGTCTCCAGTGCGACGGGCACGTGATTTGGTCTGCTCGATGAGCAGTTTGTCCAGTAGTTTGGCCACCGTGTAGTTGATGAATTCGCTGCCGTTGTCGGAATGAAATCCCCGGACAGTGAACGGCAACTGTTCCAGCAACTGCTCCAGCAATGGAATCAGCCAGTGTTCGGAGATCTGTGGCGCAGCTGCCACAATCTCCCACTGGGTCACTTCGTCGACGGCATTGATGTGATACACGCCTTTGACGCCGTCCCGATCGCCTTGATGCACCGTGTCGATGCGCAGATAGCCGGGCCGGCCCTGCGGCCGCGGTTTGCGCCGCTCGCCGATCGGGATCGGCGTGGGCCGGGTCGGCTGGTAGCTGGTGTTCCGTTTACGATAAGACTCCGAGTTGCGGAACCGGTAGATCTGCGCCACGGAGATGCCCGCCAGCCGCTGGTACGCCGCCTGACTGTATTGGCCGAACTCGCGTTCCAGAATCCGCTTCGTTGCCGGTCCGCTCAGGTTGCCGTGGCTCTTGTCGACATAGGCCAGCAGGTCCACGTCCCCCTTCGTGTAACGAGAAGCAAACTTTCTCCGTTGATACGACGCCGCCTTCACATGGCCGGTGTCGATATAGCTCGCGATCAGCCGTGTCACCTGTGCCCGGCTGAGGCCGGTCATGCGTGCCACATACCGGAGCAGCAGACCCTTTTCCCGGCGATTCAGACAGGCGTATTGATGCCGCGTCAACGTTCGCTCCGTCCAGGCATAAATTTCCGCCCGGCCCTGGCCAGAAAATCGCACCCCGCCGCTGCCTGCCAGAAACGCCCGCACCTGCTCAAGGCTCGTCGCTTCTGAATCGTCCATGAGGATGATCAATCCCCAGCATCCCGACCCTCCCCTTCAGGCTCATCTTGTGTGAGAATCCAATGCCCTTTTCAGGCTCATCTTGTATGAGACAAGAGTGGGATAAAGCGTGAAATGTCTCCCATGTTAAACTGACGGCGTATTTCAACCACTGCTGGGCGGGAGTAATTCAGCGGTAGAATGCCAGCTTCCCAAGCTGGACGTCGCGGGTTCGAGCCCCGTCTCCCGCTCCATCTTTTCACGGAGTTACAGGTTTGAAGCAAAACCTGTACTCCGTTGTACTCCATTTACATGAGAAGACTCGTTTCGAGCTTCTCGATTGCCTCCTTCCGCCTCCCCACCGCCGAACGCGTGTAAACATTCTGGTTCACGTCCAGAGTGTGCCCGAGTTGATCCGCCACAATCTTCGGATCGACCTTCAGATCGTTCATCAGCGAGGAGTGGGTTCTTCGCATTACTTGAAAGGTTACCCATCCCAGGCCGACCGCCTTCAGTCGAGGAGCGATATTCCGGCGCCAGCAGCAATCCTTTCGGATCGGCTTGTCGAGCTTTTCCGAAGGGAACAGCCACATTTCAGGTCGCACAGCCCCAGACACCGCACGCCAGAGCTCGATATCGGCCGCAAGAGTGTCCGAGATCGCGGCATCTCGAACGGAGTTTGATGTCTTCGGAGAATCGATGTCCCCCCGATAAACGCGTTGCCGGATTTGAATCGACCCCGCCTGAATGTGTTCCCACTTCAAAGCGAAAATCTCTCCTGGTCGCATTCCGGCCATCAGGGCCAGACGTACGATGAGGCGCTCACGCGGTTCAAGCACTGCCAAACATTTGATTACCTCCTCAATGGTCATCGAAGTGTGTACCGGCCGCTTCGCTTCTTTCGGGGTGAACAAGAGCGCACCAGGGTTGCGCTGGATGCATCCTTCTGCGACAGCCATTTCGAAAATCTGCTTCAAGTCCCACTTCAGGTGATCGACCACGCTGAACGACAAATCCGCCGTTGCCTTCTCATCCAAAATGGCTTGCAGATCGTCGCGGCTCACTTCGCTCAGCCGCCGATCTGCCAGAGCTGGAAACAGATGAACTTTGATCCTGTTCACGTTGTTCCCCGCCGTTGATTTCTTCCATTTCCGCAGATAGAAGCCGAAGTACGGCCCCTCCACGAAGTCCTTAAAACGCTGATCACCCGAAAGCGCATCTTGCGCCGAGTTGATCGGAGCAAGAATCTTGTCGAGTTTGGCCTGCGCTTCAGACTTGCGCATGGTTGAGACCGGCCCGAGCAGACGGTTGCGTCGCGTTCCGTTCTCCCAATACTGCCCGATCCATTTGCCACAGCGCTTCTTAATGCTTCCCTTCTGATATCGATTACGTCGCATCGGTTCTCCTTTGCGCGTCGCTCGACATCAATTCTTGGCGAACATCCAGAATCGTAACAGGTGTTGAGACCATTGGTGCTCACACCGCCATGGAAGAGGTCTCGCGAACCGTGCCCGCCTCATTCGCTTGTTTCCAGCTTTCGAGAGATGCTCTGCGCACAAGTTTGCGTCGGCCCATGCAGATGGCAGGCAGGCGGGTGACGCCCGTAATCTTTCCGTTTATTGCGTTGTACACATGCGCCTTCGAACAGCGCAGGTTCGCGGCGACTTCGTGAATAGAAAGGATCTCGCTGTTGTTCTCGCTCATTTTGTTTCCCTGTTACTTCGGCAGGATGGATTGCCTTCGTCATGAGGCCTGAGTCTTTGGCGCGCCGAACTCTTACATCAGGCGCATAAAAAACATCTGCCCCATTGCGTGTCACAAACTTCCCGTCTGTCGGCTCGTGCATTAAGAAGAGTCCGGGCGCGTCCAACCGCCCTCGACAGCCACAGATCAGCCAAGAAGACGCCGAATGGAACACATCGGCTCGTCGCTTCGCAAGCTTGCCGAGTCCCGCGGGCTGGAGATCACGAGCTCCAAACAAATGCTGAAGAAGGTCGAGGTCATCGAGCTCGTGCGACAGCAGCGCGCCGAGAATCGACAGGACCTCATTTACAGCGCTCGTCCGTTCGTGCTCTGTGGAATGCCCTTGAAACGGCCACCAGTTGGAACACTGATCCACCGGCGCCGCAACGGCAGGTTCTTCCTCCAAATCCACGGTCACGCCGAGTATGGACTTCCGTTCGGCCAGGACAGACTAGTGGCGATCTGGGCGGCGACCCGGGCCGTGCGCCAAAGAAGTCGGATTGTCGAGTTTCAATCAGGGGCGCAAATTCTCGAAGAGTTCGGCCTGCCGCACAACGGTGTCTCTTATCGTCGTCTCACGGATGGTTTCAAGCGCGTCTTCGGCAGCACAATCTACTTTGGCTCCGGTGACGATTCCCGTCGGCAGGATGTGTTCGACTGCGCGAGGTTCTGTTTCTTCGATCGCCTGCGAGTGTGGTATTCCCGCGACGATCACTACGAAGGCAACCTCGACGGCTTACCGAATCGCATTGAACTCAGCGAACGGTTTTGGGAGGAGATCCGCGCCCACCCCATACCCGGCGAATTGAACGTCGTTCGGGGTCTTGCCAACTCTCCCGGTTGTCTCGACTTCTACTTGTGGCTCACTTGGCGCTGCCACCTGGCGCGCGCAGATGAGAGGATTCGGCTGTTCGGACCAACCGGGCTTCAGGTGCAACTCGGTTCGGCGGATTACCTCCGGTCGAGGGACTTTCGGCGCACCGTTGCCCGCTGGCTGGCCACTGTGAAAGCGTGCTGGCCGGAATGCCCGGTCCGGATCGCTCCTGGCGGTGAAACTCTCCACATTTCTCCTGCATCCGCGATCCACAAGCGGCTGTGAATTTCCAGACTTTTCCACGATGGTTATGTCGCGGCGTCCGCAATGAAAAATCAACGGTTAAGCGAAATTGAGTGAGATAGTCTTGTCGCGCATTGCGAGATAGTGTTGTCGCGCTCCCTTGATCTAAGTGCTTATTTAACAATCAGATCGGGAGCTCTCCTGTAGTTCTTTTTTCCTGTAGAAGACACTCCTGTAGTCGGCGAAGCGCGGCTGTGGAAACGCGGGCCGAGAAACCCACAGCCGCGCCCTTCGGGCTGAGAGGTGCTCACATTTCTATGTAAGATTTTGCGTCTTTATAGCCTCACCCCTTCTAAGGAGAGTTTGTCTTGTCTTCCTTAAAACGTCATCATTTACCCAACCGGCTCAATACCCAAATCAGACACGTTTGCATTCTGTTTTTCAGCTGCCTAACCGTTACAGCACTATCTGCGGAACCAGTCCCCGATCCGAGAGCCGCCCTCGCTGAGGCGGACCGACTGGCCTGGCTAAAGAACTGGACGAAGGCGGAACCATTCTTCGCAAAAGCCGAGGCGGGGTTCACCGCGGTCGGAGATCGGCGCAATGCGCTTTACGCCAAAGTAGGAAGACTCCGCGGCGAGTTGCGATCCAGTTCGCCGCTGGTCATCTCGCACGAGGTTGCGCTTCTTCTGACTGATCCCCTTGTTGAGGGCGATAAGGCCCTCAGACTTCGGTGTCTCACCGTGAAAGGCGACGCCGATCTTGATGTCGATTCCAACCTGGCTCAGCGCGACTGGAGAGAAGCACTCGCGCTTTCGAAGGAGCTGGGTCTCCCCGACTGGGAGTCGCGGGCGAAGGGCGAACTCGGAATTATTGCGTTTCTCCACGGCGATACTGGCGCGGCAATGCTGCAAGTGGGCCTCGCACTGCGGCATGCCGTTACCGCCCATGATCTCGGCGCGGAGATCCGCTATCGGACGCTGGCCGGACAGGGAATGTCTGAACTCGGCAAGGGCGACGAAGCGTTGGCTCAATTTGATAAAGCCATGGTGGGGTTGTCCCCCAGGCTGAGACAAACAGTTAAGACACTGTTGACCGTTCGCTGTAAATTTATTGTGCCCGATCCCGGAACGGAGTCAGGATGGGCGTGCCGGTGAAGCGGAGGCGGGCTC
>Ga0134125_10000138_pt1 | contig 107530 bp, 65 predicted proteins | sample KB31751_FD_96464 | JGI IMG/M metagenome (GOLD analysis project Ga0134125, IMG submission 96464) | Terrestrial soil microbial communities with excess Nitrogen fertilizer from Kellogg Biological Station, Michigan, USA - KB3-175-1 | ecosystem: Environmental > Terrestrial > Soil > Unclassified ... | reverse complement strand
GGCAAGATGCCGATGCCACCTCGAGCGGCGGTGGCACGGGCGTCCCGCCCGTGAACGTGGCCCATCGGCAAGATGCCGATGCCACCTCGAGCGGCGGTGGCACGGGCGTCCCGCCCGTGAACGCAGCCCATCGGCAAGATGCCGATGCCACCTCGAGCGGCGGTGGCACGGGCGTCCCGCCCGTGAACGCAGCCCATCGGCAAGATGCCGATGCCACCTCTTACGAGAAGGGCTTGCTTGCGCACCAGATCTTTGAACAACGAGCAATTGAAAATCCTGAAGCAATTGCCGCTGTGTTTGCCGATCAGAAGATCAGTTATGCAAAGCTTAACGGCCTCGCCAACCAGTGGGCCAATTATCTTCGACGACAGGGTGTCGGCCCGGATGACGTTATCGGTGTCTTTGTCGAACGTTCGCTCGACATGATCTTAGCCATGCTCGCGATTCTCAAAGCCGGCGGCGCTTATTTACCAATCGACCGTAGTTATCCGCGAGGACGAGTAACCTTCATGCTGGCGGACGCGAAGGTCAAGTTCGTGCTAAGCCAGACCAGGTTACTGAGTGAGCTCCCGGATCTTGATGCAAAAATATTATTGCTGGATGACGACCGCCTGGTTGCCGAAGAGAGTAAAGCGAATCTAATCAGCTCGATCACTGCCGAGAATCTCGCCTATGTTATCTACACCTCAGGTTCGACCGGCAAACCCAAGGGCGTTGCCGTCACGCATTCAAGTGTCGTTCATCTCTTCGCAGCTACAGCTCCTTTATTTGGATTTGACCGCGAAGATGTTTGGACAAATGCGCACTCATATGCCTTCGATTTTTCTGTCTGGGAGATTTTTGGGGCGCTGTTAAGCGGAGGGCGACTAGTAATCGTGCCCAGGCAAGTGGCCCAGGCTCCCGCTGAATTTCTCAATCTCATTCGCGCGGAAGGCGTGACCATTTTGGGCCAGACTCCCTCGTCGCTGCGACAGCTTGTTGAGGCCAGACGGACTGCGCCGGTTACCGCCTGGAAGTTACGAATGATCACGTGCGGTGGCGAGGCCCTGCCTGCCGATCTAATCGGTGACTTACTTGAATGGCGAGTACCCGTTTGGAATTTCTTTGGACCTACTGAAGCTACGGTATGGGTTTCCGCCAGAGAAGTTAAGTTAGCGGATTCGCAGCATCAATACGCACTGCTCGCCGGACCGTTCGAGAACATGGAGATGTATGTGCTCGACAAGCATCTTGAACTAGTTCCTGTTGGCGTGCCTGGAGAGCTTTTGCTGGGTGGTGAGGGATTGGCTCGCGGCTACCTCAATAATCCGTCACTCACGGCTGAGCGTTTTGTTCCTCATCCTTTTTCCGCGTCGTCCGGCAAACGACTTTATCGAACGGGAGATGTGGGGCGTTACCTGACGAATGGAACCCTGGAATTTATGGGACGATCGGATTCCCAGGTTAAGGTTCGTGGGTTTCGTATTGAGCTGGGCGAAGTCGAAGCAGCACTCGCCAAACATCCCGAAGTGAAACAAAGTGTAGTCGTAGTCCGTGACGACACACAGCAGGGCTTGCTCACAGCCTATATTGTAGCCGGCGACGTTGAGCCAACAGTGTCGGAGCTGCGCAACTTCCTTAAGCAGGAGCTCCCCGACTACATGATTCCGGCGAGCTTCGTCATTCTTGATGCGTTGCCCCTCAATTCAAGCGGGAAACTAGACAAATTGAAATTGCCGCCGCCTGAGCAAGCGGGCCGCCCCACCGACGAGAGTTTGGTTGCGCCCCGGACGCAACTGGAATCAGACCTGGCAAAGATTTGGTCGATGGTCTTGAGGCGAACGGAGATTGGCGTGGCAGACAACTTCTTCGAATTAGGAGGCCATTCGCTCTTGGCGACGCAACTGCTGTCGCGGGTGCGCGCGCAGTTCGATATTGAGCTACCGCTCCGGCTGTTATTCGAGGCGCCGACGATAGAAGGTTTGGCGCAGGCCATCGCAGAGAACAAGCCCGAGAATTCCAGTTCGGCAACGCCGGTAATAAAAAGAAGGGCCCGCAAGAATGCGCTGCTTGCAAGAGTCGATGAGCTTTCAAATGAGGAAGTGGACGCTCGGCTCAGGGAACTACAGAAGTAAGAAGGCAAAAGTAGCTTTGCACGAAAAGTCTTAAATTCCACCTGCGGGAGCTGGTGGATAGTTCAAGTTCGACCTACAAAGAGAGGTTAGGATTGGTCCTTTGAATCCCCTCAGCGGCAGCTGAGGGATGGTTCAAATGCAGCCTCGCTCGCAAGTTTTCAACGGAAATAGGCAGGACTTGAACCATCCACCTGCTCCCGCAGGTGGGATTTAGTAAACAACGACATCAAACATTGGTAGGCTGGACCTTAAGTAACCACCAGCTGCCGCAGGCGGGATTTAAGACTTTTCAGGCAAAGCTGGCAAAAGTAAGAAGGCAAAGTAAAAGTAAAAAGGAAGAAGTTAAGCGAAGAATTGCATGAGTGGTCTGTTGCAAAAGGGAGTCGAGCTTACCGCGGAGGAGAAGCGAGCGCTGCTCGCCGAGTTGCTCAGCCAGCAAGCGCAGGAGAGCGACGTCTTTCCGCTCTCGTTTGCGCAACAGCGTCTTTGGTTCCTCACGCAGATTGAGCCTGACAATCCTTCATACAACATTCCGCAAGTATTGAAGCTGGGAGGTCGGCTCGACGTGACCGCTCTGCAGCAGACGCTGGATTTCATTGTCGATAGACACGAATCGCTGCGGACGACTTTCAAAGTAATCGCCGGAGAGCCTTTTCAGGTTGTCTCGCCCAGTGCGAAGATCAAAATCTCTCTAATCGATCTCGAAGATTCAGCTCCTGAAAAACGTGAAGATGAGGCGCGCCGAATTATCACCGCGGAAGGCGTGCGGCCGTTCGACTTGAGTAAAGACCTGCCGCTTCGGGTCACGCTGCTGCGGCTTGCTGATCGCGATCACTTCCTGTTGCTCACGATGCACCACATCGTTAGCGATGGGTGGTCGATGGGTGTTTTCACTCGTGAATTGTCGACGGTCTACCAAATCATCGTCGACGGTGAGCAGCCTTCGTTACCTGAACTGCCGATTCAATATTCTGATTTTGCAGAATGGCAACGGGACTGGCTGCAGGGCGAGGTTCTCGAGCGACAAATTAACTTTTGGAAAAAGTCACTGGCCAATGCTCCAACTCTTTTGGACTTGCCGGCGGATCATCCCCGACCACCCTTGCAGTCATTCAGCGGAGCGCATCTCACCTTCACTTTGCCCCCCGACTTGAGCGAGAAGATCAACGAGCTCAGCATGCGATCGGGCGTGACGCTTTTCATGCTGCTGCTGGCTGCTTTCAAGACGCTGCTGTCACGTTACACCGGAGAGGAAGACATCGTCGTCGGAACTCCGATCGCCGGGCGTAATCAGATCGAGACCGAGGGTCTGATCGGTTTTTTCGTCAACACGCTGGCGCTAAGAACCGACCTGGGTGGCAATCCGACTTTTCGGGAGTTGTTGCAGCGCGTGCGCGACGTAGCGCTCGGAGCCTTTGCTCATCAGGACCTGCCCTTTGAAAAACTGGTTGAAGAACTCAATCCTGTTCGCGCGGTGAGCCATTCGCCTCTATTTCAGGTGTTATTTATTCTTCAGAATGTGCCGCGCGAGGCCCTGCGACTTGGCGAGCTGAGTGTCCAACGCTTGCCGGCCGCTACTCAGACAGCAAAGTTTGATTTGACGTTTCAAGTCAGTGAAGGCTCGAGCGGTATCAACTGCTGGCTGGAATACAACACGGACCTGTTTGAACGAAGCACCATCGAGCGCTTGCGACAACACCTCGAAGTTCTGCTGGCTGGTATCGTCGCCAATCCTGATTGTCGACTTTCAGAGCTTCCGTTACTGACCACCAACGAGGTTCAGCAACTTCTGATCGATTGGAATCAAACTGAAACCAAGTACTCGAGCGACAAGTTGATACACGAGTTGTTTCAGGAGCAAGCCCGTGAAACTCCCGAGCGCGTCGCACTGTCTTTCAAGGGAAAGTCGATGACCTTCGCCGAGCTCAACAAGCGAAGCAATCAGCTTGCTCACTATCTCAGGAAACAAGGGGTCAGGCCCGAATCGAGAGTGGCTGTCTGCCTTGAACGTTCGATGGAGATGGTGGTAGCCGTCCTGGCTGTGCTTAAAGCAGGAGGCGCGTTTGTTCCGATTGATCCAGCTTACCCCGTTGAGCGAATCGCCTTTCTCCTTGAAGATTCGCAAAGTTCGACGATGATAGTGCGGGCAGCGCAATTGTCGACTCTGCCGGTGACGTCCGCAGTTCCAATTTGCATCGACAAGGATTGGCAGAAAATTGCTTCCGAAAGTTCTTTCGATCCCGACTCCTTAACCTGTTCAGAAAATGCTGCCTTTGTTATCTACACTTCGGGCTCAACCGGGTTACCCAAGGGCGTAGTCAGTCTTCATCACGCTTACATCAATCGCTTCGAATGGATGTGGAAGGAATATCCGTTTACGACTGACGACGTTGGTTCGCAGAAGACGACGCTAGGTTTCGCCGATTCTATCTGGGAAATCTTTGGAGCGTTATTGAAAGGCGTCCCACTTGTAATCATCCCCGATGAAGCGGTGAAGGATCCGCATCTCCTCATAAAGACTTTGAGCGCCAACAAAGTCACGCGCATCGTGCTGGTTCCTTCACTGCTGCAAGTCATACTTGAGCAGAAGCAGGATCTGGCGAGCAAGCTGCCGGCGTTGAAGTACTGGACCTGCAGTGGAGAAAGACTGCCGTTGGATCTGGCGAGGTTGTTCGCGCAAAGGTTACCGGATGCCGTGTTGATTAACCTCTACGGCTCAACTGAGATTGGCGCCGACGCTACCTGCTTTGAGGTTAAGCATCCCACCGACCAGGGAAACATTCCCATAGGCCGGCCCATCGCGAACACGGAAGCCTATGTGCTGGGGCGGTATCTCGAGCCCGTGCCTGTTGGAGTTCATGGCGAACTCTACATCGCCGGCGCCGGCGTTGCCCGCAGCTATCATAATCAGGGTGACTTGACCGCTGAGCGATTCATTCCCTGCCACTTCAATACACCGTCGGGCAAGCGCATGTTCAAAACGGGAGATGTGGTGCGCTACCGCGGCGATGGCCAGATCGAGTTCATCGGCCGTCGAGATCTTCAGGTGAAGTTACGCGGTTTTCGAATTGAACTGGGCGAAATCGAGGCAGTGCTGAAGAGCCACCCGCAGGTGGAAGTAGCGGTTGCCATGCTGATGAAAGTAAGCGCGCATAACGAAGCCATAGTTTGCTATGTGGTTCCCTCTCGAGAGCGATCCGACGACGCCAGTTTCGCAGCCGAGTTGCGACAGTTCTCAAAACAAAAGCTGCCGGAGTACATGGCGCCAACCACTTTCGTTGTGCTCGAGACTTTGCCATTAACACCAAGTGGTAAGATCGACCGTCGCGCCTTGCCGCTACCCGACTCGAATCGAGGGAGCGCGAACGAAGCCCGGCTCGCTTCTCGGGATGATTTCGAGCTTCGCCTGGTGCAGATCTGGGAGCAGCTTCTTGGCGTCAGTCCGGTTGGAGTGAAGGACAATTTCTTTGATCTTGGCGGACACTCACTGCTGGCGGTTCGCCTGGTCGCTCAAATCGAAGCCGAATTTGGCAAGCGTCTGCCGTTGGTAAGTCTCTTCCAGGATGCGACAGTTGAAGGGCTGGCTAATCTGCTCAGGACCGACGTGGCTGGCTTGTCCTGGCCGACTGCGGTGGAAATTCAACCTGAGGGATCGAAGCCGCCACTGTTTTGTGTTTCAACTCCCAACGTGAATGCCCTGGGTTATCGGACGCTCTCGAAATTTCTGGGAGCGGATCAGCCGGTCTACGGCCTGCAGGCGCAGTACCCTGAGGATCTGGATGGCGAACACAGTAACGCTGCGGTTGAAGAACTGGCTACAGAGTACCTCGAGGCAATGAAAGCGATTCGCCCTCATGGTCCTTATCAGATGATCGGCATGTGCCGAGGCGCGCATATCGCTTATGAGATCGCTCGCCGTCTTGTCGCGGATGGAGAGAAAGTCTCTCTTCTTGGCATCCTGGATACGTGGGTGATAGAGAACACGTACAATCGCCTGCTCTATGTTGGGTATTACTATCGTCGCGCAAAAGCGCTGGTCCGTTTGAATAGTCGCCAGATAGGTTCACTTCTCAAGCGCAAGTTAAGAGAAGAAAAAACGAATGACACCAGCTCGCGGGACGTTGCGGTGCGCCAACCGAGGAATCCGATGCATGTCTATTTTCCAGGACCGAATTTTGTTCCGAAGACATACAATGGCGACGTTGCTGTTTTCCGCGTGCGGTGGCAGCCGCTCAATCGGATTCGAGATACGGCGCTCGGATGGCGCCGGTTGACCACGGGGAAAGTAAATGTCTTTGTGATCCCAGGAAAACACGGCACCGTTTTGCAGAAGCAAAGTATTGCCGGTCTGGCGGCGGCATTGAAGAAATGCCTCAGTACTGAAGCAGCCTTGAAGAGCTAGAATGACAGGTACCACGGAAACAACGTCGGCGCCATTAAGCGTCGACGCAACCAAATTTACCAAACCCAGGCAGGTTTCATTCATTCGACCACCCAGCCTCGGTCTTAAGAATCTTCGCACCGACCTAACCAAGCTTTGGCATTATCGAGACTTGCTTTACACGCTCAGCCTTCATCGTGTGAAAGTGCGCTACAAACAGTCAGTGCTGGGAATTCTTTGGGCGCTGCTGCAACCGCTTTCGATGATGCTGATCTTCACCTTTATCTTCTCGATCATCGCTCGCATTTCGCCGGAAGGAGCGCCGTCTTACGCTATCTTTGTTTATGCTGCGCTCCTGCCCTGGAATTATTTCTCCTCGGGCGTTGGCAACGCGACGAATAGCCTGGTAAGCCATTCTCAGTTTGTCACCAAGGTCTATTTCCCGCGCGAGATTTTGCCTGTCACCTATGTCATCGCCGCGCTCTTTGATTTTCTGGTGGCGGCGACGCTGCTGATTGGCTTGATGATTTATTACCAGGTGCGACCCACGGCGAACGCTCTTTATGCGGTTCCGATCATCCTGATCCTGACGATGTTTTCGTTGGCGATGTCGTTCTTCTTTTCAGCGACTCAGGTACGCATTCGCGATGTTGGCGTAGCGGTGCCGTTGCTGCTGCAACTCTGGATGTTTGCGACGCCAATTATTTATCCGTTGAGTGCAGTACCGCGGCGATTGCTCCCAGTCTACGAGCTGAACCCGATGGTTGGCGTGATTGAAAACTTCCGTTCAGTGATCTTGCAGGGCGGACCTCCTGACTTTCAATCGCTGCTGGTTTCAGCGATCGTTTCGATAGGGCTGTTGTTTGCGTCTTACATTTACTTCAAACACGTGGAAGCCACCATGGCTGATGTGATCTGAAAGACGCGGAAACCGTGAACCGGAAACCGGAAACCGAACAGAAGCAAGGAGTCGAAACAAAAGAACTGCGACGAACAACCAAGAACAAAGAACAAAGAACAAAGAACAAAGAACTAAGAACAAAGAACTAAGAACAAAGAACTAAGAACAAAGAACTAAGAACAGTCAAAGACCAAAAACCAAAGGCCAAAGACCTTCTTCTCAATGATCGATCTTGCCTTCGAGCACGTTTCCAAGAAGTACCGCATCTTTCGCGAGTCAGACGACTCCAACGGCGGTCCAGCCGCGCTGCGCAAAGTGACTCGCAGGCTGCGCGGATGGCAGGATTTCTGGGCGTTGAAGGATGTCAGCTTCGCAGTCGAGCGTGGCGAGGCGCTGGGAATCATCGGACAGAATGGCGCCGGCAAAAGCACGATACTCAAGCTGCTTTACAACATCACCACTCCCAGTAAAGGCGAGATCAGGATCAATGGGCGCTTGTCGGCCTTGATCGAAGTCGCGTCCGGCTTTCATCCCGAATTGACCGGGCGCGAGAACGTTTACCTGAACGGATCACTGCTCGGAATGAAGCGGCGAGAGATTAACGCCAAGCTCGATAGCATCGTAGACTTTGCGGGCGTTTCAGCTTTCATCGACACTCCGGTCAAACGATACTCGTCGGGAATGTACCTGCGTTTGGGCTTTGCGATTGCGGCCCACCTTGATCCGGATATTCTTTTGCTGGACGAGGTACTGGCGGTAGGCGACGCGGACTTTCAGGCGAAGTGCATTGCTCGAATTAATCAGCTCAAGCAAATCGGCACGACTATAGTTTTCGTGTCCCACAATCTCGGCGCCGTTGAAAGTCTCTGCGACCGAGTCTTCCTGCTGCGTCAGGGAGAGATTTACAAGAGCGGATCCGCGCGCCAGGTCATTTCAGACTACGAGACGATGCTAACGGAAATGCCGACCAGCGAGGTTTCCCATCTTACCTCTGTGTCGGAAGCTCGCGAGGCCGAGATAGTCTCCGGAGCTTTATTGAATGCTGACGGTCGCAAGACGACCATGTTCTCGGCGGGCGATCCGGTGACGATCGCCGTCGACTACGTTGCGCATGAACCGCTGCAGGACGTGGCTATTGAAGTGTATTTCTATTCCGTGTTCGGGAACTTGCACAGCCATTTTTCTACAAGCTCGAATGGACAGCGACTGGATCTCGAAGCCGGCCCTGGCGTAATCGAATTCACCTGTCCGGAAATTGGCTTGGAAGTCGCGGCCTTCAATGTTGAAGCCAGCATAAAATATCGAAGCGCGGATTTTCGCGATCATATCGACCACAAACACGTAGCCATAATTAATATCGGCAAGGGCAAACCCATCCACGGACTTTTCCACTCGCCCCACACCTGGCAGCAGAAAGCTACCGGTGTTTCTGAAGGAGACAGTCATGCTTGAACTTTATTTCGTGTTCTATCGCATTCCGAAGATCATGACCCAGCTGGCAAGGGAGCGGCATCGCAGCGCGGTGGCCTGGAGTTTGTTCGGCATCTTCGCATGGTTTGGCGCCGAACTGGTCGTGTTTGTTCTCGTTGGACTCGGATATGGGGTTGCTGCTCTTGTCTTTGGATGGAGCGTTGAAGAGGAAGTCCCACCGGGAGTGCTTTTATTGTCGTACATATTGGCACTGGGATCGGCAATTGGCTCGTTCGCAATTGTGCGCAAGATTCTTTCGTCGAGACCAATCGACCAGGTCTTCCCCGCACCTCCACCACCGCCGCAGTTTTCCAGCTGATAATGAGACCAAAACGTTAGCCACAGATTTCACCGATTGCACAGATGTAAAAAAGGTCTTTAGCCTTTGGTCTTTGGTCTTTGTGCTTGCGGGGCATTCCACCCTGACGCGTTTCCAGGACACCTTTCGGGATCACCACCAGGAATGAATGGATTCAACCACAAAGATCTAAGACCAAAGTCCAAAGACCGTTTTACTTCTGTGGCATCTGCGTAATCTGCGGATAGTCCTTCGTCCCCACTGAATCGACTCTTTGGGGCTGATTCGTTATCCTGTTCCCAACTTAATTGATTGCCGCAGGGGGTATCTAACGAACCCTGGTGCGGGGGACTGTCTTTTTGAGCCGAGTCGATCCAAACGTAAATGAGTAGCACGACACTTCAAATACCGATTTTACAAGGCGTTCTCAATCGAATTGATGACGCCCAGCAGCAGAAATTAATCAACGAGATTAGTAGAGGTAGCCGCGTCATCTTCATCAGCGGCCTCGTCTCCGAGCCCGCGCGAGCGCTAGTCCTTACTTCACTGCAGCGAGCTACCGGAAAGCTTTTTGCCATTGTCACTCACGCGAACCAGGACCTTGAAAAATGGGAACGCGATCTACGCTTCTGGTACTGCGCGGTGAATGGTGCTCGAGCCGCTGATGACAAAGTGCTCCTCATGCCGGCTTCGGAAAGCGATCCCTATGCGGGTTCTTCGCCACACGCAGAAACGCTCGAGCAGCGGGCTCTGACCCTTTGGCGAATAACCAGCGGCAAGCCGGACTTTGTAGTACTCACTGCGAGGGCGCTCGCCAGAAAGACAGTTGCACCGCAAGTAATCCAGCGCACCGGGACCATCCTGAAGCGCGATGAAGATCATTCGCCCGAAGCGCTCGTGGAAAAGCTGATCGCTTCAGGTTATGTGCGCGAAGATCCCGTCGGTGACGTCGGCGAGTTTTCAATCCGCGGCGGCATCCTCGACGTTTGGTCGCCCGGGCACAATTCGCCGGTACGCATTGAATTCTTCGGCGACACCGTGGACTCCATTCGCGAGTTTGATCCCGAGACTCAGCTATCGACCACGCAAATGACAGTCGCAGAGATCGCTCCGATGCGCGAGTTGTCAGTTACGAATTCCGACTTTCGACTTTGGGCTGAGTTCGCTCGTGAGCGCTGGAGCGATAGTCGCTTCGCGCGTTCACTACTCGACCGCACTAAATTCGCTGACGAAGGCGAATCATTCTCCGGTTGGGAGTGGCTGATGCCGCTCGTCATCGAAAGAAACTCGAGCTTGTTCGACTATTTGAAAGACACGGTTTTTGTGATCGATGAGCCAGCCGGTATCGAGAACTATCTAGCGGATGCGTATCAAACTTTGGCAGATCGTTATGCAGAGACAGATGCGGCGGACGACCTGGGGCTCGCGCCTGACGAGCTCTATTTATCGCCGGAATCATTGCGCGAACGGCTTGACGCTGTACAGCGTCTCGAATTGCGCACGCTCGGAAGAACAGCAGCGCAAACGGATCAGGCGCTTGCCTTAGACGCGGAGCATCCTCAAGTCCAGATCGGTCGCTCGAAAGCTCCGCGGCGACCTTTGTTTTTGTTTCCAACGGTCGAGAACGCGCCCGAAGTCGAATGGAAATCAACTTCGGTGATGCGCTATCACGGGCGGCTCGCCGATTTGGCTGCGTCAACGTTGAAGGCTGCGAGTGAAGAGAAGAGCACGATTTTCGTAATGCCTAGTCTGGGCGTGGCTGAACGCGTGAGCGAGATGCTAGCGGACTTTAACGTGAATGCTCGACTGACGTTAATCGAAAAGACTGCTGATACGACGATCGCCGATCCGGTAGTAGTCACAGTCGGTCGCCTCACCGGTGGATTTGAGATGCCGGCCGCCGGTTTGATCGTTCACGTCGAAGGTGATCTTTTCGACGAGGCGGCAGACGCGACTTTAGAAAGACGCAGCGACAGCAAACAAAAAGGCGAAGGTCGCCGGCGAAGACTGAAGACGGCTGCTTTTCTTTCTGACTTTCGCGATCTGAAAGTTGGTGATTTTGTCGTTCACATCGATCATGGCATTGGCCGTTTTGGTGGTTTGCAAACGCTGGATCTCGGAACCGCGCGCGGCGAATTCATGCTGCTGTTCTACGCCGACGAAGCCAAGCTTTATGTCCCGGTCGAGCGTTTGGATCTGGTGCAACGCTATTCAAGCGCTGAAGGCAGTCAACCAACTCTCGATCGTTTGGGAGGTATTGGCTGGCAGAAAACAAAAGCCAAAGCCAAGCGGGCGATGCGCGATATGGCTGACGAGCTGCTCCGGCTCTACGCAGAACGAAAGCTCGTCGGTGGCTTTGCTTTCGCAGTTGATACGCCGTGGCAGCGCGAGTTTGAAGATGGCTTTGAATATGTGCTGACCCCGGATCAGGAAACTGCTATCGAAGACGTGAAGCATGACATGGAAGAGGCTGTGCCGATGGACCGGCTGCTCTGCGGCGATGTCGGCTACGGAAAAACTGAAGTGGCGATGCGGGCAGCCTTCAAAGCAGTCATGGAAGGTAAACAGACTGCCGTGCTTACTCCGACTACTGTGCTTGCCTACCAGCACTTCGATACTTTTCGAAAGCGCTTTGTGCCATTCCCGGTAAAGGTGGAGCTGCTCTCCCGTTTTCGCTCGTCCAAGGAACAGAAAGACATTGCGAAGCGAGTCGAGGCAGGTGAGATCGACGTGGTCATTGGAACGCACCGCTTACTTTCAAAGGACGTCCGTTTCAAAGATCTCGGCCTGGTGGTGGTTGACGAAGAGCAGCGCTTTGGCGTGGCGCATAAGGAACGGCTCAAGCATCTGAAGAAGCGCGTTGACGTGCTGACGCTGTCGGCCACGCCGATTCCGCGCACGCTGAACATGTCGCTGACCGGTTTGCGCGATATGTCACTCATCGAAACACCGCCTCGCAATCGTTTAGCTATTCAAACTCAGGTAGTTCAGTTTTCGGAAAATGTCGTCAAGTCAGCTATCGAGTTGGAGCTGGCGCGAGGCGGCCAGGTCTTCTTCATTCACAACCGCGTCGAAACTATCGAGACTATAGCCGCGCTTGTCCAGCGTTTGGTGCCCCAGGCGCGGCTCGTCGTCGGTCACGGTCAAATGAACGAGAAAGACATGGAGCGCGTCATGCTTGAATTCATTGATTACAAGTACGACGTGTTGGTCGCAACTACTATCATCGAAAACGGCATAGACATCCCGCGTGCAAACACAATCATCATAAATCGCGCCGATAATTATGGTCTTTCTCAGCTTTATCAATTGCGTGGCCGTGTGGGCCGCTCCAATCGAAGAGCTTATGCTTACCTGTTGATTCCGAATGAGCAGGAGCTTTCGCCCATTGCGCGGCGGCGGTTAGCTGCGATTCGCGAGTTTTCTGATCTCGGCGCCGGGTTCAGAATCGCAGCCCTGGATTTGGAATTGCGGGGGGCGGGAAACTTTCTCGGCGGCCAGCAATCCGGCCACATGGATGCGCTCGGCTTCGATCTTTACACGCAGATGCTGGAGCGCACCGTGGCTGAATTACGCGGCGAAGCCATTGAAGATGAAGTCTCGGTGTCGATTAATCTGGGCGTCGATGTCGCGATACCTGAAGATTACATTGGCGACATGGGGCAGCGGCTGCGTACTTACAAACGAGTATCCTCAGCCAGAGATCATGAAACGCTCGACGCCATCAAAACTGAGACTGAAGACCGCTACGGGCGTTTACCGCCTCCGGTTGAGCTGTTGTTCGATTACGCGCGCTTGAGGCGATTGGCCGAGCAAATTGGCGTGATTTCGATTGATAAGACAGCCAGTGGCGTGGCCATCAAATTGGCTGAAAAAGCCGCGGTGGCTCCTGAAAAACTGGCGATTTTCCTGCAGTCGCATGAGGCTTCGAGCTTCTCGCCCAGTGGGGTTTTGCGGGTTGAGCTGGGCGAGGAAGAGCGGGACTGGCCGCTCGAGAGAGCGCGTGACGTGTTGCTGGAAATTCGCGTCACAGATTAGAATTAGGCGCCATTTATCAGAGTGCTTGCGTGGCGTCTCCTCGGTCGCTTTCATTCGCCCACGGCGGGCGCGCATTTTGCGGCGAACAAATAACCCGAAATTTGCCGGCAACGTTGATTCGAAACTTAAGGAGTGTTTTTGTGAAATTTAGAATTATCCGTTTAGCCAGCCTGGCAGCGTTTGCTTTATTCATATTGCTGTCGCCTTCACTCGTATTTGCTCAGGAAGGCGAGATGCAAGTTGTCGAGGAGGTTATCGCCCAGGTTAACGAAGACATCATCACGCTTTCAATGCTGAGGCGCGAAATCAAGGATCAGATCGACGCCCTCAAGCAGAGGGGCATGACTGAACAACAGGCTAACGAGGAAGCTGCCAAGAATCGTACCCAACTCCTCTTCACGCTAATTAACGAACAACTGCTGCTGCAAAAAGGCAAAGAGCTGGAGATGAGTCAGAAGGTGGAAGACGAGGTCAACCGCCGCATGCTCGATGTAATGAAAGAACAGGGATTCAAGACGATCACCGAAATGGAAAGGGCGATGAGAGATAGCCAGATCGACCCTGTCACTACTCGCGCCACGATGCGCGCTGAAATCATGAAGCAGGCAGTGCTCCAGGAAGAAGTGGATTCCAAATTGTTTTTCAGTCTCACGCCTACCGAGCTGCATGCCTACTTCGACAAAAACAAAGATAAGTTTAAGAAGCCGGAAAGTGTGACGCTTTCCGAAATCTATCTGGGTCTCGCTGGTAAGAACGAACCGGACGTGAAAGCGCTCGCTGAAAAGCTCGTGGCGCAATTGCGCGCGGGCGGAGACTTCAAAGCGCTTGCGGTGACTTATTCAGAGCGCGAACAGGGAGGAGAGCGCACCGCGATTAAGACCCAGGGCCTGGTGGGAGTGTTTGAAACGCCGCTGCTGCGCGATGATGTTGCCAAAGTGATCAAGAACATTCCGTCAGGTTCCGTTACTGATGCGTTGCGTACTAATGATGGCTATCAGATTTTTCGCGTGGACTCGAGGACGGCGGGCAGCGATGCCGCGACCTTCAATGAGAACCAGGTGCGCGAAGCGATCACGATTGAAAAATCACCTAAAGCGCGCGAGGATTATCTGCAAGACCTGCGGAATGAATCCTACATCAAGGTCTCTGAGAGTTACCGAGCCGACCTGATGCCACTGCTGAAGCTCAAGCCGGAAGCGATTGTAGAGACGACCGCAGACGCGGAATCCCGGCCAGCTCCAAAGAAAAGCAAGGGAAAGTTCCTCAAGATTTTCCCGAAGCCGTAGCGGCAAAGAGCATAGGGCAAAGAGCAAAGCGGCGAGGCTGAGTAGCTAAGCCGCTTCTCTTTGCCCTTTGCGCCTGGCCCTTTGCTCGTATGCGACTCGACCTCTTTCTAAAAGCCAGCCGACTTTGTTCGCGGCGGAGTATTGCGCAGAAGTTGTGTGATGCTGGGTTAGTCTCGGTGAACGGCAGGACTGCAAAATCCTCACACGGCGTGAAACCAGCAGATGAAATTGTGCTTCGAATCAGGAACCGCCGGCTGACCATTCGAGTCACGAAGCTTCCATCCACACGATCAGTATCCAAGTCAGACGCGTCCAGCCTTTATGAACTGCTCGATGAGCAGATTTTGGAAGAAGTTTGATCGGCCTAACAGCGCAGATCTTTGTAAGCTCAGCGCGACTTAGCTCAGCGGCTTAGCTCAGTGGCCTAGCACAGTGGCTTAGCTCAGCGGCTTAGCTCGGTGGCTTAGCTCAGCGGCTTAGATTACTCAAGGTGGATCAGCTCAGGGTCAGGAAGGGTTGCTTGCGCCCGCCCAAGTTGCACTGGCTCTCAACTGGAAAGAAATACTGATGAACTCTTGAATCATTCTTGAAGGCTGATCAAACTTGGGCGGGCGCAAGCAACCCTTCCTGACCCTGAGCTGATCCACCTTGAGCAGTTTCTGTGGGTATTGGTCCTCATTCCTCAACATCAGTGCGGACAGTTAGGTCCGCCACTGCGGGAAGGGCTTGCTGTTTAAGCCTAAACTCAGGCGCGGGTGACATGAGCAGCAGGGCGCAAACATACAACGCTAAAGCTACAAAAGAAATGTAACCTGTCGAGGGCGCAAACGCAGGCCCAGTAATCGAGACTCCCTGAAGCACAGCGCCAGTGAGTCGAGTCAGCCAACCCTTTTCGCCGCCGTACAAACCCGACAACAGCAAATGCTTCAGTACGAAAGCCGTCGCGAAAAGTACGATCAAGCTGCGCAGAAGCCGGCGAGCATCGAAGGCCGAAAACTGGTTAGTCCACAACGTCCACAAAAAGAAAAACGAGAACATCCAGTGCAGCAGTCCATTTTCTGGCAGCACTGAATTGAAGGCTTGAGCCGAGGCGAAGAACAAAGCGAGCAACGTAAGCAAGTGCGCGAGGTTCGTTATCAGCGATTGCTCGATCGCAAGCCAGCGCCGGAGGTCAATTGTTCCCGCTCGAACAAACAGGGAGCCGAGCAATGCGGCCAGTAGCAAAGTGACTAACGGCGGGGGCAGGAAGACCAGTTGCTTGGTGTCCGCATCGACACGCAGGCCGCCAAGCAGGGCCACGGTTAGCAGAAACGTGGGCAGCACGATGAAGTGCAGAACCTGGCGATTGCGTTCCGTGTAATCCTTCATTTTCGTTTGCGGAATATGCCGAGTGGATTTAGATCGCTCCAGGTTTTTTCGGTACCTTCCTCCAACTCTACTTTCAACTCCGCGGCAGTGTGAATTTGGAGATTGGGATCGTCGACCGTCAGCGAGCCGTTTGGTGAGAGACTGATGGCACGGTTCACCGCATTGAGGCCTTCTTTGAAGAGCGCGTCGTCGTAATAAGTCCGTCCCCAGCCCTCGCGGTAAAACGCATAGGCCACGTAGAACTGAGTCCGAGCATCTTTCTGAGCAGGATCGGCTCCGGCCCATTCATCTCGAGCGGCCCGAAACTGTTCTCGCTCAAACAGGGCCATGCCGTTATTAAACTTTTCGAGATTGATCTCGTATACGCCGGCAACGATCTGAGTGTTGGTCGCTACTTCTCTTAATGAACGCGGCTCAGTCGCGTAGATCCAGATGATGGCCGCCGCGTAGACGATGGTCCAGATGAGTCCCACAACTTCGATGAGCTTGCGCGGCATAAGTAGCACAGACTTCAGTCTGTGTATTTCGTCAGAGTAACGCTATCGACTTGGTACCTGACATGTTGCCTTTGTTTCAAATCACTAGTTCCAAGTCACACTGAACACAGACTGAAGTCTGTGCTACAACTCGGATTATAGACCAGTTCCGGTGATCAAAGGACGACTCATCTCAAATCCAGGATGGTGAGTTTCATTGATACCACCGGCTGGCCCGGTGAAGCGTCATGGTGACAGCTAAGAACAAAATGGGAGCAAGAAGCCTTGATGCCACGGGCTCGACCCGTGGTAGTTCACGATTAGGCTGGCTCCAACAGCAGACAGCGTGAAGGACCACGGGCAAGCCCGTGGCATCATCCTTCCAAGGCACAGACCTTTTGTAGCAGCCAAGCGTGATTACCACGGGACAAGCCCGTGGCATCTCAACAGATCAATACGTCGAGCTTGGATAGAAACAAAAGAGAATTAATTATCATGAGTCACTTAACAAAATTGTTCATCGTTTTTTCGATAGCGCTCCTGGTGCTTTGCGGTTGTGGCAAGGCGACCCGTTCGCTTTCCGCAAAGGCAGCGACACCAACTCCAACAAGAACGCAGGCAGACTCAGACAGCAGAGCTCCGCTCAAACTTCCGTTGAAAGATCCTCGTATCGAAGTACACAAGGGCGAGCGGAAATTGCTGCTTTACTCGGACGGCCGTCTGGTGCGCGCGTATCGTGTCGGTCTCGGTCTGAATCCCACCGGCGACAAGGAACGATCTGGCGATCACCGCACTCCTGAAGGTGACTTCTATATTTTCATCAAGAATCCAAAAAGCGCTTTCTACTTGTCGCTGGGAGTCAGCTATCCCAGTCTCGCGCACGCGCAACGAGGCTTGCGGGATGGGAAGATCAGCAAAGCTCAACACGACCAGATTGCTGCGGCTATCAAGCTCAAAAAGACGCCGCCTCAGCACACGCGTCTGGGTGGCGACATCTTCATCCACGGGAATGGCGCGAGCAGCGATTGGACATGGGGTTGTGTGGCATTAGAGAATGAGGACATGAAAGAGTTGTACGACGTAATCGCGGTCGGGACACCGGTAACGATAAAGCCCTGATGTACTGCAGGCTGCCAGCCTGCAGCCCCGTTGATTAGCATTCGTTAAGAAATTAAGCGACAACGCTGGTTCCAAATGCTTGAGTGGGTAAGTAGCGAGCGACAGGCTGGCAGCCTGTCGTACATGAAGATGAAGATCGAGCCATTCAAAATTCGTGATATCGAGATTAGCCCGCCGCTGATCCTCTCGCCGATGGCGGGTGTAACGGACGTGTCTTTTCGAAGGCTGATCAAAAACACGGGCGGTGTCGGCCTCACTGTGTCCGAGTTTATTTCAGTCGAAGGCCTGACACGAAACAATCCCAAGTCAAAACGGCAGATGCGCTTCTATCCGGACGAGCGACCATTTGCGGTGCAGATTTTCGGTGGACAGCCTGAACGTATGCGAATGGCGGCCGAGATGGCTGAGGAGGTAGGCGCCGACATTCTCGATATCAACTGCGGATGTCCCGCGCCAAAAGTGGTTAAGCACGGTGGCGGCTCGGGATTGCTGCGAGACTACCCGCGATTGGAAACGATTCTGAAAGAAGTGAAGAAGGCGATCACGATTCCGCTCACCATTAAGATTCGCGCGGGCTTCTTCGACCACACCATCAATGCCGTTGATACTGCAAAGCTAGCCGAAGACTGCGGAGTGGAACACATTGCTTTGCACGGGAGAACTAAGGAACAGGGCTACCGCGGTCTCGCAAATTGGGATTTGGTGCGGCAAATAAAAGAGACGGTGAAGGTCCCAGTCTCCGGTAGTGGTGACGTGACCTCCATCGAGGGCGCGTTCGGCCGTTTTGCAGAGACAAAGTGCGACGGCGTATTGATTGGACGCGGAGCGATGGCTAATCCGTGGATCTTCAGACAAATCGAAGACACGATGCTTGGACGCGAAGTCTTTCAGCCCACCCTGGAAGATAAACGCAGGCTCCTGCTCGAATACTTTGACATGTTGCGCGAAGACATGCCTGAAGTGCCGGCCATCAATCGCATGAAACAACTTGCAGGCCAGTTCACGCGCGGCTTGCAGGGCGGCGCCCTTTTCCGCACGGCGCTCTATCACTCACACACTGTTGATGAGATTCTCGGTCGTATTTCCGAATACTTTGTAGCGATTGAAAATGGCCGACCTTACTTCGGAGAAGGAGCACGCTCAGAAATTGTCGAAGCTCCCGAACTCGACTCCTGCGAAGCCGCCACCGTCGGTAGTTGAAGTATCTTAACGGTTCAAGTTCAGTTAAGAGTCTTAAGTAGTTAGTCTCAGGGTCAGGAAGGGTGGTTTACCCCGCCTCAAGCTTGTTCCCCGCTCAACTTGAATTAGCCTGACAGATTGATAGCTTAATCACCAAGCGGGGGTAAACCGCCCTTCCTGACCCCGAGCTGATCTAGCTTATCTTTCACCATTTCACATGAATAGTTCATTAACTTCAATCAGGTTTACGGTTGAGGGCTGGGCTTGGGTGTAGTTGCGACTTGGGTCTTAGCGGGGCGGCCGCTGCCGGTATCCAGATCAACTGGAGCGGGGTAGCCCTTGCCCGCCAGCGCAGCAATATCGATCACAGCTTCCTTGGAGTATTTCTTTCGCACCGGCTTTCTGGCTGCGACAGCTTTCTTACCTGCTTTGGCATTTTCGGGAGATGGCGAAGGAGACGGTGAAGGGCTCGCAGTCGCCAGTCCGGCAGGGCGCACAATCTTCTTAGTTGATTTGCCCGCCATCTGCGACAAAGCGTCAAAAATCTGGTTCTGCTCGTCAGCGCTCAAGTCTTCGAGGTTGACTCCATACTTTTCCAGCACTGCGCGAAGCTCGGCTTCATTATTCGTGTCCTGATCGTAAACGTCACGATAGATGTGAAGCTTGCCGTCTTCTACGACTATCGTTTCATAGCGAAGTTCAACCGGAACATCTCTGCTGAGCTTCATGCTTTTCGTTTGCGATTTGTCCTTCGCGTATCGAGCTAGCCCGGCGTCTGTTAATTGCGACCCGCCAATCGCCGCGAGGACTTTAGCGAAGTCCCGCACTTGCGGCGTAGTCAACCCCACACATCCGTGCGAGGCGAACGTTCCAATCTTCGCCAGTGACTTGCCGCCATGAATCAATGATGGCAAGCCAATCGGAATCTTGATCGGGCCAAGCGGATTGAGCGCGCTTCCAGCTTCGACTTTTTCTCCGACTTTAACGCCGCTCATTTTCGACACCCAGGGCTCGTCCGGCGGTGTCCAGGTGGGATTGAAAATGATCGAGTTGGCTTTACGTAATGCGGTCGGCAAGGGGAATTGCGGATATCCAATTCCGATCTTGTAAGACTTGATGATCGTCCCGTTGTCGAAGACATCCATGCGAAATGCCGGCGCGTTCACAACGATTCGCGAGTCGGTTGGCACTGTGTTGGGTGCGAGTGCTGCGAACTCTTCGGGCGTGAGCGGGTTGGTGCTCGGCGCTGTCGACTTTTCAGCTGGAGTCGCACCGGGCGTTGAAGTCTCGTTCCAGCGCTCACGCACTAAGGTGGCGAGTTGTTCAGCTTTTGCGGCGCCGATGAGCGCGCTCACTTTTTCCTGGGCTTCGGTCCGAGCTGTTTCGGTCGCGCCTTCAGCTTGTCCGGCGCTGGACTCGTTTAGCTTCGATGTCTCTGCATGGGCCAACTCCTTCAGCTTTGCGATCTGATCGTCAGTAAGCTGTAACCGCGAACGCAGTACTTCTGAGAACGACTGGTCCGCGAAGAAGGCGTCCAGAACGGGTAAGGTTACTGGCTGGGCCACTGCGACTGCTTGCGGCGACGGTGATTGAGTTGCCACCGTAGCTGTGCTGGGAGAGGGCGAAGCGCCGGCATTGGTTTGGGTGTTCCTGGCTGTGTCGCAACCGGCGATCAGTAACAGCAGGGCGAAGCAAAGAAGGTAGAACAAGCGCAGTTTCATCAGTAGCTCCTGGATTTTAGTAGAACAGGCTGCCAGCCTGTTATGGTTACATTATCACTCAACAATGAGATGTCGTGAATCGCGCCGACTGCAGGCTGGCAGCCTGCAGTACATTTAGCGCTATCTCTTCAGCAACGGGTACGGATTAATATTCACGCCATCCCACCAGCGCTTCGGATCTGACGCAACCGCAATCGAAAAGTGCAAATGATAATTCCCAGCCCCGGCGTTGCCGGTATCGCCGACGTATGCGATCGTCGCGCCCTGTTTGACGACTTGACCCTCCGCTAATCCCTCCGCATAACGGGCGAGATGCGCGTAGTAGTAAAAGAATTTCTGATCGGCGCTCAATTGGTAAATTGTTATACCACCACGGTCGCTTTGAAAGAGTTTTACGATGGTTCCATCAGCAGTGGCGAGCACTGGAGTTCCGGACGGGGCCGGAATGTCGATGGCATCATGCACTCGACCTTCGGTGCGCGCCGCATCGAATGTATCAATCAACTGGTCGGCTCGAACGCCCGCGACTGGAATGATCAGCAAACCCGGATTTGGGGCGGCTACCGCAGTCGGAGGAGATGGACTTGCAAGCGAAGGACTCGGTGAAGTTTCGAGGGAAGTTTCAAGGGAAGTTTCAGGGGAAGCGGTTGGCGTCGGACTCTGCAATCGTGACGGGGTTGTTAATGGTGAGGGCAACGACTCGGGTGAAGCTGCTGAAGTTCTGGCAATGGGTGGCTGATCAGTCTTAGAGAAACGACCAAGTCGAACTACCAATGACACCACAACTGCCACAATTCCGATGAATGCGAGCAGAAATCGAGTGCGTGGATGTCTGGCCCACTTCATCAACTTTACTCAGCGACGATAACCCAACGGTAGCAGTGGCCGAGGCTCGGTGCCTCCAAAAAACCAGCTTGCGCCCACGCGCAACCGGTGATGCCAGGTCGGCAGCCGTCCCGTGTACATCGCAAAGCGCGCCTGACGGGCCAGACTGCCTCCAAAAGCTTTGCCGCCAGCGAGCACCGCAGCGCGTTCGGTGCCAAGGCTGACCGCTTCACCCAATTCTTCGAAATGCCGGGTCTCGAGCTTTTCGCTGCCGTCCAGGTAGGCGGTGAGATTGCGCGCCACGAGACTGGCCTCCTGCAAAGCAAGCTGAGCCGTGCCCGCGAGTGTCGGCGCTGCGTCGGGCACAAAGGCAATGTCGCCGAGCGCGAAAACCGTCTCCTGGGACACGGTCTGCAAAGTTGGATGAACTTTGATTAAACCTCGCTCGGTCTTTTCAAGGTCGAGGTTTTTTACCAGTGGATTTATCTGCACGCCTCCGACCCAAACTACGGCGGCCGTTGGAATTTCAGTTTCTGCGCCGGCGTGCTCAATTATGACCGAGGTCTCGGTGACTTGTACCACTTTGGTAAGGGTGTGGATCTCAACTCTCGATTCTCGCAACGCACCTTCAACATAATCGCGGATTTCCTCGCCCATACCGGGAACCAGCTTGTCCCCCATTTCGATAACCAGGACTCGGGGCTCGCCATGCAAGGCACGTCGCCGGAAAGCATCACGTAGCAAGTCGGCCATCTTGGTCGCCAACTCGACACCACTGGCGCCACCGCCAACGATCACAAACGTCATTGCTTTGCGAACATCCTGGGGCGGAAGGTCCGGAGCCACCTGATCGAGGGCAGTAACCATCCGCTCGCGCAGTTGGTCCGCGTGGGCAAGCTCACGGAAGGGAAGGGCAAACTCGGCCGCGCCCGGGACGCCGGCGTAGTTTGTAATGGCTCCCAAAGCGAGTACGAGCGCGTCGTAATCAAGGGTTGTATTGTCCGCCAGCGTGACCGTCCAATTAGAAAACTCGACAGCTTTGAGGGGGGCGCGGTTGATCCGGACGTGTCGATCGAGCAATTCCTCGTAGGGCGGCGCAATGTGCCAAGCTTCGACTTCACCGCTGAGATACTCGTACAACAAGGGCTTGAAGATGAAGTGATTGGAATCAGTAAGCAGAGTGATGTCGAATGAGTCGTTCAGCTCCAGTGCGGTAAAGAGTCCACCAAAGCCTCCGCCGGCAATAATTATCTTTTTCTTCAATGCTTCCTCGCGTAACTTCGGATTGGTATAGTGAACAGATGGTACCAGAGGCTGTGTACATTTTCGAAAACCAGCGAGTGCTAGAACATTCTAATAACTTGATTGTTAGTGTATTCTAAATGCACCCATCCTAAGAACAAGGATATGATTTCCGCGTGATTCGACGACTCTACGTTCACAACTTTCGGTGTCTCGAAAATTTCGAGCTGTCACTATCGTCACTCTCATCAGTGCTCTTGGTTGGGAAAAATGGCTCCGGTAAGTCAACAGTGGCCTTGGCGCTGAAGATCTTTCAAACTATTGCTAGGGGTACAAGTCGCGTTGGCGATCTAGTGAAACCAAAGGATCTTGCTCGCGGACGCAAAGAAGTGCCAATGCGATTTGAAATCGCGGTTGAATTGGACGATAAAGTCTACGAATACAGCATTGCTTTTGAGTTGCCAGAAGATTTTAAGGAACTACGCGTGCGTGAAGAGAAGTTAATTGCGGATGGCGTTCCCATTTATACGCGCGAACTTGCTCAGGTGCATCTCGTAAGATCTAACCAATCGAAAGAGGCCGAATTCAGGATTGACTGGCACGTAATAGCACTCCCAATAGTTCAGCAACGGTCGGACGGGGACCCGTTAGTGCGTTTCAAGGAATGGCTTGCTCGAATGCTAATTCTTAAGCCGATTCCTAGTCTCATTCGGGGTGAATCAGATCACGAAACTCTGTATCCGAATAATGAGTTAACTAACTTCGGCGCATGGTTCTCACATATTGTGATTTCTTTCCCCCCCACTTACTCGAGAATTGCTGGCTATCTCGAACAGCTGATGCCGGATTTGAAAGCAATCAATAATCCGGGAGTGGGTAAGGACTCCAGAAGCCTTGTGGTCGATTTTTTTGATAATCAACAAAACTCAAACGGACAGAAACCCTTGACTCTTCCTTTCGAGGATCTTTCCGACGGTGAGAAATGCTTCATAATTTGTGCTCTTGTCTTGGCAGCTAATAGCGCCTATGGGCCACTACTCTGTTTTTGGGATGAGCCGGATAATTATCTTGCTTTGTCAGAGGTGGGACACTTTGTTATCACTCTCCGCGCGTCATTTCAACAAGGAGGCCAGTTCATTGCCACATCTCACAACGAACAAGCGATCCGAAGCTTTTCGAAGGATAATACGTTCGTCCTCAGCAGGAGAAGCCATCTTGAACCAACAATCGTGCGTCCGTTAAGCGAAGTCCCGGTAATTGGGGACCTCGTCGACGCTTTGATTCGCGACGACGTATCGTAGTGGTTAACAGGTCGGTTCCCCATCTTCATGTGCTGCCCGAAGATCAAGCCAATGTAGAGTTGGCCAACGGTTTTCGTCTTAATGTTCCCTGGTTAAAGCAACGTCAGATGCGGGTCCTCCCTCCGGCCCGAGGTTGGATGAGAGTGCTCGAACTTTTTCGGGATGTTCACGTGACTGAACTCAGTCGCAATCCGAATCGACTGATGGTTCTTTTGATAGACTTCGACCACGACCTAGGAAGGTTAGATTATGCCCGGAGTTTCATTCCCCCTCATCTTGCGGATCGAGTATTTGTTGTCGGTTCGCTTCGTAACCCGGAACACCTCAGGCGTGAACTGGGATGGAAGTTTGAGGACATCGGTGGGGCTCTGGCTAATGACTGCCGCGACGGGACAAGTAACACATGGGAGCATCCACAACTCAGAATTAACGGTCCAGAGATCGCCCGGTTGCGCGCTCCGATTAGCCAAATCCTATTCTAGCTTTAGTAAGTTTTGTTTACTCACCTTCGACGGCTTTGAACCGAACGCTGGCTGGACACTGCTATGACCGCATGTTAAATTGCACCGTATTTTAACTTTAGCGGTTGTTCTGGATTCACGGATTTACTGCCACCTAGGAGGATCATCGGACAGCAATGGCGTTAGCGAAAGCAGCAAAAGAACAGATAGTGAGTGATTTTCGGACTCATGAGGCGGATACAGGGTCACCTGAGGTTCAGGTAGCTCTGTTGAGCAAGAGAATTAACGACTTGACTGAGCATTTTAAGACACACAAGAAAGACAATCATTCGCGGCGCGGATTGCTGATGATGGTCTCTCAGCGGAGAAGTTTGTTGGATTATTTGAAGCGAATCGATATCGAGCGGTACCACACGGTGGTGAGCAAGCTCGGTCTTCGTCGCTAAAACCCCAGGTCAGATCGAAAGAGATCTTCGAATCTCTTACATAGCCCGCGTCTATCGAAGAGCTTGCAAATGGTGCCGAACGTGACGGCGATACTCCGGAAGCAAGCTGACGCGAATGGCCTTCAGTAGATCAAAGGCGGCATGAGCTTCACGGCAACGAGGCTTGTGCCGCCTTCACTTTTATCAGGTTTCCGACACCCCATCACGTGAGCGTGGTCGAAACGAGTTCAAAACACTTGGAGCGAGCGGATGAGACGCCTCGCGCGCCCAACTCGGGCGTTATCGTACGAAGGAGAAAACTCAAATGGCAGTCAAGAAATATTTGAAAGAATCAATCAAAGTCGGTGATAGAGACCTAACCGTGGAGACTGGAAAGGTCGCGAAACAGGCGGACGGCTCAGTCGTCATTCGTTATGGAGACACGATGGTGTTATGCGCCGCAGTCGGTGCTTTTTCCCCACGGGAAGGCGCAGATTTCTTTCCCTTAACCGTCGAATACCGCGAATCTAACTATGCCGCCGGTCGAATTCCCGGCAATTACTTTCGACGTGAGGGCCGGCCCAACGAAAAGGAAGTTCTTACCAGTCGCTTAATCGATCGTCCTTGCAGACCGTTGTTTGCAGAAGGCTACAAGAACGAAACCCAGGTTATTGCGTCCGTGATTTCTGCCGACCCGGACAATAACCCGGACGTTGTAGCCATCACCGGCGCTTCCTGCGCACTTTACCTTTCTGACATTCCGTTCCTGAATCCAATCGCCGGCGTTCGCATCGGCCTCGTTGACGGCCGCTACATCGTGAACCCAACCTACGACGAAGTTCGCGATTCGAGGCTTAACCTTATTGTCGCCGGAACTGAAGAGGCCATCGTCATGGTCGAAGCCGGGGCTTCGGAGGTTTCCGAAGAAATCATGGTTGAAGCGCTCATGCTGGCGCACAAGGAAATCAATCGCATTTGCCGCTGGCAGAAAGAGCTTTACAAGGCCCTCGAAATCCAAAAACGCGAAGTCACTTCCGAAGCTTACAACGAAGAAATGCTCGGCGAGATCGAACGGAACTACTCCGAGCGATTACGAAACGCGCTCGACACGACCAATCAGGAGAAACGCGACAGCTATGCAGCAGTCGATGCTCTTAAGAAGGAAGTCGTTGAAGGTTATACCGAGGACGAGCCTGAAAAACGCCGCATGGCCAAGATGATCTTTGATCACTTGAAAGAGACGATTTTCCGCGACGATATCCTCAACAAGCGTCGTCGCCCGGACGGTCGCCGTTTTTCAGAAATTCGACCAATTTCGTGCGAAGTTGGCTGGCTACCGCGAGTTCACGGCTCGGCGTTGTTTACCCGCGGTGAGACGCAGGCGATTGTGACCGCGACGCTCGGAACCAAGGAAGACGAGCAGTACATGGACGACCTTGAAAAGGGTGAAGTGAAGCGACGTTTCCTGCTGCACTACAACTTCCCGCACTACTCGGTCGGTGAAGTTGGCCGCTTCGGTTCCTCGAGCCGGCGTGAGATTGGACATGGCGCGCTGGCGCGACGAGCCCTGGAAGCGGTACTTCCGGACGACGCCGATTTCCCGTATACGCTACGCATCGTCTCGGACATTACCGAGTCGAATGGCTCATCGTCGATGGCCAGCGTCTGCGGCGGCACGCTGTCGTTGATGGATGCGGGCGTTCCTTTGAAAGCTCCCGTAGCCGGTGTGGCAATGGGTCTGGTGATGGAAGGTAACAAGTACGCAATTCTTACCGACATCGCCGGCGCCGAGGACCACTACGGCGACATGGACTTCAAAGTCACGGGAACTCACGAGGGCATCACCGCCTTGCAGATGGATATCAAGATTGCCGGTATCAACGCCCAGATCCTGGCTGAGGCTTTGGAGCAGGCTAAGAAAGGCCGTCTCTTTATTCTTGGCGTTATGGAGCAGACGATTGCGGAACCTCGAACTGCCATCTCGGCCCACGCGCCTCGAATCGTTCAGATCAAGATTAATCCTGACAAGATTCGCGACGTCATTGGACCTGGCGGCAAGATGATCCGGTCCATCGTCGAAGAGACGGGCGCCAAGATCGACGTTTCGGATGATGGAACGATCTCGATTGCGAGCTCAAACAGCGAGAACACTGAGGCTGCCATCAACAAGATTCGCGGGCTGACGGCGGAAGCTGAGGTTGGTCAGACCTATCTCGGAACCGTCTCACGAATTGTAGATTTCGGCGCCTTTGTCGAGATTTTCCCGGGCACCGACGGTTTGCTGCATATCTCGGAGATTGCCGACCGCCGCGTGAAGGACGTTCGCGATGAGCTCAGGGAAGGTCAGCAGATTCTGGTCAAGTGCATTGGCAAAGAAGGGAATAAGATTAAGCTATCCCGAAAGGCCGTCCTGCGCGATGAGCAGAAGCAAGCTGACGCCGCCAGCGCCGGCGAGCTCGGCTAGGGCCGGGAGCGCAGGCATCGTGCCTGCATGATTTGCGCTAATTGAAAGCACAAGTCTTTCTCGCGAAGCATGCAGGCAGGGATGCCTGCGCTCCCAAAAATCTGAGATCTCACTCTCTGGAATTCCCAACTCATTCTCGAGTTAGGAGGTTTGCGCGAGCCGCAAACCTCCTTTTTCTTTCTATTTAACTCAATTCGCGCACTCTTCGAAACTGGAATCCCTGAACGGTTAGGCGTGTTGTCCTATCAAGCAGAGAAGCGAGACTCTCTGCACAAAGTAGAAACTACCAAAAGGAGTCGAGTTTCAGAAAAAGTCTAAGTTAGTTACTAGAGACTCGAGAAGCTTCTCGGAAGAAGAGCCCTCTGAGAATTCTTCAGACGCGAATGGGAAAGCAATTGGGGGTCACTCATGAGTGATGAATCTCACAACAAGCAAAAAGAAAGCATCTTCCGTTCCTTCGAGATCAACGTAGGGAAAGATGTCGCCGGGATTGGCGCGATCGTCTCAAATCTCATAAACAGTATTCCAAAGTTTATTGAGTGGCTGGCAAATCGTCCCGACGAACGTCAGAGGTTGGCTCTGGAAAACGTCCAGAAAACCGCCGACTTGGCAAAGTACTGCGGTTTTTCACCGGCTGAGATCAAGCTGCTGATGGAACCCGTCCTGGCAGCTTCGATAGAAGCATCGCTGCGAAGACTTGCGGGGGCAAAGAAGAGCGTACCCAGGCCTGATACGGGTTTGCCGGACCTTCCAAGTGAATCAGAACGTGATCGAGGGAAATCGCAGATACCGGAACTAGTCTCTTCGACTGGACTCTGAAGAGAAACTCCCAATTCTTCTCCTCGCTACTACCTCCAGTTACATGCAAACCTCACTTTACTGGACATTTAGTGGAAAGCCTCGTGCATTCATCTTTTCCCTATCAAGCAGGGAACAGCTAGTTCAGCTTCCCTGGTCTTACTGGTCCCAATACCAAGTCTGAAACTTTTCCGCTTCAGAATGCCGAACGGGAAAGAACGAGGAGGAAGTTCTCAATAATGAGAAATCGAGTCTTGCGCCCCATCGCTACGATGCTCAGTTTACTGCTGGCTGTTAGCAGCACAGTACAGGCTGGGCCAATCTCAATAAGTCAGGTCGTCCAGGTAATGCGCACCAACAATCGCGTTCCTGATTTGCGCCTTCGCAACGTCGCCCAGACCAGTTCACTGGTTTCGAGCGCTGTTTCATCGAAGGTCTCGACCAGCTCAAGCTCGGCAACAGATCAGCCCTCCTCGGTTGACGTTCTCGATACCAGCAGCGCTCCCGTAACCAACACCGCCCCGGAATCCGTCCTTGCCGGCATCGCCATTAATACGGACGATACGCAAACGATTGATGTGATCAGCCAGGGTGATTTGGAAGGTTCGATCTGCGACTGCGGTGAAATACCGGTTATCGAACACCACATTCCGAAATGGCCGCTGTTGTTCCTGGCTGCTATTCCGTTCTTTTTTATTCACCACAAAGATTGCGATAACTGCCCGACCCCGACTCCTACACCAACACCGCCTTGCGAAAACTGCAATGTGGTGCCAGAGCCCGCGTCACTATTGTTGATGGGTTCGGGATTGGCGGCAGTCGGAGCCGGATTGCGGCGCCGCTACGCGAAAGCGAAACTTGCCAAAGCGATTGCTGCTACTGAGGAGGCCTAGAAGATAATGTTAAGAGCACGCCTTACAGCGACCGGCAACGGTATGAATTTTGGAAAGCTCGCGTTCGCAGTCCTGGTAGCGATTGCTTTCTGTGTGATTCATCCGTCATCAACCGCAGTCGCCAAAGAAAAGAAGAAAAAGAATTCAAACGCGGGTATTATCCTGATTCGCACCAACCCCTCAGGTTTTCCGCTGGCGATCGATGGCAGGCCCGAAGGCCAGACCACGAGCAGCTACTCGGAATTCACGCTTGAGCCCGGAGTACACACGGTAGAAGTCACCTTGCCCAGCGGTCAACGTTGGACTCGAGAAATAACCGTTGCTACTCGACGCAAGACGTGCGTGGATCTTAACTATCGACCACCTGTGGTTGTCACCAAGTCTCCTTGCCCCTTCCCTGTAATTGTGTCCGCTCCACCAACGGTCACTGAGGGAGACTTGATCACGTTCAGCTCCGATGTTTCCTACAGCGGCACGGCGTCACTTACGTATACGTGGACTGTCTCGCCGGCTGGAGCGACGATCGTCAACGGAGCCGGAACACCAACGTTGACAGTTGACTCAACTGGCCTGGCCGGCAAACGAGTTACTGCGGTGCTGGTTGTTGAAGATGGGTCAGGCGAACCTGCCTGCCGTCAGACGGCTCAGGCGACGACAATGATTCCGCCGCCACCGCCGCCACGTGAGAATCCTTCAAGGGAATTCGACGTTTGCTGTAGCTGTTCGTTCGACGATCAGAAAGCACGCCTCGATAACCTTGGAATTGAATTGCAGAACGATCCGACGACGACGTCATACATCATTGCCTATGCCGGTCGAACCAGCCAAACCGGACAAGCTGACAGACTGTTGACTCGCGCGAAGGATTACCTGGTCAAGAACCGTAACATCGACCCGGCTCGTCTCATGACCTTGAACGGCGGCTACCGCGAGGAAGATTGCGTTGAGCTTTGGGTCGTTCCTCAGGGCGCCACTCCGCCGCAAGCTACTCCGACGGTTCCCGCCGGTGAAGCTCGGCCGGCGCCGGAAAAGAAGGCTACGCCAAAGAGACGCAGCCGTCGCTAAGCAGTCAATCGAACAATACGAGGCGGCAGCCCCCGCCTCGTAAACATCAACAAGGATTTTGGGGAGGTAAGTTATGAGTGCGGAACGAATGATGGTAAACGCAATTCAGGAGCAACCGATCCTGCTGCTTCCTTTCTTCGCGATTGTTTACTTCGTGATGCATTTGTTGAAGCGTTTGTTCCTGTCGAATGACACCTTGTCTCTACGACTCCTTCAATAAATTCGAGATTCAATTGGGTTGGATTTCGTGGTTGGTGAAGCACCTCGCTCCGGCGAGGTGTTTTGCTGTTTGTGAAGGCGTAAACCGTGAACCGGAAACCGTGAACAGTCAGACATGGGGTCTGCTTTTGCTTTTCAAGTTTCGGCTGCTAGACTGAAAAACCGTGAACCGTGAACCGTGAACCGTGAACCGGAAACCGTGAACTGCATTGAAGTGGTGAAACTGAAATAGGGCTTGGCAAACGGACCTCCACGAAGTACTTCTTATTTCGGTTCACGGTTCACGGTTCACGGTTCACGGTTCACGGTTCACGGTTCACGGTTCACGGTTCACGGTTCACGGTTCACGGTTCACGGTTCACGGTTCACGGTTCACAGGTCACGGTTCACGGTTCACGATCTTTTCCCTAGTGAGGCAGCAGTGGCAGCACCGAACATTGAGACAATTGTTTCCCTTTCCAAACGCAGGGGATTTGTTTATCCGTCGTCCGACCTTTATGGCGGGCTGGGCAGCGCCTGGGACTACGGTCCAATGGGCATTGAGCTCTACAACAATGTGAAACAAGCGTGGTGGCGCTGGATGGTTCACGAGCGTGACGACATCGAGGGGATCGATTCCTCGATCATCTTGAATCGGTTGGTCTGGAAGTACTCCGGGCACGAGGATACGTTTAGCGATCCACTCGTGGACTGCCGCGAATGCAACACCCGTCTGCGAGCTGACAAGCTCGAGGTGACGCCCGAGCCCGGGAAGCCAGGTGGCGACATCGCCAGCCTGATTCGTGATAAGCAAGTCAAATGTCCAAACTGTGGCTCGACAAACCTCACCGAGCCGCGACCGTTCAACCTGATGTTCCGCACGCATGTTGGTGCGACTGCGGAAGACGATCCTGCAGCGCTCGTGTATCTGCGGCCGGAAACCGCGCAGGGCATCTTCATAAACTTCCTCAACGTGCTGACAACGAGCCGCCGCAAATTGCCTTTCGGCATCGCGCAAATCGGAAAATCTTTTCGTAATGAAGTGACGCCCGGCAATTTTATTTTCCGAACGCGCGAGTTCGAGCAGATGGAGATGGAATACTTCGTGCGCCCGGGAGAAGATGAGCAAGCTCACGAAGAGTGGATCGAGAATTGTCATCAATGGTTCGTGTCGCTGGGAGTCTCACCAGCTAATCTGCGTCTGTACGAACAACCTAAAACCGAGCTGGCCCATTACGCGAAGCGCACGGTCGATATTCACTATAGGTTCTTCCCCGAACGTGACGATGAAGAGAAACAGTGGGACGAACTGATGGGAATCGCCAACCGAACTGATTTCGATCTGCGCACGCATTCGAAAAAACCCGAAGACACTGAAGGCAAGCGATTGAATCCAGACTCGACCGAAGACCTGTCTTACTTCGACGAGGCCGCGAAGGAACGCTTTTATCCTTATGTCATCGAGCCGGCAGCGGGCGTTAATCGCACGGTGCTCGCTCTGTTGATGGATGCCTATTCTGAGAAGACCAATGACAAGGGCGAGACTCGAGTGATTTTGAAACTTCATCCCGCGATGGCGCCAATCAAGGCAGCGATTCTGCCGCTCGCGAAGAACAAGCCCGAGATCGTCGGTATGGCTAAGGCAATTAAGCGATCTCTGCAGCCCAAGTTGCGCGCGGTGTACGACGACACGGGCGGTATTGGAAAGTTATACGCGCGGCAGGATGAGATTGGAACGCCGTTTTGCGTAACCGTCGACCACCAGTCGCTCGAGGACGAGGCTGTCACTGTGCGCGACCGCGATACCTGGGAACAAGAACGAGTGAAAGTTGCGGACCTCCCGGAACACTTGCTGGCGCGATTAAGCAGCTGATGTTATGAGAAAAGAATTCATGCCACCGGGCTGGTCCCGTGGTAATTGACGCTGGCGGCTACTACACGTGCGATCGATGAACAAAGATGCCACGGGCTCGCCCCGTGGAGCATCACGCTGGTAGCTTTTCTTATTGAAGAATCGCTAGACATCACAAGCAAACGTGAGCCTCCATCGGTCAAGCCGATGGCCTCCAGGAAGCCTTTGCGGCTTTTGCGTGTTAGCTACCAACGTTAGTCACCACGGGACAAGCCCGGTGGCATGAATCAAAATGCGTCACTTCGCAGTGGAATGAAGCAACGATGCCTGTAGTCAAAAAACGAAATCAACAAACAGAAACTCGTCTTCTCCTCGAATCCGATGAGCCGGTTGAGTTGCCGCCGGCGGAAATCGAAGACCGCGCTGTACTCAACCAGTTCGAACACGTCAAACCTTACCTTCCCGAATTGCTGACGGTTTTGCGCGAAGGCACGATTGCGGAGCCGGTGCCGGTAATGCTCGATGGCGCGACGTTCGCAATCCACACGGCCACGCGAACGTTTTGGGTCAAGCTCTGGCACGCGAACGGAACCGACATGACAAAGATCGAACGTGCGCAGGTTCTGAGTTGCATTCCCTCAACTCGCGGCGTGCAGGTCATCGTCGAAGGTCTCGACGATGAAGACTTCGATAATGATGATTTCGACGATGACGAAGAAGAATTCGATGAAGCTGATTGAAAGTCCTCTCATTCACACCGGACTTCAGTCCGGTGAATGCCGTCGTCATAATTCAATTAACCGTTTCAACGGTTTCCAATGTTAACTTTGGGAGACGCGTAATAAACCGTTAAAACGGTTGCTAGTTTTTGTGCGGCACCCCAGCACCGGGCTAAAGCCACGGTGAGAATGAGAGTAAGACCGCTTTTACAAAATCTGTGGAATCTGCGTAATCTGCGGCTAATGTCTTCCTTTCCTCAAAAAACTCTCGACCTGTCAACCGCGGTAAGAAATGCGGGAGGACGCGCTCTGCTGGTGGGCGGTTGTGTGCGTGACCAGCTGATGGGGCACGAACCGAAGGACTGGGATCTTGAAGTTTACGGTCTCGAGCCGGAAGTGCTGAGAACTGTGCTGGAGCAGTTTGGCTCCGTCAATGCGGTCGGCGAAGCCTTCACCGTCTACAAACTTGGCCCACATCTTGATGTGTCCATCCCGCGTCGCGAGCGCAAGTCGGGACGAGGACATCGAGGCTTTCTCGTCGAAGGCGATCCGTCGATGACGATTGAGGACGCTACCCGTCGGCGCGATTTCACCGTCAATGCCATCCTCCAGGATCCTTTTACAAAAGATCTAATCGACCCCTTCAACGGTCGCGCAGATATCGATAGAAAGATTTTGCGCGCGGTGTCTCAAGACACCTTTGCTGAAGACAGTCTCAGAGTCCTGCGCGCCGCCCAATTCGCTGCCCGCTTCGAATTCGAGATCGAACCTGAAACAGTTGAACTCTGTCGCCGGATCGATCTGTCGGACCTTCCTGCTGAACGCATTTGGGGCGAGATTGAAAAGCTGCTGCTGCGAGCTCGACGGCCATCGATTGGTCTGGAATGGCTGCGAAAGCTTGGAGCGTTGGAAAAGTTGTTTCCTGAAATAGCAGCGCTGATCGACGTGCGACAAGATCCTGTCTGGCACCCGGAAGGTGATGTTTTTGTCCACACGAAGCTGGTGATCGACAACGCTCGTGAGCTCATCGCTGACTTGCCTTATCCCAAACAAGTCACGGTGATGTTGGCCGCGCTTGCTCATGACTTTGGGAAGCCCGCCACGACGGAGTTCTTGGAAGGACACTGGCGCTCACGCGGTCATGAGGAAGGAGGCGAAGAGCCAACTGCCTCGTTCCTGCGCAGATTGAACATCAACACGATTGAAGGTTATGACGTGAATGGGCAGGTGATTGCTCTTGTCCGCGAACATTTGAAGCCCGGCGAGTTCTTCAAGAAGCGCGATCAGGTTGGTGATGGCGCCTTTCGACGTCTGTCACGCAGGTGCGAGCTTGATTTGTTGTATCGCGTGGCTCGAGCTGATTCACTCGGTCGCAACGCCGAATGGATTCCCCGAGAAAAGTGGTACAACGCTGAAGCTCAGGAATGGTTTATTGCGAAGGCTCGTGAGCTTGCCGTCGAGCAGCGCCCTCCCGAACCTTTGTTGATGGGCCGTCACTTGATCGAGTTGGGAATGTCTCCCGGCCCGCGCATGGGCGAAATAACTCGAGCCATCTACGAAATGCAACTCGATGGCCGCATCACAAATCTTGAAGAAGCACAACAAGCAGCGGAAAAACTTTTAGCCGCAGATTACGCCGATTCCACAGATGTTTAGTTGAGACTGAGAAACGTTGTGAGTAAATTAGTTGGGCGAATTAGCGCGCAACATGTTTACAGAACCTGCGCTGCGTTGTAATCTAAAAACCCTCATAACCCGCCATTAGAATCCACCGAACGAACAATCAATCTTTTTGTCGGGAGGTGGAGGAATGCTAAATGCTCTCAGGGAAAACGATCCTCGAACGTATGCAATCATTGGTGCCGCCATGGAAGTGCATCGGTGTTTGGGTGGCGGCTTTTTGGAGGGTGTCTATCAGGAAGCGCTCGCGTTGGAATTCGCGCAACGACAGATACCATTTGATCGCGAATTCAAACTAGAAGTTAAGTATAAGAGTCAACCTTTGGAAGCAAAGTTTTCCGTCGATTTTATTTGTTATGAGACCGTCGTAGTTGAACTAAAGGCATTAGCACATCTAAGCGGCACTGAAGAGGCTCAAGTTATTAACTATCTCAAAGCAACTGGGCTCGAGGTCGGGTTGCTCCTCAACTTCGGCACTCGAAGTCTTTATCATCGCCGCTTTGCTTTTACCCAATCAGTGAAATCTGCGTAATCTGCGGCTAATGGTTTTTGTCTTCAGCTGCTGACGAGTTTTGGGACTTGATCAGCGAAGATGTAGCCGAGGGTTTTGTAGATGAGCTTGGCGGTGAGGAAGCTCGGAGCATTGTTGCCGGGTTGAGTCGATAGTTCAGTCACGTCCATGCCAACGATACGGCGCTTCTCGGCGGCCTTCTTGATTAGCCAAACTACTTCATACCAGCCGAGGCCTCCTGGCTCAGGAGTTCCGGTCGTTGGAATCAAGCTGGGATCGAACCCATCGACATCGATAGTCAGATAAACATCTTCCGTAAGATTATCCACTGCGTCATCAATCCAGTCTGTGCGACCGATAATGTCCTTGGCATAGAAGACTTTGGTGGGCAGCGACGGAATCACGCGCGCTTCCTCAGCCGATAAGGATCTAATCCCGACCTGGACTGCCGGACAAAACTCGACCACTCGTCGCATGATCGAGGCATGACTGTAAGGCGTGCCATCGTATTCATCGCGAAGGTCTGCGTGCGCGTCGATCTGCAAGACTGATAGATTTGGGTAAGCCTCGTGATGAGCTTTGATGACGGGCGATGAGATTGAGTGCTCGCCTCCCAGCATGCAGATGAATTTGTTTGTCCGCATCAGACGTTTCGTTTCGTCGTACAGCGCCTGCATCATCTCGTTCACTTCGCGATCCGCATCGATAGGCGGCAACGTGTGGATGCCGATATCAGCGGTCTCGCCTCCAATTTCCTCATCGAACAACTCCATGTTGCGGGACGCTTCAATTATCGCGTGTGGCCCATCTTTGGTGCCGCCGCCGTAGCTGACCGTCTTCTCAAACGGCACTGGCCAAATCAGAACCTTGGCGTTCTCAAAGTCAGACGTCTCGGCATCAACGCCGCCAAAATTGAATGGTAGATTTGCGGATTCACTCATTACTTCTGGAGTATAGCAAGGGGAACGTGAATTTGCCTTTTGACGGAGAGATTACTCCTGTGTTCTTGGTTCTTTGTACTTTGTTCTTTGCACAAGCGACGAGAGTTGACCGTCCAAACGGGACGTGTCGCGAATAACTCGCCTGAAATCACTCGAGATGAGTAATCCTTCAACTACAAAGAACAAAGAACAAAGAACAAAGTACAAAGAACAAAGCACCAAGAACATCGATTGGGTCTGCTTGCTCCGACCCGAACGGGACGCTAAGATGTCTGGTCTATTACATCCCTTATTTTCAGGACACAACTACGCATGATCGACTTTGAATTGACCGAAGACCATAAAGCTATTCAGCAAACTGTCCGCGAATTTGCGCAGAAAGAAGTAGCTCCCTACATCAAAGAATGGGACGAGAAACAACATTTTGAGCGTTCGGTGTTTGAAAAGATGGCCGAGCTCAACCTGCTTGGCGTTTGTATCCCGGAAGAATATGGCGGCGCCGGTTTCGATTACATTTCTCTCGGCCTCGTATGCGAAGAGCTTGAAGCTGTCGATACTTTCTTGCGAGTCGCGATGTCGGTGCACACAGGTTTGAATTCGCTCACGCTCTACACCTGGGGCACTGAAGAACAGAAGCAGAAGTACCTAACGCCACAAGCCAAAGGTGAAAAGCTGGCGACTTATGGGTTGACCGAACCCGGAGCCGGATCAGACGTCGTGGGCGCGCGCTCGACGGCACGCCGTGACGGCGATGAATGGGTTTTGAACGGCGAGAAGATGTGGATCAGTCTCGCTGATACCGCGAGCAACTTCTTGTTCTTCTGCTGGACCGATGAAGAGAAAAGGCGCGCGCGCGATCACAGCGGCATGTCCTGCTTCATCGTCGAGCGCACGATGAAAGGTTTCTCGTCGGGAACGATCCACGGCAAGCTGGGAATTAGAGCCGGGAACACCGGTTACTTCAGTCTGCAGGACGTGCGAGTGCCGCAGGCGAACATGGTGGGCGAGGAAGGCGAAGGCTTCAAGATTGCGATGTTCGCTCTCGAGCAGGGACGCTACACAGTGGCCTCGGGCGCAACGGGTGTGATTCGCGCTTCGCGCGATGCATCCGTCGCCTACGCGAACACGCGCGAAACTTTTGGCACCAAGATCGCTAACCACCAACTCGTCAAGCAGAAGATTGCCGAGATGGAATCCGACTATCAGATGAGCCACCTTCTCTGGTTGCACGCCGGCTGGTTAAAGAATCAGGGTAAGCCGAACGGTCGCGCCACTAGTCTGGCGAAGTGGCAGGCGACAGTTCGCAGCGAGAAGGCTGCCTCAATGGCGATCGAAGTCCACGGCGCGAACGGCTATTCGAACGATTATCCGGTTGAAAGATATCTACGTAACTGCAAAGCCGCGATCATCTACGAAGGAACACGCGACATTCATACGCTGATGCAGGCTGATTGGGCCCTGGGCTTGAAGCGCGAGAAACCGGCCCGAAAAACCTTGCCTCCGTGGCAACCGAAAGGCTAAAAGACTAATCATCAAGGCGGGCCGTCAAATTTCTGAATGAGGAGGTCAATTATGCGACCACAGATTTTTGCTTTTCGCTATTTGACGCTCGCCTGCTTGTTCTTAGTCTTTGCGGTTACTGCTTTCGCTCAATCTCCGTCGTCCATCCAGGTCTTCATGCCGAATGGCGGCATGCCTCCCGCGCAGGTTCGCATGACGATTAGCCGCGATGACGGTTACACCGACATCATCTTCACCGACTCAAAAGGCAAGTATCAGCTGGGCACGCCGCGAAACGAGACCGTGACTTACCGGATTATCATTGAATCCGATAAGCTCACTTACGACACGACCACCACCAGCATCACGCTCGATCGTAACTCGCCAAATCAGCACAATATTTTTCTCAGGCCGCTGAGCTCTGTGAAACTGCCGAATTCCGCAGTCCTCGATGTAACCACTTACGAAAAGAATATTCCCGCGAAAGCCCGGGCTGCGTACAAGAGAGGCATGGACGCAGTTAGCCAGGGACAGGCTGAGGACGCCATCAGGAATCTTCAGGAAGCAATTACTCTGCACCCGCAATACGTCCGCGCGATCAATGACCTCGGCGTGGTTTACTTGAAACTCAATCGCTTCGACGATGCAGAAAAGACTTTTCGTCAGGCTATCGATGTCAGCAAAAGGTTTTTTCATCCTCGCTTGAATTTAGGGCTGGTGCTTGAAAAGCAGGAGAAGTACGCGGAGGCGTTGGAAGTGCTTGAACCTCTCTTCAATGAGAACCATGGCATGGTTGAGGTGAGGATGGCTTACGCGACCAGCCTCGAGCGCACCGGCAGAATCGAGGATGCTCGAAAGCTTTATCTATCAGTTATCGAGGCAAAAGAATTACCGGCGCCGGTGCGGGCCAATGCTCATTTCGGACTCGGCTTGATTCTTAATCGAGAAGGCAAATACCTCGACGCCACAACGGAGTTACAAAAGTCAATTCAGCTGGCGCCAAATGCGGCAAACGCGCATCTGCAGCTGGGTGCTGCTTTCCTGCAGTTGAAAGATCTGACAAGCGCCGAGCGTGAACTATTGAAGGCTTACAGTTTGGGTGATAGAGCAGCGGGTGGAGCGCAGTTAATGTTGGGCGAGATTTACTACGCGCAGAAGCGATACGTTGATGCTGAACGAGCGTTTGCGCAGTATTTGAAAGATGTGCCAACCGCTCCGAATGCCGCGCAGATTACTCAGCTGATTGCCGACATAAGAGTCTCGCGCAAGAATTAAGACCGAGATCTCAGACTGCGACAGCGAGCTCAGATCTCAGATCCGAAATCTCAGACAATTCAGCTTCCACATTCACGATCAACCTTGTCGTCTGAATCACGGTATCGGGATTCAATGAAATCGACGTAATTCCTTTCTCAACCAGGAAGCGCGCAAACTCCGGATAGTCGGACGGCGCCTGACCGCAAATACCAATCTTCTTGCCGGCGCGATGCGCGGCGTCGATAGCCATCTCGACCATTTTTTCTACGGCGCCATTCCGCTCGTCAAAAAGATGCGCCACCATTTCCGAGTCGCGATCCAGCCCCAGCGTCAATTGCGTGAGATCGTTTGAGCCAATCGAATAGCCATCAAAGACACGAAGGAACTCATCAGCCATGACCACGTTGGCCGGCAGTTCACACATCGCGTAAATTTCGAGCTCGTTTTCTCCCTGGGGCACACCGAACTCAGCCATCAAGGCAACAACTTTCTCAGCTTCTTCGACGGTTCGGCAGAAAGGAATCATTGCCTTCACGTTGACGAGTCCCATTTCGTCCCGCACACACTGCAGCGCCCGACACTCGAGTTGGAAGCCTTCTCGGTAGCGCTCATCGTAGTAACGAGACGCGCCACGAAAACCGAGCATTGGATTTTCTTCGGTTGGCTCGAACTCCTGACCGCCAATCAGCATGGCGTACTCGTTCGACTTAAAGTCCGACATGCGGACAATGACCGGCTTTGGATAAAAGGCAGCGGCGATTCGTCCGATACCTTCAGCCAGCCGGCGCACAAAAAAGTCACGTGGATCTTCCTCGCCAATCCGTCGTTCTATTTCCTTCACAACTTCGGGACTTTGGAGATTGGGATACTTAACCAGGGCCATCGGATGAATGCCGATGTGGTTGTTGATGATGAACTCAAGTCTCGCGAGGCCAACACCGTCGTTCGGTAGCGCAGCTACTGCAAACGCATGATCCGGATCGCCGACGTTCATCATTACCTGAGTGCGCGGCCGCTCAGAGTCTTTCCCGACCGCGTGGCGCTCGACCGCAAACTCAACCAGGCCTTCGTATATGTTGCCCTGCGCGCCTTCGGCGCACGACACGGTCACCTCGGTTCCAGTTTGCAGTACTTGCGTCGCGTTTCCGGTTCCGACAATGCACGGCAAGCCCAGTTCACGACTAATGATCGCGCTGTGACACGTACGCCCACCGCGCTCGGTCACAATCGCGGCGGCCTTCTTCATGATTGGCTCCCAGGCGGGGTCGGTCATCGAAGTCACCAGCACATCGCCAGCTTTGAATTCAGTCAAGTGACCCGGATCGGCGAGCACGTGCACGCGTCCCTGGCCAATCTTTTCGCCAACCGCGATTCCTGATACCAGCGGAGCGTTGCGTTCGCCAGTGATCTTGTAAGTCTCAAGATACGTCTGATGATTTGCGGAATGGACTGTCTCGGGACGCGCTTGCAGGATGAACAGCTCGCCGGTGTAACCGTCTTTGGCCCACTCGATATCCATCGGAGTTGGTTTGCCGGCGCGTTCGGAATAATGCTTCTCGATTTCACAGCCCCAGGTCGCCAGTTGCAGAACTTCATAATCGCTCAAGCAAAAACGCCCACGCTGGGCCTCAACTACTTCACGTGTACGAGTGCCACGGCCATCAAGTCCGTAAACCATTTTGACTTCTTTGGTGCCGAGGCGCCGGCTCACGATTGGTCGCGCGCCTTTCAGCAGCGTGGGCTTGAAAACAACCCATTCATCCGGAGTGGCCATGCCTTGCACAATGGCTTCGCCAAGTCCCCACGCGCCGTTAATCACGACTGCGCCGCGAAAACCCGATTCTGTATCGAGCGTAAACATAACGCCGGAGCAAGCCTGGTCTGATCGCACCATCGGCTGCACACCAATCGCCAAAGACACTTCAAAATGATCAAAGCCTCGCGCCGCGCGATACGAGATGGCGCGGTCAGTCCACAAGGAAGCGAAGCAACGGTGGCAAGCCTCGATAAGGCGTGCTTCACCCTGCACATTCAAAATGGTGTCCTGTTGCCCTGCGAATGATGCATCCGGCAAATCTTCCGCCGTCGCGGACGAGCGCACCGCGACTTCAGGCGCGCGGCCCAATCGGGCACAGAGGGCTCGATAGGCGGTCAAGATCGCTTCGTTTACTTCCGCTGGAAGTGGAGTATCGAGCATCAAGGCTCGAGCAGCTCGACCGGCAGCGTTGAGGGCGTGAATGTCATTGCAGTCCAGTCCGCTCAAGAGCTCGCGCAAGCGATCTCGCAGCCCATTGGTTTTCAGAAGCAAATCGTAGGCAGCGCTGGTGGTCGCGAAACCGTCGACGGCACGAACGCCCCGAGGCGCCAACGAGCTGAACAGTTCACCTAGGCTGGCACACTTTCCGCCCACCAGGGCCACATCACCGGCACCGACTTGACTGAGGTCAAGCACGAGTGGTGTTGAAGTTACGTTCATCGATGCCTCCTTATCGCGGCTCTTTCTTGGCCGAAGAGTGAGACCAACACTGGTTGCGGACCAACGCAAGCTAACATGAACCTATTTCAAATTAAGTGCGGAGTTTTAGTAAAGAAAGACTTGCAATAACAGTTCGTTTCCAGAGTGTTACACGCTGAACAGCTGACATCTCATTCACACCCCGATTTCAACCGGGTGTTTGGGACGATTAAGTTTTGAGTTAACCGTTTCAATGGTTTGCCAATTCTGTAATTTGCAAGACTAATAACTCAGACAGAAACGAAACCGTTGAAACGGCTGCAGGAGATGAAGCGAGAACTTCGTCACCCGGTTGAAACCGGGTGAGAATGAAAGGGCAAACAGCTGTGGAATCTGCGGAATCTGCGGATAGGCACTTCAACACAGAGTGGCAGCGAGTGGACTGCTCTGCTAGTATTGCCGGGCATTTCTTCGTCTGCGCATCTTTCCGGTTCGCAGCCATAACTTCAGGAAAACAGGAGAGCCACCAATGGGCCACGAATTGAGGACCGAACGCGAGTTAAGTCTGGATTTCATGCGAGTCTGCGAAGCTGCTGCTATTGCTGCTGCGCGCACCATGGGCCAGGGTGATCGAAAGTACTCGGATCACGTTGCCGTCGAAGCTATGCGAGAAGTAATGGACAGCGTGCCCATGCGTGGTCGCATCGTCATCGGAGAAGGCGAACGTGACGAAGCCCCGATGCTTTACATCGGCGAAGAAGTGGGTGGAGGATTTGGCGTCTCCGAAGATGTGGCTAACTTGTGTCCCGAAGTTGACATCGCTGTCGATCCGCTCGAAGGGACCAACTTGTGCGCTTTGGGAGCTAACAACGCCATCGCTGTGTTGGCAGCCGCAGAGCGAGGCGGCCTTTTGAACGCGCCCGACATTTACATGGACAAGATTGTCGTGGGCCCATCGTCCCGCGGCGTAATTGATATCGACGCGCCAGTAAAGGACAACCTAAAGAATATCGCGAGGAGACTCGGCCGCGATGTCGAGGACTTGACGGTAATAGTTCTCGATCGCAAGCGACATAAAAAACTCATCGACGAAGTGCGCGAAGCAGGCGCCCGTATTCGACTGATCTCTGATGGCGATTTGTCGGCGGGAATCTCCGCGGCGGTTGCGGGCACGAATATCCACGCTTTGATGGGAATTGGCGGCGCGCCCGAAGGTGTTATCACCGCGGCTGCTATGAAGTGTTTGAATGGTGATATCCAGGCGCGACTGGTTTACGATCCCGATCGACTTGGAGTTGATAAGGACAAGGTTCCACCCGCGAGTGAAGTGATCGATCGCTTAAAGTCGATGGGAATAAGTGATCCGAACAAGGTCTATGACACCGACGACCTGGCGCCAGGAAAGCGGATCATATTTGCAGCGACTGGGGTTACGGACGGCGCCTTGTTGAAGGGCGTGCGATTTTTTGGCGCCGGCAAGCGCACCCATTCGCTAGTGATGACGACCGAGTCCAAACACATTCGCTTTGTCGACACACTGCACATCGAAGGCGGTCCCGACACAGTGATCAGGTTTTAGGTTTCTGGGAGCGCAGGCATCCTGCCTGCCTAACTTTCCAGGGCTTCAAGCTGCGACGAAACCAGAAATATGACATCAAAGACTTCCTGTTAACACGAGTTGAAAGTTGGGAAAGTGGAGGCAGGTAGGATGCCTGCGCTCCCAGGAGTCTCATGCCGCGTCCCGCTGATGAATACATTCCTCAAGTCACCGCCGATCGTCGTCCGCTGATTATCTGGCTCACCGTTGCGGCGATTGGCGTGCTGCTGATGACGTTGATCGTCGGAGCCCCGCTTGCGCGCGCGAGTGGGCATCAGACTTTCGCGTATGCCGTTTATGGAGCCTTCGGCAAGCTCTGTCATCAAATGCCGGATCGATCTTTCTTCGTCGCGGGGCGCCAGTTCGCAGTTTGCTCTCGCTGCACAGGCTTGTACCTTGGATTCATGGTGGTAACGTTGTGTTATCCGCTGCTCCGTTCACTTCGCAGTACCGACACCCCTCCCCGAGCCTGGCTGTTCCTTGCCGCCCTGCCGCTTGCGCTTGATTTTAGTCTTGGCTTTCTTGGTATTTGGGAGAACACACATCTCTCGCGATTCTTGACCGGCGCGCTACTTAGTTCAGTCGCGGTCTTTTACATAATCCCAGGATTGGTGCAACTGAATCTCAAAGACATTCGCGAAGTATTCCGTGGTAACGCAGAAGCGATACACTAAAAGGTCGGCTTAGCTTTTCATGGGCCAGGCGCTTTAGATTTTCCATATATCATTTTCCATTACTCATTTGTCATCGAAAGAAAACCTAGCTTGGTTCCGACTCTACAACCACGCAAATCTCGCTAAGCGGTGCCACTCCAGGGATCGAGGTTTCCAATGACAAATGAGAAATGGAAAATGATATATGGCAAATCGTCTTCCTAAATCAGCTCCGCCGGGAGCCTATCCAATAGGCCGGGCACAGTGGTGTCGGCGCCATGCTTGGGTTACAATCTGCGCCTTCGGGTAGCCACTCCCGTTTCACTGTCGAGCGTTGGTTGTTGTAGCTATATGATGCTTTTTCAAGATACCGTTCCCTACCTGGGTCCCACTCCAAATCAGCTTTTTAAGACTTACTTCGACGATCTTATTGATAAGACGTACAGCAATATTAGTCCGCTTTACCAACTGGACACGTTTGACTGGACCATCTTAATTCTCTATTTCTCGATCCTGGGTGTGTTGGCTGTCTATGGCCTTTACCGCGTCAGGCAAGTCATAGAGTTTTGGCGCTATCGCGACATAGTTCCAGAGCCCGCCGGACACTACAGCGAAGACGAGCTGCCGCACATCACGGTCCAGCTACCGCTCTTCAACGAGATGTACGTTGTGGAGCGACTCGTAAAGTCCGTCACCGAGATTGATTACCCGCGCGACCGTTTCGAGATCCAGGTGCTTGATGACTCGACGGACGAGACGGTTCGAATTGCGGAAGCGACGGTAGCTAAATACGCAGCAGCAGGATTCGATATCAGTTACATCCACCGTTCAGATCGCACGGGGTTCAAAGCCGGCGCGCTCGCAAACGGCACCACGACTGCGAAAGGCGAGTTGCTCGCGATTTACGACGCTGACTTTGTGCCCAAACCGGATTGCCTGCGAAAGCTGGTGGACTTCTTCAAAGATCCTTTGGTTGGTTGTGCGCAAATGCGCTGGTCACACATTAACGGTAAGTACAACCTGCTAACTCGTCTGCAGACCATCATGCTCGACGGGCACTTTGTGGTTGAGCAAACCACGCGTAATCGCAGCGGCGGCTTTTTCAATTTCAATGGTACGGCAGGAATTTGGCGACGCAGCGCGATTGAGATGAGCGGTGGTTGGCAGCACGACACGCTCACCGAAGACACAGACTTGAGTTTCCGAGCGCAATTGATGGGTTGGAAATTTGTTTACCTGCTCGATGAGGAAGCGCCGGCTGAAATCCCAGTCGAGATCAATGCCTTCAAAGCGCAGCAGCGTCGTTGGGCCAAAGGCGTAATGCAGGTCGGCATCAAACTATACCCGCGTATCTGGAACGCGCCGCTGCCCGCGAGACTAAGGCTCGAGATGTTCTTTCGACTTACAGGCAACATCAGCTACCCGCTGTTGATCCTGGTGAGCTTCCTGCAATTCCCGCTGTTGCTCGTTCGCTACAACCAACCGTTGTATCACTTGATGGTTCTCGACCTGCCGTTATTGTTCTTCTCGACTGTGTCCGTCGTGATGTTTTACGGAACTGCGGTTTGGTATCTGGATGAAAAGCGTTCACGCCGGTTGCTGCACTTGCCGCTGGTGATGGCGCTCGGTATCGGATTGGCTTTTTCAAACGCGCGAGCGGTGCTGGAAGCGGTGCTGGGTGTGAAGACTGAATTCGTGCGCACTCCGAAGTATCGAGTTGAAGACACGACCGACGCGACCTGGAAAGCGAAGAAGTATCGAAGGAAGCGAGGATGGCTCCCGCTGCTGGAGCTGAGTTTCGCAGTTTATTTTCTGCTCGCGATTCTTTACGCGGCTCGCTTGCACATGTGGGGCACGATTCCATTCCTCATACTTTTCTTGTTTGGGTTCGGCTACATGGGTACGATGAGTTTGCTGCAAACTGCCGGCGGCAAACGACGCCTTTCCCTCTCTCCAGCAAAGTAAGGTTGGTTCCCGCCTGTACGACAGGCTGCCAGCCTGTCGCTGCCGATCCACACCACCGCTGTTTTGATCAGACGCTACTGCAGGCTGGCAGCCTGCCGTACATTCTTCTCACCGTTATTTATCCGGCCAAATTCTTGCCTTAGTTCCGGTCCATGAACTAAGATTCGCTTGTTCTATTAACAACCTCGCTTTGTAAAAATAAGACGCGTTTCCAGTACTGGAAACGGGCCGCAAACTTCCCACTCGAGAGGACAATATGTTGATACAACCTACCCCCACGACCAGAATCTGGGCTTTGCTTGCGTGCATTCTGATGTTAGCTACGGGGGCCTTTGCCCAGTCGCAGGCGACCACGGGAAATATTGAAGGCCGAGTGCTCGATCCCAAAGAGGCCGCCGTTCCGGGAGCAACTGTAGTTGCCGTCAATCAGGGAACCGGACTCGAAAGAACGACCACTACCAGCGATGAGGGGATCTTCAGCATTGTTCTGCTGCCGCCCGGCAACTACATCGTGCGTGCCAACGCGAGCGGATTCTCACAAACCGAAGTTAAAGACGTTGCTGTAACCGTCGGTGGAAGGACGCCGATAGACTTGCGATTGTCTGTGGGTGGCGCGACTGGCCAGGTCACTGTCACCAGTGAAGCGCCCGCGCTCGAACCCACGGTTAGTTCAGTCTCGGCGACCATCAACGCTCGCGCGATTGAAAATCTTCCCGTCAATGGCCGTAACTATCTGGACTTCGCCACGCTGACGCCCGGTGTCATTCGAGATCAGAATCGCGAAGGCGATCTCGCTGTCGGAGGCCAAAAGGGAACTCTCAACAGTTTGCAAGTCGACGGCACCGACAACAACAACACGTTCTTTGGACAAGCATTCGGTCGTACCGGTGTGCGTCCGCCGTATCAGTTCTCGGAAGAATCCGTCCAGGAATTCCAAGTCAATCAAAACGGTTTCTCAGCGGAGTTCGGACGTGCTGGAGGCGCCGTCATCAACGTGGTAACCAAGTCGGGAACAAATCAGATTCACGGAGGCGCCTTTGAGTTCTTCCGCGACGAGTCGCTGAATGCCCAAACTCCGCAGCTGAAGGCTTCTCAGTTTCAGCGTGGACTGCCTAACAAGCGTCCGCCTCTGCAAATCAATCAATTCGGCGCTCGCATTGGTGGTCCAATCAAGAAGAACAAAGCGTTCTTCTTCTTCACCTACGATGGACAAAGGCAGAAGCTGCCGAACTTCCTCGATCCGGCATCCTTCTTTACTCAATCAGCGGCGGTCCAGGCTCTGTTGTTGCCGAAGCTGGCTACTTACCAGATCAATCGCGATCAGGATGTGTTCATGGTAAAGAGCGACATAGCGATTAACCAAAGCAATCAGCTTTCGCTACGATTCAATCATCAAAACTTTACCGGAAAAAACAATGAGTTTACGGGCACGTTGGGTACGCTTGAACACTCGGGCGACAGCATCGCGAAGACCACAACTTTTTCGGGGAGTCTGATCTCAACAATCAGTGCGCGAACTACGAATGAGTTTCGTTTTCAGGTAGCTAAAGACCGGGAACCCGGGGCCGCAAACAGTGCCGATCCCGAGGCGCAGATTAACACCGGCTCAGGTTTTCTGCTGATAGGTCGCAATAACTTCAGTCCGCGCGAGACTACCATCAAGCGCTGGCAGTTGATTGACAACGTCTCGTTCAGTACCGGCCGCCACAATTTCAAGGGCGGCTTGGATCTTAATACCGATCGCATCTTCAACTTCTTCCCCGGATTCTTCTCGGGTCAATACACCTTCAACGCGATCACCGGCGTTGCCGCAAACGGATACATAGCGTATCAGATGAATCGTCCTTCAACCTTCCAGCAGAGTTTCGCTGGGCCGAACACGACTGGACCAACCACGAAGCCAAACAGCAGGGACTTCGCAGTTTTCTTCCAGGACGACATCAAAGTCACGCCCAGGCTCACTTTGAATCTTGGTGTGCGCTATGACCGGCAGTTTATGGCGCGCCCGCCGGTGCAGAACCCTGACGCGCAACTATTGGCTGCGGGTCTTGACACCAGCCGGGAGCCCAAAGACGGCAACAACTTTGGACCACGCGCCGGTTTCAGTTATGCGCCAAATGAAAGGACGGTAATCCGCGGCGGGTATGGAATCTTCTATGGCCGAACCACGGCGATCATGCTGGGTACAGCGCATTCGAACAACGGGATCAACATTCTGGGTCTTACTACGAATTGTCTCACCAGTGTGCCTGTGGCGTGCCCGACCTATCCAAATGTGCTGACGGCAGCTCCGGGGGCGTTGAATATTCCCAACATTTTCCTTTTCGCTAAAGACTATCAACAGCCTTATGTGCAACAGGGGCGTATCGGGGTTGAGCGAGAGATCACAAAGAACATAACCCTGTCCGCAACTTACCTGTATTTCCGTGGCGTGCATCTCTCGCGGACACGAGACATCAATTTGTTTGCGCCGGTGCCAACGCCGGCAATTGACGCCGCGACGCTGCAGTCTTTGGGAACTGTGCAGCGTTTTCCCGCTACGCGGCCTAACCCAAGATTTGGTCGCATCAACTTGTTCGAGAACTCCGCCAATTCTCGTTACCACGGCTTGGCGCTTTTAGCTCGTCGACGATTTTCACCGAGCCATCTGGTTCCTTTCTTTGAAGGCAGCGGCTCGCAGTTCATGATTTCTTACACGCTTTCAAAGGCTCAGGACGATAAGCCGGATCAAACCTCGGTGGTGCCCGGCGGTGGTGACGATTCCAAGGTGGCTCAGAACTCCTTCGATCTTCGAGACGAGTGGGGTAACTCCGACGCTGATCAACGTCACCGGTTCGTCATGAGCTCGGTATTTGAGCTCGGTCGAATCAAATCGAATAACAAGTTGGCGCGGATACTTCTCAACAACTACACATTCTCGAGCATCACCCAAATGCAATCCGGGTTTGCCTACTCTGCGCAGATCGGCGCTGACATAAATCGTGACGGTAATTCTCGAGACGACCGGGTGCCGAACTTGAGGCGCAATAGCTTCCACAGCCCCGCGACGTTCCAGACGGATACGCGTATCACGCGCACAATTCGCTTGGGAGAAAACACGAAGATACGATTGATTGCTGAGGCCTTTAATCTTTGGAATCGAGCCAATATTGGTCTCGCACCCGGCGGCGGCTACTTCTCGTTCGTGAACATAAACCAATACACGGCGTTCACGGGGACCACGACTTTGTCGCTGACGCCTGCAGCGCCCAACGTCGCATTTGGATTGCCTCGGTCAATTATTACGCCGCGACAAGTCCAACTCGCGATCAAGTTTGATTTCTAAAACGTTATCCACAGATTTCACGGATTCTGTAAGACAGATGTTTGGAGTATTAGTGGCACTCCGCGGAGTACCGCTGACAAAACATCTGTGTAATCGGTGTAATCTGCGGGTTAACGCTTTGGTTCTCGACGGTTCTTGACCCATTGCCTTGACATGGGATAAAAGTGAAGCCTATAGTCCAGTTCACGGTAACCAACACATGATCCACGCGTATTACTGCTGCTGCTATTGTTCCTATTGCACCTGTTGTCCAGGTCGCGATCGGGAAAGCTGCCGCGGGCGTGAAGAGCATGTGACTTAGAAGCCAAGGCGCAGCAAGTTTTCCAAGCCGGTCGCGAATCCATTTAGGTTCGCGACCGGCTTACTTTTTGGTTCAAGCAAATGTCCGGAAGCGTTTTAGAAATATTAGCCCCGTCTGCTCGCCACGATTCGATCGAAGGAAGCATCGGCAACACGCCACTCATTCGATTGACGCGCGTTGTCGATGACGTGCCGGCAGGAATCGAAGTCTATGCTAAGGCCGAACACCTCAATCCTGGCGGATCAGTCAAAGATCGTCCCGCGCTGGCGATGATTCTCGCCGGCGAAGAGAGCGGAACGCTGCGGCCGGGACGGACCATCCTTGAAGCCACCAGCGGCAATACCGGAATCGCGCTTGGCATGATCGGAGCGGCGCGAGGTTATCCGGTAACCATCTGCTTGCCACGCAACGCAAGCTCGCAACGTAAACGAATTCTCGGCAGTTTTGGTGTCGAGATCATTGAGACTGATCCGTTGTTGGCCACCGACGGCGCGCAATCGATTGCTCGCGAATTATTTGAACAGCATCCCGATTACTATTTCTATCCCGATCAGTACAACAACGACGCCAACTGGCGCGCTCACTACCAGGGGACGGCGCTTGAAATCTGGTCTCAGACGCGAGGGCGCATCAGTCATTTCGTGGCAGGCATCGGCACCTCGGGCACCTTCATGGGAGTTACCCGCAGGCTCAGAGAGCTCAATCCTGGGATTCAATCGGTCTCAATGCAGCCTGATTCTCCACTTCATGGATTGGAAGGCTTGAAGCACATGGCCAGTGCTGTCGTGCCAGGAATCTATGACGCGAAGCTCGCTGACCAAAACGTCGAAGTCGCGACCGAAGATGCCCTGGCAATGGTCAGTCGGCTCGCGCGCCAGGAAGGGTTGTTGGTTGGCCCCAGCTCCGGCGCGAATGTGTTAGCTGCAGTGCGGCTGGCGCAAACACTTTCGCCCGGATCAGTTGTGGTCACCATTCTGTGCGAGAGAGGTGAAAGAAGTGGTAATGGGGAGTGATGGTTTGGCGCGGCTTTGCCGCCAGATGTGCGGAAAGGCTCTGCCTTTCCGATCGACGCTCTTTATGGATTTGGAGGCTATGCCTCCGGCTCTCGCGAGGCATAGCCTCTTGAAAGAGATAAGAGAGACTTTCGACGGAAAGGCAGAGCCTTTCCGCACATCAGGCGGCAAAGCCGCGAAAGCTTGATGCTTCACTTAGATTCAAAACATCGAGTCGCAATCGCTGCGCACGGAGAGCGTGACTATCCCTACGAGTGTTGCGGATTATTGTTTGGCAGATTCAACGAGGATAAGACGAAAGTCGTGTCTGAAATTTATCCAATCTCCAACGCGCGCGAGGAAACCGCCAAACGAAACCGTTTCCTGATCAAACCCGAAGAGCTAATGCGCGGCGAAAAGTATGCAGTCGAGAAGGGAATCGACATCGTAGGCTTTTATCATTCACATCCCGATCATCCAGCGGCGCCATCGCAATACGATCTCGAGCACGCCTGGCCTGTCTACTCGTATGTGATCGTCGCCGTGCACAGCGGGAAGAAGAAAGATCTCAAATCGTGGGAAATGGAAGACGATCGGTCGCGCTTTAACGCCGAAGAAATAATTAGCTCGTGACACAGCAGTCCACAATCTGGAGAAATCATCATGGCAATCACCATTGCAATTCCAACCGCGCTACGGCAATTCGCTGGAGGCCAGGCGCGCATAGTCGTCGAAGCAGCAACCGCCGGAGAAGCGCTCGATAGTCTCACCTCGCAGTTCTCCGACTTGCGAAAACATTTGTACACCGATCAAGACGCCTTGCGTAGCTTCGTAAACGTCTACGTCAATGACGAAGACATTCGACATCAGTCTGGCCCCTCCACGCCATTAAAGGACGGGGACACCTTGATGATTGTTCCCTCGATAGCCGGTGGTTCAACGGCAATCGACGAGGTGGCGACACTGCCCGCACTTTCGAACGAAGAGATTTCCAGGTATAGCCGTCACCTGATAATGCCCGAAGTCGGCTTGAAGGGTCAGCAACGACTAAAAGCCGCGAGCGTGTTGATGATAGGCACGGGTGGGTTGGGCGCGCCTTTGGGCATGTATCTGGCTGCAGCCGGCGTGGGTCGCCTGGGAATTGTGGATTTTGATGTTGTCGACGCTTCGAATCTGCAGCGCCAGATCATTCACGGCACGAAAGACATTGGGCGACGAAAGATTGAGTCAGCGCGAGATCGCCTGCGTGACATCAACCCGCACATCGAGATCGAAACCCACGAGACCAGATTGGCGAGCGACAATGCGCTGCGGCTTATTCGGAATTACGACCTTATCGTTGACGGCACTGACAACTTTCCCACTCGATATCTTGTAAACGATGCCTGTGTGCTGAGCGGCAAGCCGAACGTGTACGGCTCCATATTTCGCTTTGAAGGGCAAGCGAGTGTCTTTTGGGCTGAACGAGGGGCGTGTTATCGCTGCCTTTATCCCGAACCGCCGCCTCCGGGTTTGGTCCCTTCTTGCGCGGAAGGCGGTGTGCTTGGTGTACTGCCCGGAATCGTCGGCGCCATTCAGGCAACCGAGACCATCAAACTCATCCTGAGAGCTGAAGATACGTTGGTGAATCGGTTACTGCTGGTTGATGCCTGGCAAATGAAGTTCCGGGAGCTGAAGCTTCGTAAAGATCCACAATGCCCGGTTTGCGGCGAGAATCCCACGATCAAAGAATTGATAGACTACGAAGCATTTTGTGGTTTGTCACCGAGCCAACAGGCTCCAGCTCCCAGCCTAAAAGAAATTACAGCTACTGAACTCAAGCGCCGGCTCGACCGTGGCGACAACATTCAAGTTCTGGATGTGCGCGAGCCTCATGAGTACGAGATTGCTCGTTTGCCTAATACGACTCTAATTCCGCTGGCGCAGGTGGCTATCCGCATCAACGAGATCGATCCGTCCAAAGAAACGGTCGTGCACTGTAAAGGCGGGGTGCGCAGCGCTAAGGCGATTGAAGCGTTGCAGCGAGCGGGCTTTGCGGGAAGTCTGATCAATCTGAAAGGCGGCATCACAGCCTGGTCCAACGAAGTAGACCCATCAGTTCCGAAGTATTAGAAGGCAACACTCAAGCTTGATCAGCTCCAGGTAAGGAAGGGTGGTTTACCCCCGCCTGAGCTCCATTAGCATTCAATCATACTTGAGAGTTGGTGAGTTGAAATTGCTTGAGTGGCACTGGAGCTTGGGCGGGGGTAAACCACCCTTCCTTACCTGGAGCTGATCAAGCTTGAGTAATCTACTCCCAATCAACGAATAAATCTCGAACATAAGAGGTGTCGCTTCCAGTTTGTTTGATCGAAAAGTTGACGCCAATCGCGATTCCCCTCAAAATCTCCGCGCGATGTCAGAGACCGATCCCAAAGCAGCCAAAGCAGCCAAATCAGATCGCTACTCACTCGTCACCGGTGCTTCAACGGGGCTGGGCAGAACCTTTGCCAAATCCCTCGCAGCTCGCAAACATAACCTTGTCGTGATCGCCAGATCGGAAGACAAGTTAGTTGAGTTAGCGAAGCAACTCCGAGAGCAACATGGGATCGCTGTCGAAGTGATTCCAATTGACTTGTCTGCAGCGGGCGCCGGTCTGCAAGTGATCCAGGAACTAACCAGACGCCAACTTCAGATTGATTTGCTGGTCAACAATGCTGGCTTCGGCTTACAAGGAGCTTTTGTCCAGCTGGACTTAGCTCGGCAACTGGAGATGATTCAGCTCCACAACTCCGTGGTTGTAGAGCTCTGCCATCGTTTGTTGCCTGACATGATCAAAGCGCGACGAGGCGGCATCATCAACGTGTCCTCGATGGCCGGCATGCAAGCAGCGCCTTACGCCACGGTCTACTCGGCCAGCAAAGCTTTCCTGACCACGTTCTCACTCGCGCTGGAGCGTGAGGTTAAGAAACATGGCGTCCGCATAGTGACGGTTTGTCCGGGACGATTGGAGCCCGGACCCGAGAAAGAGGCCGACACTAATCGCCAAAAGTTTCCCGGCGGTGAACAATCGCAGGAGGAGGTCGTCTCTGAGGCGCTAAGAATGCTCGATAAGGGAGGCGGACTTCTTATCCCGGGTGTTGTAAACAAATTTGCGAACGTCGCTCAACGCTTTTTTCCACGCAGGCTAGTCGCGAAGGGTATTAGCAAAATGTCGCCGTTCAGGAAGTAGTGGTACGTTTTGAGTTAATCCATCTCATTCTCACCCGGTTTCAACGGCATTAATATACTTGACCAATCAATGTCAGTAGTCGAACGCCAAAGGCGTTGGCAAATTCCAGCCTGGGGCAGCGCCCCAGGAAAAAGGAACCAAGCTGATAGGGAACGCTGTAAGCGTTCGCGAGTTGAGCTTTGGGAAGATTCGTGACGCAACGCTGCAATACTCGCGAACGCTTTCAGCGTTAGCGAAGCAAACACTTGCGTTATTTCTGGGGCGTTGCCCCAGGCTGGAATTCGCGAACACCTTCGGTGTTCATTGGGTTGGTTCGCCAAGTATTATTGCCGTTGAAACGGTTTACGCTCATGGCAGTCTTTTACCACCGGGCTGAAGCCACGGTGTGAATGAGAGTAAAGACCGAAAATGTACCTCTACCGCTCAGGAAGACTTCTTAACGTTAGTCAATCTCGCAATCTCTGGAGCGCTCGCCATCCAGCCAGGCAGCCCAGCACCTCAGTAATAACCAGAAGAGCCGCAGTCACCTTGAATGCCAGCGCGGCCGGTACTCCGGGCAGATGTGACACGTGGTCGGGACTGGCGATCACGTAGTGATTCACAACTCCAAAAACCAGTGAGCCCAACATCGACAGCCCCAGCAAAGTGGCGCTTGTGTTCGCAGCTTGAGTCCAGCTCAACACCATTGCCACCAATGGAGCGGCGATAATCACGATGATAATGAACAGTTGTTGATTAGTCGTGAGCCCAATCATTAAGCTCTGGTGCGCCCAACCGTGCACGATAGCGACAACGAGGTGCGCCAGCACGATTACTGTACAAATTCTTGGAAAATGGTTCATGGGGATGGAAATAAGCTCATTTTGCTGAATAGATGTGTGTAAATCAAGCTGGAGGGGCTTTGGTGCGCCACCGTACATAAATCATCAATCTTAGGTACTTTGTGATATAGTGTCCCGCGCATATCTACCTTGACGCCCGAAACGAGTGCCCTTGACTCGCCGTGTGACATCCGTAGACTTCTTGCGGCAGCTACAATACTCCAAGCAGTTCCTGGGCGGTTCTGAACATAATGAAAATCCTACTTTACAACCCGGATAACGGTGTCACTCGAAATTTCATGCCTCATCTCTGGATGTTTTTGCTGAAGTCCCTGACTCCTCCGGAGCATGAGGTGATCCTGGTCGACGGCAACGCCAAGCCGATGGATGAACAGGAACTGGTGCGTTATATCAAGGAAGAAGGTGTCGGACTGGTCGGCATCGGCGCCATGACGAGGATGATAGCCAAGGCTTATCGAATGGCTGATGCAGTGCGAGCTGCGGGCGTTCCGGTAGTCATGGGCGGTCCGCACGTCACTGAATTGCCTGACGAAGCGCTGGGCCGAGACGGCGGGCCACGTCATGCCGACGCGGTAGCTTTGGGAGAAGCAGATGAAATCTGGCCCAGGCTGATTGCGGATGTCGTGAAGGGCGAACTGAAGGATGTTTATGAGCCGGTTGACGAAGAGGGTAAGGAGCGCAAGCCCAGCTTGCAACCATACCCAGTCATACCATGGGACAAGATCGATCTCGATCAGTTCAACCTGATTCCAAAAGTATTGTCGCGCCTTACTGAAACGCATGGTTCAGGCTGGAAATACTTCAACATGATGCCAGTGGAATCGGGCCGCGGCTGTCCTTACGGCTGCGAGTTTTGCACCGTGACTGGATTCTTTGGAGACTCGATTCGGTTTCGCACCAACGAGAGTGTGGTGAACGAGCTCTTAATGCTCAAAGCACGCGCGCGCAAAGAACGTGGCCAGGTTGCTGTCTTTTTCATCGACGACAATTTTGCGATTAATGTTAAGCGCACCAAATCTTTGCTGAAAGACATCATTGCGGCCGGCGCGGATATGCCCTGGACAGCTCAGATTAGTTCCAACCTGCTCAAGGACGAGGAACTTGTTGATCTGATTGCGGCTTCCGGCGGCAAATGGATTTTCATCGGGATGGAATCGATTGATTCAACCAACCTCGCCGATGTGAATAAGAGTTTTAATAAACCGAGCGAGTATGCGGGTGTGTTGGAACGGCTGGCGAAACGAAACATTTACGCGATTACATCCTTCATCATCGGTCTCGACAACGATACGCCGGGTGTCGCGCAAAGGACCATGGATCAGATAAAAACGTGGCCGCCGGGGATGCCGGTGTTTGGTCCACTCACACCGCTGCCGGGAACGCCGCTCTACAATAGATTGGGCGCAGAAGGCCGCTTGACGAGGCCTAAGCATTGGCTGAATTTCGACCTTTACCGGATGGCACATACGCCCTTGAAGATGACCATTCCCGAGGCTGAAGCTGAACTTCAGAAAGCCTGGCTGACCTCCTACAGTCCGGAAAGAAATAATGAGGTCATCGATCTACTTGCAGGTCGTGGCATCGATGCGCGCGTTATGCACTTTGTGATGCGTTTGTTCTTCCGCGGCATTTACATCCCGCAAATGAATAAGCGCACCTGGGCGAAGTTAATTGCCCAGAACCGCAAGCCGATCTTCAAACTCGTAAAACAAAGCGTCGGTAAGTTGCGAGACGCCCGCCGTAAGAAGTTAGCCGCTCAAGCTACTTCGGCGGCAGCAGCGATTATGTCGTTGTTCAGCTAGGCCACGGTGAAAATCAAGCGCTAGTTCAAAGCAGCCTGCTCCGCAGGCTGCTTTACTTTCTATTGACCTTCCATCGAGACCAGTGCTATATCTCCTGACACCCTCGTAAGGTTCCCCTTCCCCAAGCTCCTGGTTCATACCCTGGCGAATTTCCAAAACGCCTTCCCGACCTAAGTTGAGTTGTGCCCGCAACTCTCCAAGCCCTTCTTGTCGCTCCGCCCCTTGCTTGCATTTTGATTGCAATTGGATTGTAGAACGGCATTGCGTCAAACCGTGATCAATACCTCAAGTTTTTCTCAACTGCCCGCAAGTACTGTCCACCCTGCAGCCATAGCACCGACAACCGCTCGAGAGTGGTTCGACATGAAAAGCCGAATCCCTCAAAAGAATCAACCTAGGGGGCTTTGATGAAGATAGAGGCTAGCCGCAAACGCGATGGTCGAATTCGTTGGCTTGTAATACTAGTGTTTGCCGTTTTTGTAATCGGCCTATGCGTACTTCCGTTGCTGAAGACGCGCGCGGCAACTCCATCTTCTGGTTCAATCGGTCCGGCAGGTTCACCGGTCAATTGGAATGGTGATGTCACCGGAACAGGCGCTACCGGCGGTGAAGGACAGTGCATCGATGACGGTCCCGGCAAGAACTGCGACAGCTTTGCGCTCACGGTAACCGGTACCGAAGCGGCATGGCTCGGAAAGCTCGTTCAGGTGAGGATCTCGTGGAGCTTGCCGGCTAGCGACTACGATCTCTACATCCACAAAGGTGACCTGACCGGACCCGTAGCTGCAAATGGATCGAATCAGGGACAACCAGGCACCGAAGAAGTAGCGTACCTCGATCCGCATTCTACTGGTGTTGGTCTTTACACGGTGCACGTAGCCTACGCGGTCGTTGCTCCCAATTCTGACCAATATCACGGCGCCGCCAGCGTTGTTTCCGGCTTGACCCCAGCCGTTCAGGGATCCGGTCTGGCTCCGCGTTTTCAAAATCACTATCCATCAACTGCTCAAATCTCAACGGGCCTTGGCGTAGATGCCGGCGAGCCTTCGATCGGAGTGAATTGGATCACGGGCAAGGCCATGTACATCTCGTACCTCACCACGTTTCGAGTTAGCTTTGACGACTCTTGCGCCACCTCGCCGACCTCAATCTGGGAGGATAAAAGCGCTCCGAACAATTTGAATAGTTTGGATCCCATTTTGTTCACCGATCACGGATACGATCGGCAGAATCCAGTTGTCGGCAGAACCTTTTCGTCACAGTTATCCGGTCAGGACAGCTTAACTGCTTTTACCGACAACGACGGAGACTCGTGGACGCCGAGTCAGGGTGGCGGTATTCCTTCAGGCGTCGATCACCAGAGTCTTGGCGGCGGACCTTTTCATGCGCCGCTCGTCGGTACGACCTTTCCTAACGCGGTTTACTATTGTTCGCAAGATATCGCCACCGCCTTCTGCGCGCGTAGCGATAATGGCGGCCTGACGTTCGGCGCCGGCGTTCCGATTTACAGCACCAACACGAGCTGTTCGGGCTTGCACGGTCACGTCAAAGTTGGTCCTTCAGGAACAGTTTACGTGCCGAACAAGAGCTGCAACGTGCTCACTACCGTTGTAGTGTCAGAAGACAACGGCATCACCTGGACGGTTCGAAACATTCCCGCGAGCAATGTGGGCAGCAGCGATCCTGCCGTGGCCGTTGGTCGAGGCGATAAAGTCAGCGGCGGCAGGTTGTACGCAGCCTTCGGTAGTAGCGACAGTGTCGCTGCCGTGTCCGTTTCTGACGATCACGGCGTCACCTGGAAGAACAGTTTCGACGTTGGCTCGTTGATTGGTATCAAGGCAGTTGCATTTCCGACGATCGTCGCGGGAGATGATGATCGCGCTGCGTTTGCTTTCCTCGGGTCAACAACCTCGGGTGCGCCTGACGACAGAGCCTTTTTGGGAACCTGGTACGTTTATGTAGCCACGACGTACGACGGTGGGCTCACCTGGCTTATCTCAAATGCCACACCAAATGATCCGGTACAACGCAACGGCATTCACCTCGGCGGCGGCTCGCCAGCCCATCGCAATCTGCTCGACTTCATCGGAATTGACGTAGATCGGCAGGGCCGAATTCTGGTTGCCTACGCCGATGGCTGTACTGGACCAGCTTGCATTCAGGCTCCGAGCGCGGGGATTGGGAATTCCTATACGCAGGTAGCGGCAATTGCGAGACAGACTGGCGGCCGACGACTTTTTGCGGGAAGCGATCCCGCCGAACCAACCGCTCCGGGCGCTCCTTATCTGACGGTCGGGCGTGATGGAACCGTTGCGCGGCTGACCTGGTCGCAATCCGACAACGGCGGCTCAGCGATTACGAATTACGTAGTCTCGCGAGGCACAACTCCTGGCGGCGAGACTTTCCTGGCCAATGCCGGGACTGCAGTTAGTTACAACGATGCGACAGCCGTTGCCGGAACTACCTATTACTACAAAGTCACAGCTACGAATTCGCTAGGCACTTCCTGTGGCAGCAACGAAGCCAAATCGATAGCGATTGGAGAATCGCAATGTCAGGGGCTCCAGGAAGTCATTGACCCCGCCGGCGATCAAACTTCAGCGCCTGCCAATGCAGATCTCGACGTCCTTGAGATTCGTCTTGCTGACAACGTGATTGCCGGCAAAGAGAAGCTCACCTTCAAGCTGAAAGTTTCCAATCTCGGAACGCCAGGCTCGGCGCTGATGCCGAATCGTCAATGGCGCATTCTGTGGAACTATCCGATTCCGCCGGACGGCACGACGCCTTTCACCGGCTCCTACTACGTCGGAATGAACAGCGACGTTGCTGGCATCCCCTCGTTTGAGTACGGAACGGTCACCACGATCGAAGCAGTTCCTGCGAACGCCTCGACGCCCAATCGAATTGGTCTTGCAGATAGCGGCACGGTCGATCAAGCCAACGGTGTTATCACGATTGTCCTTTCGGCCGACAAAGTCGCGAATCTGAAAGCCGGCGATGTTTTGGGAACACTGATCGGGCGCACGTTCGCGGGCAATGGCGATCAGACCCTGCGTTCGAATGCAGCCATCGACAACACCAGCCCTGACGGAGTTCAGGATCCCTACACAGGCATGAGCTATCAGCTGGCTGGAAACGCCGCGTGTGCTGGACCAACGCCATCTCCGTCTCCGACACCGAGTCCGTCGCCGACGCCCTCGCCCAGTCCGACACCGAGTCCGACACCGACTCCAAATTCGACGATTCAATTCAGCATGTCGAGTTACTCAGTTACCGAAGGCTGCGTTGCCGCAACCATCACTGTAATCCGGACGGGTGTGAATGACACCACGGCCACAGTCGACTATTCGACCTCAGATGGCACCGCCAAACAACGGAGTGATTATGCCCTGGCAGCAGGGCGACTGGTTTTCAATCCAGGCGACAATACTGTCCCCTTCACCTCAGTAAAGACATTCCAGATCCTGGTGACGGATGACGGTTTTGCCGAAGGCGCCGAGAACCTGACCTTGAATCTGAGTAATCCGACCGGTGGCGCGGCTCTTGGTGTCATCAGCTCGGCCACTGTCAACATCGACGACAACGATACCTCGACCTCGCCGACGGTAAACGTCATCGACGATGCCTCGACTTTCGTCTGCCAGCATTACCACGACTTCCTGAATCGTCAGGGCGATTCTTCCGGCCAGGCTTTCTGGACACAGAAGATCACTGAGTGCGGCAGCGATGCAGCTTGCATTCAACGCCAACGCATCGGTGTTAGCGCCGCCTTCTTTATCGAACAGGAATTCCAACAGACAGGCTTCTACGTTTATCGCGCGTTCAAAGCTGGTCTGGGACGCAGGTCTACGTACGTTGAGTTTATGACCGACCGGAGTCGACTGCAGGCGAGCGGAAATCTCGATACCGAAAAAGTCATTTACGTCCTCGAGTTCGTCCAACGCGCCGAGTTCACGGCTAAGTATTCGTCGGCAACTACAGCCTCGACTTTTGTTGACGCATTGATTCAAACCGTTAGAGACAACTCCAACGTTGATCTGACGGCCAGACGCACTGAACTAATCACTGAATACAACGCCGGGTCGAGTCAGGCTGACAGCCGTGCGCGCACTTTGCGCAAGGTGATCGACTTCGACGAGTTCAAGAACATTGAGTACAACCGCGCGTTCGTGCTGGCTCAGTACTTTGGGTACTTACGGCGAGAACCGGACACCAATGGTTACAACTTCTGGCTCAACGTCTTGACCCAGAATCCGAGTAATTATCGGGGGATGGTGTGCGCCTTCATCACGTCCTTCGAGTATCAGGATCGGTTTGGAACTGCGCACACGCATAACAACCAGGAATGCAACGGCTCGCCGTAGCCGATCACCTGCGGTAGCGATCTGCTGTCAGCGCGTCGTCGCAGGAAGAGGACCGACCCCGACGCTGCTGATCGTAAAGATCGCTACCGCGGGGAGGGAATCGGATTTTAGGAGGTCATCATGCTTAGTAGTCGATCGTCTCGAAGCCTGGGGACGAAATTTGTCCTTGCAGCCGTCATTTGCTTTTCGATTGGAGCGCTGCTCATTACTCAAAAAGGATCCGCAGCCACGCCGGCAAACGGAACCTTGACGAATAACAGCGGTCCCCTGACTTATACGGCGGGGCCATTTCTCGTAGCTAATCCATCTGCCCAAGCTAATGGCACACCAATTTGCAACGCGGCATTACCCTGCGATGACTTCACTCTGACGGTGTCAGTAAGTCCCCCTGTTACCGACTTGACCCACAAGGTGAAGGTTCAGGTGCAGTGGCCCACCGCTGCCGCTGACTTTGACGTCTATGTGCTCCAGGGGAGCACCGTAATTGCGACTGCCGCCTCGTCCTCTGATCCTGAAATAGCATTTCTGCCAACGGTCAATGGCGTGTACACCATTCGTGTCGTTCCCTTTGCGCCTGCCGCACAAAGCATTATTGGAACGATTAGTCTCGAGCCGATTCCGCCGGCCACACCCGGAGGAACCGGTCCGCTACCGCGCTACAAGAATTACGCTGCCCCGTCCAGTGCGAGTGGCGCGGCTTCTTCAGGCGAGCCTTCGATTGGCGTTGACTGGAATCCTAATGTTGCCAGTCTGAAGCACGATAAAGTGAACACTGGCGGCGTAGCTTTCTTCACCGCCAATTTGAATGAGTATCGCGTCAGTTTTGACGACTGTCCTTCTCCCGCGAATGCGATTTGGGAGGACGTCACATCTCCTGCTCTGGGTGCGCAGACGCTGGACCCCATTGGTTTTGTCGATCCCAGGACCGGACGCGTATTTCATTCACAGTTGGCCGGCGCAACGAGTCTCCTTGCCTTTTCAGATGATGATGGCCAGACGTGGACACAGTCTCAGGGGTCAGGCCAGCCCGCGGGTGTGGATCACCAAACTGTCGGCGGTGGGCCTTACAACGAAAACAGCTTGCCTCCGCCGGTCCATCCACTGCACCCCAACGCCGTGTACTACGCCTCGCAAGACATAGCGACAGCCTTTATCGCGCGTAGTGATAACGGCGGTCTCACCTTTGGACCGACCAGTCCGATGTGGGTCCTGACTCAATGTGGAGGCCTGCACGGACACGTGAAGGTCGGGCCTGACGGCACGGTATACGTTCCCAACAAGTCCTGCGGCGGCGCCCAGGGCGTGGCCGTTTCGACGGACAACGGTTTGACCTGGACGGTGAGAACGGTGCCGGGGAGTACTCCCGGCGATACCGACCCGTCCGTGGGTATCGGTTCAGACAACACCATCTATCTTGGTTATCAAAACGGAGACGGGCATCCGCACATGGCCCGTTCAACAGACAAGGGACTGACCTGGCTTGATCGAGATGCGGGCGGTGGCTTTATTCAGAATAGCGTCTTCGCGGAAGTTGTTGCCGGTGACGGTAATCGTGCCGCCTTCGGCTTTCTCGGAACGACTTCGACAGGAAACTATCAGGACATAAATAATTTCAAAGGAGTCTGGCATTTCTATATCGCGTCCACTTTTGATCGAGGCGACACCTACCTGTTGGCGGACGCTACGCCGAACGATCCGGTTCAAATCGGTTCTATTTGTACGTCCGGTACGACGTGCGGAAGTGATCGAAACTTACTCGATTTCAATGACATCAGTGTTGACAAAGAAGGTCGCGTACTAGCGGCGTATGCGGACGGTTGTGTCGCTCCTGGTTGCACGGCACAGACTGCGACTACCAACCCGCCGTACAACTCTTCGCGTAGTTCACTCGGCACGATCATTCGACAATCAGGTGGAAGAAGACTCTTCGCCGCGTTTGACCCTCCTGAGCCGGCCGTACCGGCTGCGCCGAAACTCATCTCGGCGGTTAGAAATATCGACGGAGTCACCGTTTCGTGGGAAGAACCCGATAACGGGGGCTCGCCAATCACCGCGTACAAGATTTATCGCGGCACGACGAGCGGCGCGGAAACCTTCCTCGCTGCCGTTAATGCACCCACACTGAAATATCTGGATGCGACTGCCGTTTCGACGCAGCAGTATTTTTACCGAGTCACGGCAGTCAATGCTGTTGGCGAAGGATTGTTCTGCGGCGAAGTCTCAGTGACGGCAGCCACGACGCCGCCGGATCCCTGCACCGGCATCATCATCCTGACAGATCCCACCGGAGACCTCGTCGTTCCTGTCGGTGTGACATCGAATGCATCCTGGGACCTTGAAAGCCTTTCGCTTTCTGAACCCTTCGGCATTGGCTTGGGCAAGGTCGTATTTACACTCAAAGTTGTAAATCTAACTACCGTCCCACCCAATACAACCTGGCCGGTTAAGTTCAGAGCGAACGGGACTGACTACGTTGCTCAGATGCGTACGACCCTGGGCGCCTCGGATGTGGTTTTCGAGTATGGGCCATCCGGCGGCACTCTAACGGCAGCAGATTCAACCAGCGCGTATAACTCTGACGGTACGATCACCATCGTCGTGCCTACCAGCGGAATAGGTAATCCGGTCGCCGGTCAGAAGCTGAGCCAGTTCCTTGTAAGAGTAACAGTCAACGCGGTGGCGATCAGTTTCACGCCGGATAACATGCCGGATAGCCTCGCTCCTTCAGGCGAGTATACGCTCGTCGGCAATGCTTTCTGCCGGCCGAATACAGCTCCAATAGCAGTCCTAAATGCAAATCCGACCTCCGGTAATGCTCCACTAACTGTTACCTTTGACGGCTCCGCTTCAATAGACGCAGATACTTCAGCACCAGCTGACACCATAGCCACCTACACTTTTGATTTCGGTGATGGGTCGGCAGTGGTGACACAATCCACGCCCACAACTACACACACATACACCAGTGCGGGTGCATACCGGGCGACGTTAAGAGTGACAGACTCGCGGGGCAAAGTCAGCGACAACACGGCTGGTGTTAATCTCGACGTTACCAACACCACCGGATCGTCGACAGTTCAATACAGCGCGTCTACGTACTCGACAACTGAAGGTTGTGTCGCGGCGACAATCACGGTGGTCAGGTCCGGCGCGAACACGTCCACATCGACAGTTGACTACTCAACCACGGATGGGACCGCCAAGCAGAAGAGCGACTATGAGTTGGCTGCAGGCCGGCTGGTCTTCAATTCCGGAGAGACCAGTAAGACATTCAAGATTCTGGTGACCGATGACGGTTTTGCCGAAGGCGCCGAGAACCTGACCTTGAATCTGAGTAATCCGACCGGTGGCGCGACTCTGGGAGCCATCAGCTCGGCCACCTTCAACATCAACGACAATGATACGTCGACGTCCTCGACGACAAACGTTATCGACGATCCTTCGACGTTTGTTTGCCAGCACTATCATGACTTCCTGAATCGTCAGGGCGACTCTTCGGGTCAGGCTTTCTGGACACAGAAGATCACTGAGTGCGGCAGCGACGCAGCTTGTATTCAACGCCAACGCATCGGTGTTAGCGCTGCTTTCTTCATCGAACAGGAATTCCAGCAGACAGGCTTCTACGTCTATCGCGCGTTCAAAGCTGGGCTGGGACGCAGGTCTACGTACGTCGAGTTCATGACCGACCGCAGCCGCCTGCAAGCGAGCGCCAATCTCGACACAGAGAAAGTAGCCTACGTGCTCGACTTTGTTCAGCGAGGCGAATTCACCGGCAAGTATTCCTCAGCGACGACAGCTCAGACTTTTGTCGATGCGTTGATTCAAACCGTTAGAGACAACTCCAACGTTGATCTTGCCGCCAGGCGCAACGAATTAATCACTGAATACAACGCCGGGTCGGGTCAGGCTGACAGCCGTGCGCGCGCTTTGCGCAAGGTGATCGACTTCGACGAGTTCAAGAACATTGAGTACAACCGCGCGTTCGTGCTGGCTCAGTACTTTGGGTACTTACGGCGGGAACCGGACACCAATGGTTACAACTTCTGGCTCAACGCCTTGACCCAGAATCCGAGTAACTATCGGGGGATGGTGTGCGCATTCATCACGTCGTTCGAATATCAGGATCGATTCGGTACTGCGCACACGCACAACAATCAGGAATGCAACGGCTCGCCGTAGCCGATCACCTGCGGTAGCGATCTGCCGTCTGCGCGTCGTCGAAGGAAGAGGACCGACCCGACGCTGCCGATTTGCCCAGGGCTTAAAGATCGCTACCGCAGCGGGGGAATTGGATTTTAGGAGGTCATCATGCTCTTTAGTCCATCGTCTCGAAGCCTGGAGGTGAAATTAGTCCTTGCGGTCGTCATTTGCTTTTCGATTGGAGCGCTGCTCGTTACTCGAAAAGGATCTGCAGCCACGCCGGCTAACGGCACCTTGTCACAAGCTTCGCCGAATCTGACTTATACATCGGGACCATTCCTGGTTTCGAATCCGACCGATCAAGTTGACGGGGTTCCAACTTGTAATGGAACTTTGCCCTGCGATGACTACACGTTGACGGTCGATGTGCCTGCCGGGTTCGATAATTCCAACTACGTGAAGATTCAGGTGAGCTGGCCTCATCAGGCAACGCTCGCTCAATACGACCTCTTTGTTTACAAGCTGAACGCTGACAATTCGTTGGGTTCGCTCGTAGCGGCGAACTTTTTTGCGGTGGATCCGGATGTGGTCACGATCTCGGCTATCTCGGGCAAGTACTTGCTGAGAATTGCTCCCACGATTGCTCAAGGTGACATGACCACCACCAGGATCACTCTCGAGCAGAAAGTCGCAGCAGCTCCGGTAGGCTCAGGTTTGGCGCCGCGTTATCAATCCTACAAAGGACCAGGGACCGTCGGTAACAGTGCTGGAGAACCGTCGCTGGGCGTCGGACTTGCAGGTCCGCAGTTTCCACAGGGCCATACAATTTATCAGGCAAACACTACGACATTGCGAGTCGAGTGGGACGACTGTCCGTCACCAGCAGCGAGCACCTGGACCACCAAGACTCCGCCAAATACATCGACAACAACTCTGGACCCGATCCTTTTCACAGATCGAGTTACGGGGCGCACCTTTGTTTCGCAGTTAGCTGGAGGTTGTAGTCGAGCTGCTTACACGGACACCGCAGCTCCTTTTAGTGATGGCGACACGTGGGTTCCCAGCCAGGGCTGTGGCACTCCTGCAGGCGTCGATCATCAGACGTTTGGTGGCGGACCGCTAGCGCCGCCGCTGACTGGTAATCCTGCTTTTCCTCTATATCCCAACAGTCTTTATTACTGTTCACAGTACGGCACTAATGCAGCGTCCTGCGCGATCAGTTTGGATGGCGGCATCACTTTTGGTCCCGCTGTTCCTATCTATCAAATCAGTTGCTTCGGAATCCATGGTCACATCAAGGTCGCGCCCGACGGAACTGCTTATGTTCCCAACAGCGATTGCTCCACAAGTTTGAACGGTCCCAGCGCTAACGACACGGCACATCAGGGTCTGGTCTTTTCTGAAGACAACGGAGCAACCTGGTCAGCGCCGCAATTGGTTCCTGATAGCAATCCGGCTCCCGGCATCGTTGATCCTTCGATTGGAATCGGCGCGAACGGCACCATCTATTACGGCTACGCGAACAGCAACGGCGCGCCCTCGGTCGCGGTTGGTCACAAGGTCAATCATCAAATCGTGTGGAGCCCGAGCAAGGATGTTGGCTCGGCCCTGGGAATAAAGAATTCAACCTTCCCGGAAGTAGTCGCCGGCGATGATAACCGCGCGGCCTTTGCTTTCCTTGGTACCACGACTGGCGGATATTACCAGGACCCAACCGACTTCCAGGGCATCTGGCATCTCTATGTCGCTACGACTTACGACGGCGGCGCAACGTGGATAACGATCGATGCGACGCCGAATGATCCTGTACAACTTGGCTCGATCTGTAATTCGGGAACGGTCATCTGCGGACGAACACCGAATGATCGCAATCTGCTCGACTTCATGGACATCAGCGTCGATCGCCTCGGACGAGTTCAGGTGGCGTATCCCGATGGCTGCACCAGCGGGCCTTGCATCCAGGCAGTCGATCGCAACGGGCCAAGCGGAACGCCCGATGGAAAAGTAAATCGTTTTGACAACGACAATGGCAGCAAGGCCTCCATCGCTCGGCAATCCGGCGGCCGCGCGCTATTCGCCGCATTCGATCCCGTTGAACCAGCAGCGCCAAAGGCTCCGAACGTTATTAGCGCGACGCGCGATGCAAACGGCGTCCACCTGACTTTCCTGCAGCCGGATAACGGCGGCTTGCCCATTACGAGCTATCGAATTCAGCGCGGCACGAGCAGCGGAAATGAAATCTTACTGGCCAGCATTCCCGCGACCGCGATCTATGACATCAATCAGCTCGCCAACAAGACCAGCTTTGATGACACATCCGTAGTTTCAACGATCACCTATTTCTATCGCGTCACGGCGGTTAACTCTGCCGGCGAGGGTTCCTATTGCCGCGAGTTCCAGTTAGCCGGCGCGGCTCCAACCTCAACTATTCAATTCAGTGCGACCGGGAATTCATCTACTGAAGGTTGCTCAGCCGCCACCGTGAATATCACGCGCTCGGGTGCGACTAGCGAGGCTGCGACCGTTGACTACGCAACGACTGACGGCAGCGCGAAGCAGAAGAGTGACTATGCAGTTGCGGCCGGCAAGCTCGTCTTCAACCCCGGCGAGACTTCCAAGTCGTTGAAGATTCTGCTCACCGATGACGGCTATGCGGAAGGTACTGAGACGCTGACCGTGAACCTCTCGAATCCCACTGGTGGGGCAGCGCTGGGAAGCGAAACATCAATCACTTTCAACATTCTCGACAACGACACGGCGACGTCTACGACTACGAATGTTATCGACGATGCCGGCACGTTCGTCTGCCAGCATTACCACGATTTCCTTAACCGCCAGGGTGATTCAGGCGGACAAGCTTACTGGACCGACAAGCTCACGCAGTGCGGCACAGATGCAGCCTGCATTCAACGCCAGCGCATTGGAGTAAGCGCTGCGTTCTTCATCGAGCAGGAGTTCCAGCAGACAGGCTTCTATGTCTATCGCGCTTACAAGGCCCTGCTTGGCCGCAGACTGGCGTACACGGAGTTCATGTCTGATCGCAGCCGGCTGCTGGCAAGCAGCAATCTCGATGCGGCCAAGACGTCGTACACGCTCGAGCTCGTGCAACGAAGCGAAGCGGTGAACAAATACGCGAATGCTCCCGATGCGCCAGCCTTTGTCGACGCCTTGATCAAGACCGTCCGAGATAACTCAGGTGTCGAGCTGGCTTCGAAGCGCGACGAACTCCTCGCCGAATACAACACCGGCACAAGTCAAAACGACAGTCGCGCTCGCACTTTGCGGAAAGTGGTCGAGTACGACGAGTTCAAAAACGTCGAGTACAACCGCGCCTTCGTGCTGGCCCAGTACTTCGGTTACCTGAGGCGCGAGCCCGACGCGAGTGGTTACGACTTCTGGCTCAACGTCTTGACCCAGAACCCAAGTAACTATCGAGGCATGGTGTGCGCGTTCATTACGGCATTCGAATACCAGGATCGATTCGGCTCAGCGCACACGCACAACAACCAGGAATGCAATGGTTCACCGTGATCTGACAGTGCGAAAGCGGCCGGCCGGCGTCGGACCGTAGACGATAAAAGCGAAAACGCCGGCAAGGCTGCCCACTTCACAACAGGCGGGATGTTTCCCGACATCATCTTAGGAGAATGTTATGTCCCAGAAATCGCCGTCAGCAAACGCTCAAAGAATTGGAACGCGCGCCGCGCTACTTTCAGCAGCCTGCCTCGTGATCGCAGTTGGTCTCGCGATCGTCGGAACGCGGGCAGCGCGCCAGTCAGGCGGTCAACCTGGTCGAGCTAGCGCGCGACAGCAGCGCGAGCCCCAAGCCGATGCTGCAGCTCGCACCAGTTTGCAGGAGCTAAGAGCGAACAGCGGCATTGATGTCGAGGCGCACGCTTCTGTGCAAACGGCGAAATACAACTTTGTGCGCGCGAAGAACAACGGCGTGCTGGCCGTCGATGACACGTCAGCCGCTCCTGAGGCCCGCGCCCTCGCCTTCCTAAGTGAACACGGCGGCCTCGTCGGGTTGAATATCAGCGAGCGCCAGTCGGCTGCGCAACATGCAACAGGAGTCAAGAGTGCCGGCAACGCAGGCAGTCAGCTAGCGCTCCTTCGAGTCGTGGATGACAGCGAAACAGGCGCGCACCACGTACGCTTGAGCCAGTCGTACTCCGGATTGCCAGTCTTTGGCGCGCAGCTAATAGTTCACATGGACAAGCGCGGCATCACCGGAGTGAACGGCAATTTCATTCCCGACATTCGGGTCAGCACCACACCGAAACTCGATCAGCGACAAGCCGGCGTTCTTGCCATCGCAGCTTTGCGAAAGAAAGTCGGCCAGATCACGCTTTCCATCGGCAAGACGGAGTTGGGCATCTATCGAACGGGACTACTCGAAGGCTATTTCGGCGAGAACGCGCTGGCTTACAGTGTCGAGGTTCGCGGCGAAGCCAATGTTCGCGAGCAGGTTTGGATCCATGCTCGAACGGGCAGCATCCTGAACCAGATTTCGCTGAATCCGGACGCGCTCAATCGCATTGCTTACACGCCTCAATACGATCCGAACAATCCCGATATGTTTGTCGTGCGTCGAGAAGGTGACCCGCCGATCATTCCGCCGCCGGGCCCGCCTTCAGCGATCGACAATCTCTACGATTTCACCGGCCAGACCTACAATTTTTACGCTTCAGCCTTCGGCCGTGATTCCTATGACGGACTGGGCAAGATAATGCGGACGGTGCTGCTGGCGAACGAGCGTTGCCCGAATGCTTATTGGAACGGCTCAACTACTAATTACTGCCCCGGGTTTGATGAAGATGATGTCGTCTCTCATGAGTGGAGTCACGCTTACACGGAATACACGCATGGGTTGATCTACGCCTACCAATCGGGAGCGCTGAACGAATCCTACTCCGATATGTTTGGCGAGACCGTCGATTTGATTAACGGGGTGGATGGCTCCGGCGGTTCCGACAACGTCAACCACGCTCAGTACAGCGACGTCAACGGTACCATCACCAAAACTGGCGGTGGCGAGCGCTTTCAGTTAGGCGAAGACTTTCAAGGCTTGAATCAACCCGCAGCCGGCATTCTGCGAGACATGTACACGCCGACAGCCTACGGCAACGCTGACAAAGTCTCGTCACCTTTTTATTCCTGCGGAGCTGCCGACAACGGCGGCGTGCACAATAATTCCGGTGTGCCGAATCACGCTTACGCTCTCGCGGTCGATGGCGGCACGTTCAATGGGCAGACCATCACCGGGATCGGACTCACCAAAGCCGCAGCCATCTACTTCCGCGCGGAATCAATTTATCAACACCCGACCACGAACTTCGCGGAACATCAGACGGCAGTTGAAACCTCGTGCAGTGACCTCGTGGGCCAGACGATCTACGTTCTTTCGACCAACAACAGCACCCACACGCCCGCAGTAGAGGTGATTACACTCCAGGACTGCGCTGAAGTTCACAAAGCGATGCTTGCGGTCGAGATGAGCGCTCCGGCGTCGCAGTGCAATTTCCCACCCTTGCTCAATCCCGATACACCGGCAACTTGCTCGGGCAGCAGCACAGTTTTCAATGAAGATTGGCAGGCGGGATTTCCCCATGGCTGGTCATTGGAAAGCGTAGGCGTCAACGCCGAATGGAATTCAGCGGCTGCAAATCACAATTGGATAGCAAACAGCAACTTGCCGGGTGATCGTCCGGGAACGGCTGCGTTTGCCTACGACGATCCAAGCGACGGCGCTTGTGAGGCCGGAAACGATCAGTCCGGTCACTTCTCGATCACGAGTCCAACCATCACCGTGCCGGCTGGAGCTGACGACCTCCGGCTTAGCTTCGATCACTTTGTCGAGACCGAGGCTGGCTTTGACGGCGGCAATCTTTTGATCAGCGTGAACGGCGGAAGTTTTTCCGTGGTACCGCCGGCGAACTTTGTTTTCAACGGACCGAACGCGCCGCTGAACCCGGCAATCTCGACTGACGGCAGCAATAACACCAACCCGAAGGCCGGCGAAGATGCCTGGACCGGCAGTAACGTCACCACCGGCAAAGGCTCGTGGGGCACGACGATCATTGACCTGTCCTCGCTGACCAATCCCGGCGACACGATCAAACTGCAATTTGATTTCGGCAAAGACGGTTGCGGCGGCGGCACGGGGTGGTTTGTGGATAACGTGCGAGTTTACAGTTGTCCATTACTGGCGGCTCCGGTGCTCTCGCTCGGCGGCGATTACGAGAATCCCGATACCAACGGAAGTTACACTCTGAACTGGACCAGCATAGCCGGCACCGGGCCGTATGTGGTCCAGCAATCGACCACGTCATGCTCGCCGTTATTATCGGACAATGCCGAGTCAGGCTTAGGGCAATGGACTTCCTCGACTACCGGGACCGGGGCTGTAAATTGGACAACATCGAGTGAAAAGCCTCAGCACGCCGGCGCCTCTTTCTACGCGCGGGGTGTCGAAGGCGTGACCAGCGCCGAATCAATCTTGACGTTCAATCAAACCGTTACCATTCCTCAAGTAGGGCAAACCTTCCTGAATTTTTCAGATTGGGATGACAACGAAGGCGACGACAACGTTTACGTTGAAGCGTCTGAGGATGGCACGACGTGGTCCCAAATTTATTCTCACAACCGCTCAGAAACAGGGACGGGCGCGCTTTCATTTGCCAACGAGGATCTATTCCAGCGGCACGTTACGTTGGCAAATTATGCTGGCAAGACGATCCACCTGCGCTTCCGATTGGCTCTTGGACCGGACGATCGTCCAGCCTCGACGCCATTCGGTTGGTACGTCGATGACATCGCGCTAGTTAACGATAACTGGCTGGACGTTGCGAGCAACGCCGGCACGTCAATGTTGATTTCTGGCCAGGCAAACGGCACTCGCTGTTATCGCGTTCGCACCACTTACACTTTCGGTTCTGAAACTGCGCCTGGTCCGTTCAGCAACCAGGTAACTGCAGTGGTCAACACTGCGGCGCCTTCACCTTCACCAACTCCAAACGCTTGCGTTCCACCGGGGATTCAGGTCTTGACCGATCCTGAAGGAGATGAATTCGGTCATGTTGGAGTCGGCGTCGATCCCAATCAATCACAAGACATCCTCGCTGAATCAATTGCCGAAACCTACGATGCAATGGGAGCCGGCACGCTGGTGTTTACCATGAAGGTCCCGGCTATCGATCCAGCTAGTCTTCCGAATAACGCCGGTTGGATCATGTTCTTCGACGGAAAGCACGCAGACAACACGACCACTACATACTTTGTTAGTGCCGACACGAACTCGTTCGCAAACCCAACAGGACTTTCGTTCAACTACGGCTTCTTTGACACGACCACTGGCTTCAATACGACGGTGGGAACTGCCGATGCCGGAAACATCAGCGCGGTAGACAAGACGATTACGGTGTCTTTGCGCATGGACAAAGTAACCAAGCCAATTCCGGGTACCGGTCAACAAACGCTTGGCGGTCCCGCAGTGGACCTTTCCGCCGGCAAACAACTAACAAACGTCAACGCTCAAACCAACGTTCTGATCGGTGTGGTGGGGAACGGAATCAACCAAACCGTCGATACCACCAGCAATCAAACCTACACCATGGCAGGAGCGGCAGCCTGCGCAGTGCCTAGCCCGAGTCCATCCGCTTCGCCAACCCCAACTCCGGACACCTTGGGTTGCACGCTGCCGGGCAAAGGTGTGCTTATCGACGCGGGCAACGATGCGACTGACATGGCTGCCAGCCATGAAATCGAATCGCTCTCGATTGCTGAGCCATTCCTGGGGAACAACGTTCGCAAGCTTGTCTTCACTCTGAAGATGAAAAACTTGAACACGCTGACTCCGAACACTGCGTGGCCGATCTTCTTCTCGACGCCTTCTGCGAGTTACTACGTCGATATGCAAACCGACGTTGCCAACGCAGTGACGTTCAAGTACGGCACCGGTCCGGCAAATGGTCGAGTAGCTTCGGGAGATCTTGACGCCGAGAGCAACTACGACGCCGCTACTGGCAAGATCACTTTATACATTTCCGCGAACAAGCTCGGAGACATTTCTCGAGGTCAGCAGCTGACGAACATATACGTTCGGGTGACCGTCGATGCGACCGCGCTCTTCCTGTATCCGGACAGCGCTCCCAGTACGGATCCCGCCGGCTCGACGGCATCGTACACGCTGGTAGGCAATGACTTCTGTGGAGGAAACGTGGCGCCAACCGCTAATTTGTTTGGTGCTCCCGGCTCGGGCCCAGCTCCACTCGTGGTAGCTTTCGATGCGTCGGGATCCGCTGATCCTGACGATGGTATCGATACTTACACCTTTGACTTTGGTGATGGATCGGCGCCGTTCACCCAGTCCATTCCACAGATCAGTCACCGGTACGACGACTCCGGCGTCTTCATCGCATCGGTGAAAGTTACCGATCATGGCGGTCAATCGAGCTATAACACAGCGACTTTTATCGTCTCAGTTGGTTCCAGCATCGCGCCTCCGCAATACCAGGTTTACGCGGCGCCGAATGGGGTGGGAACCGATGCGGGCGAACCTTCGCTTGGGACTAACTGGCAAACTGGAAGAACTATCTTCCTCGCCGGCTTGCAAACTCTACGCATCACTTTCGATGACTGCTTCTCGCCTGCAGGCGCGTTGTGGGAAGACATCAGCGCTGTGAATACGTCGAAGCGTACACTCGATCCAATTCTATTCACGGACCACATGCGAGCGCCGGGTGACACTACACCCAATCGCACTATCGTGTCGCAACTGTCCGGCACTACCAGTCTTTCCTCTTTCACCGATGATGATGGCGGCTTGTGGGTACCGAACCAGGGAGGCTCAGGTGATTCCGGCGTGGATCACCAGACCGTCGGCGGCGGACCTTTTCACGCTCCTGTGCCACCGAATCCTGTTTATCCAAACGCGTTTTATTATTGCTCGCAAGACCTGGCGAACACTGCATTCTGCGCAATCAGTCTCGACGGTGGCGCGACATACGCTCCCTCCGTGCCGATTTACACCGTGGCGCAGGGAGGCTGTGGCGGCCTTCACGGTCATGTGAAAGTGGCGCCGAATGGAACAGTTTATGTTCCTAACAAGAGCTGCAATGGAATGGCTTCAGTGGTGCGTTCAACGGATAACGGCATAAATTGGGCAGTCAAATCAGTGCCCAACAGCGGCTCAGCCGGATTCTTGGTCGACCCGTCGCTTGGTATTGGTTCGGATGGAACTCTCTATCTCGGTTATCAAAACACCAACGGCCACGCCCGCATTGCGATCTCAACTGACGAGGGCGACAGCTGGAGCCATGATACGGACGTGACCGCTCAAGCGGGACTAGCCAACATGACGTTTCCGGAAGTGGTTGCCGGCGACGGCGACCGAGCAGCGTTTGCTTTCCTCGGGACTTCCACGGGAGGCAACTATACGCTCGAGTCGTTCGACGGCGTTTGGTACCTGTACATCGCCACCACCTTTAATCGCGGCCAATCATGGACCGTCGTCAACGCCACCCCAAACGATCCGGTACAGCGAGGCTCGATCTGTAATCTCGGGACGACATCCTGCTCAGGTCCACCGTTGGGATCCCGCACCAAACCTGATCGAAACCTGCTCGATTTTATGGATATCACTGTCGATCAGGCCGGTCGAGTCCTGGTTGCCTATCCGGATGGTTGCGTGACGAGCGTCTGTATTCAGGGAGGCGACGTCAACGGTGACGGAACAGTCAACAATAACGATAATGACTTTGCTGCTAAGGGTACGATTGCTCGACAGTCAGGAGGCAAGCGACTGTTTGCGGTTTCCGATCCGCCGGATCCCTCCGTACCCGGAATGCCGGCTCTGACCGCAATTAAAGACACGGCGGTTCATCTTTCCTGGACTGAGCCAGCCAATGGTGGCTTGCCGATAACTTCTTATCGTGTCTACCGCCGTATTGATGGCGCAGCTCAACGAACTCAAATTGCCAGCACCGATAGCGCCACGCGCGCGTTTGACGATCTGACTGCCGATCCAAACACTACCTATCACTATTTGGTGACGGCTGTGAACGCGGTTGGTGAAAGCCAGGCTTGCGCTAACGCTGAAGTAGTTCCGGTGTTGTCAGCGGACCCATGCAATCTGCCTGGCGTGCTGCTGATGACGGATCCAAAGGGCGAGAACGTAACCGTTGTCGATGGTTCAATGGATATTCTCGCGGCTTACATTGCGGAACCCTATGAGGCAGGCCAGCCTGAGAAATTGGTTTGGACTCTGCAACTGGCGGACTTGAACACTATTGTTCCGAATCGACAGTGGTACATCATCTGGACTCCGCCGGGAGGTGGTTTGCGCAAGTATGTCGCTGCCAAGTCCGACGCCACTGGCGCGCTGAGCTACGAGTATGGTGAGGTTGGTTCTTCTTCTGTCGGAGATCCGAATATCAACACGCCGATGCCGCAAGGTGCGGCTGATGCCGGAAGTGTGAACCGGGCCAACGGCACGTTCACGATCGCTATTGCCAAGAATAAGGTGGGCTCACCAGGCGTGGGGGCGACCTTGCTTACCATTAGTCCGAGAACATTCGCGGGCACTGGGAATCAAAATGTTATCAGCACCAGCGCGGACGATCTGACGACGAATACGCCGGCTTACATCCTGGTCGGTAATAGCTTCTGCAGACCGCAAACAGCGCCGATTGCTGTCCTTTCGGCTGCAGTGCACGGCAGCAATCCGCCGGTGTTGCAAGGTCCAGCTCCGCTGATGGTGGACTTTGATGCGTCGGCTTCAAGCGATCCGGATGCTGGAGACACACCGTTGACTTACACGTTCGACTTCGGCGATGGCAGCAATGTGGTCACCCAAACAAGCCCGACGACCACGCATACTTACAATGATCCCGCTACGTACCGGGCGACGCTTACGGTGAAGGATGCGCGCGGTAAGTCGAGTCTCAACATCGCGGATATTTTCATAACTGTCGGCGGCATCTCGATCAGTGGCGAGGTGGTCTACGCGCTCGACCCGGCGAAGAAGGTTCCCGATGTGACGATGAGTCTGACCGGGAATAACAACTTCCCGACCCGGACGGCGAACACCAGCAGCGCCGGAGCTTATGTTCTGGCGGGCGTGCCGGCGGGCAACAACTACACGCTGACTCCGTCCAAAGCGCCGACGACGACAGGATTGGAGTCGTTTGACGCGTCTAACGTTGCGCGCTACGTGGCAGGACTTGATGCCGCAAACAGTATCCAATTCGTGGCGGGCGATGCCGATGGTGATGGCTTGCTCACTTCGTTTGACGCGTCGTTCATCGCGCGCAAAGTCGCGGGCTTCACCAGTGATACCGGCATCGTGGGTACGTGGAAGTTCTTACCGGCAACGCGGAGTTATCCCGGCTTGGGTGCTGATCAAACAGCGCAGGACTTCAACGCCATTCTGGTGGGTGAGACTTCGGCTAATTGGTCTGCTTCGGGAACTGCAGGTAGGAATTCGGCCGTTGCTGGCAAAGGTCAACAAGCTGGCGCATCGCCTCCCGCTAGTCCCACAGTTACGATCAACATTTCGTTACCGCACGTGCCGGGACCAATGGGATCGGTAATCAACGTACCGATCACGGTAGGCGATGTAACGGGACAGGCTGTGCGTGCCTATGATTTGCAAGTCACGTTTAATGCCGCGATCGTGAAGCCATGTGTCGCCAATGAATGCGGCGGTGGTCCAACCGAGAAGCCTTTCGACAAGACGGGCACCTTGAGTCAGGACATGACTATCACGGCCAACACCAATAATACCAATCATCTGATCATCTCGGCGTTTCAGACCGACGATATGATCGGCTCGGGCACGCTGCTGAATCTGCGGTTCCATGTCGTGGGCACGCCGGGTCAGAACTCGCCGCTGACGTTCGAGGACTACACCGATCCGAATCCAACGTTCCATCCTGGGTTCCGCTTCAATGCTGGTAATCCGCAGGCAGCCACTTCGAACGGCAGTGTCACGGTGAATGGTCCCACTGCGAGCAATAGCAGTATCAGTGGGCGCATTACCAGTGCCGACGGCACTCCGCTTGGTGGCGTGCTGATGACGCTGGATGGTTCGCAGTCGCGCCGCACGATCACCAGCAGCGATGGCACTTATCGCTTCGGTGAAGTTCAGACCGGCGCTTTCTATACAGTGAAGCCGGCGCTCGCAAACTATGGCTTCAGTCCCGCAGAGCTCAGCTTCTCGTTGTCGGGGAACAAGACTGACGCGATGTTTACGGGCGTGGCGGCGGCTGAGCAAACAGCGAATCCGCTGGACACAGCTGAGTTCTTTGTGCGGCAACAGTACCTGGACTTCCTGGGCAGAGAACCTGACCAGAGTGGTTTTGAGTACTGGAGCGATCAGCTCAATCAGTGTCAGGGCGATGCTGAGTGTGTCCGCGGCCGGCGCATTGGAATCTCGGCGGCGTTCTTTGTCGAGCAGGAGTTCCAGGATACAGGCTCGTTCCTTTACGACTTGTACAAAGGCAGCCTGAATCGGCGGCCAACGTACACGGAGTACTCGACTGATCGTCGTGAGGTGATTGGTGGACCCGCGCTGGATGCTCAAAAGACGGCGTTCGCCGAGAGCTTTGTGCAGCGGGCGGGGTTTCGCGCTAAGTACAATGCAACCTTGAGTCGGGAAGAGTTTGTGGATGCGCTACTCGCCAGCGTTCGAGCGAGTGGAATCGATCTGGGAAGCGAGCGCGGGAACCTTATCAATGCTTACTCCAGCGGGTCGAGTACGGTGGCTAGTCGCGCTGCGGTCGTACGGGCTATTGCCGACAATGCTGTGTTCAAGCAGGCGGAATACAACGCGGCATTTGTGCTGGCTGAGTACTTCAGTTACTTGCGCCGCAATCCAGATCAGCAGGGTTATGACTTCTGGCTGAATGTGCTGAACAGTGGCTCCGGGAACAACTACCGCGGCATGGTCTGCGCGTTCACCACGAGCGAGGAATATCAGCGCCGGTTCAGCCGGGTGGTGACGCACAACAACACGGAGTGCGGAAGTCAGTAACGGGCGTTTAGAGTTCAATCTTCAGATTGTGGACTTGCATTGCCACAAACCAAGTTTGAACTCAGCACGCGGCACTGATTATGAATGAATGTTCATTGAGAGTCCGTACTTGACAGCTTCCCGCCGTTGTTCCGGCGACATCTTGCGATAGGCTTACATAACCGGATTGAGTTTTTCGAGAGTACGCAATCTGAAGATTGAACTCTAAACGCCTGTGCGCTAAGTTACGCACTCATGCCGACCAGCGAATATCATTTTGTTGATCAATGGCGCGTCGAAGGTGATATCAAGGAAGTTGCCGACATCCTCGAAGATGCCCTCAGTCTGCCGCAATGGTGGCCGTCGGTCTACTTCGAAGTGAGTGAACTTGAGCCTGGCGGCGAAGGTGGTATCGGTAAGCTCATCTCCTTGCGTGCCGGTGGCTGGTTGCCGTATACGCTGCGAATCAACTTCCGGACAATCTCATCGCGCTATCCCAACGGCTTTACGATGGATGCCACTGGAGATTTGGAGGGGAAGGGAATCTGGATCTTCGAGCAGGATGGGCCATATGTGAATGTGACCTATGATTGGACCATTCAGGCAAACAAAGCAATTATTCGCTCGTTATCTTTTCTTCTAAAGCCTATTTTCCGATCTAATCACAACTGGACCATGAAGCGCGGCGAAGAAAGTTTGAAGTTGGAGCTACTGCGTCGTCGCGCGAGCAGTCCTCAAGAAGCCGCGGTTATTCCTCTCCCACCTCGGCCGACTTTTCTGCTGAGATGGTTGGCTGGAAAAAGCTGATGCCTTGAAACACCAACTGAAGCTCGAACCTTGATTAGAAAATCTCAAGCTGGATCAGCTCAAGCTGATAGAAACCTCAACAGGCCTTCAATCTTGATTAGAAAGTCTCAAGCTGGATCAGCTCGAGGTTGGGAAGGGTAGTTTACTCCCGCTTGACTTACCCAGGCTTTCAAGCAGGAAGGTCCAGTTCAAGGTTGGATGCTGATCAAAGTTGAGGCGGGCGCAAGCAACCCTTCCTGACCCTGAGCTTATTCACCGGGAGTGCTTGCATGAAAACAGAATCTAACCAGTGCAGATAAAGTCATCCCTTGTTGGAATCTAAGATCTAGATATCCATTGAAAACTTGATCAGGGCTTCTTGACTGTGCGGCGGCGGGCGCGTCGAGTGGTCGGTTTTGCCTCTTCCTTCGTGGGCTCCACAGAAGTAGTAGCCTCTTCCTTTTTCTTTGGCGCCATGGTGTCGCGAATGAAGTCGGCAACCGCCTGTTGCGAAATGTCAGCTTGCACCAGGACCTCAGTTTCAGTCGGTGTAATCGTGAGCCCGCGCAACGCATTTTGCGCTTGAGAGTCTTTGACGTTAGCGATTACAGCTTCAAGACCCATCGACAGCAAGCTCTTGATGATCTTGGCCGTATCCGGATTGTCCGCGTTCATCGCGCCGCGTATCTTGAAGGACGATCCATCCATCGTGATGCTGGCGTAATAGTCACCCAACTTCGGATTGCACTTTGGATCGCGCGGCTTATTCTCGGTTCCGAGCAAAGCGAAGGTCTTCGCAAATGCTGTCCAGGGCGAACCGGCGGTGCTTGCCAGCGCGGTGGAATCTCGCAGAACTGAATTCAAGAGATCAGGATTAATGCGTCCCTTTCCCTCTGCGGCGTCAACCGCAGCTTTGACGTACGAAGTCGTGCCCACCGCAATCGTGTCGCCGCTCAGCAGGACAATTGCGACTTCTGAGAGAGACTTGAGAATCGGCGCCTTCTCAGCCTGTTTAGCGACTTCATCAATCGTAATGAGGTTGATGGTCTTTGAGTTGTAAGTCTCTTCGCGCAACTTGCCTTTGGTTTCTTGGCGGATCAGTTGAAGAATGGCAGCGCCGTCAAAGTCTCCACTTGCTACCACCATGAAGTCAGGCAGCATGAATCGGAGATCATCCGTCGGCTTTTTGAAGCGAGATTGAATGACGATGTAATCAAGGGTACGCGGATCGATGCCGGCCTTTTTCTTTATCTCGACGAAGGCAGAGGTCATGTTCTCGAAATCTTTGGCGGGCATCACTCGAGGAGCTGCCTCGGTCAGGATACGACGAGGACTCACGTACAAGAGTGAATCTGCTTCAGGGAGACTCGCCAGTTTGGCAGCCGCCTCTTGGGCATTTGTCTTTGACGCGAATGCGAAAGCAACGAAGAGTAAGACCAGCAGCACTGCTGCGCACTTTTTGGTTTGGGGGAAGTTATTAATCACGAATTGTTCTCCATCTCGGACAAAGTTGATCGTATATTCCCACAAACCCTCAATCGCGCGCCACTGGGAGCGCAGGCATCCCTGCCTGCATACCTCCCGCAAGAGGCTCCTCGACAATAAAAAGTGCCTTATCGAACCTAAGCAGGCAGGGATGCCTGCGCTCCCGGCATGCCTCCCGCAAGAAGTTCCTCGACAATAAAAAGACTGCTTTATTGAATCGGCAGGCAGGGATGCCTGCGCTCCCGGCATGCCTCCCGCAAGAAGTTCCTCGACAATAAAAAGTGTGCCTTATCGAATCGGCAGGCAGGGATGCCTGCGCTCCCGGCGCTATGGAGTCTTCGCTGGAGTCGCGGCGGGTTCCTGTTTCTCAAGCAGGAATTTCTGATCGGTTTCGCCCATGGCGCTGGCGTAGTGCACGGCGATTGTCAGCGTCTTTCCATCCTCAGAAAGAGACCAGGTGCCTCGAGCGTCCACATCGTTGTCATTAAAGACGAGGTGCGAAGTGATAACGAGCGTCTTGCCGTCCCATTTGAGTGTGGATTTAACCTCACGACCATTGATCTGATTAATACATTCCTTCCCATCAGTCGTGTACTTGACGGTGTACTGCTGCTTTCCCTGAGCGCCCTCAGCAGTAACTTCATCCGTTATCGCGAGGTCTTTATGCGTGATGACATCGGTGCGGCTGTCAGGTCCGCCGAGCACGCCAAAGTCGCTTTTGCTCACATTCATTTTCCACGTGCCGCTGAAGTTCGGCTGTTTCTCTTGAGCGAATGCCGAGACGCCCGCCAGCGCGATCAGAAATCCAATTGAAATTAATTTGCGAATCATTTGTCCTTCTCCATTCTTAATGTCAGACCCAGAATCTTCATCCAAAACCGCGCGGGCCAATTCGCGGCTCCGGTCATGAGCAGTCGACCTCGTTGTAGCGATTGAGGTAGTGGCGAGAAAGTATTATGAGCACAAGCTTCGATTAGTTTCAACCACGATGGGCGCTTGTTATACTCCGCACCTTTGTACCCATTCAAGGCGGCGAGGTCTTGCTCTTGAAATCTAGCCTGGCGCTCAGAATTAGAACCGGATTGAAAAGGTGGGGAGTTTTGAAACGCTGATGCGAAAGTGCTTTGCGGACGACTAGCTACAACGAAGAAGAATGGCTGACCTGTCTACCATCGCGAAGGAATGAACATGTCCGAAGAAGAGGAATGCGAGGAAAAAAAGAGCGCCCAACAATGTCTCCAGGAGTTCTTCTCTAAGCGAGTCGGATCGAAGAACAAAATTCGCGAGGCCCTGGTCAAACGCACGCAGAAGGGCGGAATCACGCTGGTTGTTGGCGCTGGTGTGTCGATCCCACGAGGAGTGCCGAGTTGGGACGCTCTGGCGCGAGCGATGTGGGAAACTACCTTCCCCGATACGCAAAGTCCATGGGAAGGAGGCGACACCTCACCTCAGAGACTGCCGCAATTTTTGCCGATAGTCTTTGAGCTGGTCTATCGAGAGCTTGGTGATCGCGACAAGTTTGCAAAAGTACTGAGGGAGCACCTGTACACAACGAAGGTCAAATATCCCCGAAAGGATGAGAAGTTTGACTCCTCGAGTGAATCACTGGCAGTACTCGGACGACTTCTGTTGCAGGAATTTGAGCGCGGGCAAGGTAGAAGAATTGATGCGGTAATAACTCTTAATGCCGACGAGCTGCTGGAACAGGCTGCGATGACTCTGGTGAATCGGAAGCAAAAGAAAGGAACGCCAGTTTATCCTTTCACACTTGTCAGGATGTCAACACATACGGACTTGGGGCAGGAAAGATTGCGGCGCATCCCCATTTATCACATTCATGGTTTCTTGTCTCAAACACCGAAATTTTTTGATGCCGAGTACATGTTGGTATTCAGTGATTTGCAGTACTGGTCGACTTCGGCTTCAGCGCTCACTTTTGCAAATCGCGTCGTAAGTTGGGCGCTCAATGAAAGTTGCTGTATCTTCGTCGGACTCTCTATGACTGACATCAATTTGCTTAGGTGGCTTGCATTGCGCGCGCTGGAACTTGAACGTGACGTCAGCGAAGCTGTTGACGCTGAGCGGCAAACAGACGGCATATTGAGGTCATTTATTAGGCACTATTGGATACGGCCTTCGTCATCTGATCCCAGCGGCTTTTTGACTCGCTTCATGCGCTTGCGCGGAATCGAGTCGGTCAAAATAGGTGAATGGAAGGGCAAGAGCTTTCAGAACCTGATCGAGAAATGCTTCCCAAAAGACGACCCTGAAAGTGAAAAGAAGAAAATGCCTCCGCGACTCAAGACTAAGGGCTGATTGGTCCTCTCGAATTACATGCTGACCATACTCGGACGCGCTGGGTTTGTTTCGATCGCGATTCTCATCGCGCTGCTTACCGTTTCCGGTCAGGACAAAAAAGAACGACAACGCGAAACAATCATTGCGGCGGCCCGGGAGTTGATGACCACGACTCGCTACTGCGCGTTAATAACTGTGGATGGTAAGAGTCAGGCTCACGCTCGGACCATGGATCCTTTTCCGCCCGACGAGAATCTCGTTGTTTGGCTTGCTACCAATCCCAGGAGTCGCAAGGTAGCTGAGATCCGCAGAAATCCCCGCGTGACTCTTTACTACTTTGACGCTGCGTCGCAGGGCTATGTGTCGATTTATGGTCGCGCTCGCGTGGTTGATGATCCTAAGGAGAAGGCCCGTCACTGGAAAAATGAATGGAAAGATTTCTATCCCGACCGCGTCAAGAGTTACCTGCTCATTGCCGTTACCCCTGAGAAGATGGAAATTGTGATCGTGAAGAAGGACATAGTTGGAAACTCAACTCGCTGGACGCCACCGAGTGTGACATTTAAGCGCAATAAGAGACTGTATTAATTCATGGGCCGATGCTCGTTTAGGTGTCCTTTGTTTCAGGTCCCAGCAAAGAATCGACGAGAATGTTTGCGATTCGTTGATACCGAGGGATAACATGAGAGAAGGAACAAGGAGTTCCCCATGCAAGCTATCGACGATCTAGCCCGCAAAATCACCTCGCTCAGCTCAGCCGAGCAGCAGGCTCTCATAGACAAGGTGGCGCAACTGAATTTCCAGAAGGGATTACATGAGCTGGCGGAACAATATCGAAGTCGGTTAGCTTCTGAAGGTCACCTGAATGTGCCCGAAGAGGATATCTGGATCGAGCTTCATCGAATCCGCCGAGAAATAGCCGAGCATGACTATCCCGCCTGAGCGGTGGCTGTTAGACACAAATATTTGGGTGTTCGGCCTCCGGCGAAACCCGTCCATTCCAACCTGTGAACACTTGCTCGACCGAATTGGATCGTTCGTCGTGGTCGTCCCTCTCCAGGTTCTCAAGGAACTAAACGTCAACCTACGAGAAGATGAGATCAGAGGCTTTTACAGATTAATCAAGAAATATCCCACCTTGATCGAGCTAAGCTGGACAATTGCACCCGTGGAGCGCGTTAAGTTTTATGAACAGCGCGGTTGCCGAAAAGGAGACGCGGTGATCGCAGCTCATGCGGAATCGCTTGAGGTAGAAATAATCATCAGCGAAAATCGCCAGTTTCTTCAAACAATGACGGACATCTCGCTCAAAATCATCACCTCAGCGGTGGCCTTGTCGCGATTAGAGTGAGTCCTTATGAGCGATTGTCCGTTAGCGTTTCGTCTTCACACAACTTTTCGTTTCCATTTGCCGCGGCGAAAGAAGATCGCGCTGACAACTGCCAGGGACGAGAATGCGATCATGATCGCGAGAAACACGCCCTGTGGACCGTAACCAAAAGTGATCGCCAGCACGTAAGCCAGCGGTAATTCCCAAAGCCAAAAGACGAAGAGGTTGATGATCGTCGGCGTCCAGGTATCTCCAGCGCCGTTGAACGATTGCGTAAGCACCATGCCGTAAGCGTAAAAGAGAAAGCCGTAAGACACAGTGCGGAGACAGTCGATGCCGTAGGGAACCACATTTGGATCATCGGTAAAGAAAAGAATTATCGGTCGTGCAAACAGCACAAAGATGAGCCCGACAATCCCGAGACAGATCATGTTGTACAAGCCAGCAGTCCAGACGGCTTTTTCTGCGCGAGTGGGATCGCGTGCACCCAAAGCCTGGCCGACCATCGTCGCGGCCGCGTTCGACATTCCCCAGCTTGGCAGAATCGCGAAGATGATGACGCGTATGCCGATCGCGTAGCCGGCAACCGCGTTGCTGCCAAAACTGGAAACGGTTCGTACTAGGCCAACCCAACTCACCATGCTGATGAACACCTGGAATGTTGCTGTACCCGACAAGCGCACCATTCTGGCCATGATCTCTGGTTTTATTTCGAGCAGCTTGCGGGTGACGGTGACGCGTCCACCCTTCCGCATCAATCTGCTGAGTGCGAAAAGAACACCGATCCCTCGTCCTATGTTCGTCGCTACGGCAGCGCCTACGACTCCAAGTTTTGGAAAAGGCCCGATGCCAAAGATAAACAAAGGTCCGAGCACAATGTTGATGGCGTTAGCGAGCCACAGCACTCGCATCGCGATCACGGCGTCTCCCGAACCGCGGAAAATCGCATTGATCAAAAAGAGCATGATGATGGTGGCGTTACCGGCCAACATCACTCGCGTGAAACCGACTCCATGCTCGACGACCCAGGGTGAGCCGCCCATCAACGAGAGTAATTTCGGCGCCAGAGGCACGCCCACCAGTGCAAAAGCTAAAGACACCAGCAGCCCCAGAATGAGTGCCTGAACAGCAGCTCGCGCAGCTCCCTCGGGATCCTTCTCGCCAATCCGGCGCGCGACCATCGCTGTGGCTCCAATGCTGAGCCCGATCGCGAGCGCGTACATGAAAGTGAGCAGGGATTCAGTGAGCGCGACTGTCGCTACCGCATCCGGATTATGCAGGTGCGAAATCCAATAAATATCTGCGACCGCGAAGAGGCTCTCCATCAGCATTTCGAGAACCATGGGGATGGCTAGCAGGATTACGGAACGGCCAATTGGCCCGACCGTGTAATCGCGATGCGAGCCTCGCAACGCTTCGCGAATTGCTGCCCAGATTCCCTCGGGCTCAGCAGATTGATGTTCGACCACGGGTGTAGCCAATTCTTTCTCGGCGATGAGTTCAGCCTCAGCCACGCTCTCAGTCGCCGGTAAGCTGGGAAGACTGTCGTTGGACATAAGTAATAAGATCGGTCTTGGGTGTTTGATCTTAGATACCAGGTTTCAAGTTTCAGGTTCCAAAACCTTGACCCCTGACCCCTGAAACTTGAAACGTGAAACTTTGAAACCTGAAACCTGAAACCTGAAACCTGGAACCTGAAACCTGGAACCTGAAACCTGAAACCTGAAACCTGAAACTTGAAACCTAACTCCGGCCGAAGTCGTCTTGCAGCCTGACAATGTCATCTTCCCCGAGATAACTTCCTCGTTGAACTTCAATGAAGACGAGTAGCTCGTCGCCGCAGTTCTCGACACGATGGGCGGCGCCAACCGGGATATCGATTGCCTGGCCGCTGGGCACCGAAATCTGTTCGTCATTCAACGTCACACTTGCCGTGCCTTTGATGACTACCCAGTGTTCAGCTCGCTGGGCATGCTTTTGATAGCTCAATCTTTTGCCCGGCAAGACTTCGATCCGTTTGACCTTGTGATCATCGCCTTCATCCAAAACAGTGAATGTTCCCCAAGGTCGTTGGTCGAACTTTGGTGATGTATCGATGTTTTCTGCCACTGGGGCTATCCTCCTGGACTCGAGATACGCAGCAAAACACTATCATGACTTCGCGAGCAGAGCAGAAACAAACGCTCGCGCGAAGTCAATCGGCCGACCCTTCAACTTAAGTGTGTGACGAACACCCGCAGGACTGCGGGAACTCAGGCTAAGGGAAGCAATGGAATGACTGTGTCAATCATGAGACTCCATATACTGGTCGGAAATGGCCCTTGTCAACAAAAATTTTTACCGAATAAGGCTGTTCTTTGTTTTTTGTTCTTTGTCCTTTGTGCTTGAGTATTCATCGACTTGTCGCCATAGATTCATGCACAAAGAACCAAGATCCAAGAACTAAGAACAAAAATCACGAACTACCAACCCACCAAACCTCCTTGTTGTGTTTGGGTGGCTTGCAATTATTTTTGAAATAAGCCAATATTTGCAGCGCTTTTGAACCCAGAGGTACTCCCGCTCGCTCAAGAGTAGACTTTCAAAACTTCAGGGAGCTTATTCGCAAATTTGCGTTTGCATTCTTGGGCAGGATTGGCTGTGAGGATCTGCCAAATCCCCCACGAGATTTTCATAGGAGATTAAGAAAGTTATGGCCGAGATTCAGGAGAACTTACACGCCGGCACCGACGCGGCGCCGTTTCGTATCGACGCGAAACTGCACCAGATCCTTTACAAGAAGGAAGAGCATTCCAAGCTTGTGCCCCAGGGTCAGATGCTTCCGGAACCCGTGTACCCCATGAAACCAAATCCGGTTGAAATGACCGAGCGCGAATACCAGAAGATGAATGCGATCCGCACCTGGAAAACCTGGGGTGCGCCGTACTTCAAATCTCGCTGGCACAACAAAGAAGTGCGGCCGATCATTCCTTATCTCTTTACCGAGTGGAAGTGCAACCTCGATTGCCACTATTGCTGGTCTTATAACAATGCCGTCAAGGGCATGACTGAAGATACGGCGAAGCAGTCGATTGATTGGTTGCATTCGATTGGATCGCGCGTGCTCGCGCTGATGGGCGGCGAGCCGCTGCTGCGACCAAAGTTCATTCACAAGATCGTCCACTACAGCGCCAAGAAAGACATCTTCGTCTACTTGCCGACGAACGGTCGCTTGATGAAACCCGAAGTGATCGATCAACTCGGCGACGCCGGCATTGCGACGGTTAACCTCGCGGTTGATTCCGTGAAGGATCGCAAATCTTTGCCGAAGGCTTTTGAGCCAATCAAGCCTTACTTCGATTACCTCGTGAAGCGACAGCGCTACTACGGTTACACCGTCATGTTCAATATCAACATCTGCCATAACAATATGGACGATGTTCGAGAGCTGACCGAGATTGCGCACGACAGCGGCATCGCGACTGACTACCACATCAACGAAACGCCGATGACGGAGCAGGATCACTTCAAGCATCTCACTGAGAATCAGACCTACCTGACTCCGGAAGATTGGCCGAAGGTAGACGAGCTGCTCGATTACCTGAACGACAAACGCGTGAATCATGGCTACAAGATGGTTAACCCCATCCAGCACATGCAGGATATGAAGCTTTTGATGCGCGGACAGGTTCCACCCTGGCAGTGTCGCGCGGGTCAGAACTCGCTGATCATTCGCACCGACGGCACGCTCGCGCCGTGCTTCCCGATGTATTCGGCGACCCACGATTGGGGCGTTGTTGGCGGACACAAGTTCGATAACAAGCAGCTGGATGAGATGAAGGTCGATTGCACGAAGCACTGCTTGTCGACCTGCAACTACATTCTCGGATACTGCTATGACACGCTTCGAGTGATGACCTGGGCTGCCAAGCAGGCCATGCACGGCTTCAAGGGAGCAACCGGCAGCTTCTAGAGAAGACCCCATTGAAAAGTTGAAGGGCGCATCGTGTTCGACGGTGCGCCCTTCGTTTTTGGAGATTGCGTGGCCAGCAATCCAAGCATTCAAGCAGCACGATACATCGACTGATCGATCAGCTCTGGGTTAGGAAGGGTAGTTTACTCCCGCCGATTCATCAGCTTTCAAGTTAGATTTGAAGTTTGATTACGCCGAAGGCGTTTCCGAATTCCAGCCTGGAGCAGCGCCCCAGGAAAGTGAGGCTCCAGTCGGATTTGAACGCCAAAGGCGTTGGCGCAGTATTCGCGAACACTTTCAGCGTTCACATCTTCAATGGTTCGCCTTTCCTTGGGGCGCTGCCCCAGGCTGGAATTCGCAAACGCCTTCGGCGTACTAGCGTGTATCCAACTCACTATTTGGAGCCAATGAATCGGCGGGAGTAAACTGCCCTTCCCCACCTTGAGCTGATCAATCTTCACATTTGAATCACTCGATGGAATGGCTTCAAAAGTTTCCTAATCACTTAATCCTGCCGCCGCGGAGGGCGATGAGGGCGACGACGCCATTAATGGCTAAGCCGATCGAGCCGGCGACGATGAGCCTGAGAGTGGGAATTTCTATCGCCAATAGAATCAGAGTCACCAGTCCGAGGGGAATCCACAACAAAACCGAGCAAACCAGACCCGGCCCATAACCTTTGTGACGGATGGCAGTCACCGTGTGCGTGATTCCATTTGAAAGCACCAGCGCGCCCATGATGCTCAAAAAGAACCGCGGCCATCTCAGGTGCAGGCTGACAAAAATCCCGACAACGATGAGGACTACGCCAAGCCCCTGAAAGAGGAAGAATCTTGTCGTCGAAAGGTGAACTCCTCTGATGCGGTAAAGGTAAGCCATGTAGCCTTCACCGCCCCAGTACTCCTCGGCGATGTGAATTAGATAAGTGATGGGAAATGCCCACATCCAGATTGCCGATGGTGGCACGAATTGAGCAGTGTTTGCTGGGTCCATGGTGAATGTACGACAGGCTGCCAGCCTGTTCGCTAAGTCGTGCTTGCAAATATTGTGAATCAACTGCAGGCTGGCAGCCTGCAATACGACTACTTCTTATCAAGGCCGTACAACCTGATTGCGTTATCTCGGAGGGCCATCCGGGCTAACTCGAGCGCCCGCGCCCGCGTTATTTCTCCGTCGTCGATCATCCCCGTCAATGCTAAAGCCAGAGCTTGTCTCGTGGTCGTGTTAGATAACCAGGCTATCTCGCCCCAATCAACCGCGGGTCCAAACGAGAACGCGTCGGTGCCGAAGAGTACTCGATCAGGATACGTTTCCAACCAATAACGCAGGTTCTCACTCAGCGCTCGTGGATAAAGAAAGAAGGTTTGTGCAGAAAAGTCGGCGTACACATTGGCCTTGGACATCAACGAAACGACCTGCCTGGTGAACGGCGCGCCACCGTGGACTATGACAAAGTTTGTCTTGTGCAGTGAAGGTTCATTGAAGACCGACTCGAGCAGAAGCGGGTCGCTGCCGCTGGGTCGATAGTGAGCACCGGCGCCATCAAGCATGTGAATGTGTACGGCAAGACCCAACCGTCCTGCTTCACGCGCGAGGTAGCGAAACAAAAAATCCTGCAGCGTCTTGTAATCCGCGGCTGTTGGTTCGCTGCCTTTCACGTGCCGTTCATAAATAGTCCGCGCGGCAGCTTCATCCGCCTCCTCAAAGTCGAGCTTGCGCAGGTAAGCGGCTTCGAATTTGACTGCCACGGCGCCGTCACGCTTCTGCTTCTCCAGCGTGGCGGTTATCACTTGTTTGAGGTAGTCATCGAGCTTTGCAGGTAACGCGCTTAGTTTCAAATCACTGAGATAACGTTTGAGTAAACGTTCTTCCCCGGGATAGAAAGCCGCATAGTCTCGATTCGAGCGTTTCGCGGCTTCATTGTTCAGCGGAAAGATGAGTGGATCCACAAAGCTGACCCAGCGAAACCTCGCTGTTCCCAAACCACGTCCCATCGCCACTCGATTGGCGAACATGATTTCAATGTTGAGTTGATCGAGAACCCAGGCAGGATAGGCATCACCGCGTTCGCTGATGACGCGCTGCTTAGCTGCCAACAACTCATTCACATGAGGCTCAGTCATGTCCTCATATTTGTAACCGTACAATTCTCGCCACGCTCGAATGAATTCAGGATTTGTGAGTTGCAGTCGAGGCGGCAAGGGAAACGGGTCGAGCGCGTCGAGTGGCAGCGCGTCGAATTCGTCGTCAGGCTTCTCACTTGCGGCCGTCAGTTTCAGCGGATGGGCGTGATTATCGATGGCTTTGATTCTGGAAATCTCGGCAAGCAGTGTTGGATCGGCCTTGGTCTGACTGTGCAACAGACTCGGACAAGCAATCAATGCCAATAACAAAACAAAGAATCGTTTCATGCTTAAGCCTCGTTACGGGCGTTTAGAGTTCAAGCTTCAGCTGGTGTGCTTGCGGTGGTAACAATCTAAAGATTGAACTCTAAACGCCTGTTGGGGATGTTCTAGCTTAATGCCCGAACTGCTTCACGGGCGTAATACGTGAGAATGATGTCCGCACCAGCGCGCTTGATACTTGTGAGTGTTTCCATCATCACGCGCTTTTCGTCAATCCACCCGTTCTGAGCGGCAGCTTTTATTAACGCATACTCGCCAGACACATGATAAGCCGCCATCGGCAAGTTGAATCGATCCTTAACCGTCTTCAAGACGTCGAGGAAAACTGTTGCCGGCTTGACCATCAAGATATCGGCGCCCTCAGCTACGTCAAGCTCTGCTTCTCTAAGGGCCTCACGAACATTGGGAGGATCCATTTGGTAAGCGCGACGATCTCCGAAAGCGGGTGCGCTATCCGCAGCTTCACGAAACGGACCATAAAATGCCGATGCATATTTGACTGCGTAAGACATGATCGGCGCCTGGTCGAGCCCGGCTTGATCGAGCGCGTGACGGATCGCTCCTACCTGGCCGTCCATCATTGCCGAGGGAGCGATAATATCGGCGCCGGCTTGAGCCTGACTCACCGCAGTGCGTGCCAAGAACTCGAGCGACTCGTCATTTATTACTTCACCATCGCGGACTACTCCGCAGTGTCCATGCGAAGTGTATTCACAAAGACAGGTGTCGGCGATGACAACAAGCTCAGGAACTTCAAGCTTGATGGCTCGAATAGCTTGCTGCACGATGCCGTTCTCGAGGTAGGCGCCGGTGGCAGTTTCGTCTTTTGATTCCGGTAAGCCAAACAGAATGACTCCTTTGACGCCAAGCTCGAAGGCGGCCACAGCTTCGCGAACGATTTCGTCAACCGAGAGATTGTGAACCCCGGGCATTGAAGCGATTTCTCGGCGCACGTTTTCGCCGGCACAGGCGAACAGCGGAAGAATAAAGTCTTCACGGGCAAGCCGAGTCTCGCGCACCAATGATCGCAGTGCTTCAGTTTTCCGCAGTCGACGTGGTCGATGAATCAGGTCAGTCATGAGAACTCGTTTTTCTTTGCAGCTTTGCGCCTTTGCGGTGCACATATTTCCCGCAGAGGCGCAAAGGCGCCAAGGAAATCACCAGCGATGATACGCAGGGTGGCCTTCCTTGACGGCGACGAAGGTACCTCGACAGGTCGCGGTCACTTTATCGTTTGCAAGCAATTCGCCTTCGACCGTGGCGCGGTTGTCTTTCATTTCAACTACCCGAGCCCGCAGGTGCAGCGTTGTATTCGTCGGCGTCGGTCGCAACAGCTTAATTGAATAATCAGCCGTAACCGTGCAGGGCGGATGATCGCTGCCATCTCGTTTCATCAGAGCGTAAGTTGCCGTCCAATTCAAATGACAATCCAGCAAAGTCCCGATGATGCCGCCATTCAGCATTCCAGTGAATGCTTCCTGCCAGGGTTCTGGCGTAAATTCCGCAACGACTTCATTGCCGTCCGGAAAGCTGCGGATGTGCAGACCCTTTTCGTTAGCCGGACCACAACCAAAGCAAGCGTTATTAGGCGCGTATGTTTCCTGAAGACTTTTCATATAAAAACTTTATCCACAGATTACGCAGATTACACAGAAGTTTTGATGAATCTCACAACGTCGAGCCAAGCAATTAGAACACCTGTGGAATCTGCGGATGTCTTTGCCGTCATGGTCGCGAGCGCAATTCTTCACGGAGCTTGAATCGTTGAATTTTGCCAGTCGCAGTGTAAGGCAACTCGGCAACAAACAGGTACTTGCGCGGCCGCTTGAATCGCGGCAACGACTCCTTGCACCTCTCTTTCAATTCCTCTTCAACGTTACTGGCTTCCCCTTCACCCAGCATTATGAAAGCAGTCGGACCTGGCAAGCCATTCTCGTCAAAATCTTCAACCACAGCGGCTGCGTGGACCGCGGGATGACGAAGCACGATTGCTTCAACTTCGACTGGAGAGACCCACTGGCCGCTGGACTTGAAGCAATCATCGCTACGACCCATGTGATACCAGAAACCATCCTCGTCGTAGCGATACAGATCTCCTGTGCGAACCCACCCATCCACGAACGTCAGCGCAGTTGTTTCCGGCTTGTTCCAATAGCCGCGAGCCGCACTTGCGCCCTTCACCCAAAGATTGCCCTCTTCACCAGGCCTGGCTTCTTTGTCATCCTGATTGAGCAGTCGCGCTTCGTAACCGTCCAACAAGTTTCCGCTGCTGCCGTAGCGTACCGAACCAGCATGATTAGACATCCACATGTGAAGCATCTCGGTTGAGCCAATTCCATCGAGGATCTCCACTCCAAATGTCTGTTGCCAGGTTTCACCGAGATGCGGCGGCAAAGCTTCGCCCGCGGAGATGCAGAGTCGAAGGCTCGAGCAATCAAGCGGAGTGTGTTTGTGAAATTCCAGCAGCAGATTGTAGACGACGGGCACTGCAAAGAAGATCGTTGGTCTGAAGTCGTTGAAAACTCGGCTTATGATTTCCGGTCCCGGTCTTTCAAGACAGAGAACGGACGTAACTCCATTCAGGAGTGGAAAAGTAAGAGCGTTTCCCAGCCCGTAAGCGAAAGGCAAGCGGGATGACGAAAACAGCCGATCCGAGGCGCGCAGCTCCAGAACCTGTTTGCAAAACGTTTCATTCGTGTAAAAAACATCTGACTGACAATGAATCGCGCCTTTTGGTTCGCCAGTGCTGCCCGAGGTGTAAAGGATGAACGCCGGCGTATCGGCGCCGGGCGCAACTGGAAAAATCCCGCTCAGGGGTTGTCTTGGCGCCGTACTCAGGTCGAGCACATCGACACCTGGGATCTTATCCAGATCGCTTTCGGCGCCACGTCTTACCGCCACCACGTCTTTAAGGGACTGCAAGGTATTCCTTGCGTCTGTCAGGAGTGTATTGCAGAGTTCAGCTTCGATGACGACAATCCTGGCTCCACAATCGTTCAGAATTGCCATCTGTACGTCCCGGCTTAGGCCCATGTTGATGGGAACCGCAATGGCTCCGAGGGCCTGAATTGCTATGAAGCTGGCCATGAAATCGGGCGAATCATTGAGCAAAAGGCCTACTCGCTCGCCCGCCGCGAGACTCAAGGTGGAAAGGACCTGGGCTACCTTGACGACTTCGGATCGTAACTCGCCATACGTCAAGGTGCGTTGGTCGGTTAGGACGGCAATGAGCTCGTCACGACCTTCCGAAAAAATGGCGTTGAAAAGATTGGGTGAATCCATCTTGAGTAGCCGAAATCGTAGCACAGGGTCAGTAGCGGTGGGTCAACGACAATTACGATTTCGTTTAGTCAGCCGTGACGTACGATAATGGGGGAGGCAGGCGGGCGATTCAATGCTCAATGCTCAATGCTCAAGGATTTCATCTCAGGCTGGAAGGGCCGGCATTTAGTAGCCACGCCGCGAGGCCGTGGAACTGCTACAACAATGTCATGGGAGCGCCGAAGGTGCGACATAAGGACGGTGGAGTGCCGACCCTCCGGCCTTCGCGTTCGCCAGAGTCTAAACAGTGCCACCGCGGGCGTGGCTAATTAATATGGAAATACTTCTATTTCTAGGCATCTTCGTGGCGGTAGTAACGCTTGTCGGTCACGGCATCTGGGTTTTGATTCGGACGATTATTCGCGCGATCGTTCGGGTTTCTGAATCAGAGCCGGAAGAAGCGAAAGCTACACGCTGTCCGAACTGCAAGGCGGAAATCTCGCCACTGGGAAATTTCTGCGGCAAGTGTGGCTACAAACGCGCGACCGACATAGTTGTTGAGCTGATCAAAGATCTGGCTGCGACTGAAAGGCAACTCAATCGTTTCCGCCGCGCTGGCGCGATTGACGAGCAGGTTTACGAGAATCTCAAATTCAAATTAGAAGCCGAACGTGAGCGGCTGAACAATCGGCAGGGCAGCCCCGCCGGTGTTCCTTCACCACAACCTGAAGCTCAGCCGGCAGCTGCCTCGGTTGTAACGCCATCGATCGATGAGCAAGAGGCTGCGATCCCGCCTTCGGTCGTCTCGGTTTCCGAAGTCATTACCAACAATGTGATCGTGGTCGATGGATCCAGCGACCAGCCGTCCCGTGTTGAGCAGGTAATAGCTCACGAAACGCAGGTATCAGCGAGGATTCCGACGTGGCAAAACGAATCAACTGAAGACACTCCTCCGCCTCCACCGCCGCAGTCCGAACCGCGGCGGCGATTCACTGAAGTCCTCACGGCATTCATGGAGGAGAGCAACATTCGCTGGGGCGAGATTATCGGCGGCTTGCTGATCATTGGTTGTTCCACCGCCCTGGTGGTGAGCTTGTGGTCGGAGATTTCAGCGATCCCGGTCCTCAAGTTTCTAATCTTTACGACCGTGACAGCAGCGTTGTTTGGGATCGGCTTGTACACCGAGCATCGTTGGAAACTTCCCACCACTAGTCGTGGCGTTCTGACAATTGCGACGTTGCTGGTGCCGCTGAACTTTTTGGCAATCGCTGCAGTATCAGGCAGTACATTGCCACGCGGCCCACTTGTCATCGCGAGCGAGCTGATCGCGCCGGCAGTGTTTCTCTGTCTGGTGTACTTTGCGGGACGTGTCTTAACTCCAAAGTGGCCGCATCTTTTGGCAGCCGGTGTGCTGGGTTCATCCGTAGGCCAATTGTTAATTCGACATTTCGCGACGCCTGACAATTCTCCGGGATTGATGTTAGCGCTCGGGGCATTTCCGGTTATTTGTTATGTCGCTACCGCCGCCTGGATGTTGTGGATTGCATTGGAGGACAGCGAGATCGATGAGTATGAGACGATTGGGATCTTCGTCTCGCTCGGCGCGCTTACCTTTGCGGCACTGCTTCCTTTCGGCTTGCTGCTCTACAAGAGTGGACCAGTCTCACTCAGCATGATGTATCTCGCGCCGCTCGTTTCGTTGGCAGGCATTCCACTGCTCTTTAGCGGCACACTGCTGTGGAAGCGAGTAACCGCGAAGGAGTTGATCGCGTCGAGGGTGGCGGGCACCAGCATCGCCCTGCTGGGAACCATGGTGGTCTTTTCAGGAATGATCCTGGCGTGGCCTAATCCAGCCAGCGTGATTCCAGCGGCGCTTTTGAATTTTGCAGTGCTGGTAACGATTGCGATGTTGCTCGAGATTCCGTTCGCGCACTTTTTAGCGGCGCTGTGTTTCTCGCTAGCTTACCTCGTGCTGTCACATGTCATCCGCGGAAATATCCCCTGGCAGAATTTCGGCCGCAAGGTCTCACTGCTTGATGCCAGTGCCAGCGTAGCTAGCGGGCAAGCTCTGGTTTTGCTGTTTGTTCCCTTCATTGTTGCGGAGTATCTCTTCGTTAGAAGAAAACGAAAGAGCGACGGCTTCTGGTACTTAACTGCTGCGTGCGTCGTCGGCGCAATCAGTTTATTGCTGCTTACCGGTTACGGCTTCAATGTCGCGGGCGATCCCAATTACCTTTGGCTTTGTTACTTCTTCTATGGGCTGGGAGCCTTGTATCTCGCCGTACAAAAAAGCAGGAAAGTGTTCGGCTGGATCGGGACCTTTCTGCTTCTGCTCGCGTCATTTCACGCCATCGGGCCATGGCTGACCTTCGACTTCCCGTGGCAATCAGCGTTTCTTTTCCACGCCGCCGTTGCTGCGCTGGCCGCAGTCATGGCCGAGCAGGTAGCGGCACGGGCGTCTCGCCCGTTGACGCAACCCGGCGCCCGACTTGGAAAGACATCTGCAGGTTCGATCAGTGGGCCAATGAGCAAAGCTGCGCTGATCACTTCCGTGTTCGCTTTGGTTTGCCTTGTGCAAGCAAACCAGTGGGAGACCACGGGCATGCAGGCCGAGCGGATGTTCTGGTTAGCAGGCATTTGGCTCGTATCGCTGTGGTTGAGTCGCAAGCGGGCATTGTTCACCGTTTTCCAAATCGCAATGACGGTCGCGGTAATTCTGAGCATCAAGGCCGCGTTGCAGCAATTCGAATGGTACGCGTATCTGCCGCACGCCTTTCTACATCCCATCGCGCTGCAGATTCAGGGGACCGCGCTGGTCTTGTTGGCATTGATCTGGGTGGGACTTCGCTTCCTGAGCAGCCGATATCAACCAATCGCGGCTGAGCAAGTCGCAAGTGAGCAGGAAGGTTGGTCTGCCGCAGCATCAAGACTACTGAACTACAGGTTTGCGTTTGACCGGCTAATCACCTGGCTCGTTCTTGGCGGTTTCATTTTGCTGGTGCTTTACGGGGTATTCTCGGGTGTCAAGCAGGAGTTAACAGCTCGTGGCGCCGCGACGCCGGTGTGGGACATCGTCGGTTTCCCGCATCAATACGCACTCGGCCTGGGTTCCTGGATTCTGCTCGGATTGGTCGTAGTTGTAATGCTGGCGAATCTGCGCCAGCGCCAGAAGCAAAACTACATCCTTGGCGCGGTTGCAGCCCTGGCGATGATGACCCCGTTGCTGGCGGGTCTTTGGGAGACTCAGTTAGCGACTGCTTCCGCCTGGCGTTGGTTCGCAGCGCTGTTCCTGATTGCAGCATCCATTCCACTTTGGTTGTTAAGCAAGTCGAACTTCAGTTTGTTTCTCCTGGGACAACAAACAACCACAGACAACCAACGACAAGCGGAAGTTGGTCGGACGCTGGGACGCCGCGTTCGTGGCTTGTTGCTCTTCGTGACCTTGGTCCCACTTTTGGCGCTGACCATCTATCCGGCGTTGCAGGCTATTTACTACCTGCCGCTGCACGGACCTGCGGGAGGAATTTTCTTTGCTTTGGGAGATACACTCTCCTACAGCTTACCCATCGTGCTGGTTGCGTTCGCTTTGATTGTCTACGCGGTTCGCGAGCGATTCCCGAGCTACGCGTTTTCTGCCGGATTGTTATTGAAACTCGCCGTGGCGATGGTGTTTCTGCTCTCAGTCGTTGCAGTCCAGGGACTCATGGACCGCATTGTCCTGGTTCGAGTTATCCAGCTAGTTGTTATCGTTGCTTGTCTCTATTCCATACTTTGGCTGAGCCTGCGCAAGCGTTGGCGACCGCTAATGGGTTTCCATCGCGAGCGATTCGTGGAGCGCCTCTTCAAGTTAGAACTCGGCATTGCGATCGCGGGATTAGTGCTGATCCTGCTCCCGAGCAGCTTCTACCTGGTTTTGTGGCCGAACCTTGTTGGTATAGGCACGGCGGCGGTGGCGGGAATTTATGGGTGGTTGGCATTCGCTCTGGCGCTGATCGCGATGGCGTGGTTTGGTAAGTCCTACGAAAAGCCGGTTCGCGTCGATATCTTGAACGGCGCCTTGGTATTTTTGGTTTATCTGGTTGCTTTTAGTTTCGTTCTCGCAGGGTTTTCAGGTTGGGGGCAATATCACGTTGTGATGTTGGGTCTCGCAGTCATCTCATTTGCGATGTGTGGGGTTCGATCACTTCCGCAACGCATCGGCGCGGTCGTTAAGTTTTCACCCGAGTGGGAACGGCGGGTTTCCTTCTACGCAACTTTGACTGGAGCATTAGTAGTGTTGCTGGCGTTGCGAGCAGCGCCGTCTGACGTGTTAGGAGCATGGTGGTCTCTGGCCGCGCTGATCGCAGTTTGTGGTCTGGCAGCGCTCCTGAATTGGCAGACGCTCAGGCAGGAGTATCTGTTTGCCGCAGGTGTGATGGTTACCACTGTAGTCTCAATCTGGTGGTGGATATATGCGCCTGAGAGTCTGTCATCAGATCTTGATTTCTTGTGCCTCAACATAGCAATCGGTTGTGCTGCGAGCATCCTGTGGCTGTGGTTGCAGCTTCGCGCTAATCGTTTGAGTGCCCGATTGGGCGAGCTTTCGACGAAAGTAACTGAGACATCGTTCCATCACTTTGCCGCGCTTGCCGCGCTACCGGTGATGGCTTATGTGCTGCTAGTTAGTTTCACGGATGGCGTGCGTGGAGTCGCCAGTGCTCAGTTGGCGTTCCCAGTTGGATGGGGAGCAGCAGCATCTCTGGCGGCCTTGATGTTTGCCTGCTTGTGGGACAAGCGTGCTTCTTACGCCACGACTGGTCTTTATCTGGTCGGCTTGATTATGGCAGCATTAGCGCTTCGACAGGCGCAGTTGTTGCCGACAAATCTTTTGTGGGCGACGGTGATGGTGCTGTCCATCTACACGTTGGTTGGCGCTTGGTTGTGGCGCCGGCGCGAAGTGCTGATCCGATTTGCAAATCAACTTAAGATTCCGCCGCGTCTTGAAGAGAATGCGACTCAACTAATCTGGCTTCAAGTCTGCTCCGTGATTTTGATCGCGGTCACGGTGGCGCTTGTCACTTACATTGATCTGACATTTCTGTCCGGCGCGTTGCGCGTGTCTGCCGCGGTTGCGGTCATCGTTCTAACGTTGGCGTTGGTCCTGCTTGCTCCGAACGACAAACCTCAAGACTGGCTCAAGGGCGGTTTTGTCGTATTCGTGATTGGTTCCGTGCTGTTTGGTTGGTCGTGGCTCGTTCCCGGAGTGACGGGCACCTGGCTTAATCGCGGTGTGATTCTAATGGTCGAAATGTTTGCTCTCGTAGCTCTCTATGGACTCGAGCTCGAGAAGATCATTAATCGCCAGCCTGATTGGACCAAGGTCATTCGCGAATGTGTGCCGTGGCTGTCAGCAGCCGGCGCTAACGCCCTCATCTTCGTCCTGGGTACCGAGGTCTATTATCAACTTCAGTTCGGTTCCGTCCTGGTTTCACCCCTCGCGTTGGTAACCACTGGCGCGACCTTGATCGCGGCAGCAGTGATTTCGATACTGTTTGCCGTGTCGCCTAAACATGACCCACTTGGATTATCGGAAACGCGGCGTCAGTCTTATGTTTACATCGGAGAAGTGCTGCTGGCGCTTTTCTTCATGCACATTCGACTGACGATGCCGTGGCTGTTTGGCGGCTTCTTCGAACGCTACTGGCCCATTGTAGTCGTAGCGATTGCGTATGCCGGTGTGGCGGTGAGTGAGATCCTGCGACGTCGAGACATACTCGTCCTGGCGCATCCGGTTGAACGAACTGGAGTGTTTCTGCCGCTATTGCCGGTGCTGGGATTTTGGGTGGCGAATAGCGAGGTCGATTATTCGGCGCTGCTGTTCATCGTAGGCGGACTTTATGGCCTGGTGGCGATTCTGCGGCGCTCGTTTGTCTTCGGAATGTTGGCGGCGCTCGCCGGTAACGGAGGACTTTGGTACCTGTGGCATCGGACGGTGGATTATGGATTCTTTCAACATCCGCAACTCTGGCTGATTCCCGTGGCGGTCTCGGTGCTGATAGCTGCGTATCTCAATCGCGATGAATTTACCGAAGACCAGATGATTGGCGTGAGATACCTTTCGCTAACGGTCATCTACGTTTCTTCGACGGCGGACATCTTCATCAACGGCGTCTCCAACTCGCCGTGGCTGCCATTGATTCTCGCGGGTTTATCGGTTGCCGGAGTGTTTGGGGGAATTATTCTTCGAGTGCGAGCGTTTCTGTTGCTCGGGTCTGTATTTTTGCTGCTGGCGATTACAACGATGATCTATTATGCGTCACACAATCTTGGGTGGACGTGGCTGTGGTGGGTAGCGGGGATTGTCACCGGGGCAATGATAATCTTCACGTTCGGCATATTCGAAAAGAAACGCGAAGACATGTTGCGAGTGGTGGAAGGCTTCCGCGATTGGAATGCGTGAACTGACTGCTGATTTCGGATTGCTGAATCGTTATCCCGAAACAGTTGGGGCTATTCGGAAACTGAGAACACACGCATGTCGGTCTCATTCACACCCGGTTTCAACCGGGTGGGTATGGGCTGGCCGTTGGTAGCTAACCGTTTCAACGGTTTTCATTTTCAAGATATTTGACGGGGAAACCGTTGAAACGGTTAAGCGAAGCTTGGGAGTAACTTCTAACACCCGGTTTAAACCGGGTGTGAATGAAAAAATCCGTCTTCAAATGGCGACTTCTTTGGAACTTATCAGGGCAGATTTCGATCGAATTGCTCTGCTTTCCGGCGGCGATTGGAACCACAACAGTCTTTATCATGAGTATTTGTTGAAGCATTTGCCGGAGCGGTGTGAAGCGACTCTGGAAATCGGCTGCGGAGCGGGGCAGTTTTCGAGGCAGTTGGCGACACGCGCGCAACGAGTAGTAGCTCTCGATATCTCGCCGGAAATGCTCCGCCGCGCGCGAGAAAGATCGACGCAGTTTTCGAATATCGATTATCGACTGGCAGACGTGATGAGTCATGAGTTTGGCGAAGCGCGATTCGACTGTATCGCGTCGATAGCGACTCTGCATCACTTGCCTTTCGCGGCCGTACTTAACCGGGCAAAGTCGCTGCTGCGACCAGGCGGGGTGTTGTTAGTTTTGGATCTGCTCCAACCGCGCGGCGCGGTCGATGCGCTAGCGAACCTCGTTGCCTTTCCCGTGAGCGCGGGAATTCGCATGTTGCGGACTGGTCGAGTGCGGCCAAGACGCGAGGTGCGCGCTGCCTGGGACGAACACGGAAGGCACGATTCTTATTTGACTATCGATGAAGTGAAGCAGCATTGCTCCGCCTTTTTCCCTGGCGCGATCATCCGCAAACATTTATTGTGGCGTTACTCGCTCGTTTGGCAAAACCAAGAATCGTAAACCGGAAACCGTAAACTGGGGAGTATGGAGGAGGCAGTTCCGCCTCAGAACAAGCACGATTATTTTCGGGGAAGATGATTCGGGTTGAAACTAACTTAAGTAGGAGGATCTCTTTGTGAGACGAATTGGTTTCGTTTTGGTCCCGGCGTTGGTCATTGTATTTCTTGCGGCAGCCGCGTCGGCAGCCGGTTGGCAACATGAGTTTTCGGTCAAGCAGTACAACGATTTTCATGAGGTGCTGCACCCGCTGCAGCATGACGCTTTGCCGAAAAATGATTTCAAGACAATCAGACACAAATCCGGCGTGTTGATAATGCACGGCCGGAGAATCGTAAAACTGGGCGTGCCCCGCGGTACGAAGAAAGAGAAAGTTGCGGAGTTCAAAGCTGGCCTGACCAAGTTCAATGCAGCGTTAGCTAAATTCCGAAGCGATGTGAAGTCCGGAACCGATGAACAGCTTAAGGTCTCATACAGCGCGGTTCACGATACGTTTGAAGAGCTCGCGGATAGGTTACCTAGATAGAACGATCTTAGGTCTTTGATCTTTGGTCTTTGTGCTTGAATCTATGATGAATTGTCTTATTCATATGGAGAAAAAAGACGACACGCCCAAGGCTCAAGCGCAAAGAACAAAGGACCAGGAACTAAGGGCAACAACTTTAACGGTCTGCGAAACGAGATTCAACGAAACATCTGTGTAATCGGCGTAATCTGCGGATAAACGCCTTTTACTTTCTTCCCGCGTTCAGATTGTCAAAGTTTAAGATTGCATTGAACACCAGGAAATAACTTCCCTTCGTCTGTCCTCTCCAGAAGGGATTGGTTGAGAAGAGGATCACGTGGCCCGAGCCATACGGCGCGTCGATCACCGCCGCGTGTTGCGCCAACTCGTCGCCGCCATCCAGCAAGCCTGAAACAAACAATTCTCGATTGTCGGCGTAGCGCAGGACGACTCGTGGACGTTGCTCCGGCGGAATAATGCCACCGTTGTTACGACGTTGCTCATCAGTCAGCGGAGTTGCTTCCCAGATTTCGTTGCGCGGAAGTTCAGGAGCTTCAACTGGCGGTCTGCCTTGAACGATATCGGGATCGTCAGGTGTGCCTCGACCAGTAGCACGTAGGCCCTGGCGTTGCCGGCCGCCTCGACCTCCAACGGTATTACTGATGTTGAAGATCGGACCGTTCATGCAATACATCGCCAGCGAATCGCCATAGCCATAGGCAATCGGGCTCGCGGAATCAACGGTCTTCATCCTCAAGATATCGCCAATGGCTTTTAGGCGATTTGGACGAGCGATTGAAACGCCGGGAGTCATGCCGGTTGAGACAGCCAGATCGGTGGTGTCGTCTACAGTAATAAAGACACCGCCGCTCTGCACGAACTTCTGCAGATTCATCAGCCCGGTCCATCCCAGTCCAGGCCGCATGTCATCAGTCGAGTCAATCTTGCCGAGATTCGGTGTCAGTGTCGTCGTCTTCCACGGCAGCGGATTCCCGAACATTGGCAAGCCAGAAATGATCGCGGACGTCCCTCGCCCCACAGGCGCGAGCACAATCACATCGTATTTAGCCTTGAGATTTGGATCCTTCGAGGCGTCCTGCGTACTGATGTAATCGTAGGGTACTTTGAATTGATCGAAGGCGAGGCGCCACCAGCCTTCGTCCTGCGTGTTTAGCCACGTATGCATGATCGCAATGCGGGCAGTCTTGACTGGGTGTGTCTTAACGGTAGGCGCGGCATCCACTGCATAAGCTTGAATCCCCAGTTCGGTAGTTGCGCTTTTGATTTCGTTGGCCGAAGCTTTGCTGATGATGAACGAACCGCGATTGAATTTGCGTCCTGCTGCTTCGAACGCTTCTTCAGCTGCATCAACTGTCGCCGCATCTCTAAGCAGGAAACGCAACGTAACCAGACTGTTGTCGGCGTTGTGATTAATCACATACACCGATCCGCTGCCATTAATCCCGCCAGGCGATTTGACCTCGCCGTTCACCAAATCAGCCGGCACACTCAAAGCCTTCAGATCGGTTACGCGCACAACTTCGACATTGCCCAATTCACCCATGGTCCAGGCAGTATCGTCGTAAATATCTGTTTGCGGGTCGCTTGGACTCCAGTATTGATAGTCGAGCAAGGCGTCCGCAATGCGACTGTACGGCTGGTTCATGCGCACTATGTACGAGCCAGCCGGAAACTCTCGAGAGTCAGTCTTCGCGTCTTTTGCGGGGGAGGGACTCGCGGCCGGTGTAGGCGAAGCCGCAGGTCGGGCTTGCGAACCGCCTTCAGACTTCTTCGAAGCCTTGACCTGGAGCGTGAAAGGCGCGGTCGCCCGATGAATCTCGCAGCCTTGAGCCTGCAGTGTTCGCAGCAGTTCGGCTTGACTTCCCAAGCGAGGATCGCCGGCAGGAAAAATGTATGCGGACGGACCTTCGTTCTTCGGCTTTTCGATTGAACGCTTGCTCTTCAAGTAAAAGTTCTTCAGGAAAAGCTTGCTGTTGTTGCTGAAATAAAAAAGCGTGGTGAGCAAAGCTGACTGCTCGTAGTTATTGTTATTGCGCTGAGACCATTTTGTTTTTGGGAGGGGCGGATTTTGTTTATACCACGTGCGCTGATAATCATCGGACGAGAGCGTGCGCTCTACGGTGTCGGCTCCAGCGTTGCCGAACGTTTCATACAAGCGGCTGATGCCGTTGTGAGTGGCTGCTATGAACATCAGATAGCCGGGCGACCAGGTGTCGAAGTTGCCGTGCGCAAACACACCGGGCATGCCGAACTTCGTCATCTCTGAAACGTTGTTCCAGCCAATCATTTGCCATTCGTCAGTCAGGATCGGATCGACCCAGGCGTTATACGGTCCATCGCCAATAGTGTTGTCGTAAAGATACGGAACTGATTCGTGCAGATCGTGAATGACCTGAGCTTTCCAGCTCAGATAAGTGTTCATGACATTTCGGGTCAGCTTTAGAGAAAGTCCGATCGCGTCCCGATTATTGTCGTGGGCAACGTAATGACCCCAGTAAATCAGATACGGCCAGTTCTCGCCGGGATGAGCCAGATGCCAGTTATATACGTCGACCATGCGATTGCGTCCATCGACTTCAACGACAGGCGTGATCAGCACGACCGTGTTATCGCGGATATTCTTGACGTAAGCGCTATCGTCAACCGCCAGTCGATAGGCGAGCTCCATCAACGCAGTTGGTGCGCCGGTTTCCGTCGAGTGGATCGTTCCAGTGATGTAATAAATCGGAAATGAGTCGGCGACGAGCTTATCGGCTTCGTCATCGTTGAGGTTTATCGTGCGCGGATCAGCCAGCTTGGCAAGTCGCGCTCGATTCTCGTCGAGCTTGGCGAGCAGCTTTTCGGATGCGACTGCGACAGCGATCATCTCGCGGCCTTCTTCAGTCGTGCCGATCGAATAAACCCTCACGCGCGACGAGGCTTTCTCGAGCATACGCATGTATGAATAGACCTCTTCGGCGTAGGGAAGCTTTCCGGGCGCTCCCGCAACGTCGCCCAGCACGGCTTTTGGAGTAGGCACGTTGGGCGAGGCGGGCAAGTAATCTGTTAATGGTGAATTGAAGAAAGGCTCGGTCGTGTATTCGCGAATTTTTTGCGTGTACTGCTCGTCGATGGGCTGGTTTGGATTCCGGCCCGGTTTGATCTGCTGCGCCGATATCGCCGCTGTCGTGAACATTATGAAGAGCGAACAGGTAAGTAAGTAGAAGGAGCGTCGAGTCATTTTCATCATCCTCGGATGGTAGAAGTTTATGTTCATTAACCTTCGCCACAGATATGGGGGAAGGGTTGGAGCTAGCGCCTAGCTCTCCCTACCCACTTGGCTGTGAAGAGGGAATAGATTGCCGAGACATTTTATGGGACTCTCAATTTCGCGAGATTCCCCTGAAAGAGGAGAACTGAGGTTTTAGCTAATCTCGATTGAGGTGTCAAATTGTTTGCCGAGCATCGCCGGGAATTGATACCACCGGCTTGCCTCAGGTTGGCAACTAAATAAGAAGTAGCCTTGGATTGCCGGGATGTCACGGGCTTGCTCCGTGGTAGGTCAAGCTGCTTGCTTTCTCTGAAGCCGCCAACGTGAAAGACCACGGGGCAAGCCCGTGGCATCATCCAATTCAAGTTCAGAAACTTTTTGTAGCTACCAATCGTGAGCACCACGGGGCAAGCCCGTGGCATCGGCTCAGCGAGCAGAAGGATCATCAAACCGGTACTACACTACCGAAAGCACAAATCCTCGAATAGAATCAGCGGCATGACTCCAAGAATCTTTCAGTTGAACTCTTCTCCCGGTGGAGTGCCAAAGCTTCCTCTGCGAGAAGCCGAAGTTCAGGAGCTGGGCATCGTGGGCGACGACCATCGCTTTCCGGAATTTCATGGCGGCCCGGATCGAGCTCTGTGCCTCTTCTCTCTCGAGCGGATTCTTGAGTTGCAAGCCGAAGGACATCCAATTTTCCCTGGCTCGGTCGGCGAGAATGTAACGATCACCGGCTTGGAATGGGACCGCCTCGTCCCGGGAGTGCAGCTTGAATTGGGTGACACCGTGCGCGTGGAGATCACAAAATACACAGCTCCCTGCAAAACGATCGCGGGCTCTTTTGTAGAAGGAAACTTTCCCCGCATTTCTCAAAAGGTTAACCCGGGCTATTCGCGAGTCTATGCTCGCATCCTGCAGACTGGAAAGCTCGTGGTTGGCGACGAAGTTCGGATCAAGTAAAAGGCAAAAGAAAGAACTCGGCGAGCTCTGAACTTTACTAGCGTTTGGGCGATCACTCTCCTTCGACTAAAATCAGATTGAAAGGTCTTGGTCCTTGGTCCTTAGTTCTTTGTGCTTGAGCGTTACGCGTGTTGTCGTCTTTCTTGCAATAGGGATAGAACAATTCACGATAGACTCAAGCACAAAGAACCAAGGACAAAGAACAAAGGTCAAAATCAAAGACCAAAGTCCAAAGACACAAGACCAGTAATCTGGTTTAAGTATGTCCGAGCGCCGAGAAACTTCCCGCCAAACACCGCGAGCCCAACCTCCGGAGGAAACGGCTCCAGTACAAATTCAACCGATCAAGACGGTTGCCGGCGGCATTCCAGCAGTTGTCGAAGCTGCCAAGAGCGCCTGGTCGGAGATGGGTCTGGTGCGTGGTACCAGGACGCTGCTGCGGCTCAATCAGATGGGAGGCTTTGATTGCCCGGGATGTGCCTGGCCAGAGCCCGACCGTGAACGTTCGCACGCCGAGTTTTGCGAGAACGGCGCCAAGCACGTTGCCGACGAAGCCACGACCAAAAAACTTACGACCGAGTTCTTCCGTCAATGGAGTGTCTTGGATCTCGCCGAACAATCGGACTACTGGCTAGGTTCGCAGGGTCGTTTGACGGAGCCACTTGTGCTTCGCGAAAACACTACGCATTACGAGCCAATCGATTGGGACGCAGCCTTCAATCTGATCGGAGGGGAACTAAACGCGCTGAGTTCTCCCCACGAGGCCATCTTCTACACGTCCGGACGCACCAGTAACGAAGCAGCGTTTCTCTATCAACTTTTTGTTCGGCAGTTTGGCACGAACAACCTGCCCGACTGTTCCAACATGTGTCACGAATCGAGCGGCACCGCGCTTGGCGAGACGATTGGTGTCGGCAAGGGAACTGTCACGCTCGAAGATTTTGATTTGGCGCAAGCCATTTTTGTTATCGGTCAAAACCCCGGCACGAACCATCCGCGCATGCTAACCGCACTGCAGAAGGCTAAGCAGAACGGCTGCAAGATAGTTCATATCAATCCTCTTCCTGAAACCGGCATGTCGCGGTTCAAGCATCCACAACATCCCGGTGATTTGTTGGGAAAGGGAACTTCGCTCACTGATCTTTTCCTGCAGGTTCGTATCAACGGTGATGTGGCCTTGCTCAAGGGAATAACGAAGGCGGTTCTTGCTGAAGATGCGGGAACAGGAAAGGCGCTCGATCGCGAGTTCATAGCCACGTACACGTCTGGATTCGATGAGTACGCGCAGGCTCTGGACCTCGTCGCCTGGCCGGATTTGATTGAGCAAAGCGGCGTTGCCCAGGAGGACATCGAGGCTGCGGCGCGTATCTTTATCGAATCAGAAAGCACAATCTTTTGCTGGGCCATGGGTCTTACGCAACATCAAAACGCGGTTGCGAATATCCAGGAGATCGTTAACCTGATGTTGCTGCGAGGTCAGGTTGGCAAGCCTGGCGCAGGGTTGTGCCCGGTTCGCGGCCACAGCAATGTTCAGGGTGATCGCACCATGGCGATTACTGAAAGGCCGACCGAGAAGTTCCTCGAGCGTCTCGGAGAAGAACTCAACTTTGAACCTCCTCGAGCGCACGGCTTTGACACTGTCAATTCCATCAAAGCGATGCACGAGGGACAAGCGCGGGTATTCTTTGCTTTGGGTGGAAACTTTTTGTCAGCCACACCTGACACTGAGTACACGGCGGATGCTTTGCGGCGATGCAGCTTAACTGTGCAAGTATCGACCAAGCTCAATCGCGGCCACTTGATCACAGGAAAGCAGGCCCTGATCTTGCCCTGTCTCGGACGAACTGAAATCGACACGCAGTCTTCGGGGCCGCAGTTTGTTACGACTGAGAACTCGATGGCGGTCGTTCAGGCTTCGCGAGGGTTTCTTGAGCCAGCGTCTGAGCATCTCTTGAGCGAACCGGCGATCGTCGCGGGTCTGGCCGAAGCCACTCTCGATGGCAGGACGTCAGTTGATTGGTCGGGCTTGACCAGTGACTACGATAAGATTCGAGACTTAATTGAGCGGGTCATCCCAGGTTTCGAGAATTACAACGAGCGCGCGCGACGGCCCGGCGGCTTTCATTTGCCCAACGCCGCTCGTGAGCGAAGCTTCAAGACTTCGTCAGGGAAAGCAATGTTCACCGTTCATCCTCTGCCGGTGCATGACCTCAAGCCCGGGCAGCTGATGATGATGACTATTCGAAGTCACGACCAGTTCAATACTTCGATCTATGGACTTGACGATCGATATCGTGGGATTCGAAACGGTCGACGAGTCGTGCTTTTGAATCAGGACGACATGACTGACTTAGGAGTTGAAGAAGGCGACAACGTTGACCTTGTCAGTCACTTTGAGGGCGAGCGGCGACGCGGACATCGGTTTATGGTGGTGCCCTACGACATCCCGCGCCGCTGTGCGGCGACTTATTTCCCAGAGGCGAATGTTTTGGTCCCCATCGGCAGCGTCGCCGCGAAGAGCAATACGCCCGCTTCGAAGTCGGTGGTGATTACGCTGGAACAGTCCCAGCGAGAATGAGCAAAGGCCCATGCTTTGAAGTGTGGACTCGGAAATCTCATTCGCACCCGGTTTGAACGGCATTAATATACTTGACGCAGCAAAGATCGCACCGCCCGGGCGTAGTTCATTCTCGGCCACAGATGAACACGGAGTAACACAGATCTAAAACTCGGATTTTATTCAGATCCCTTAAATC